>BNJU01000541.1_pt1 | contig 80838 bp, 96 predicted proteins | sample 8539281 | NCBI WGS metagenome assembly BNJU01 (sample SAMD00202456, study PRJDB9452) | human saliva metagenome | isolation source: human saliva | place: Japan | reverse complement strand
AACGACCGTCCGCAACCATAACACCGATATTCCTTTTTGGAAGTACACACCATTAAATTATCTCTATCCTTTTCTTTCACCGATATTATCCTACTACATAACTACAAAAGGGATAAAACAGTGAAAGAAAAAGGATTATGTTGTATTTGGTAGTTGTTTATATGTACTACTACGATATGACAACATACTACCTACCCATGAACGGAAAGAAAACGCTTTCTTTAATAGTGGAATAAAGTCAAATTATGGTATGCCCCTCGGGCATGAAGAGAAAGAAACTGAACTTATCAAGTTTGCCGATAACTTTGAAGTACGGTGGAATGCAAGGCAAAATAGTTGAGTCCACTTTAAAAAGTCAAGGAACTCGATTTTTAAGTTCGCAACTCACCGATTATCAGTAGGAGATTTTTGGAGAAATCACTTTTTAAAGTGGACACATAACCTTGATAAGAGTGAACGAATCAGAGAAATTTATTTAGATAATAGCCATGCCATATTTGCTTTGAAGTTGGGAGTATCTTCTTTACTGGGCAGATAATGTTTAAGTAATAAAACATTTATTAGTGATTATACATGCGTCATAATGTATCTTTGCAACCGAGTTGCAAAAAGTTACTTCGTATCTTTGCAGCCGAATATGAAATTGATAGCATACATACTGAGCATTTACGTCTTTTTGTTGGCAGTGATTCCCTGTCAATGCAAGGAAGTTGTGTATGCACAAAATCAACATACAGAATCTGTGGCAGAATTCCATTCTGTCAACAATTACGAGGGTGGCATGCAGAAGTTGGATGCTGGTACGTGCTCACCTTTCTGTGTAAATGCCAGAGTGCATGCTTTCACCTTATATGTAACTAACGATTCTTTCCAACTATCCAAATTTGCGGCTATTGTAACAAATCCGCAAATAGTGCATTATGAGGCTGTTCTTCTGCAGGCGTATACTGCGGGCGTATGGCGTCCACCTATAGCTTTGATGTTTTATCCTTGTTCTTTTTTGATAAAATATTAATAGCTAATCCATCATGTTTGAAAAAATCATCAATTTTTCCATACAGAACAAATTGGTGATTGGTATCATGACATTGCTTCTTATAGTATGGGGAGCCGTGTCACTGGGCCAATTGCCATTTGATTCCACACCTGATATTACCAACAATCAGGTACAAGTCATCACTCAAGCTCCCACGCTTGGCGCAGAGGAGGTTGAGCAGTACGTAACCACGCCACTTGAAATGGCTTTTGCCAACATTCCCGACATTGTGGAGCGTAGAAGTATCAGTCGCAGCGGATTGAGCGTTGTGACGCTCGTATTTCGCGACAATGTGGACATTTACTGGGCGCGTCAGCAGGTGAGCCAACAGCTGAAGGAGGCAGAGGAGGAGATTCCACGCAGAGCAGGCAAGGTGAGCTTGGCTCCTATCTCCACTGGACTCGGCGAGATTTACCAATACACCATTCATCCAGAGAAAGGATATGAGAAAAAATTCTCTCTATCAGACATCCGTACCGTACAAGACTGGATTGTACGAAAGCAGTTTGCTGGTACCGAAGGTGTGGCCGAGGTGAACGGATGGGGCGGCTATGTAAAGCAATATGAAGTAGCCATTAATCCTGACCGTCTTGCCTCATTCGGTCTCACGGTGGTCGATCTTTATAAAGCCATAGAAGGTAACAATGAGAATACGGGTGGCAGTTATATAGAACAAGGCAACAATCAGTATTTTATCCGTGGTATCGGACTGGCGCGCACGTTGGATGATATCCGGCAAATTCCCGTAAAGACTGTCAATAGTATTCCTGTGCTTGTGAGTGATGTAGCAGAAGTGCGATATGGTTCGGCCATGCGTTATGGAGCTGTAACACGCAATGGTGAAGGCGAAGTGGTGAGTGGTATCACACTGATGCTCAAGGGAGAGAACTTCCAACAAGTCATCAAAAACGTAAAGGAACGCATGAACCAAGTGCAGAAGAGCTTGCCCAAAGGCTTGGTCATTGAACCGTTCATAGACCGCACGCAGTTGGTAGACCGCGTGACGTTCACTATCACCGAGAACTTGGTACTGGGTTTACTTATTGTGATATTTGTACTCATGCTATTTTTGGGCAATATCCGAGCAGGATTAGTGGCAGCATCGGTCATTCCGCTTGCCATGCTCTTTGCTTTCGGTATGATGAAGGCTTTCGGTGTGGGAGGCAACTTGATGAGTCTTGGTGCGCTCGACTTTGGAATTATTGTCGATGGTGCAGTCATCATCGTGGAGTGTATCACCACCTATATAGTCTCTTATGGCAAGAGTATCAATAAAAGTGTACTTTCGCAGGACGATATGGATCATGTGGTAAGCATGGGTGCCAACAAAATACGTAAGAGTGCAGCATTTGGTGAAATTATTATCATGACAGTCTACGTGCCCCTCTTCACATTGGTAGGCATCGAAGGAAAAATGTTCAGACCGATGGCAATGACAGTATTCTTTGCCGTTCTCGGAGCGTTTATTCTATCGCTCACGTATGTTCCTGCTGCCAGTGCATTGTTTCTATCACGAAAAACGGAGCATGGAAAGAATTTCTCTGATCGTATGATGCATCGTATCAGTGAGGTTTATTTGCCATTACTACGCGTCAGTCTTAAGCACAGCAAAGTCATCGTGGCAACAGGTATTGCCCTACTCGCCGTAGCCTTATTTATCTTCTTGCGTATGGGCGGCGAGTTTATTCCCAATTTAGAAGAAGGTGACCTCTGCGCCGAAGTAAGCATGAAACAGGGCACGAGTCTGTCGAGGATGATAGCCAAAACCACAGAGGCAGAGAAAATACTGAAGAAGCGTTTCCCCGAGGTGAAACAGGTGGTGACGCGCATCGGTAGTTCAGAAATTCCCACCGACCCCATGCCTATGGAGCGTGGCGACATGATGATACAACTCAAGCCCAAGAGTGAATGGACGAGTGCTAAAAACGCAGGCAGAACTTTCTGAAAAAGATGGAAGAGGCAATGAGTGAGGTAGAGGGATTGCGCGCGAAATGTCGCAACCCATACAGATGCGTACCAACGAGCTCATTACGGGTGTAAAGCAAGATGTTGCCATCAACATCTATGGCAACAACATCGACTCGCTGGCAAACATTGCTAAGCGTGTGGCAGAGAAAATAGAAAATGTGGAGGGTGTCGGGACGCCTATCATGGAGCGTGTATCGGGACTGCCACAGTTACAAGTCATCTACGATCGTAGTCGCCTATCGGCTTATGGAATATCCATCAAGGAAGCGAATAGCATACTGGAATCAGCTTTCGCTGGAATAACGGCAGGCAGTATTTTCGAGGAAGACAAGAAGTTCGACATCGTGTTGCGCTTGGACGAGAAGATGCGCAACAAGATTGAAACCTTACAGAACCTACTACTCACTGTGCCAAGCGGAGGAACCGTACCTTTGTCGCAAGTGGCAGAGATAAAATATGTAAGTACACCATCGCAGATTACCCACGACGAGGGGCAACGACGCATCTACGTGGGCTTCAACGTGCGAGGCAGAGATGTGGAGACAACCATTGCCGATATAGAGAAAAAGTTGAACATTGAATTGCAGTTGCCAACAGGCTATCATTATACCTACGGCGGACAGTTTAAGAATCTCAAGGAGGCAAAGGCACGTCTTTTGGTTGCTGCACCAGCTGCATTAATCATCATTCTCTTCCTCCTATTCTTCACACTGCGCAGCATGCGTGAGATATTGATTGTGTTCACCGAAATTCCGCTTGCAGCCATCGGTGGTATCCTCGCCCTATGGTTGCGCGGCATACCTTTCAGCATCTCTGCTGGTGTTGGCTTTATTGCCCTGTTCGGCGTTGTGGTGCTTAACGGTATTGTGCTCATCAACCAGCTCGACGAGTTCAAGCGTAAGGGTATCACCGACATCAATCGCTGTATCATCAACGGCTGTATGGAACGTCTGCGCCCCGTGCTGATGACAGCACTCGTGGCTTCGCTCGGCTTCCTACCCATGGCCATCTCGACAGGCGACGGTGCTGAGGTGCAGCGACCTCTTGCCACGGTAGTCATCGGTGGTCTGCTCATTGCCACCATTCTCACGCTTGTGGTGTTGCCCTCTATGTACAAAATCTTTTCAAAGACAAAATAGATATGAAGAAACAATATATCATTTTCAGCCTATTCCTCTTTCTTCCCATCTTAGTATCGGCACAAAGCCGACAGATGACGTTGCAAGAGGTGTTGGCAATGGCTGCCGAGCGTAGCCTAACATTGCAGAACTCACGTATGGAGGTGGATAAGACCCGTATCCTTCAAGGTACTGCTTTTCATCTGGATGCCACATCCGTGTCGCTCTCTCAGGACCCCACCAGTGGCGGAAGTCCCGACAATGCCATCACGGTGAGTCAGTCGTTTGCTTTACCCAGTGTTTATTCTGCCAGACGCTCATTGCTCAAGTCCGAAACCAGCGCTGCCCAAAGTCGATTGGCGGTGAGCGAGAATGAGCTGCGACGAGAGGTGAGCTTGGCTTTCTACGACTTGCTCTACGCACAGGACGTGTTACACATTTATGCCCGTCAAGACAGTATCTATAAAAAAATTTCAACCGTGTGGCAGAGGCTAAACTCGGAGCTGGAGAGACTGGACGATTAGAGCAGATAAATGCAATCCGACTGAAACAGGAGAACGATATCAAAAATGACATTGCGCAGCGCGACTTTCTCACTGCCCAATTACAGTTGATGAAGTGGCTCAACAGCGATACGCTGGTAATACCTCTTGCCACAGCGACTAATGAACTCATATTTGCCGACCATTCCATTGCAGACGTTCCCCTCCTCGCCTTAGCGAAGAGTCAAGAAGAAGTTGCCAACCGACAACTGAAATTGGAGAAACGCAACGGACTGCCCACATTCTCTGTAGGAGCCAGCGTGCAGACCGTCATCAAGGGATTCAATCCCTACAACATTGACCGCAGCGCGTATGGTGGTGGCAACTTCATGGGCTTCTCCGTGGGAGTGAACATCCCCTTAGCATTCGGTGCACAAAAGGCGCGGGTGAAGGCGACTCGCAAGGAAGTGGAGATGGCACAACTCAACGTGCGCAATCAGGAGTACGTGCTCCGCAAAAGCTACGATGCAGCCTATAACAACTATGTGTCGGCATACAAAGCCTACAACTATTATCAAAAAATAGGAGTGCCCCAAGCTCGCGAGATGGAACGAATCTCTAAAGTGAGTTATGAATATGGACAGATAGGTTATGTGGAGTTAATGCAAAACCTACAGAGTGCATTGGAGGTTTGGAAAGACTTTGCTGATGCTACTCGCCAATATTATAAAGCTATTGTTGAACTGAATTATCTTCAAGGAAAAATGAGAAAAAAATAGGATTTTATCTACTGATACTGCTTGCCATGGTTATGGTGATAAGCTGTGGTAACGATAAGAAAAGTGACAAGGAAGAGAATGCTGCTTCCGAGAAAGTGGAAACAGAAGAAGGTGAAGAGGAGGCTGATGCTGATCCAGCACCCGACTTAAGTAAAACTGTTAATGTTGTGCGTGTGACTGGAACATTGGCACTTGATCCACAAAACAAAGCAGAGGTTTCTCCCATTGCAAGTGGGGTGGTGCGGCGCATTACAACTAGGGAAGGTATTAGAGTGCGCCGCGGTCAAGTGGTGGCTTATATAGAAAATACACAAATAGTCGAACTGCAACGCCAGTATCTCACGGCTGTAAATGAGCTTTCTGCAGCCAAAACAGAACTTGCCCGACAGCAGGCGCTGATGAAACAAGATGCAGGGTGTGCTGAAAACTTTGCAACAGGCTGAGTCGACCTATGCTATTGCTAATGCGCAAGTAGTAGGTATTGGGACGTCAGTTGAGTCAGCTCGGCGTGAATCCGCCTTCAATATCAGCAGGCAAGCTCACCACTCTCATTCCTGTCACATCTCCCATCAGTGGTATTGTTGGGAAGATAAAAAAATCAGTATGGGCAGCTTCGTGGACATCTCCACTTCGCTCATGACGGTGGTCAACAACGTAAACCTGCATTGCGACCTGAAAATGTTTGAGAAAGATTTGCCCAAGGTGCGCATCGGTCAGATGGTGAAGCTGACGCTCACCAATGCCCCCGAGGTGACCTTCTGCGCCAAAGATCTACGACATCAAACTCCGTCTTCGACAACGATTCCAAGTCGGTCACGGTGCATGCCCGTATCATTGACCACCCGCTACCAAGCTATTGCCCGATATGTTTATCAATGGTGTGATAGAATAAAACAGGTTATTATGATGTTTCTTCTCATGGTCAGTACTCTCTTGTCAGTAGAGGTGCAGACCATGAGCATAGATTCTTTGTCAGAAGTCAAGTAGAATCATAACCCCAAGCTGACGTCGCTCATAGCTCCAACGATATTGATAGGAATCGTGGGGCTTCATAGCCACTGGTTGCAGACTCAGGATTCAGATTTACGAAAAGAGATTCTGAAGAATTCACGCATCGGGACCATTTATGACGATGTGAGCCAATATGTGCCCATGGCCTCCGTGTATGGATTAAATACCCTTGGCTTTAAGAGCACACACACCTTGGGGGGTGGCGGAGGACATCAGCAGGGAGAAAGGCTTGACCAAGCGAACAGAAAGAAACGAGGGAGAAGACTATAATATGAGTTTGCAAAAGCGCAAAACAAAGAATTTCTTATCATAAACGCTTGTTGTTCGGTAACAAAGTATTATCCTTGCAGACAGAATAACAAGCGTTCTTTGTTAGGCAGAAAACAGCAAAGCCAAGTAGCTCGCTCGTTTCCAAATCGTTACCTATTCAGTTTAACAAACAAGTTAACTTATTTATTTCCAATTAGTTGTGTTTTAGAAATCATATTAGAAGGCAAAAAGCATGTGTTAGTTTTTGAACTGCGTGAAAATAGTTTACAAGAGTCATGGTTAATTATATGGATGTAATATTCTGCTAAGTACATATATAAAAGTGTTACTTAAAAAAGGGAGTTGTACCAACTGACTGTGTTGATACAACTCCCTTTAACACGATACTGCTATATATATAATTGTTATTTACCTCAAATCTCATTATACCCATTTCTTATTTGAAACGGATAATTCTTTCAAGGCCGGCAAGACACGCCCGGTGCGGTTGTCGAACAATCCTCTGTTTATCCAACTCTTGATAACATTGTTTTCCGCAAGCATTCTCTTCAGGAAACCACCAAAGGAGACCGGTCACATTAGAATGGCGTTTCAACTCATCGACAAGCTCTCGCGTGAACGCTGCTTGGCCTTCAGGGGAAATCGGATAGAGTTCTCCATGCTGGTCAGCCTCTTTGATCCACACATCGTTTTCATGCGAATAGTAGAATGCAGTCTCGACTATCATCACCTTTTTTGCGGAAACAACACTGCCAAAGAGTCGAGGGTAGCACCGAGAACGGAGAGGCGGTCGTGCCACATGGGATAGTAGCTCAGCCCGATGATGTCGTAATCCACGTTGAAACGATTGGTCAGCCTCTCGTAAAAACCTTTTGTTGCAGCCCACTCCCCTGCTCTTTCGGTGTGAATAACAATCTTCGCATCCGGACAAACCTCACGACATGCACGCACACCGCTTTTCAACAGCGATACGAACATATCCCAATTATCGTCCTGCACGGGTCTATCTTGCCTGCATTCCACATCATACCGTAGCTAATTTCATTACCCACTTGAATGAAATCGGGCATAGCGCCGGCTTTTTCCATCGCTCTCAACACATCCGCCGTATAACGATAAACCGAGTCGGGCAATACTTTGACGGGGAATTGAGCCATCGTTGCGGCATAAATTGCTGGCTGGATCGGCCCAGTGTCGCTATAATGTAGGTCGAGCATCAGTTTGAAACCTTCACTCTTTATCTTCCGGCCCAGCTTCACCACGTAATCGAGATCTTGAAGAACTCCTTCGTCCTTATGTTCGCTGCTCGCATATTGCGGATCAACAAAGAGACGAACGCGCATGGTGTTCCATCCGCCTGCTTTTTGACCAACTTCATCAGCGGCATCTCCCTACCTTTATCGTCATAATACTTGAGTGCCGGCAGCCTCATAAGTCGGCAACAACGAGATGTCGCCTCCCAAATAGCGTTGAGCCTGCGTGACAAGCGTTGCCATAAAACACAAGAGCGTAATCAAAGATGTCTCATATCCGTACCTTTTTAAAATTAAGTTTTATCAGATTAAATATCGGCTGTTGCAGTTTTCGGTTTGAATATACTCAGTGCATTGGTAGGTCTCCCACGGTTGTCAAAGCCCTTTTGTATAACCGTTCCAACCATTATAACATTCAGGTTCCCAATAGAAAACACCCAGACATTTGTCTATAGCTCTGCATCCATTCACTATTTGCGTCATAAATGCTTCCGCATTGGCGCTGTCCCTGTACATCCCTACCTCGCATATCATCACTTCGGTGTCATAACGTGCCTGTAATGTCTTCACATTGCTTAAACAGTTGACAGTCAACTCTTGCCAGTTGGAGTCTTCGGGATAAAGCGACATGCCTATGACATCCCATTTTCCGCCATTCGCTTTCAAACCATCAAAGAGCCATGTAAAACGTCTGAGATTGTCACCTTTATCCAAATGCACGATGACTTTCGCTTCCGGATAAACCGATTTCACTGCATTGTAACCCGAAAGTTCGAGTTTGGCGTAACTGGACATGCTCTTCGACGCGACCGACATCATATAGCATACCATCGGGAGTCTCGTTGCCCACCTGAACCCATTCCACATCGATGCCTTTGGCTTTCAATGCCGTCAAAACTTCTACCGTATGGTCGGCCACAGCCTGCCTCATCTCGTCCGAACTGTAGTTTTTCCATGCATCAGGAACAATCTGTTGACCCGGATCCGCCCATGTATCGCTGTAATGAAAGTCTATCATTATACGGAAACCGAGCTGTTTTGCACGCCATGCTTTCGTAAGAACGTCTTGCTTAGCATTCCATCCGTTGGCCGGATTGACCCACACCCGCAGTCTGACCGCATTCACTCCGAGGCTGCGCAACAAGCTCATACCTCTTGTTCCCCTGCCATTGGCATCGTAAAATTTCGCACTTTGCTTCCATTTCCGTGAGCCAGCTCACGTCTGCGCCTTTTTACGAAGCCCGACATGTCGTAAATGGGAGCGGTTTGAGGCGTTACCGCATCGTCGTCTCCGCAACTTGCGAGGGTAAAGAGCGCTACTGTTGCGATGAGATATCTTTGAAAAATTCTTTTCATTGTTTGTTGATTTCGATTTGGATTAATACTTGGAATTTATTTCTTTTCATATTGCCATTTCATCGTATTGAGATTGAGCGTGACCGTCAACCTCGTCGCCGACGGCAAAATCGTCCTTAAACCAGATATTCCAGTTCCCGTCAGCGGTCGAAAGTGTAAAAAGATCGCTCGGATCGCTACCATACCATACATTATTCTCCATATCCACAATCTTGAAATTCTCCCATTGAGCGGGTCGGTAAACGCCTTGATAAATGCCTCCTGCTTAACTTTTTGGGTGTAGCAAGCCTTTTCGAGCCGTCCGAAGTGTACATATAAAGTTGTGCGGGCATTGCTGGTGTTTCGGGAGTAACAACGGTTTGGTCGCCCGCTTTTATCTGATAAGCTAATCGGGCATGCTTGTCGATGGTCACGATAACGGTATATAAGCCCGCTTTGGCAATGCTCACGGCAGCCGAATGGTCGCTGATGGCTGCCAAACCGTTACTCATGGCGAAGTCAAGAGTTTTCTCTATAGGCTTATCTGTACCCGTTCGGGCGTTAAACTCTAATACTTTCGCCGTCAATTCAAGAGATGCGTTGTCCTCGGAAGTCTTGATCACGAATGTCCAACTGTCGCTTTTGTCGTTATATTGCGCAGCGTTTCCGTTCAACAACAGCTCTTTGATGTTCAAAGCGCTCCACATTCGTTCTTTCGTATCTACCGTCACATACCATTGACCGCTCCCATCGGCAAACCAACAGTTCCATGCATCCGACGCATCGGACAACTCAAAGGCGTGTCCTTCTACCGCATAGTTGCCCCAAACGGTGCCGTCGTTTTCGGCAAACCAACAGTTCTGCCATGCCGAAGCTTTTCATAAAAACCAGTATAGATGCCGTTCTCGCTATCCGAATAAAGGGTCGCCAGAGTGTCGCTTTTAGCCTTACTGAGTACAGAAAGGCTGTTCATGAGGATGGTGAACGGAGTTACATCGACTTTACAAACATTGCTATAAGCAGATGGAATATTATTTCCTTCAGTGCTGCAGATTCTAAAATAAAGCGCAGAAGAGGACCCAGAGCTCAGTCCGAGTTTCTTTGCGACGGCATTAAGGTCTGCTCCGGTGAACGCTGGAAAGATTTGTCTCTGTACTTTCTTCCACTTTGTCGAACGATCTGGTATCGGAAATCTGCAAATAGGTTGTCAATAGGCCTGCCGTTGCTTTAGTGTTGTCGCTCGAAAGTAAAATCGGGTTCTGCCAAGCAAGTGAAAGCACGACCGATTTATTGTTCGAACTGGTTATCACCACATCGGTGGCAGTGGCAATGAGCTCGAAGGTCCGAAGCCGCGCAGATAAACGTTGTCTCCTTCCTTATCGCAGGCAACCAAACCTACGACTGTCAACACCGCCAGAATAATGTTTCTGAACATCATCTTCATATCATTTATCGTTTAATAGTTTTTCATTATACAGATTAGGATTTGCGGTCAGCTCGCTCGTCGGGATAGGATAAACATTGTATTTATCCACCGCCATCCCATTTTTCGTACCGCCTTTCCACCGCCAAAGATACTTTGACGTGGTGAAGAGTCCGAACCGGATCAGATCGGTACGTCTTACCCTCCAGATAGAGCTCTCTGGCACGTTCATCGATAAGAAAATCCTTGGTCAACTGTCGCTCCTTTATATCGCCAGCATTACTTTTATAAGCTCGACGCCGCAATCGGTTGACATAATCGAGCGCTTGCGACAGTGTACCTCCGGTTCCGCCGCGCACCACGGCTTCGCTATACATCAGATAAACATCAGCCAAACGGAAGAGAGGATAATCCGTATTGACGCCGCCGTTAACCGTATTGGAAGCCGTTTGTCCGTCGTCAGTAAGATTACTCCACTTCTCCGAGAAGTAGCCGTTTGTCTGATTATCTATCGTTTCGAGGTATCTTGTCTGATTGGTTGTGAAAAATCTGAATCGTGTATCGGCGCTTTCATCTTCAAACTTATCGGGTAACTCGCCACGAACACGATACATTCCCCATCCGTTCTTTACCCCGTAGTCTTCCGGTTTTTGGTCTGCGGAGGTGTTGCTTACCTCTCCACATATTATATAAGTGGTTGTTCCCCACGTCACGGTGTGCTCCGCATTGACCGGAAGTGCAAAGATGATTTCATTTGTTCGCTTGTTATTGTCGGCATTAAACAGCTTTGCATAATCGCTTTCAAGCGTATAGCCCTCCGCAATCGCTTTGTTGCAGGCTACGATACAATCGCTGTAACGGGCTGTGCCGGTATAAACCTCGGCATTAAGGTAAAGCTTTGCCAACAGCGTATAGGCCGCTCCGCGCGATGCGCGACCGTAGGGACACTCTCTTGCACTGTACATCAAGGGGGCAATCTCGTTGAGTTCGCTTTCGATGAAAGCTACAGTTTGAACCGGTATATCGAGGCGGCACGTAACTCGCCCACCGGATCGTTCTCTGAAAACAAAGGGAATGTTACGGGAAAAGATCTAAAGGCATGATAATAGAACAACGCCCGCAGCAAGGCGCGCTTCTGCCCTGAAAGCCGTAACTCCTCGCTGTTCGCTCTCGCCATAAGAGCTGATTGTGCTTTCAGAACAGTTGCGCAAGAATTCGTTGCACAAAGCTATGTTATAGTAAATACGGTAATACATATCGGCAACCCACGGATCGTTGGCATCCCAAGACAAATAGGTGATGTCACCGGTCTTGTCGCCCGAGAGCCACGTACTTGCCATTTCATCCGTTCCGCACTCTTGTAAATTGAACCAACATCTCTTATAATCCTGCCCGTTACTTTGAACTTAGGTCGGCATTTTCGCCTCCTTTGCCTTGTCCGTTGACCACCATCGAGAGTAGTAAAGTTTGGCTAATACCGCTTTATAATTTGAAAGATTAGTGTACACTTCCTTAGATGTTGTCTCCGTATGAGGAGACTGATTAAGATCGTCCGTACAGGAAATATTGCCCAATGAGATGGCTGTTACGGCCAAAACACTGTAATGATATGTTTCGTTTTCATATTCTTTGCTGTTGATTCGATTTTTTAGAATTGCAATCCCACGCTTAACGAGAATGTTCGGGGGCGTGGGTAGAATGAATATCCATACCGTTGGGTACTTCGGGGTCCACTCCGGTGTATCGAGTGATACAAAACACGTTCTGAATCATGGCCGATAAGCTCACCGAAACCCACTTATTGATGCGTCCGAAGTCGTAGCTGAGGTTTTAAATTATCAAGCTTTCAGAAACGAACCATTCTCTATATAGTAGTCGGAGAGGTGCTGTCGCACTTTAAATCCGGTATTCAAGTAACTTGAATGCACGTTGTTGAGCTGATAAGGTTATAGCTCACCGTCTCAAGCTCCCGTATTCATAGCCATTGCATTGTAAACGTAGTTGCCGATGTTAGCTCTGAAACTCATACCGAGCGTCAACTGGTGAAAACGGAATGACGTACTGAGTCCCATAATGTATTTGGGAGCAGGCGAATGGTAGCGATATAAGTCGGCCGAATTAATCACTCCATCATCGTTCAAGTCCGCATACGCACCCTCGACAGGCTTTCCTGTGTTTTCATCATACAGTTGATGATACACATAAAACATATAAGGTTCGTAACCTTCGGTAAGTACTTGGAACTGGTAAGCATCGATCGAAGGACCTACTAATACGTTAGTCACAGTGCCGCTTTTCACCAACGAGAGGTTCTTTACTTTCATTTTCTGCCATGTGAAGTTGTAACTCAAATCCCATTGCCAATCCTTTGTCTTTACAGGAGTTGCGTTTAGAGTAATCTCTATGCCGTGACTGTCGACGTTACCGGCATTGGTTAGAATGCTCTTTGTAAAAGTTAGTACCGGCTGCCGAGGCACTCTTTGCAAACAAATCTTTTTGTTTTCGCGCGTAGAAATCGCAACTTCCACTAATACGATTTTTCCCATAATCCGAAGTCGAAACCGAAGTTCCAAGAGTCTGTCGTCTCCCATTTTAAATTGCTGACGTATGCTTCGGGGCGATAAGTCTTGATATATTCATTCCCGAACAGCGCCTCCGCACCTGTCTGTCCGTAAGTGTAAACAGGCAGATAAGTATAGTTTCCGATACCGTCTTGCTGCCCCGTCACACCATAACTGACCCTCAGTTTGAGATTGGTAAGTACCTTATTAGCTTTCAAAAAGTTTTCACGTGCAATATTCCAGCCCAACGCTATCGAAGGAAACGTGCTCATCGAGTATCCCGGGAAAAGCGGGATGTACCGTCTCGGCGTACTGTTGCAGTGAGCAAATACTTACTGTCGTAAGCAAAGTTCAAACGTCCGTAGTAAGAAAGAAGCACATGACGATTATCCGAGGCCTTAACTTCAGAGTACGTTTCCTCTTTTCCATTGATTACATTGTAAAACGGAGAGGTGCTTTTCCAATACTGGTAATCATATCCAACAGTTGCATCGACATTGCTTTTGATGCTCTCGAAGTCCTTATTATAATTGGCGTAGAGTGTCAAAAGACGATTTATATTGCGCTGCGGACCGTAGTTGTAATCGCGTCCGAACGTAGTATAATATTCCGCAGCAGTCATCGGGATATACACTTTGCCTTCTCCTTTAGCCTCATCGATGCCCATTGTAGCGTGCAACTTAATTTCTGGAAGGAAGTGAAGCTTATAATCCGCATCGAAACTGCCCACAAATCGTTTTACATCGCTTGTCGATCTCGTATTGTTCAACCAATCCTTTCGGATTCCGTACGCCGCCGTTCACCGGCATACCGGTATTGTCCAAAGCCTCATTGTAGCCTCCATAGGTCTTGTTATCCATATACAACGGCAAAGTGGGATTGAAAGTGGCGGCAGCCCAAATCGCCCCTCCATTATAGAAAGAGTTGTGATTCAGTGTGCCTTTCACATTGAACGTGAGCCGCAAATGGTCATTGAAGAGACTCGGATTGATAACCGCACTGCCTGTCCAACGGCCGATATTGTCCTTCCGAATGAGTCCACTTTGATTGAGATATCCCACCGACACGCGGAAAGGGAGTCGCTTTGACAGCTTGCCGGCAATGCTCAGGTTATTGTCCGTGCCGAATGCCGTGCGATAAACTTCGTCGTTCCAATCGGTCAGCGGTACCTAAAAGAGCCTGTTGAGCAGGGTACCCTCGCGATTGATAAGCTCTACGAATCTGATTACGGTCGAGCATATCGACCAACTTGGTACGTGTTTGCAGCGTATTGGTGGTATTGAAGTTGATTGAAATACGTCCGTCGCGCGCCTTTTTGGTCGTAATGATATCTACACCGTTGCTCGCCCGCGAGCCGTAAATAGCCGTCGAAGATGCATCCTTCAATACAGTCATGCTCTCAATGTCCGCCGGATTGATGAGACTGAGGAAGTTTCCGGTGTTGCCCGATATGCCTCCCTGCTCTAAAGGTAAACCGTCGAGGACGATAAGCGGGTCGTTACTTGCATTAAGAGATGCCCCTCCGCGCACACGTATGGTAGAACCGGCTGTGGCAGAACCGCTGTTCGACATGATTTGAAGGCCCGCCACCTTACCGTTAATCAATTGTTCAGGGCGAGCTGATCGCTCCTTTGTTGAAGTTTTCGCTTTTGATTGTGGACACCGAACCGGTGAGATCGCTCTTCCGAACAGTACCGTAGCCGATGACAACGATGTCCGACAGCATCTTATTGTCAGGCTGAAGCTTTATCCTCATATTGCCAATGACTGGCAATGTCTTAGAGATGTAGCCCACATAAGACACAGTTACCGTCTTTATATCTTTCGACAAGGAGAGTGTAAAGTTGCCTTCCGTATCGGTCACCGCCCCCTGACGGCTACCCACAGCCATGATCGTGGCTCCGATAAGAGGCTCACCGCTAACGGCATCGGATACGTTTCAATAATGTCTCGCGTTTGGGCAGCGGCTCGAATGGAAACCGCAGCAATCATAAACAAGAGTGCGAGAACGCTCTTTGTCCTGATTTTGTTTTAGGTCAAATTCATTTATATATCGCGTTAGGTTTTTAATTAAACGACAAAATAACACTTCGGCAAAGTTAATACAATGCTCGTTACATGCGGATAACAAATCGGACAAATCAAAATACATAATGGACAAAATGCAGATTTTCGCCTTTCCATGAGCCGAAAGTTTATTTCCGAATCCCTTTTTACCTCCCATTTATTCGGTTTTTCCGTTAAATGTGTAGACGCTTTTCCTATTGCTTTAACGGAAGAACCGAAGTTACTCATTAAACAAAAACATAGCTAAGACAGTCAACTATCTATCCTATTAACATCCTCTTTCATTGAAAAGCTTTTCACTTTTAAGGTTTCAAAAATCTGCAAACAAGGTCTTGAAAAATAATTACATATTTTCAAATAAAAACTCTATAAATAACGGCAAAAACACATACAAGTAACTGGTTTGTAAACCATAAGGAAATCAATTAGTTATAAAGTAGTAAGGTAAAAGGTGCTTTATTGGATTTCAAAAGGGCGTTAGTAAAGCGGCTTAAAGGGCATCTTTTGCAAGCTAATTGGGCGTCTTTTAGAAGCTAAAAAGCATGTATTGGTTTTGAACTGGATAAAAATAGTTTACATATTGCGACTAATAAGGGAATAAGTTGTTTGTAGAAGACAGATAGCCATCGCACCTAACATATAGTTTATCCCCCTTTGTAAAAACCATCTAATTGAGGGTAATCATACTATGTATGTGGGTTAGTCTTATTCTATTAACAATCTACGCATTTAACGGAAGAACCATTTATTCTATTCTCGGTAAAGAGGTCTTATAATAATAAGATGAACAAATCATAGGAAAAGGATAAGTCAGCAACTTCGAAAGGCTAAGTTTGAATATACAAACAATAACCCGAATATTCTCAAAACCGTAACCGTATGGGCTTGAAGTAATTCTTACCCCAAACCAAAGGTTTGCGATAAAATACTTATCTTTGCACTTTGAAAACATGAAAGCTATGATACTGAAATATAAAATACTATCGGCATTGCTTTTAGTTGCCGCTATAGGACACGCAAAATATTTCGATAACATTGTCATCGGCAATGCCTCGACGGTCTGCGGAATCGCTCAAGACGCATCTGGAATAGTTTGGACAGGCACCGAAAAAGGACTTTACAGTTATGACGGCTATCGTTCTTATCCACATTTCGAACCCCACAAGCGCGAAAACACACGCATTCACTGTCTTTTGATAGCAGGCGACACCATATTCGCAGGTAGTGATAACGGACTGTTAGTGTACAACCTGCGCACTGGACATTATATTTCCAAAGGGATAAAGAGTCCTCACAATATTCGAGCAATATTGAAAACGAACGACCAATTACTGCTCGGTTCGGCACAAGGGCTTTATTCACTGAATATAACTACAGGCCGACTGACCCGACACAAAGGCATTACAGCAAACGTATATGCCCTCTTGCAAAATGCCAAAAGCTATTTTAGTGGGTACTATCAACGGCCTTTATATCATCGAAGGCAGCCATACGGCGAAGCTGGAATATCGTTTCCGGAAAGCAACCTCTCGTGAATGCGCTCATCGAAGATAGACGTAGAAACTGCATTTGGGTCGGAACCGAGGGGCACTGTATAGCACCGACATGCGGAGATTCACTCCCGTAACGGCTCTAGACGGCAATTCGGTCAAAAGCTTTCACCATCGATGTGACGGGAAAACTTTTACATCGGTACGGACAACAGGCTCTACACACTCGACGGAAAGAACATGACGGAACGTCTGATGACGACTCACGCAATGCCAACTCTTTGACCAACAATATCGTTTGGACTTTTTCTGACCGACCGATGGCACAACATCTGGGTGGGAACAGACAATGGTCTGTCGCTCATCAGGCAACATCGTTTTTATGATTTCACCCCTATCGACCGCATAACGGGCAGCGGCGACGGCAACTGTCTTCACGCTTTTGCTGCAAGACCGTACGGTCTGACGTGGATAGGAGGTACGAATGGGCTCATCAGATTTCGTCGTTCATCGACAGGATATGAGGATGTGGCGTGGTATAAGCAGGATAATGCAGCTCATAAGCTATCCCACAACCGCGTAAGAAAAATCTTTGAAGATTCCGACGGAGACCTTTGGGTGGCCACCGATCATGGAATCAATCTATATGAACGTAACTTCGGAAGATTCCGTAACTTTGTTCTGACCGATAAGAGCGAGCTTTTCTCAACCAATTGGGCTTACGATATTGTGCAAGATTCAAAACATCGGCTGTGGGTTTCGGCCTATATGGGCGGTATATTCATTATCGACAAGCAGCAGTTGTTAAACTCCGGCGGCCGCTGTGTGGCCGATTACCACCTGAAAGAGAGCAAACAGGGCACTGCCCAGCATACATGTGGGACAGTTGGCAACCGACGGCGACGGGATGATATGGGCTATGCTGTATGAGAAAGGTATCGTTCGGATAAATCCGGAAACTTTTTCCGTGAGCCGTTTTTCAGCGATAAGAATGCCACTTACCTGCAAACAGACACGGAAGGCAATCTGTGGGCGGGCTTTGATGACGCCATTGAGAAGTTCGATCGTCAACGAAAGTGTTTTGTGAACTATGGAAACAACGTGGCGGTGATGTCGATGTGTGCCATGAAAAGGGCAGATGGGTCATCACCGACCACGACTGCCGCATCTTCGGAAGCGATATGGCAAGTTTGAACTTCCCCTTTGTGGATTTCATACACTTTACGGCATATTTTTCCCGACGCGATCATTGCGTCTATTTGGGCGGCAACGACGGTTTAATGACTATCGACCCGTCAGTCGTTTCCTATCCGGCAAAGCCCTCGAAGTTGATGTTGTCGGGCCTGTTGGTAAATGAAAGCCGTTCCAGAACAAAGGAACAGCCGTTTCATATACTGATAATATCAGCCTCGAAAGCGATGAAAACAATCTCACTTTGCAGCTTACTGATCTACCGTTCGCCTGCGTGCGCCGTCAGTATATGCCTATCAGCTTGCCGGAAGCGACCATGAGCTTCGCTATATGCGTGCTGAAGTCTCGGAAATAGCCTATAACGGTCTGCCTTATGGCCATATAAGCTCGTTGTTTATACCGTCGACGGCGCCGGGAAAATTGCTACAGAAGTCTATTCCTTAAAAAGTAGAAATTCGTCCGCCATGGTATTGGTCGCTGTGGGCACGTCTTTTATATGCTGTTTTCGCGCTGGGACTGCTGGCATGGACGGTTAATTTCTACATGGTAAGCGCCGTTTGCGCGAAGAACGCCATGCACGTGAATCGGTGATGAGGCAGTCTGGAGCAAGAATGAAATTCTTTTCACGCTTCTCTCACGAACTAAAACATCTTTGGGCGCCATTTTAGCCCTGTATACAGCATAATGGCTGATGAAAAAGCGGCCGTATACGATGGACTGGAAACTATCCGCCGTTCATCGGAGAATATTTGCATGCTCGTACAACAGTCCTTAGACTTGGATAGCCTTTGAAGACAAAAGCAGAGTATCAATATCTATGGAGAGGATAGATGTGGTTAACGCTTGTCATCTGATAACAGCGGGAGCAATCGGCAGACTTCCATACCGATGTGCCGCAACTGTTGATGAATGTCGATGTCGTGCGTTGGAACTCGATGTTCGTGCTTTTATTCCGCTTCATCGCAGAACGAACAGGTGGACAAGGACGTGTACAGATGCGCATAACATGCGATATGGACAGTTCGACCGTAGCATTTGCCATTACAAACGACATGCTGAGAATATCCGGGAAAGAACATCCGTTCGCCTTCCATCAGTTCTTACGCACTGACAACTCCTTTGTCTCTGTATGTGATTTCTCCGAGATACACGGTGGAACGATAAACATCGACACACCGGAAGAGTCCGGGACGGTGTTCCGTCTTTTGTTTCCGTTCGACAAAGCAACAGCCCTTTTACCTCAAAATGAATAATGTAAGCAATCACGAAAGTATGATAACAATGGTGCAAAAGGAAAGCTCCGATGAACGATTGATAAGCGAAGTGACACGCGCCATAGAACAGAATATGTCCGATTCGGATTTCAATGTATCGCGATTGCAGAAATCATAGGCATAGGGACAAGCAGTTATATCGTAAAGTCAAACAAATGACGGGCAGAACACCGGTCGAATACATTCGAGATATACGTATGCGAAAGGCCGCCGTACTGCTTCGAGAGGGCAAATTTGCTGTTTCGAAGTAATGTATATGGTAGGTTTCTCCAATTCTGGATATTTTTCAAAGTGTTTTCAAAAGACTACAGGCATGACACTGACTGAATATTTAATATATTTAGGCTCTAATGATTGATTGGACCTAACAAACTACTCGACTAATAGCATACCCTCTCTCTCTTGTGTTGCTTATTTCACTACGACCTTCTTGCCATTAATAATGTAGATTCCTGGATTTAATTTTCCTTTATCATTAGCATCTCTAACCTTTATACCATTAATAGTATATACAGCACCATCGTTGTGGTTTATGGCTTCTACCTTATCAATCGAAGTATTTACTTTGCTTACTGGCTCACCTATGATATTGACGCTACGTAAGAAGTACCCCAGTCCAGTTACTACCAAACCATTCTGTTTTAACTCTTCAATAACCTTAGGCTCAAGGTCAATGGTATAGGCCTTTTCGTCTTTCCCATTATCCAAGTTGATAATACTACCATATTGTACGCTAAACGAGAACTTAGGTCTTTTTGAATCAGTAGGATTCTTTTTATTCTGGCGTAAGAAAATCTTTCCTCCAGGATTAACATCTCTCACCACGAACTCAAGTTTCTGACCTTCTACTAAATGCGCAAACAGCTCTGCAGGGATAATTGTTTCGCCCCACTGGATTTCTTTGAAGCCATTCCAAATAGCATCCTTCTTTGATGAATGACATACGGTATATAAACGAATGTTCTCACCTTTCAACACGCAGCCCTCATTCCTTAGTTTCTTCCTTAGTTCTTCTGTCACAACGAAAGTTACCTGTGCATCATTCTTTGTGAACTCTGGCTTTAGAGTAGTAATAGACTGTCCACTTTTATTAAAGATATCAAGGCTTGCTTGCTGTGTAGGGTCACAAACCTCAAGGTCCATTACTAACTGATCCCCTGTGTTTATGTTGGCAAACTTCTCTTTTGCAAGATCAATACTTATCTTTTGATTTTCTCTGTGTTCTGGTGAGCTACCAATCCATAGTAGTTCATTTGCTCGTTTATAAACGCGTAACCAGTCAATTTCTGTAACGAACTCCTTAGGGACCTTATTAATATTACCTCCATACTTCGGGTTTAATTCAGGATAGAGGGTTCCACCAAATCCTGTATATGGATACATACTCGGTACTATTACTGTATCAGCTTTCCACGCCTTACCACCAACCTGTCCTGTGATGGCTACGTCCCAAACACGGTCTTCCCCATACTTTGAAAGCTTTTGTGCTAAGAGTGCATTATAACGATATGGATACTTCGGGTTGTTTGATTTATATCGATCATCCTTTGTACGGAAAACAGATCTAACTCTTCCATCTAAGAGGAAAGTTACAGCTAAGTGCATTGGATCACCTGGCTCTGGGTCTATCTGTGCACCATAGACATGGAAGTCTTTTCCTGGATCGAAGTCAATCTCCCTCACACGATCTCCATAGTCATTATGGTTATAAGTATTTTTGAGTTTCCCGTCTTTCCAACCAGCATTGTAGTCCATGCCATGGGTAGTTTGATGCAGATAAAATCCTTTCTCTTTCATTGCATCTTTTCGGTCCTCATTTACAAAGAACTCTTGTAAATCAATTTCAAAAGTACTTGCGCCATTACAGTGACGAAGCCATAGTGCCATCCAAGTTCCGAACTCGTATGGAATCTTTGCTTTTACTTCTATACGGGAGTAAAGAGGGATAATAAGTACCATGTTCTAAGCCTTTACCGGTTCCCATGTCAGCTCCATTAGCATTACGACTGGAAAGGGCTCCAGACCACCAACCATACTTTCCAAAGTCGTGCTTTGGCTTAAAAGGTGGCTGTACCTTTACTTTATAATCGGTTCCAGCTGGGTCTTTTTTAGGATCAGGACGACGTCCTGTCAAAAGAGGTTCACGTGAAGCGGTTATATATGCCACTCCATTTCTCACCTTAACCATATCGGCACGATAATACTGGACACCTCCTTGCCCTTCTGTATTACCGTAATCATCAAACTTATAATTATACTTTGGATCACCATAGACGCCCCATTTTGAATCGTCAATTTTGTTTCCATTAAACTCATCACCTCCATAGTAATTCCAACCAGCCATTGGCGGTACGGCATTCTGTGCTACTTGTGCAGATAGGTTAGAGAGCCCTAAACATAATCCGCAAAAGTATTAGTCCTGTTGTTTTCATGTTGATTTTGTTTAAAAAGTAGCCTTATGCCACTCATTGTTAATTAATAAGATAAAGGTAGCTTGATATCAAATTGGAATGCTGAAACAATCTTGTAAAAGCTATCCCGTTATAATTATTGAATATTATCTTTGGCTATCCTTCGGCTACAAAATTACACTATTCTTCGCATATCTACCTGCTTTATGACTCTGGTAGAGTGCAAAAATAACTATAAGGTATTGTAAACGTATTCATTTTTGTTGAAGAATATGAAATGAATACGTCTATTGTTTATTTATGTTTCGTTCAAATGGGTTGTATCATATTGTTTACCTATTATAAGAAATGGTTGTAGATAACAAATAATGCAAAAGAAGGTTGGACTACTTGAATTTGATCTTATAAATAAAAAGGGTATATAAGAAGAAACTATATATCCCCATTTTCATGCGAAGATAAAAAGTTCGTTTTCAATAAACGATTCCTATAAATCTACTTTCCTGTCACTCCTATCACTTCTTTTACGAAATTAAGAAGTTGATTATAAATCGATTATACTAAATGTTAAAAAGTGACAGCAACTTAAATTGAAAGTAAACTTGTAGAAAAGAAAGTATTCTTGTTCTAATGTTGACTGCCGATTATGAAGCCAAGAATAGGAAGAAACTTATTTATATTATGTTTTGTTTTCCAAACTGTTGTAAAAAGCGTTTTTTAGAAACTCATCACTTCTTTAAATCATCAATGGTCTTTACTTCTATGTAGTCGCTGAGAGAGCCACGTAACATATCTTTCTTTAGGAGGTCGTTTAGCAAGGACATAAGGCTATCCCAGAAGCCTTCTACGTTCACTAAGGTTACCTTCTTGTGATGATATCCAATAGAAGCTGAGCCTGCAACGGTGAAAATCTCATCAATTGTTCCTATACCACCTGGCAAAGCGAAGAACTCGTCAGAGCGTTCCATGATAATTGCTTTGCGATCAGTAAGGTCTTCACAAGGAATCTCTACATCAACATAGTCGCTAACTCTGCGTCCTTCTTCTAAGATACGAGGAATAACTCCGATAGTTCGTCCACCTGCTTCGTGTACAGCCTTACCGATACATTCCATCAATCCACTGTTAGCTCCACCATAAACAAGCGTATGTCCATTCTCTCCAATCCATCGTCCCAACTCTTCCGCTGCGCGGAAGTAGTCGGGAGCAATGTTATTGTTTGCCGAACAAAAGACAGCTATATTCATTTTATTCTTCTAAAAGTTTAGCTGCCATTTCACGTCCTAAGCGGTTGCACTCTTCCTTAATCTCAGGTGTGAGTGCCTGCTTCATCTCTACTGGCTCACCCACTTTCTCGAAGTGGAGGTGATTTTCATTCCATTCGCCAATAGCCGCAACAGCTTTTGATGCCCATGAGTAAGAACCAAACCAACCAATAAGATGGTTCTTTATATCTCGGTTAGCAACCTCCTGCAAGAGTACATCCATTTCGTGATAGAGTCCTGCATTGTAAGTTGGAGCACCAACGATTAAGCCACGGAAGCGGAAGATGTCTTGGAGAATATAGCTGTGGTGTGTCTTAGAAACATTGTACAGACGAATATTCTTCACACCAGCGAGTGATGCTGAACGTGCAATTTGTTCTGCCATACGTTCTGTATTGCCATACATTGTACCATAGCAAATCACCAAACCAGGCTCTGTTTCGTACTTAGACATACGGTCGTACAATCCGATAACTTTGTCAACATACTTGTGCCATACTGGTCCGTGGGTAGAGCAGATATAGTCGATATGAATACCAGCAAGCTTCTTCAATGCGTTCTGAACGGGTGTTCCATATTTTCCAACAATGTTAGAATAGTAACGAACCATCTCTAACCAACACCAATCTGTATCAATCTCTTGATCGATGAGACCGCCATTTAATGCACCAAAACATCCGAATGCATCGCCCGTAAAGAGGTGACTGACCTCACCTTTGCAGAGTGTCATCATCGTCTCAGGCCAGTGAACCATAGGAGTCATAAAGAACTGCAGAGTATGATTACCTAAGTTCAACTCCTCACCATTCTTAACCTCGATTGTATTCTCCTTGACACCATAGAATCCTGACATCATATCAAAGGTTTTCTTGTTACCGATAACTTGAATGTTAGGGATAATATTTACGTAGCAAGCCAATTGAACCAGAGTGGTCAGGCTCCATGTGGTTGATGACTAAGTAATCAATCTGTCGGTCGCCCAACACCTCACGAAGTCTCTCAATAAACTGTGTAAAGAAGTCTACTTCTACTGTATCAATAAGGCAAACCTTCTCATCTTCAATGAGGTAAGAATTATAGCTCACACCATAAGGCAGTGGCCATAATCCTTCAAAAAGGTTCTTATTACGATCGTTAACTCCTACGTAATAAACTTTATTGGCAATTTCTATCATTTTATTTTTGAATTTATGTAGTTTCTTTTTTTAAGCTAATTGGGCTTATTAGGCTAATTAGGGCAAAATAAGACTAATTATAAAGCCCCTCTTTCATCTTCTCACCAAAAGTCTCTTGCTTACATAGTTGAAGATGTCCTTGCAGCAGTCTGCAGAGAACGCCAAAGCGTAGTTGATGAGCTTTATCCCATTGCTCTTCTGTCAGTCCTCTCTCAAGTCGGCACGAGTGATACCATGTTTCAGCATACCGAAGATGAATCCTGCATTAAAGTTGTCACCAGCTCCGATTGTACTGACAACATTAGTATCGAGTACGGGATATGACTTTCTTTAGTTCCTTGCCACTGCGTACTTCAACAGGCTGACTTCCCTGTGTATAGATAAACTGCTTGCAATAGAAAGAAATCTCCGCATTATAAACCTTATCAGCATCTTCCTTCTTATAAATCGTTGCAAAGTCCTCATGACTACCACGTACAATATCCGCATAGTCGAGGTTTTTCTATCAAGTTAGGCGTAATCTTAATAACATCATCCTTATGTGCAGGACGGAAGTTAACATCGTAGTAGATGATTGCGCCATGCGAACGTGCATAATCAAGAAGTCCCACAACCTGCGGACGAATCACAGGATTTACCGCATAGAAAGAACTGAAAAAGTACGATATCATCGGGCTGTATATCAGGAAAAAGTAAAGTCTAATTGATCGTGTGGGTGGTCTTTGTAGAAGATATACTCGGCATCATTCTTCTCATTGAGGAATGCGAGCGATACAGGTGACTTAGAATCAGGAAAGGTTGATACATTATCTGCATTTACACCATTATCCTTTAAGAAGTCAATGATGTATTTTCCAACATGGTCATTACCCGCCTCAGAGATAAACGAAGTGTTGACTCCGCAGCGTCCTAACGACGTAATGGCGTTAAAGGTAGATCCTCCTGGAACTGCCTCAACTGGTTTATTATCTTTAAAGATGATATCTAAGACGGTTTCACCTATACCTATAACTTTTCGCATTTTATTGTGAATTATGTTGTGTCTCGCTTTAGTTGTGCAAATATACTGAAATTTAGGCGGAACACAAAATGAATTGAGTTCTTTTTTCTTTGTCTATTAAAGTCTATTAGTTTTTCATTCTTTTTTTCTTAATTTTGCACCCTATGACAAGATATCAAACTGCAGTCTTAGAGAACGGACTGCGCATCATAGTCCTTTCAACGGCCTCACCAGTGGTCTATTGTGGGTATCAAATCAATGTCGGGACAGCCAATGAGCTCCCTGACGAGGAGGGGATTGCTCATTTCTGCGAGCATGTTACCTTCAAAGGGTACAACTCGCCGAACAGCAATTGATGTTATTCAATGTCTTGAGCAAGTAGGCGGCGATCTCAATGCCTTTACCACAAAGACTGATACGGTTTATTATTCGGCAATTCTGAAGGAGCATCTCCCACGGGCAATAGATCTTCTGACAGATATTGTTTTCCACAGTATCTATCCACAAAATGAGATTAACAAGGAAGTAGAAGTTATATGCGATGAAATCGAATCTTATAATGATAGTCCTGCAGAGTTGATATATGATGAGTTTGAAAATATTATCTTCTGTGGACATCCTTTAGGACATAGTATCCTTGGTACGGGTGAGCGTGTTCGGAAGTTCACAACTGAGGATGCACTTCGATTCACAAAAAAGCATTATAATCCGATGAATTCGGTGTTTTTTGCCTATGGTGATGTGGATTTTGATAATTTACTCAGCCTTTTAGAGAAGGAAAAATCACTCAAAGGTAAAGAATAAAGGGTGAAATAGAAAAAGCCAATAGAAACTCCGCTTCCTGCGTTGAGTGAATACAAGCCACAGACTGTTAAGGTAGATAAGCATACTCACCAAGCCCACGTGATGATTGGTAATCGTGCTTATAGCATACATGACAAAAGACGTATGGCACTTTATCTGCTTAATAATATCTTGGGTGGACCTGGTATGAGTGCTCGGTTGAATCTTGCACTTCGTGAACGTCGTGGACTTGTCTATACGGTAGATAGTTCTATGGTGAGCTATTCGTTAACGGGTATTTGGGCTATATACTTCGGTTGTGATGCCGATGATTTAGACGAATGTATGCGCCTTGTACGTGCAGAACTCGACCGTTTCATCGATACTCCATTGACGGATGAAGAGTTAGCAGTAGCGAAACAGCAGATTAAAAGGGACAGATTGGCATTGCCTGTGACAACCGTGAAAACCTTGCTTTTAGATTTTGGCAAAGGCTTCCTCCACTATGGATGGAAGAAGGATATATCAGCACTCTACCGCAACATTGATGCAATAACGGTAGAGGAGGTGCAAGCTGTTGCGCGCGAACTCTTCCCAGAAGAACAACTTACAAAGTTGATTTACGTCTAGTTGATATGTTTTTTTCTTACGAATAAGTGTGCTTTGGCACGATTATTTCTATAAAAATCATAGAAAACAAACATCATTTCAGGATAACAAACATAAATAAAAGCAGGATAATGAAAGCAAACATTGAACGCACTGACAAAAAGAGAATCGTTATTGTTGGTGGTGGATTGGGAGGTTTGGAATTAGCCTTCAAATTAGTAGAAGATGACTATCAAGTAGTATTAGTAGATAAGAATAACTATCATCAGTTCCCTCCATTAATTTATCAGGTTGCTTCGGGTGGTCTTGAACCGAGTAGTATCTCTTTTCCTTTCCGTCGCCTTTTCCAAGGACGAAAGGACTTTTTCTTCCGAATGGCAGAGGTAGAGTCGGTGAATACGGCTAAAAAGTCAATCAACACGACGGTGGGTGAGATTGAATACGACTATCTTGTATTGGCATTTGGAGCAAAGACTAACTTCTTTGGGAATAAGGATATTGAAGCAACAACCCTCCCGATGAAATCGGTTAGTGAGGCTATGAAACTCCGTAATACAATCCTGCGTAATCTTGAACTTGCTTTAACAGAGGAAGACCCAGCACGCAAACAGGCATTGATGAATATCGTTGTTGTCGGTGGTGGTGCTTCGGGTGGTTGAGATCGCAGGAGCTGTGGCTGAGATGAAGAAGAACATCATTGCTCGTGATTATCCCGACCTTGACTCTTCTCAGATGCATATCTACCTTGTTAATGCAGGTGACCGTCTTCTTGCAGCTATGGATCCAGTATCATCAAAAGCGGGCAGAACGAGATCTGAAAAGACTTACATGTTCATATCCGTCAGCCTCAGTTTGCAACAGAATATAAAGATGGCATACTGAGAACCAGCGCTGGCTTGGAAATCCCTACACAGACTGTTATCTGGGTAAGTGGTATCTGTGCGAATACCATCGAAGGTTTTCCTGCGGAGAGTATTGGTCATGCTGGTAGATTCCTTACCGATCGTTTTTGTCGTGTAAAGGGTGTAGAAGACGTCTATGCAATTGGAGATGTGAGCCTTGTAGAAGAGATGAGGAATATCCACTTGGTCATCCTCAGTTAGCACAAGTAGCTATGCAGCAGGCAAAGACCGTTGCAAAGAACTTCAAAGCAATGTTGAAAGGAAAAGAGCTAAAAGCCTTTTAGATACAAAAATCTCGGTGTAATGGCAACTATTGGACGTAACCACGCCGTAGCCGAAATCTCTGGAAAGAAGTTTGGTGGTTTCCCTGCTTGGGCATTGTGGCTTGTTGTTCACCTCCGTTCTATCCTTGGCGTAAAGAATAAGACGTTTATTCTGCTCAACTGGGTATGGAACTATATTAATTATAAGCAAAGCCTTCGTTTGATTTTGAAAGCAAAATAAACATTCTGTTCTCTATTCTTGGGAATAGAACGTATCCCCTTCCCTTATTGGTTAGTGTCTATTAAAACTAATGAGGGAAGTTTTTATATATATAAAATAGATTATTATTATTTTATTTATAGTCTGTTATTTTTACTTGTCATTAACTTTTCTTCTGTTTACCCTCTTTCTTATCCTTGTTTACACTTCTCCTCGGAATTATTTTATGAGTATAGTTCGGTACATTGTGCTTTATCTAATAGATGGGGATAAAGTAGGATTTTTAGTGTTTATGAAAAATTAAAATGTGGATATTGGTGGTCAAAGTTATCTCTTTTTAGTGGGTGGTAGGTATTTTTGTATAAGTATAGTGAATTTGATAATATTTGACGATATTTGCTTTTGCAGTTTTATCATTTTACGTTACCTTTGCACGAAACATAAATCAAAAACGTAATATCTATTAAACAATGAAGCATAAAATCGGAAACATTTTGGCGGCAGAGCTTTGCAATTATAGGACTCGCTGCACTGGCAAGTTGTGCGGGAGAAAAGTTCCACGTAACAGGTTCTATTGCAAATGCTAAGGACTCTTTGCTCTATTTTGAGCATAATGGACTCAATGGATTCTCTACTATTGACTCTGTTAAACTCGATGGAAAGGGCGATTTTTCGTTTTCAGGTGATAAGGTTGATAACCCAGAGTTCTATCGTCTTCGTATTGCTGGACAGATTATCAATATTGGTATTGATTCTACAGAGACAGTCGATGTGAAAGCTACTTACCCGCAGATGGCTACCGATTATACGGTGAAGGGTTCCTATGAGAATGAAAAAATCAAGGAATTAGCGCTGAAGCAAATTGACTTGCAAGCACGTTGCCAGTCTATTCTTGCTGAGCGTCCTGACCTTGCTGATTCTATTATAACAGTATTGATGAACGACTATAAACAGGATGTGTCACGTAATTATATCTTTAAGGAACCAATGCGTGCTTATAGCTATTTTGCTTTATTCCAGTATATCGTAATAGGTAATCAAGCACATTTAATATTTGACCCATCCAGAGACGTTGCAGACAATAAAGTATTCGGTGCTGTTGCAACCAGTTGGGATACTTATTACCCTGGTTCAGAGCGTACGCAGAATCTCCATAATATCACGATTAAGGGTATGAAGGATGAACGCATTGTGAAAGCACAGAATAAGCCTGTGGAGATAGAAGCCAAGGAGTTGGGTGTTGTTGATCTTCCGTTGCGTGACAACCGTGGTGTAGAACGTCATCTTACAGATTTGAAGGGTAAGGTTGTTCTACTTGACTTTCATGTCTTTGCTGCCAAAGGTTCTACAGAATACATTATGCAGCTACGTGAACTTTACAATAAATACCATGACCGTGGTTTGGAAATCTATATGGTTTCATTGAGACGATAATGCTCATTTCTGGAAGGAGCAGGTGGCTAATCTGCCATGGATTAATGTTTATGATGACACAGGTATCAGTCAAGCTTATACAGCTCCTGCACAAGCCTTCCCTATCATTTATCTTATTGATCGTGGTAACAATATTGTGAAGAATCCTTCGCAGATTAAGAATCTGGAGCAGGAGATTGAGCGTTTGTTATAAGAATCAGACATGAATCTTTTTATGAGCTAAGCTGAGTATACTTTGGCATAAATAAAATAGGTTATTGATGTAGAAACTCTATCTCAATAACCTATTTTCTTTTTGTTTGATTTGCTGTCACTTTTTAACATTTCTCGTAACCTCTTGTTAAGTAATCATATGCAAGAGTTATTGGAGTGATAGGAGTGACAGCAACTTTTGTTTTATGCGTTGACATGCTGTACACACATAGCTTATATGGTTAGTACCCCCAATACGATTGGTCGATAGTTGTCTCTACAGCCTGCTCTATATCGTCATTAAGATTACAGAAGAAATCTATACCTGTACGATTCTGTAGCTCCTGGATGGTGATATACTCGCTTTTACTATTATTGTAATGAGGCGACCAGATACCGAGAGCATGATAGGTGTTGTTTCTCTTGTCGTAAGCAAGTAGTGCCATATAGAAGAATTTAGGTACAATTCCATTGAAGTGAAGATGCTTATGGGTTGATTCCTTCTGTGCCATCTCCTCTAAATCGGTTCGATAGCAGATATATTCATCCTTATTAATGGTTGCAGCCTTCACAATATAGAGTGTATCACATTGTCCAACCCAAGCACGTACCTTATCTTCAAGATTCCCCCCACACGCCACCATTGTGACTTTGTATCTGTGGTTGCATATTCGTTAGATAGAATGTTTGCTTGTTTTGTGCGGTAGCCGTTATGCTAAGGAGCAACAATAGTGAAGTGAAAATATTTCTGTTTCATCTTTAATCCTCCTTGTTTTAGCAATAATGTTCATAATTATCGATGTATTATATGTTTTTTCATAACGTTTTGTCCTTTCTTATTTGATAATCAGTTTATTCATTAATAGTTTACCGCATGACTTAAAAGACACAAATTGGCGAACATGGGGCATCACTTTCGGTGGTGAAAGGCAGCGCTTAGCAATAGCTAAGGCACTATATAAAAAGCCAGATATATTGACTTTTGACGAAGCTACCTCATCTTTGGATTCTATATCAGAAAGGTATGTAAAAGCAAGTTCTAACTAAATTAAAAGATGAAGGAAAACAATAATTATAATAGCTCACCGTTTATCTACAATAAAAACTTCTGAACAAATTATTGTTTTGGAGAGTGGAAAAAGTTGTGGAACAAGGTTCGCATGAGCAATTATTATCTAATAAAGGGCTTATCATAAATAGTGGAAAGAACAATTTTGAGTATAGTAACTAAAAATATAACTTTGAGGTATATTGTTTATTATGAAGTATTCAAAAAGAAAAAAGAATAGTGGCAAGTACTGGTCTTACAAACCTTTATTATATAAAAGAAGTTGTTAGGTTTCTCTTTTACACATTTTTATATGTATATTTGCCCTTATTATAAATAATTTGATTTATCAATTTTGCACTCCTAAAAACTTTATCTTATGCTCGGTGGATAGCAACACCCTAGGGAATTGATAAAAATATTTATTGCATACATAGCATTAGGGTCTCTCAGCGATATGTATTGGCAAGGCTAAATTGAACTTAGGAACGATAAAAAGAGAAAAATAGCCCTTCTTACGCTATGTGTATACTTGTAGCCTTAACCGAATTCTTACCTGATGTGAGTCTTATAACAGCTCTATCACAAATTATAGGGGAGGTTCCAGAAACTGATCCTATTAAAAAAATTAATGTTGGTACATTTTTAAGTGTTTGTATATTAGCCCCATTGTGGAAGAGTTGTTTTCCGTGGAGTAGTAGAAAAGGATTTTATTAAAGTTGAAAAACTTCTCCATGGGTAGGCATTATCGCATCTGCTATGCTCTTTTCTATGACACATGAGTTCCCTGTATCAAGCTTTATAGGCGCTTTTATAGGGTGGAGTGATATATGGGTGGGTTTATTATAAAACAAAGAGTATTTATCTCACCTTTAGCATGCATGCGGTTAATAATATCATTGCTTTCATTGTATGGATGATGGAGTAGGGGGTTCTGACGCATTTCCTCCCATTCTTTATTATTGCTGTCCGGTAAAAGCTTTTTGCACGCATAAGTAAATTAGGGCTGACACTTCTCAGGAGGTATCAGCCCTTTTGGTTATCTTTGTTTTTGCTAAATAAAATATAACCATGAGCAAAGATAGTCATTTTACCGGACAGCCGGTCTGATAGTCAAGTGTTAAAGTTACTCGACAAGGAGAAAATTCTTCAAATAAGCCGCGAAACGAAAGGAAGTGAGGCTTATGTGAAGCGTTTTGACGGCTACCAACATCTTGTCGTAATGTTGTTCGGCATCCTCAAACACTTTGATTCTCTGCGCGAACTTGAGATAGGCATGAAGGCGGAGGCTCACAAACTCGGACATCTCGGAATGAACTATCTGGTTCGTCGTAGTACGCTTGCAGAGGCCAATATACGTCGTCCTCAGGAGTTCTTTTGCAAGTGTTTATGCGTATCTATTGGAAAGGTATTCCAAGTTTTTAGCGGACAGCCGCCCATCCAAGTGCTACAAGGGACAGCCGCATGAGCCTAAAGACTGGGAGAAGCTACTCTACATGATGGATTCCACCACAATAACGCTCTTCGACAACATACTCAAAGGTGTCGGTCGGCATCCGAAATCAGGCAAGAAGAAAGGCGGTATGAAAGTGCATACGGTAATGAAGTATCATGTCGGTGTACCAATGGTAGTGCAGCTCACATCCGCCGCTAAACACGACCATTACCTGCTGAAAGAGGTGCATCTGCCAAAAGACTCCACTTTGGCAATGGATCGTGGTTATGTCGACATAGCACAATTCCAACGTCTTACAGAAGAAGGCGTTTGCTACGTGACCAAAATGAAGAGAAAACCTTAAGTATGAGGTGCTTGAATCTGTAACGTACGTCAATACAGAGGGATTGGTAACACACATTGATCAGAAAGTGCGTTTTACAAGAGGGGAACTCATCCATGAGGCACGAAGGGTGGAGATATTTTATAAGAACAAGAAACCGGTTGTACTATTGACCAACAACTATGACTTTACGGTTGAGGACGTTGCTGAAATCTACCGCCTAAGATGGGCTATCGAGTCGTTGTACAAAACAGCTCAAACAGAATTTCCCTTCATTTCTTCTATGGAGACAGCGTCAACGCCGTACAAATACAGACATGGGTGGTTCTGATAGCCAATCTGCTGATAACAGTTCTGTCGAGAAGCATCAAGCGACACTGTGCATTCTCACAAGTTGTTACCATGGTACGACTTATGCTTATGTACTACGTCGATTTTATCGCATTCATGGAAGACCCTGAAAAACATGGAATAATTTCCTTGCAAAGGAGATGCAAAAAGCACCACCAGAACCAAGTCTTTTTCGATTAGGGGCATACTTTTTAGGAAAAGTAACCCCCGAAGTCCAAATTTACAAGGCTTCGGGGAGGATATTTATGCTCTTTTTGAGTTTTTACCGGACAGCAATAATTCTTTATGTCTTTGCAGGGCTTTCTTTGCTGCTTTTCATTTTCTTTATTGTTAAATTATCTTATAAACTAAAAAGATTTTTAGAGAGCTGAAATAATTTTGCACTCATAGTTAATAGTTTTTGTAACGTGACAAGAAAAAATCTTGAAACTATTATTATTAACTTTTAAAACTTAAAATTATGAGTAATTCTAATTTGTATCGTAATCTTTCACAAGAGGAAATGAGGAATATTAATGGTAGTATTCCTTGGGAAGGACTATTGGTACGTTTCTTCTTAAAACTGGTGTTGCAGCAGTTGAAGAATGTGTTCAGGTGTTATTGATTGGGTGAGAAAACGGCTCTAATTAAAAGAGAAAAGTTATGAAGAATTATTATTTAGATCTTTCTAAAGATTACAGATTCGGTAAGTTTTTCAAAGCCCAACTTTGAGAAAACGTCCATAATATGATAAATCCACCGAGAGAAGTGATATTCTCGTTTTTAATTGCCACCTTTGCCATGTCAGTTTTTTGCTTACTTGTTATGTTTGCAGCACCAGATAGGTGAAATTTCTGATATATCCAAGTGTTTTGAAAAGTTTGTTTCTCAGACACTTGGAGGTCTCCCTAGAATTTATGCTGCGGAATTAAGGCTAAGTATAAGTTGCTTCTATTATAGTAACGTTTCGTCTGGTGCGAAGCGTTCGCACTCTTGGTGTTTACAATCCGCACTATATGTGTTGGGCATCTGCACCATAATAGAAAATGTCGTTATAATCAGAAGTAAAAAGCTACTATCTTGATTGATTTGGTTTTTAAAAAAGCTGAAACCCAATGAAGGATTTCAGCCTTTAGTCTTTATTATCAATGAGAGATGATAGCATGATTAGGTGTTTATGTCTTTTCCCTATAGGATGAGGATAATGCTAAAATACTATGCTTCAATTATCTCATGCGCTTCACAATCATACAAACTGCGTATGCAGCCATACCATCTTCACGACCAACGAAAGCCCATGCGCTCGGAAGTGGTAGCCTTGATAGATACGGCATCGATGTCGCAACCGATGATATCAGACAGACATTTGCACATAGCAGGGATATGTGGGTTTATCTTTGGACGCTCGGCACTGCTACCGTAGCATCGATGTTTCCTACTCGATAACCCTTTGTTGCTAAGAGGTCAATGGTCTTTGCGAAGAATGACCTTTGAGTCCATATCGAGTGTGTCAGCAGAGGTGTCGGGGAAATGATAACCAATATCGCGCATATTAGCGGCACCGAGTAGGGCATCACAGATAGCGTGAATGAGTACGTCAGCATCACTATGTCCAAGGGTCCAAGGGTATGCTCAATCTTGATACCACCTAAATATAGGTCGCGTCCTTCAACGAGTTTGTGTACGTCGTATCCCATTCCGACACGGAAAGATGGGATAGGTTGAGTGAAATTGCTCATAATAATGAGGGACCTTCCCAGAGCTCTTCTAAGATAGAAGATGTTTTATGCGAGGGATAGGTTCTTGTTGGTTTATATTAAAAGTCTTATAATACTTATGTAAAGAAGATTACTATCAAGGATTTGGCTAATGGTAGTAATCACTCCCTCCCTTTCAGGGGAGGGGCTGGGGAGGAGCCAGTTGTCTTTATCTCCTCTTAAACAAATCTTTTATACCATCCATGTCAAATGATAAAGAGAAACGGAGGGTCTGATCAAGTGGGTTGTTCTTAGCTGTTGCAATAACATATCCAGCATCCAGTGAGAAGACATTCATCTTGAAGCCTGCACCGACAGTGAAGTACTTGCGGTTACCTTTGTTCTCGCTTTCGTGGTGGTAACCAGCACGGAGTGAGAACTTATCATTATAAGTATATTCAGCACCTAAGCTCCACTGAATCTCCTGTAACTCTTCAGAAGCACCATTAGGGTGCATCACCGAAAGCTCTTGAAGATACCAGAGATAGAAGATACGTCATAGTATTCCTTCTGAAGACGGTTATCATAGTCTACCTGTGTTTCATCAGCCTTGCGCTTTGGATAGGTAGGAACTAATAACTTATTAGCATCAGCAGCAATGGTAAAAGCGGTTGAATTCATCGATAGGAATCATCAACGAAGCACCTAAACAGAAGGTTGGTTGGGATGAACTCAGAGCGATTATCACCACCGAAGGTAATCTTTGAACCGATGTTTTGAAATATTCATACCTAAGCCCAACTGGCACTCACGCTCACCGATATTGATATAGTTCTGATAATAGCAAGACAAGTCGGCTGCAAAGGCAGAACCTGGCGCGGTATCATCGGTATAGTTATAGGTAAGGTCAGAGTATATCCAACGTACAGCCGCACCTAATGAGAAATGCTCACTCAACATCAGAGAGTAGGCTACGTCCATTGACATCTCATAAGGGTTAATGGTCATGTTAGATCCGTCAGTCATCTGTACTTCACCCAAAGAGAAGTAGCGCATAGAAGCTGAGACTGCACTGTAATCACCGATACGATAGTAACCAGAAAGATAAGCCAAGTCGATGTCACTCACCAACTGGCGAAGCCAAGGGGTGTAGTTTAGTGAAACACCCGCACGAGAAATATTAAAAGGATATTTTGCAGGGTTCCAATACTGTGAATTCACATCTGGGTCGGTAGCAGCACCAACGTCACCCATACCTGCAGCACGTGCATCAGGAGCGATAGTCTGTGAGGTAACAGATGTGTTGACTGGATTAAAAATGTCTTTCTTATCCTGAGCGAAAACGGTAGATGAGGCAAATACCGTCAGTGAGAGGATGGCTATACAAAGCTTATTAATCATTCTATTTTAATTGGATTGCTTATTAAATGTTGCTATATGGATTGAAACGTTCGTTCTGTGTTATTTATTGTCTAAGATAATTAGTTTCTTAGCTTTCGATACCTTTGTCGCACCATTACTGCTGAGGCGTACTCGATAGAGGTAGACACCTGTCTTGAGTCTTGCTCCACTCTCGACGGTAAGGTCCCAGTTGGCTGTAATGGCATTGCCCGATGCAACACCAGTCTCACTGCGGTGCCATAGGAGGCGACCGCTCATATCGAATACTTCAATGTCAATATCGACATCTGAACCAATATAGTTGTGCGTAACAATGAATGTCGTCTCTGTCGTGGCAGGATTCTTAGAAGCATTGACACTATAGATTTCTGGTGCCAGTCCTTTTACAACCTTGAACTGTAATGTAACGGTTGAAGGGTTGTTCTGTATGTCCCACGCACGGAACTGCAGAGTGTGTGGTCCCTCAGAAAGCTCAGGCAGACTAAAAGCCTGTTGTTCCTGATGTATAGCTACCGAAGTCATATCGGAAGTTATCATTCAGAATATAGGTCTGCGTCAACTTGCCGTCGATGGTCAACTGCATGTCATGTCCGATACCATTACCAGAAGCGTTGATACCATCTTTATCCGTTATCTGTGCAAAGAAGTAAGAGTACTATTGACCTCACCACCATTGACAAAAAGAGGAGAATTGAGATAAGCATAGATTGATGGACCAATAGAGTCGTTGTATACAATCTCTGAACCATCAATCGTGAAGCCCATCTTCATGTCCTTGTGCCATGAGGGTATGGTTGTCGTTAATGGCAGATAGGTTCATCAAGCCTGTTCCTGCTGCATAGTTGATGTCACGTGGTACGGCGAAGGTGAATGTAAACTCACCATTCTTGATACTGTCTGTACCATTGTAGAGCACTTTCTGTCGATCGTAATATTGGAACGCACTTGCGGATGTATCCTCTTGCTTCTTACAGGTAATAAGTTCTTTTTGTGTCACGTACGGTAGCACTGAGTAGTCCCTTGAAGTCACCTTTGCTTACTACCATTCTTTTGCAATGTAACCTTTGACGGTTACAACGGAGCCACCTTTGAGTACAACAGAACCTGTCGTACTTGGCGTTTGTCCATTGATTGTCTCCACCTTTTACCTCTAATGTTGGGAGGTTCAGTGAGAGAGCTGGGTCGCCTAATAAAAGCATATTGCAGTTTATTTGGTGTGAGGTCGCTGTTAGAATTAATCAACTCACATTTAGCTAAACGCTGTGCTTCGCCCAATGTGGTTGGTTTACCATTTGTAAAAGCTAAGTACATGCTTGAGGAAAGGCGGTATTGATTGCCTTGTTATAGTAAGCATATACTGTACGAGTAGTACCCCAGAAAAGCAACAGAGCCACCCTTCTTGTTTAGCATTGCTGCTTCACCGATAGTTGGGATAGTACCATCGTATGGCATAATATCACAGCTGGCGGTAATCCAAAAGTGGTAGATTGGCGTTGGTAAAGTTGGCATAGTCGTTGAGGCGGAGTACTGCTTCATGAGAGATCTGGTCTTCCTTTCCGTGACCAGCATAATCCATGATAAGTGCACCTTGTGCCTGTTGCTGCTTGATAATAGCACTTACCTCAGGGTAGGTGTTACCAGTTGCAGACGATACACGGGTGTAAGCATCCCACATCACTTTCTTTACTTGATAGTCAGGATAGGTCGACATAATGGTTTCTGCGGTCTCATTGACATCGTGCATGTGGAGATTATTGTTTCCATCATCACCCATGAACATGATAACATTCTCCCAACTTCCGCCATTCTTGTTCTCAGCATAGCCGATTGTCTTATCAACTAATACCTTTGCATCTGATATCTCTGTCACAGGAAAGCGCCCAACTCCAAGGTCTTCTTTGTCGCGTCTTAACAAGTCTCCACCTTCTCCATCATCCATCAACGTAAACCAACCATCATTGACATAGCAGTCGGTCTCGCTGAATGAGTTTTCACTCTCGTAGGCAAGAAGATAGTCATCAGGGTTAAGGTTACGACAAGCACTGGTAACCATACGGTTGTCCCATACGCAGTCGCCAAAGAGTAGGAGCGACTGTGGAAGATTGTCACTGGTAGCACGGTCGTAAAGCATCTTCATATAACGGCGGTAAGCCATTGCATCAGGTGTTCCACTGGAGAATTCATTATAGAGTTCGTCTGCTGGGACAATACGTACAGAAATATTATCGTGTGTACGATGGAAGTCGGCTAAGCGTTCTGCCTGGGCTAATAACTTCTGACTTGTAGGGATGATAATCACCATGTTGACTGGTTCGTCAGCATGATGGTCTTGATTGGTTATGTTGTAAACATACTCTGGGGCAGGGAAAGAAGCCTTCAAAAGAAGGTGCTGGCGCAGGAGTAGGGTAGGGTCATGATGAGGTAGTCAAGACGTGCTGGACCACCTGATATAGTCGTCAGTTTGATGCTGTCAACAGCATGGAGGTTGTTGAGCGTATAGGTTCTAACCTCTTCATATCCTTTGTCGAAAAGATTCTTGAGGTGTGATTCTAATGTCGCCAAGATGCTGACCATTAGCTTCTACCTTTACAATAGAATTATAAAGTACCTGTTGTTACGGCTACCGTTAGTTTTGCACTTGTAGCACGTGCTTTGTTTAGCCAAGGTGAACACCTTTACGCTTCGTTCAGATTTTAATGGAGTCTCTTCAAAGAGGTTTCGACCTCCGTGATACCAACTGAAATTATCAATCTCATGCAGACTATGATAGTCACCTGCTGATGGATAGAAACTGTTGAGGAAAGGTTGTGCTATCTGCAACAGTTGCAGGAGCACTGTTGTTGTCTTCTGTTAGGGAAGTAATAACCATAGTCAGAATAAGGGTTGCGGATCCTCTTTACCGATGTGTTGCTTTCCCAACTAACAGGACCACGTGCATAGAAGAGCCGTCTACCATTACTATTATAGGTTGGTACCTCTTTTAAATCATCAAATGAAGTGATGTCGTCAGCTGTAAGAACCTCCTTCTGCAAGTTTCCACCATAGCCATAGATTTTTGACTTTGTCAATATTAGAAAGCCGGCACGACGGATTAGATTATTGGTCAACTGATAGACACCATTAGCTGGAACACGTATCTTTGCCCACTTACCACTTGCAAGAATTGAATGCGCTGCATAGCGATTTGCTATAGCAGATGTCGCTACAGCACCAGTACGAGTTTCAATGCCTTTTTGTCTTCTTTGTCGTTGTTTTCTTAGGACGCGATGTAAGTGCTATCATGAAACTGACGAGGAACTGCTTTTTTCCGTTGCGCTGAACGATAGGCATTAGAGATCTCTAATACACCACGCTTACGTTCCACAGTCATCTGCTGATGTATCTCTGGTAATGCAGGAGGGACAACACTTGTCAATGCATTGTAGCGTTCAATGTCTGTCTTACTCATGTCCATAAACTCAGGATAGCGTATCTCCAATTCGTAGGTAGAATCAGCGTGCTGTTCACCAACAGGGATAGCATAACGGAAATGTGGCAATAGTGAGTCTATTGTCACATCTTGAACTGATTAGGGTTGAAAAAAATCTTTGCTGTTGAGCTGATAGTTTTATACAACCCAACAGAAGTATAAAGGCAGAGTATTGCTGAACGTTTCATTAACAGCTTGTTGATTCCTTTCGTCATTTTATTGATGTATTCCTTCTTAAGTCTTTTTATCAGTTATTCCCTCTGTTCGGTTGATTATCTGAATTCCTTAATTGGAGAGTATAGAAATCTATGTCGTAATCGTTTAGAAGTCTTTCACTTACTCTCCTTAAGTTTACTTGCAATTAAAGTCGAGAACCTTTCTCTCTTCAATGTATCCTTCTAAGTGGTCATTGATATGTACAGGTCCACAACCTGATGGACAGCCTGTATAGATGATGTCGCCAGTCTTGAGGGTAAAGTAGCGACTAATGTAACTGATGATTTCATCTACTTTATATAGCATGTCAGTTGTACATCCTTCCTGAACCATCTGTCCATTGATATCAAGGTGGAAGCGGAGCCGTTGTACATCAAGGAATTTATCCTTTGATACCCATTCGCCTAAAAGCAGCCGAACCATCAAAATCCTTTTGCAGAGGTCCCAAGGTAGTCCTTGCGCTCTTAGCTTTTTTTGTTGTAATTCGCGAGCTGTGAAGTCAATACCAACTGACACAGCATCGTAGTATCTATGAGCGAAAGCGCTCTAGAGATGGTCTTCCCCAATCGGCAGATGCGTACCACGAGTTCCGTTTCATATTCAATCGTTCCCAAGTCATCGGGAATGAAGAAAGGCTTTTTATCTTTCAGTAGGGCAGAGTCTGCCTTAGTGAAGATAACAGGTCCTTCCTTTTTAGATAACGTTTCGTTTAGCGATTTATTATGTTCGGCATAATTCATGCCGACTGCAAAAGATTTTCATTGTTGGTAGTTTTTAGGAAATTATTGAGCTTATTAGCCCCTATTAGCCCTAATTAGCCTAATAAGCCCTAACTTCTAATAAAAGAGTTGCAGGAGCCTAATGGCTATCCTGCAACTCCCATATCTTTCTTCTAATGAAGCTCTGTGATTACTCTGCAGCGAGAGTGAAGCGCTTGTAAGCAACAATCTTAAGATCCTTGCTCTGAGCCTTAAGCCACTCGCTAACGCTCTGCTTGTCGCCATCACCGAAACTGGAACTCCTGATCAACGAGACAGTTCTCCTTGAAGAACTTGTTCAGACGACCCTTAGCGATGTTCTGAATCATATCCTCGTTGAGGTTTGCAGCCTTCTCAGCAGCAACAGTGTTGCGAATCTCGATAGCCTTGTCAGCTTCCTCACGAGTCAACCAACCGCTTCTTGATGTTAGACTCGATGTGGTCTTCACTGTCAACGAGGTTAGCGTTGATACCTGCCTTCTTGATAGCAGCAACAACAGCCTTCTCAATCTGCTCTTCCTTAGTCTTCTCAACAGCAACCTTGAACTCCTCGTCCTTAACAGACTGTGGAATAGATGCCTCGTCAAGAGCTACTGGCTTCATAGCTGCAACCTGCATAGCTACCTTGTGACCAGCATCCTCGTTGTTCTCATTGAGCTGAACGATAGTTGCGAGAGTGTGCTTGTTCATGTGGTCATAAACAGACAAGTTCTCACCCTCAAGGAAGTTGTAGCCGTCGAGCTCCATCTTCTCACCAGTAACACCAGAACGCTGCTGAACTGCTGTAGCAGCATCCTCGCCATTAGCGAGCTTAAGTGTCTTAACCTCATCAAGACTCTTGCACTTGTTAGCAACAGCAGCGTCCAGAATCTCCTGAACGAGGGCGATGAAGTCCTGACCATTAGCAACGAAGTCTGTCTCACACTTGATAGCAACCATAGCAGCAAAACCATCTACCTGCTTAACGAGTACACAACCGTTTGATGTCTCACGGTCAGAACGCTTAGCAGCGATAGCCAAACCACGCTCACGAATCAATTCCTTTGCCTTTTCGTAATCGCCTTCAGCCTCTGTGAGTGCGCTTCTTTACGTCAGCCAGACCTGCGCCAGTCATAGCGCGGAGCTTCTTGATATCTTCAATAGATATAGCCATTTTTTTGTTTTCCTTTCTAATATTATTAAATATTGTGGGCGTTGATGAGGGATAATAAACTTCACGTATTATAAATAATATAGAAGCTCATTAGCACTCACCAGCGCCCACTATGTTTCTTTTTAATTACTCAGCAGCTGGTGCCTCGTTCTCTGCCTTTGAAGCCTCTTCTGCCTTACGAGCAGCACGCTTTGGCTTTAGCCTCAGCAGCCTCTTCAGCCTGCTCTGCAGCAGCCTTCTCGTCAGCCTTCTCAGCCTTACGCTCCTCAAGACCCTCTGCGATAGCACCGCAGCAAGCAGCGAGGATAGCCTCTACTGAATCCTTAGCATCATCATTAGCTGGAATGATATAGTCGATGTTCTTTGGATCAGAGTTGGTATCAACGATACCGAATACAGGAATGCCGAGACGGTTAGCCTCCTTAACAGCGATGTGCTCCTTCATTACGTCTACAACGAAGAGTGCAGATGGCAAACGAGTCAAGTCTGAGATAGAACCGAGGTTCTTCTCGAGCTTAGCACGCTGACGTGAAATCTGCAAAAAGCTCACGCTTAGAGAGGTTAGAGAATGTTCCGTCGTTCATCAACTTGTCGATGTTCGTCATTTTCTTCACAGCCTTACGGATGGTTGGGAAGTTGGTCAGCATACCGCCAGCCCAACGCTCGTTTACGTATGGCATGTTAACAGCTGCAGCCTTCTCAGCTACAACTTCCTTAGCCTGTTTTTTAGTAGCGACGAACAAGATCTTCTTACCACTCTTAGCGATACCCTTGAGTGCCTCTGCTGCCTCGTCTACCTTAGCTACAGTCTTGTGAAGATCGATGATGTGGATACCATTGCGCTCCATGAAGATGTAAGGAGCCATAGCTGGATTCCACTTGCGACGGAGGTGGCCAAAGTGACATCCTGCCTCCAATAACTGGTCAAAATTTGTTCTTGACATTTTGTTTGTTTTTACTTGTTTACTTTCTTTTTAATTCTTTCTTGGCGAATGAGCTTCACCACGCTTTGTTAGAATCAACTGACGGGTAGTCCCCCGATAAGGAATCGCGTCAGTTTAGATACTAAACCTTTTTCTTTACCTTTGAACTTTGAGGTTTGAGGTTTGAACTTTTACCTTTCTGCTCTTAACTTTTGAACTTTGAGGTTTTGAAATTTGAACTTTACCTTTCTGCTTCGTTTTATTCTTTTATCAAACAAAACATATCATAAAGTTCAAAGTTCAATGTTCAAAGTTTCAATTGTTCAATGTTCCAAGTTCCAAGGAAAAATATTAACGCTTACTGAACTGGAAGTGAGCACGAGCCTTTGGCTGACCTGGCTTCTTACGCTCAACGAGTACGGCTGTCGCGTGTCAGGAATCCCTGGTCCTAAGTGCTTTCTTATCTTCAGCGTTAACCTTAACCAATGCACGAGCGATAGCAAGACGCAGTGCCTGGCTCTGACCAGTAAAGCCACCACCATCGAGGTTGGCCTTAATGTCATACTGACGCTTCACACCGAGCAACTGCAGTGGCTGCTTAACCACGTACTGCAGGATAGCTGATGGGAAGAATTCAGTTAAATCTTTCTTGTTGATTGTGATCTTACCGGTGCCCTCTGAGAGGTAAACACGCGCTACAGCGCTCTTACGGCGACCAATTGCATTAATTACTTCCATCTTTCTCCTTATTATTTATACTGGTTAATATCAATTGCCTTTGGCTTCTGTGCCTCGAGACCGTTGAGTTCTGTACGCTTCGATAACATAGAGGTTATCCAACAGATGACGACCTAAAGGACCCTTTGGTAACATACCCTTAACAGCATGACGAATCATCTTGTCAATACCGTTCTTACGAGTACGAAGCTGTGCAGGTGTGTTGAAACGCTGACCACCAGGGTAACCAGTATAACGTGTGTAAACCTTATCAGTCTCCTTCTTACCAGAGAATACAACCTTAGCTGCATTGATAATGATTACGTTGTCACCACAATCTACGTGTGGGGTGAAAGTTGGCTTGTACTTTCCGCGAAGAAGCTTAGCTACTTTAGAGCAAAGACGACCTACAACCTGATCGCTCGCGTCAATAACGACCCACTCTTTTCTTTAGCTGTTTCCTTGTTTACGGAAATAGTCTTGTAACTAAAAGTGTCCATTCTAAAAAAATTAATAATTTTACTACTAAAAAAACGTTTTTCTATTTTTACGACTGTGCTTGACCTAACCATGCTGCCCTGACCAAAGACAACACTATTAACACGTATCGTATGGGGTTCTAAGAAAAATCCCCTTTAATAATCGGACTGCAAAAGGTACTTATTTTCAACCTTATATAATTGTTTTGGATAGTAAGATTATATGTAGTTTATGATTATTTAACTAAATCGCTCGCTCGTTTGAGTCTGTTATTGTGTTTCTCAAAGGTTTTTGTTTAATGTTGTTCTTGCATCTTACCTTATAATATTCGTTGTCGTTAATGTTTGAACTTCTGCCTTACTAAACGAGTCAAAATATTGGTCTTATCTCTCTGCGAATGTTTTTAAAAAAACTTAAAAAAACAAAGCGGGGAAAGTCAAAAAAATGGTAAAAAAAGATAGAGGTTTATCATAGTTTTATTTATTTTTGCAGCGCTATAAAAGCTACTTCTTATGTCTGAAAAAGAAGGGCATAAGTCCGTGGCTTATTATATTATAATAGGTGAAACATAAAACATAAACAAATATAACAGATTAAACAAAGATGAATTTTAAATCTATTTTTATTAGGTGCGGTTTTTGGCCGTTAGTCCTGTGTTCGGTTTTGCCGACAGTAATATCAAGATGGTTGTCGGAACCTATACTGATGCTGGTAGTCAGGGGTTATATTCTTTCTCTTTCGACCAGTCTACTGGTAAGGCATCGGGTATCACTTCGTTAAAGGTTGACAATCCTTCTTATTTTACTTTCAGTAAGGATGGTCGTAATATCTATGCTGTTAGCGAGAAGAATAATGCGACAGCTGTTCTTAATAGCATTGGTTACGACCCTGTAAATGGTACTTTCGCTTTTAAGAATTCACAGCTGACGCATGGTGGCGATCCTTGTTATGTGTCTACAGATGGCAAGATTGCACTTACAGCTAACTATTCTGGGGGTACTATCTCTGTCTTCCCAATTCTTAAGAATGGAACACTCGATAAGTCTTTGTTGCAGTTGGGTAGTGTGAAGAGTGGTCCTAACCGTTCACGTCAGAACACGCCTCATGCACATTGTGCTATCTTTGCGCCTGATGGTTATATCCTTACAACGGACTTTAGTGGCGACCGTATTCTTTGTTTCTCTTATAACAAGCGTGATAAGAAGTTAGAGGATCATGGTATTGCTGCTAATGTAAAACCAGGTTCTGGTCCACGTCATCTTGTTTTCTCTCCTAATGGTAGATATGCTTACCTTATGAACGAGTTGTCTGGTAAGGTGATTGTTTATAGTTATAGTGACGGTAAGTTAAAGGAACTTCAGTCTATCGCTGCTGATAACGCTAACGCACGTGGGGGTGCTGATATCCATGTCAGTCCTGATGGAATGTTTGTTTATGCCAGTACACGTCTGAAGGGTGATGGTATCACTATCTTCCGTGTAGGTAACAAGGGTACTTTGACTCGTGTGGGTGCGCAACTTACTGGTAAACATCCACGCAACTTTGCTATCACCCCAAATGGCAACTTCCTGCTCGTTGCTTGTCGTGATGATAACTCTATACAGGTTTATTCACGTGATAAGGATACGGGCTTGCTTAAGAATACTCATCAGGATATTGTCCTCAGCCACCCTGTTTGTGTAAAAGTTTTATCCAGAGTAGGTTTTTGAGTTAAGGATGAGGTGAAATGAGTTAAGACATTAGTTTTTCCATTTTTGCTCCTTAATTCTTATATTCCTTAATTACGCATCATAAATTCTTGTGAGAACTCCAAGTGTCTGAGAAACAAAGTTCTCAAAACACTTGGAGTATGTCAGAAATTTCACCTATCTTTGCGTGCTGCAAACATAACAAGTAAGCAAAAATCTGACATAGTAAAGGTAGCAATTTAAAAACGAGAATATCACTTCTTTCGGTGGAATTTATCATATTATGGACGTTTTCTCAAGTAGTCCTTTGAAAGACAAGGATGGCAGGGCAGCAGACAGATGTTTTCGGAGTAATATACACATACCGCTGTATCCTCACCAATAACTGGATGTCTACCGAGAAAGACATCATTAATTTTTATAATGAACGTGAGCAAGCGAAAAGAACTTCGACAGACCTCAATATAAAATTTTCTCACAAGAAAAACATACTGCTGAATTAGGGATAGAATTAAAATCGACAGATTACAATCGTGACTGTTGGAAAGAAATTAATGAATAAATTGATATGATGACAAGTTCACCGACATACCTTAGAGGATAATACGCCCTACATGTGCTGCTATATGCAAATGCCTCTCCTTATTCCCCTCTGATATAACCGAAAACTGTTACGTGTAACAGAAGATAGGAAGCAAGATGATTCGATTATTTCAATCTATGCAACCGAAAACGTACAGTGATCAGAAGATAGAAATTAGGTTGATTCAATTATTTTCTCCATCTTTGTAACCGAAAACTGTTACAGTGATACAAAAAGAAGATTGCTATGGAGATTAGGAGAGACAGATACCTGAATAAGCTCATTGCTAAGAAACAGGATGGTATGATTAAGATAGTTACGGGTATTCGTCGTTGCGGTAAGTCATACTTACTGAATCATTTGTTTAGACAGCATCTTGTTGGAACTGGTGTAAACGAAAACGACATAGTAGAACTTGCACTCGATGAAGACGTAAACGTAAAATATCGTAACCCATTTGAACTTGGTAAATACATCAGGGAGATATGTGCTGATAAGAGCCACTATTTTTATGTACTCATAGATGAGATCCAGGTGGACAGCATCCAGAATCCTTATCTGCCAGACAATCCAAACGAGAAAATTGGCTTTGTGGATGTGCTGCTGGGATTGAAAGAGGAACCTAATATCGATTTGTATGTCACAGGCAGTAACTCCCGAATGCTTTCGATGGATATTCTCACTGAATTTAAGGATCGAGGTGAAGAAATTAGGGTCAATCCTTTGACCTACGATGAATTTATGTCTGCCTATCAGGGCGACAGTCGATTAGCCTGGACCGAATTTATGATGTATGGGGGAATGCCCTTTGTGGTGCACAAGGATGGACACGCTGAGAAAGCAGCACTTACAGGGGCTTTTCGAAAAGACCTATATTACGGATGTGATAGAGCGCAACCAGCTAAAGGCAAGTAAAGATGTATTGGAAGACCTGTTGAATTATCTTGCATCGTCTGTGGGCAGTCTTACTAATGCTACCAGACTGGAGAACACCTTTAAATCAATAAAGAAACAGAATATCGCACATCAAACAATCTCTGCCTACATCGATCATTTTATAGACGCTTTTATCATTAGGAAGGTAGAACGCTATGATATCAAAGGTCGCAAATATATTGGAGCTCAGCAAAAATATTTCTTCACAGATGTAGGCTTGCGCAATGCGCGTCTGAATTTCCGCCAGCAAGAAGAGAATCATATTATGGAGAATATCCTCTTTAATGAGCTTACAGCTCGTGGTTTCAGTGTAGATGTAGGTATTGTGGAAACTACGGTGACTAATGCTGCTGGCAAACGTCAGCGTTCACAGTTGGAAATTGACTTCGTATGCCAACGGGGGCATGGTCGCTATTATATCCAGTCGGCACTTACCGTAGCAGACGAGAATAAGCGTTTGCAGGAGATTAACTCGCTTACAAAGATCAACGATTCATTCATCAAGATAGTTGTGGTAAAGGATTATATCATACAATGGCACGACGAGGCAGGAATCTTATATATAGGTATCGAGACTTCCTACTTAATTATATCAATCAGATGGAATGAGACCTACCGCAATTAGATGGGTGCGCACTATTCCTACGCACTCATCTATTACATTAACAGATACGGTCTAAAATATTCTACCTCGCTGTCGAGGATAAAAAACACTATCTTTGTGGTTATCATACTTCCCCATTGGTTTGGGTGGGGGATTTTATGCTTAGAAAAGACCCAAGAAACACCGAAGCACCTCATATCAACATATAGAGTCCCAAAAGATATCTCAACATATAAAATTTTCTACAAGAAAAATACTCGCGGAATTAAGGTTTTATTATTTATTCCTATATAACTATTGCCTTGACACCCTATAGGCGGATAAGAGAGGAAAAATAGGATTTATCGTGAAGAAAAGTCACTATACTTACAGACATTGTAGTCGATTTTGAGTTACTTTTTCTTTGACGTTAATTTTATTCTTTTCACCTTTTGCAGTCGAAAAATAAAAGTGCTCTTGAAATTAGTATTTTGTATTTAGGTAATTTCAAAAAGTAACCTCATATAAGAATTGCAATAAGACTAAAATACTTCTGTTATACAGATTTATGGTATAACGGATGCAAATAGTGATGTTTTTCAGTCAAGCACGAAGATATAAATCCAAGTGGCAAAAGTTGAGAATTATAAAATTTTTAGATAGGAAGATGATGATTAAAACTAAAAAGTTTATGTAGAGCCACAGGGTCTACACCTTTACGGTGCAAGAAGAAAGCACCATCTTAGCAGCCAGTCCAGATGTTCTTTCCAGCCCTCAAGTCATTGATGCAGACGAAGACAATGATGATACAAACTTGTAGGCGAGTAGTTTTAAATCTTTTGGTTATTTTGTGATTTGAAAAATAAAACGACATTAACTATAATGAAGATTAATAATCTCAGAAAATTGCTTTACGCACAAGTCGGGCGTTAAGCGTTCACATTTGTTTGTCTCAGCGGATTGACCGCTCTGGGACTTGCTGGCTGTTCAGACAACGATTTTGATTCGGCAGTAAATAATCAGGAGAAGGGTACAGCTGTTACCTTCAATGTAGGTGTGGTAGGTGAGAATGCACAGGCTACTCGTGCCTTGACTCGTGCTGCCTATGCTGATCAGTTGAACGATTTCGGCTTGAAGCCAGAGGATCTCGTTGATCAGAAACTTGCTGTTGAGGGAAACAGACTGTCTTGTTGAGACAACTTGCCAGGTATCCTCAACGAAGATTTTGAGTCAAATTCTAAGACCCGTGCTAACATCGTTACCACAGAAACACTTGGCAAGTTCTCTGCCATTGGTTCTCGTGGTTCATCAGCCTCTGCTCTAAGCTCTTGGTTCCACAATGAGGAGGTTGCTGCGAACGGTACTTTCAAGAACACGTTCTATTGGGCAATGAGCCAGTCTTTATGAAGTTTTATCTGTCTATCCACAGATGAACAGCACTGGCACAAATCTGAAGCTTTCTGATCAGGGAATCGCTACCTCCTTACGTAGACGTAGTGGTAGAGGAAAATGCAACTGATCAGAAGGACCTATGACAGCTTGTACTGGCAATACTTCCTGTACAGCACGTAACAAAGGGCACTGCACCTGTTGTTCCTATTAAGTTCCAGCACGCAATGACAGCCATCCGCTTCAAGGTGGGCGATAATATCGCTGCTGGTCACAATATCACAAAGATTGAGATTGTAAACGCTCTTAGCAAGGGTAGATTCACCTTACCTTCAGAGGTTCTCGCAGTATCTACAGGTAATCTTGACCGTGCATGGACAGATGTAAAGGACAGAAAAACCTTCAAGCTCTCTGGTATCAGCGTAAGCACGACAGCTGAGAATGGTATCATTACAGGTAAGGATAATCGAGATAACTACACCTTCTACATGATTCCACAGACGCTCACTGGTAATAATGTAAAAGTAAATATTTACTTTGACAACAGTGGCAGTCCGGCTATCCACCAGTACCTATCGAGGGTTCTTGGAAGGCAGGTGCCAACAAAGACCTACGCACTTTCTCTCAGAAGGCTGGCAGCTTTGAGTATGTGCTGGATGAGCATCGCCTGGTACTGCTGCTGATGATGCGCAACAACAAGCGAATATGAGTTCAGTCATATCATCGCAGAGAACGGTGGCGAGGCCTGTGAAGTGGAAGGTTGTTGATTACAAGGTTAATAATTGCTTCTTATGCTTGTACGAAAGCCAGATCGACTGATGCAGTCTTAGCCGTGTAAGTGGTGACGGTAGTACATCTGTTGCTGGCAGAGACCGGTACAGCTACTAATACACAGAGCGTTAAGGGACCTTCTTAAGGGCGCAACGAGGGCTTGCAAAATGCAACAGCTGTAACAAACTATAACCTCTCTAACAAGACGGCGCAGATGCACTCAGAATACTCAAGCAACAGCTACGTTATTTCTGCGCCAGGTACTTACCGTATCTCCATTGGTATGTAGGCCAATGCTATCAAGCGGATCAACTAACGAGTCAGCTTATATCAGCAAAGCTTTAAGTGTATACTTGCGCGAAAGAGGGCGGCGGTTTTTATGACGAGGACCTTGTTCCTTGCAGGCAGTTTGTTGATCATTTGACAGACAAATCACAAGTCCCTTACATCTGTGTGCAGGGGTCGTTCTAATGCTGCAAAACTTGCAGAGGCTGTGTGGACTGATGCGAGCAGGTGCTGTAGCAATCTTGGGAGTCTGCAAAGCAGAATGGTGGAGGATAAGGACTTCCTCACATTCACTGGTAACGAAAATCAGTCAGCAATGGTGCTTCATTATGTTGCCGTTACAGATGATTCAGGTGAGGTCTTCTGGTCTTGGCATTTATGGTTTGCTCCTAAGACTGCGCTCGAGTCCAATCAAGTTTACAAGTGCAGGTAATACTTATAACTTTACAAGCGAGACGCTGGGTTGGAAGTATACAAAGTGGAGTGGCAGAGAGGAAAGCACGCAAGGTAACTGTTGTTATCGAGCACGAGGCTCGGAAAGAAGGTGAAATCAGAAATTGGAGCAGGCTGGTGACGATGCTGCGGTGAGACACTGCGCACTCTATCGTGGGGCGTAAGGATGCATCTCGTGAGTGAGATAACATTAGTGGTTACTCTTGTGAGCAGCAGTTATCAAAAGATTGGAGAGTATGATGGGAATAATGAGGCCATACAGAACTAGTATGTTAGGTCGTACAATTGGACGTGGTGTTGCAATCCAGGTGTAATGCGCAGGAGGTAGGTGCAGGTAAGTTGGGTTGGCAGGTACAAGCAGTACGTTAACCTGTGGTCCAATTAATAGTAATACAATTGATGGTTTTGAATTCTGCTGTTGTTAAGACTGTTGATGACCCATCTCCAGTAGGTTATCAGATGCCCAATACGCGCACGTTTTCAAAGGCTTCAATACTACGGATGCGACATGTGGGACTAGTGGATACACTCTTCGTGCCGATGATGAGTAGGATATCTACTTCCCGGCGTGTGGTGCGTAGTGCTGGGTAGTCACCAGAAGGGCGTGGCTGGTTTCTGGTTTGACGATAGTTGCAGTAAATGCTTGGCGGTCAGTTAGGTTATGCTCGGCGTGCCAAAGATTGCAGAAACGGTTCTTTGTCATTTGACCGAGTGAAAGATAGTAACGCAGAAATGCTTACAGCTAGCGTATTCGGCGTTCGCCCAGTGGCAGACCTAAGTAATAAGTTTCTCCAGTCACTTTAAATATTAAAGGCTGCATTAAAATGCTTTCACTTTTGATGCAGCCTTTTGTCAGATAAAGCCAAATAAAAACAAAGATGATGATTATTAGATAGTTACAGGGTTTTTAAGCACATTTTTGTCATATGGGTCCTCATGGTCGTTAAACAAAAACATAGCCAAGACAGCATAACTAACTATTCTATTATTATTCTCCAAAGAAAACATTTTCATTTTTAATACTTTGAAGATTTTTGTACAAGGTTTGAAAAATTCTTTTAGACTTGCTGAGATATATGCGTATCCTCACTATATATTTACTGTCTCGTAAAGGTGTTTCGTAACTATCTATCGTCATTTCTTTACACATATCATACCTTTTATTACTTGCAAAATACAAAAGAAAGGATGTATCTTTGTTTGCAGTAACTCGGGTGCAACCATTGTGTGGATTTGAAACCCAAAGTCGGTCATTAGATCCTAAACATATTTTGTTTTATTATCAGAGCATGATTGGTTGTCTTTTAGGGGCGCAGGCGTGGCGGGCTGCGTCAGTTATAACGACAAACAAGATGCCGATAAGAAAATAAAAAGATGTTAGAAACAATACCATAGTAATAAGAACGATGTATATTGTGGTCTAATGACCGATTGAGGTTTCAATGGGAACACCATAACTAAAACAGCAATGAACAAAAGAAATTCTTTCCTTTATACAGCCTGTGACAGCTCTTTTCCGTATCGGCTGCAGCACGGACAATGAGACATGACACGTGCTGGTGATACGACGATTGTAAAGATAGTAAAGTCGCCACAGTATCTTCTCCTTCCGATTGAAGAGGGGAAAGACGAGGCGCAGGTGATACTTGATAATGGCAAGAAGACGGATACGTGGATGGATGTAAGGCTGTCGCAAAAGCAAGACGGACTATTATGTGCCTTTCAAACTCAATAAGGGTAAGACCTCGATAGTCAAGATCTTAAATCTAAAAGAGCATGCGCTAACCCTCAAACAAGGACAGTTAAGGCTCTCAAACGTGTGGGATGTGACCAATACCGATTTCTATCGCCCCTCTTATCATCACACTCCTTCTTACGGATGGATGAACGATCCGGTCGGTATGTTTCTATAAAGATGGGGTCTATCATCTATGTTATCAATACAACCCCTACGGCTCCATGTGGGAAACATGCACTGGGGGCATGCTATCAGTCGTGACCTTATTCGTTGAAGGAGGGTTGAGCTGACGCTTCAATCGCGACCCTATGGGGCATATCTTCTCTGGTAGTACGGTAATAGAGTAAGAAGGGTACGGCTGGTTATGGTAAGAATGCGATTATCTCCCTTTATACATCCGATAGCAAGGAGAATGCACAAACGCAATGTTTAGCTTATAGTACCGATGGCGGTTATACTTTCCATAAGTATGAAAAGAATCCTGTTTTGAAGCCTTTTGATGGTGTGAAGGATTTCCGAGACCCAAAGGTCTTCTGGTATGAGCCACTTCAGAAGTGGTATATGATTGTTTCTGCCGATAAAGAAATGCGTTTTTATTCGTCGCCAAACTTGAAGAACTGGACCTATGTAAGTGCTTTCGGTGCAGGCTATGGTGCACAACCTAACCAGTTTGAATGTCCCGACTTCTTCGAACTCCCTGTTGATGGTAATCCGAATAAGAAGAAATGGGTGATGATTGTGAATATCAATCCCAGCTGTCTCTTTGGTGGTAGTGCTACGGAGTATTTCGTTGGTGACTTCGATGGAACGAACTTTATCTGTGATAGCGACCCTTCTGTGGCTAAGTTCCTCGACTATGGTAAGGACCATTATGCCACTGTTACTTTCTCAGGCGTTAAAGACCGTGTGTTGTGTATGGCGTGGATGAGCAACTGGCAGTATGCTAACGTTACTCCTATTCGCCAATATCGTGGTGCGAACACGCTTCCACGTGAGTTGAAACTCTTCACAGGTAAAGATGGTCAAATTTATATGTCTTCTAATGTTGTGTCAGAGGTAATCTTGCTAAGAAGGAAGTATAAGCGCCTACCTAATCTGCTTGTTGCTCATGAACGGGATGCAGAGAATGTATCAGTCAGCAAAGAGAATGCTTTTGAATTAGAGATGGATGTAACACCGAATAAGGCAGCTAAGACCGGAATTGTTCTTTATAATGATAAGGGAGAGAAGGTAGATATCTACTTTGATTTAAAGGCAGGACGACTTGTTATGGATCGTACGGAGAGCGGAAAGGTTCAGTTTGGTGAGAAGTCAGAACCATATAAGATTGAGACTGACTATGATGAGCGTGAGGAACAGAAGGTTTTAGGTCCGATGCGTAAGCTGAACTCTATTAATTATAAGAACGACTTTGCACTCGGAACATGGGCACCATTAAGCCTCTGCGACTCCGACACCTATCACTTGAATATCTTTGTTGATAAGTGTTCAATAGAAATCTTTGTCAATGGTGGGCGTATCTCTATGACCAATCTTGTCTTCCCGACGCAGCCTTACACTTCTGTTAAGTTCTATTCAGATGGCAATAGAGCTGCTTTCAGAAACATAAAGGTGAATGAATTAGGCTTGATAAAACCTTAGACATTCGTTAGTTGTTGCTTATCCGTGTTTGAGTAGAGATGGTGACAGTCTTACTTGCAAGGTATGTTAAGCCCACAGAAATAGTCTTCGCACGTGCTTTGCAGAGTGTTCCAGACAAGCAGAACGAGGTGAGCGGACTGATGATTATGGGGCTTTTCGGTGGTACCATCTTCCCACTCTTGATGGGTTTTGCCAGCGATGGATTCGGTAAGGTGGGTGCTGTTGTCGTAATGGCAGTGGGCGTACTCTACCTCTTTTCTTACATTCCACAGATGATAGGTTATGGCTTTAATGAATCTGGTAATAAACCCTTCTAAAAATAATAACTGAAAACAGAAAAATATGAAACAGTTAATCGTTGGCCTCGGAGAGGCGTTGTGGGATTGTCTTCCAGAAGGACGAAAAGCTTGGTGGTGCACCTGCAAAACTTCGCCTATCATCACGCAGATCAGTTCGGTCATGATTCGCTTGCTATCAGTGCTGTTGGAGATGACACGTTAGGACAGGAAACACTCGATGAATTCGATAAAAAGGTGTAGTACCCGATGCCAAAGGTGGATTATCCAACAGGAACGGTTCAGGTTGAACTCGATGATGAGGGTGTTCCTACCTATGATATCAAAGAGGGTGTAGCTTGGGATAATATTCCTTTCACCCAGAACTTGAATCGGCAGCCAAGAGTGCCGTGCCTTATGCTTTCGGTTCACTGCACAGCGTAGTAGTGTAAGGTCGACAGACGATACAAAAAGTTCTCGAATCAACCCTAAGGACTGTTTGAAGATATTTGATATTAATCTTCGTCAGAACTTCTATACAAAGGAGATTATTACCAATTCAGCTCCAGAGCATGCCAATATCCTCAAAAATCAATGATGAAGAACTTGTACCATCGGTCGTCTCTTTGGTTATCCGGGACTTGATATTGAAAAACAAAGTGTTGGTTGCTCTTTAGGAAAGTACGATCTTGATATGCTCGTGCTGACCTGCAGTGTGTAGACAGTTCATACGTGTTTGCTCCAAATCTTAAGTCGTTCCAAGAAAACGCCAAGGTCGATGTTGCAGACACTGTCGTGCTGGTGATCCCTTTACAGGTGCTTTTAGCTTCTGCCATCCTTGCCGGGCATGCCTATCACAGATGCTCATAAACTTGCGGTAGATGTAAGTGCATACGTTTGCACACAGAATGGTGCCATGCCAAACTTCCTAGACTGTTGGATAGGATAAAGTAAATTATTTCTTTCCTTGATGCGATGATATTGCTTCCGTGTGGGATAATGTTTAGTTTATTGTATGTTATCTCAATAGGCAAGGGATAATTGATATTTAGATAAACTATATGGTCCGAATTGATTGGAGTAAAGTGATAGCTTTTCTCGATTAATTCGGGCTTTTAGTCAATGCCAGTCTAGCGTTCTTAATATGTAATTTATGCCCTCCTTTTCCATTAAATGCCCCTCCTTTCGAATTATTTTCATGAAAATAATCTCATGAAGATAAATATTTCTTTTTCACGTAAATAATTATTTTTCTTCATGAAAGTAATCTCTACAAAGGGTATGAATTGGTACTTAATTTATATTTAAATCTCTATCCTTCATTAAAACGATAAAGAGATAGATAAAGCCTTGTTAACTTTATGGTTTGGTGATATGTTTTATATTCTTGTAGGCGTTTATAAGGTTTTATACATTGGTGTATCTCTGGTATAACTTACTCTGCCTACGTTGCAAAGGAAATAACCAATTCATTGACATAACAAACGCTGTTCTTAAATAAACCGATAGAATTTAAATAGAGCGTAAAAATTTATTAAAAGTTTACTTAAAAGTGAATAGTCTAACTTTTAACTATTATCTTTGTACCAATTTCTATGAGGTATAAAATGCTTCCTGAAACTCTAAAAGAAGCAAATCTACTCAGAATAGATGAAGCTTCAAGACCGATTAAACTATCTACTTATGACAAATGTCTCTCTAAAAATCATTGAACAAGTGAGCAGATTGGAATGTTCTCTATCTGTTTTGACAACAACGAAGAAAAGTGAGTTTGAAAAGTTCTTAATTGAGTTTAAGGACAATGCAACATATAATAAAGACTGAATGTCATTCTTTTAGCATTATCAAGGATTATTGAAAAAGGAGCTGAACGTAGAAATGAAGGAAAGATGAGTGACAATGTAAAGGCTCTTCAGATACGATTCTCATAAGTTGCGTGATTATATTGTTTGCGAATATCTGATCAAATCCATATACTTGGTAATGGAGGTATAAAGGTACAAGAACATACCAAGAGGATGAGACTGAGTGGTTAGTGTAATGAATTTTACAAACATTTGATAAGTGTTTTTGCATAATGCAATTAAAAAGGACAAATTACAATAGAGAAAAAGTATGATAACCAATATAGAAGGTACGATATTGCAGTGTAAGAATAAGTTTTCTAATTAAAAAGGAGGGTATGTATGGTAGAGAACGAGCTATTCAGACAGTGTCTTGCAGCAGTACACCAGATAGAGAAAAGCCCAATTTGAACTTTCATTTGGGATTGCAGAACGTATCCATGAAGTGTTATCTAAGAAAGGATTAACACAAAAGGACCCGCGCAAAACAGCTACAAACGTGAATCTGAAATATCTAAATGAGCTTACAGGAAGGCACAACTTCACAATGCAAACTATCGCTAAGATAGAAACAGCATTAGATTGTCAGTTGATTAAAAATAGCTCAATAAAGAAGTTACAGGAGTTCTGCTAAGGTTGACTCCTGTATCTTTTAACCTACAAATAATGAAAACCTAAAACCTAAAAAATATGATTTCAAATTTTGTAAAAACGCTTTTACCACTCACAGCTTTTGGTTTGTTTACAAGGCAATGCTGCGACTCTAAAAACAACAAAAGCCTAATATTATATATATCATGTGTGATGATATAGGGTTATGGTGACCTTGGTTTACATGGACAGCAGTATATTCTACACCAAATATCGACCGCATGGCAAAGGAGGGTATGCGCTTTACACAAGCGTATGCGGGTGCACCAGTGAGTGCTCCATCCCGTGCCTGCTTTATGACAGGACAACACTCTGGGCATACGGAAGTACGAGGAAACAAGGAATATTGGGCACCAAGCAAGCCTATCTATTATGGGAAAAACCGAGATTTCAGCGTTGTTGGTCAGCATCCATACGACCCAGAGCACGTTATCCTACCTGAGATTATGAAAGACAATGGCTATCGCACGGGTATGTTCGGTAAGTGGGCTGGAGGTTACGAAGGCTCTAAGTCTACGCCAGATAAGCGTGGGGTAGATGATTTCTATGGTTATATCTGTCAGTTCCAGGCACATCTTTATTATCCAAACTTCCTCAATGAATATAGCAGAGAGCGTGGAGATAGTGCGGTAAGACGTGTGGTAATGCAGAACAATATTGACTATCCGATGTTTGGTGAGCAGTATGCACAACGTAAAGACTACTCAATAGACCCTCATCCATCAGCACGCTTTGAGTTGGCTGAAACGACAAAGTAAAGACAAACCATTCTTTGGTATCTTCACTTATACGCTTCCACACGCAGAGCTGGCACAGCCTAACGATTCGCTCTTGGCTTTCTATAAAAAGAAGTTCTTTGAAGATAAGACGTGGGGAGGGCAGGAAGGCTCACGTTACAACGCTGTTGTACATACCACGCACAGTTTGCTGCGATGATAACGCGTCTTGATGCGTATGTGGAGAGATACTTCGTACGTTGGATGAGAAAGGACTTTGCAGAAAAACACACTTGTCATCTTTACCAGTGACAACGGACCTCATGAGGAGGGTGGGGCGGACCCAACCTTCTTTAATCGTGATGGTAAGCTACGAGGGCTTAAACGACAGTGTTATGAGGGAGGAATTCGTATTCCGTTTATCGCTCGTTGGAAGGGACATGTTAAAGAAGGTGTGATCAATGATTTGCCGTTTGCCTTCTCCGACTTGATGCCAACTTTCTGTGATGTGGCAGGTGTACGCAACTTTCCAAAACGCTATATCAATAAGAAAAAGACTGTTGATTATTTCGATGGAATCTCTATTTTCCCCACCTTGATGAGCGATGAAAAGGCGCAAAAACAGCATTCACATCTTTATTGGGAGTTTGCTGAGACGAATCAGATTGGTGTGCGTATGGGAGATTGGAAGTTGGTAGTTATTCGTGGAATACCGCATCTTTATAATCTTGCAACCGATCTTCATGAAGATAAGGACGTTGCACAGGAGCATCCAGAGATTGTTGATCAGATGGTAAAGATTATCTATCAGGAGCATGTTGACAGCCCTTTATTCCCAATTACAATGCCGATGGAAAGGGGAAAAAATAAGTCTTAATACCAAATAGGTGGTTAAACCGAAATCGGTCATTAGAGCCTAAACATATTGTGCTCTAATGACCTCTAAGTTTGCAGAAGAATGCGACGCAGTCTCATAAACATTAAATAATCAAGATAAAACTATGATTGCTAAAGACAGTTTCGTACCTTTGTTGTAAAAAGGAGGAATCGGTCCATCGAAGAGGTAAACTAGCTAATGACCCAGCTAAAAGCTATAAATCGTTTAGGACCTCCTCCGACATAGTTACCAAAGACCAGATAGAAAGTTATCGGCACGAAAGCCTATTTAGAGTTCCAGTCCATACAACTATTGACCAATTCCACAAACTATTGGCACAAATATATGAAGAATTTATTTATCGGAGTTGATTTTTCGAAAGAAAAAGTTGATGTGGCTATCATTTTTGCAGACGGTCTGACAGAAACGGGCTCAAGAGTGTTCAACGAGTTCAAGACAACAGTGTCTGGCTACAAGCAACTGGTCAAGTGGGTGGAGAAGAATTCCTACGGCATCGATCCTTCCCTGTGGCTCTTTTGCGGTGAAAATACTGGCGACTACAGCAAAGGACTATGCAACTTCCTCTACGGCAAAGGCTACGACATATGGCTTGAGAACGCCAAGAGTATCAAGGACACATCAGGTCTCAGACGATTGAAGTCTGACCGCGCCGACGCTCGATGATTGCAGAATACGCTATGAGAAATCACGACAAAAGCCGTTATCATTGCAAGCCCACTTAGCGAGTCACTTGCACAACTACGAGAGCTGTTTCTGTATCGTCAAATGGTGGTACGCCATGCAGATGCAGCTTTCAGGGTGCGTAGAGGCGAGAAGAAACTCACCATGGAAATCGCTATCAAGACGATGATCTCGCAGAGCGCAGGCGCTATCGTGTCAGAACTCAACAAGGAAGTTGAGAAGATAGACAAGCGAATCGTCGAGCTCATTAAGTCGGACGAAAGAGCTCACCGAGGTGTTCACAATCGTGACCTCGGTGCCTGGCATAGGAACGCAGAACGCTGTCTGTCTGATGGTGTATACAGACAACTTCCGTCGTTTCAACTACGACTCGCGCAAGATTGCCTGCTATTACGGCTTAGCCCCATTCGGAAAAGACTCTGGCACCAGTGTGCATTCTGATCCGCATGTACATTATATGGCGAACCGCCAGATAGGCCATGCTGACACAAAGCTGCACTGGCTGCCGTCAAATCCAATCCCGTTATGGCGAGGTACTATATGCGCCTCGTGGAACATGAAAGAAGAAGCAAGTTGCACTGAACAATGTCAAGAACAAACTTGTGCATTTGGTCACTGCAATGGTTAGAAACCGCCAAACATTCACCCCTGAATATAAAATCTCAGCATAAATTGAAAATAATGGTCAAAACATTTGGATATTAACATGAAAGCGATTTGGTTTGAAATCATCGAAGAATAAGGTTGGAGCGAGTTTAGAAACTCTTCAACCATGCCTTCTAGGTCCATCATCATCTCCTCATGATAACGGAAGCCAATCTTGCTACCCCAGCCATGGCCGCCACCAGGATAAACGTGGAGAGAACCACGGACGTCATTGCGGTATAACTCGGTGTAGAAGTTTACACCATTAGCAGGTGGAACAGTATCGTCATCATCGCTGAGTGCAATGAAAGTGCGTGGAGTTACGCGGCTTACGTTCATGTCCGCACTGTATTTCTTCTCGTCACGCTTACTTGGATTTTTGCCAAGGAAGTTCATACGGCTTCTGTCATGTCCGTAACCTTCCAGCATAGAGATAACAGGATAGAAGAGAATTTGGAAGTTAGGCTTTGCTTCACCCTGACTTCTTGTTGCGATGGTTGCTGCGAGGTGACCACCTGCAGAGAATCCCATGATACCTACATCGTTGCGGTTAATCTTCCAACTTGTTGCATTCAAGCGTACAAGCTTCATAGCCTGTTCTGCGTCAGAAATAGGAACTTCTGGCTGGCCATGTGGCATACGATACTTCAAAACAATCGCTGCAATACCTTGGTTCTGGAAGAACTCTCCCCAGTCGTAGCCCTCTTTCTCCATAGAAAGGGTTTCGTATGCACCACCGGGGCAGATAATTACGGCACGACCCGTAGCTTGTTTTTCCATAGGAAGAAATACACGAACCTTGGCAGAGTCGTTTGCATCACCATTATCGTAAGGTGGACGTCCGTTATAAAGTTTAATGTCGAAGACGCTCTGAGCAGACACTGCCATAGAGGCAGTAGCCAAACCAATTACGATGAAAAATTTTCTTAAATTCATTCTATTCTCTGTTTATTTGTTTTTGTACGTTTATTTTTCTTTTTCCTTTTCACTATGTTATGGTGGATAGATGGCTCACAAACTGCACGTTATTGTAAGTGGAAGAGAAATAAAGCGTAAGATTTTGGACTAGTAGCTGCAAAGTTAACAAAAAGATACGATTTCGATAGTAGATATTTAGAGTTTTTAGTATATTTGCAAAGCAGAAATAATAAAAGGTATGAAGTATAAACTATTTTTATTAGTTTCGTGTTGCTGTTAACAACTTCTTCTTATTAAGCTATTTCAATAGTAACATCAATATATAAGAACGAAATAGAATGTAAAGATGCAGTGTTAGACAAATTTCAGTATTGTCCCGTATGTGGAAGTAAACACTTCGTTGAACAGAATGAAAAAAGCAAACGTTGCGAGAGTTGTGGCTTTGAGTTTTTCTTAAATCCAAGTTCTGCTGTAGCTGCATTTATTCTGAATGAGAAGGGGAGTTACTTGTTACGCGAAGGAAGTTTGAGCCAGGACGTGGAACGTTAGATCTTCCTGGTGGTTTTTGTGATATTGGTGAGACGATTGGCGAGGCGTTAGAGCGTGAAATAAAAGAGGAAACCAACCTTGTTATCAAGGAGAAACACTACTTTTGTTCGTTGCCTAATAAGTATCGTTATAGCGACTTTGATATCCCAACACTTGATGCCTTTTTTATTTGTAAGGTGGAGGATGAGGCAGTACTAAAGGCTGCTGACGATGTAGAAGAAGCACTATGGCTACCTTTGTCAGAGATTCACACAGAGCAGTTTGGGCTTCGTTCTATCCGTCAGGCACTATATGATTTTCTGCAAAGAGAGTTGAAAAACTTAAAAAAGTAGAAATTTTGCCTATTATATAAGGTGTAAGCAAAAAGTTTAAGTACTTTTGCGTCCTTGAAAAAATGTACAAGATTGATTATGCAAGAAAACTTGGTAATAGTAGAGAGCCCGGCAAAGGCTAAGACCATAGAGAAGTTTCTCGGTAAGGACTATAAGGTGATGTCATCTTATGGACATATCCGTGACTTGAAGAAAAAGGAACTTAGCATTGACCTCGACACGTTAAATCCTGACTACGAAATCCCTGATGAGAAGAAGAAAGTAGTCAGTGAACTGAAGAAGAGTGCAAAAGCTGCCGAGAAGGTTTGGTTAGCTTCCGATGAGGACCGTGAGGGAGAGGCAATCAGCTGGCACCTTTGCGAGGTCTTAGGATTGGATGAAGAGAAAACAAATCGTATCGTTTTCCATGAGATTACCAAGCCGGCTATATTGAAAGCTATCGAGTCACCACGTCGTTTGGATATGAATCTTGTGAACGCACAGCAGGCTCGTCGTGTACTCGACCGCTTGGTTGGCTTTCGTCTTTCACCAGTCTTGTGGCGCAAGGTAAAGCCTGCTTTGAGTGCAGGACGTGTACAGAGTGTAGCTGTTAGATTGATTGTTGAGCGCGAACGTGAGATACAGAGCTTCAATTCAGAGCCATACTATCGCTTGAATGCAGTCTTTGCTGTAACCAGTGAGGATGGCTCAAAGCATGAAGTGAAGGCCGAGCTGAGTAAGCGTTTCAAGACACACGAGGAGCAATAGCGTTTCTTGAACTGTGTAAGACTTCAAAATTCAAGGTTTCATCGATTGCTAAGAAGCCTTTGAAGCGTACTCCAGCTCCTCCATTTACTACCTCAACCCTGCAGCAGGAAGCTGCAAGGAAGCTCGGATTTACCGTGAGTCAGACGATGATGGTTGCCCAGAGATTGTATGAGGCAGGTCGTATTACCTACATGCGTACCGATAGTGTGAATCTTTCAGCATTGGCTATTGAGGGATGTAAGGCTGAGATTGAGCGACTCTATGGTACAGATTATGGCAAAGTAAGAAAATATCAGACACATAGTAAGGGCGCTCAAGAAGCGCACGAGGCTATTCGTCCTACGTATATTGATAATGTTTCTATCGAAGGAACAAGCCAGGAAAAGCGTCTGTATGATCTTATTTGGAAGCGTACGATTGCTTCACAGATGGCGGATGCGAAGATAGAGAAGACCACAGTGAATATATCACTTGAGTCGGAAGAGGGCAAGAATACCACCGATTTACAGTTTGTTGCGAATGGTGAAGTAGTAGCTTTCGAAGGTTTTTTGAAGGTATATCACGAGTCAACTGACGATGATGAAAACAGTGAGGAGTTCTCACATGCACTGCCTGTAATGCACGAAGGCGAGGAATTGGAACGCCGTGAAATTGTGTCAACAGAGCGTTATTCACAGGGGCCAAACCGCTATACGGAAGCAAGTCTTGTGCGTAAACTTGAAGAACTCGGTATTGGTCGTCCGTCAACTTATGCTCCAACGATTTCAACAATTCAGCAACGTGAATATGTGCAGAAGGGAGATCGTAAGGGTGAAGAACGCAAGTATGCTGTTGACTCATTGCTCGGTCTGAAGATTACCTCTAAGACAAAGAAGGAAATGGCAGGTGCTGATAAGGGTAAGCTTATCCCAACCGACATCGGTATCGTTGTAAACGACTTCCTTATGGAAAACTTCCCTGATATCATGGACTACAACTTTACCGCTAAGGTTGAGCAGGAATTCGATAAGATAGCAGAGGGAAAAGCAGAGTGGAATAAGGAAATGAAAACCTTCTATCAGAGCTTTGAGCCTGAGGTGGAGAAGGTAATGAATGCCCGTTCTGAGCATAAGGCAGGTGAGCGCGAACTTGGTCTTGATCCTGTTTCAGGTAAGCCTGTGTTTGTAAAGATTGGTCGTTTTGGTCCTGTGGTACAGATAGGTAGTGCCGATGATGAGGACAAACCACGCTTCTCACAGCTCCCTTCAGATAAGAGTATGGAAACCATTACCCTTGATGAAGCATTGGAGTTATTTAAGTTGCCACGCAACCTTGGACAGTTTGAGGGTACAGACGTAGTTATTGGTGCAGGTCGATTGGTCCTTATGTGCTTCATGATAAGAAGTACACATCGCTGCCAAAGGAGGAAGACCCACTCACAATCAGTCTTGATGCAGCTATCAACCTTATTCAGAAGAAGCGTCTGCAGGATGCACAGCGTCATTTAAAGACTTTTGAAGAAGATGCTAAGATGGAGGTGATGAATGGTCGTTACGGTCCTTATATTGCTTATGATGGCAAGAACTACCGTATGCCAAAGGCACTTCATGAGAAGGCTGCAGAACTTACTTACGAACAGTGTATGGACATCGTAAAGAATGCTCCGGAGCCAAAACGTAAGAAAGTAATTGAATATAGACTCACCTATAAGGGAAAGGAAGACATCCACCACGTAGTCTGATAATGTCAGGCTATAGGGTGGATGATAAATATAACGTGAGTATGACAGAACATACAGAAGAATACAAACCGCTTCGCATTATTCTCATAGGTTATATGGGTGCGGGCAAGACTACCGTAGGCAGAGCCTTATCAAAGGAGTTGAACATTCCGTTCTACGACTTAGACTGGTACATAGAGAGCCGAATGCGCAAGACGGTGAAGCAAATCTTCGATGAAAGGGGAGAGGAAGGCTTCCGTATGATAGAACAGTCAATGCTTCACGAGGTGGCTGAATTTGAAAATGTCATTATCTCTTGTGGGGGAGGAACTCCATGCTTCTTTGATAATATGGAGTATATGAATGGGCAAGCAGAGACAGTTTATTTGAAAGCAGAGACAGATGTCCTTTACAAGCATCTACTGATGGGTAAGTCTGTACGCCCCCTCTTGCTTAACAAAACACCTGATGAAGTAAACCTGTTTATTCGTGAACAACTGAAGCATCGTGAGCCTTTTTATACAAAGGCAAAGCACGTTCTTGACGTGAGTCTTATGGATAGTTACGACAAGATACAGATTTCGGTCAATCAGCTTTGTCAACTATTAAAGTTGAATAAGACTAACAGATCAGAAATAAAATAGCTATTATTTAATAGTTAGAAATCAAATGCTCAAAGCAAATAATTGATTAATTCAAGATTATATATAGGGACAGAAGAATAGAAATGAAAAAGTGGACGATTGAAGATTCTCAAGAGTTGTACAATATCTCTGGATGGGGTACATCTTACTTTGGTATTAACGAATCGGGTGATGTGTACGTAACGCCATGTAAGGATAATACACAAGTAGACTTACGTGACGTTATGGACGAACTTGCCCTGCGCGATGTGACACCTCCAGTGTTGCTTCGTTTCCCAGATATTCTCGATAATCGTATCGAGAAAACGTCCTCTTGCTTTTGAGAAAGCAAAGAAGGAATATGATTTCAAAGCTGAGAACTTCATCATCTATCCTATTAAGGTAAACCAGATGCAGCCGGTAGTTGAGGAGATTATCTCCCATGGGCGTAAGTTTAACTTGGGTCTGGAAGCGGGTTCAAAGGCCAGAGTTACATGCTGTGATTGCCGTACAGTGTCAGAGTGATTCGCTCATTATCTGTAACGGATATAAGGACCAGAGTTATATTGAATTAGCTCTGTTAGCACAGAAGATGGGTAAACGTATCTTCATTGTAGTGGAGAAACTCAATGAAATCGACCTTATTGCGCGTGCTGCAAAGAAGTTGAATGTAAAGCCAAACCTCGGTATTCGGATTAAACTTGCATCCAGTGGTTCAGGTAAATGGGCTGAAAGTGGTGGTGATGCTTCTAAGTTTGGCCTTACTTCTTCTGAACTCCTGCAAGCATTAGAGACGCTTGATGACAAGGGATTGCACGATTGTTTACATCTTATCCACTTCCATATTGGTTCGCAGATTACGAAGATTCGTCGTATTCAGACCGCTCTCAACGAGGCTGCACAGTATTATGTGAACCTCAGAAAGATGGGTTATAATGTAGATTTTGTTGACTGTGGTGGTGGTTTAGGTGTTGACTACGATGGTACTCGTTCTTCAAGTAGCGAAAGTTCTGTCAACTATAGCATCCAAGAATACGTCAACGACTGTGTCTATACCTTTGTTGATGCAGCCAATAAGAATGATATTCCACATCCAAATATCATCACCGAGAGTGGTAGAAGTCTTTCTGCTCACCATTCTGTCCTTGTGATTGATGTGCTTGAAACAGCTTCTCTGCCTGAAATGTCAGAAGATTTTGAGGCAAAGGACACAGATCATCAGTTGGTAAAAGACCTTTACGATATCTGGGACAACCTTGATGCTCGTAATATGTTAGAGGACTGGCACGATGCAGAACAGATTCGTGAGGAAGCCTTAGAATTGTTCTCTCATGGTTTGGTAGACTTAAAGACACGTGCTGAGATTGAGGCAATGTATTGGAGTGTATGCCATGAAATCAACAATCTGGCAAAGAATATGAAGCACGTTCCAGACGAGTTGCGTAATATGGATAAGCTTCTTGCAGACAAATATTTCTGCAACTTCTCACTCTTCCAGTCACTTCCAGACAGCTGGGCGATTGATCAACTCTTCCCGTAATGCCAATTCAGAGACTGAATGAGCGTCCATCTCGTAATGCGACCTTGCAGGATATCACCTGCGATAGCGACGGTAAGATTTCAAACTTCGTAGCAATGGGGCGCAGTAGTCATGTTCTACCTATCCATGCATTGAAAAAGAACGAGCCTTATTATCTCGGAGTCTTCCTCGTTGGAGCTTATCAAGAGATTTTAGGTGATATGCACAACCTCTTCGGAGATACCAACGCTGTACATATTTCAGTAAAGGATGGTAGCTATCATATTGATCAAATCTTTGATGGTGAGACAGTAGAAGAGGTGTTGGAGTATGTTCAGTATAATCCTAAGAAGCTGGTTCGCCAGCTTGAGATATGGGTTACAAAGAGTGTAAAGCAGGGTAAGATTTCACTTGAGGAGGGTAAAGAATTCCTCAGTAACTACCGTAGCGGCCTCTATGGTTACACCTATTTGGAGTAAACCGTAAGTCTTCGGGATAAGAAGTTTGTCCGTAAGGGGCAATAAACATAATCATTGACAATCTGTAGGGGGCGCATAGCTCGTGCGTCAACCTTGAATATTTTCGTATCGGACGCACGAATTGTGCGTCCCTACGTTTATTTATATAGTGAGTCAAAAGGTGGTGTTTAAAAAGATTGGTAAGGATGTCTGTCCTATGAGTTTATACTCGCTCTTAGTCGTAACAGCATACTCTTATCGAATTATTTTCATGAAAAATAATCTTTCTCTTCATGAAAATAAATATTTCTTTTCATGAAAATAATTCTTTTTTTCTTCGTGAAGATAATTCGTGATAATGGTTCTTTAATAGGATAAAAAGCCAAGTAGTAAAGTTGTTTTAGAGCAGCATAATTAGAAAAATAAAGGTCTTAATGAAAGTTAAATAACAAGGTTTTTTTCGCCTCATGCTTGTAACTTTCCCCCATAAATAAACGTCATTTAAACGAGAGAAGATGAAGAAAGTCAGTTTCCGTAACGATGTGTTGCCATTGAAGAATGAACTCTTCAGGCTTGCACTCCGAATCACGCTCAATCGAGCTGAGGCTGAGGACATCGTGCAGGATACGCTGATAAAAGGTTTCGGAACCGCCGATACGAGTGGGAAAATATCGATTCTATCGAAGCTTTTAGCCTCACCGTATGTCGCAACCTATCGCTCGACCGCATCAAGAAGAAGGAGAATAACAATGATTCTTTTAGAAGATGTGAAAGTTGCTGAGCCTCTTGCTTCATCTAATCCTCAAGACCGAAATGATTGAAGAGGATAAAAATCAGTCTCGTAAAACAGATTGTAGACGCTCTTCCAGAGAAACAACGTAGTTGCATGCAGCTAAGAGATTTTGAAGGAAAAGTCATACAAAGAGATTGCTGAAATACTCGAAATCAGCGAAGAGCAAGTGAAAGTTAATATCTTTAGAGCTCGACAGACGGTCAAACAAAAAAATATTTGAAATTAGACAATTATGGATTATAAGTACATCGAACAATTACTGGAACGCTACTGGCGTTGCGAGACTTCTCTCCAAGAAGAGGAAATCTTGCGTATGTTCTTCTCGCAGGAGGACATCCCAGTGTGTTGCTGCCTTATCGTTCTTTGTTCGTTTATGAGCAGAATGAGAAGGAGATGGACGTCTTGGGCGATGACTTTGACCAGAGAGTCCTCGGACTGATACAGGAAGACGAGCCAGTAAAGGCGCGTGTAATTACAATGCGCCACCGTCTTATGCCACTCTTTAAGGCAGCCGCTGTGGTAGCTATCTTCCTAACCTTAGGTAATGCAATGCAGGTTGCTTTCTCTGATGGTGATGTTCATCAGGTTAGCCCAAGTACTGCAGCTGTAGATAAACCTCAGGAGGGTCCATCTGTTGCTAAGGCTGACTCCGTAGTGAGTGACACCTTGCAACACAAGATACAATCACCTGTATCAACCATTACAAAGTAAGACAATTTCTATGCTTTCTCTATAAAAATAATCATTTTAAGTAAAAACAACTCGAGGCTGTGAAGTCTCAATCCTCTCAAATTTTCTTATAACATATTAACGTTGAAGAACCGATGCTCATGATGAGTGTCGGTTCTTCTTTGTGAAACTTATTGTTCTTAATTCATAATTATGATTACCGATGATACTTAAAAGTCAAAAATACAAAGTCCGATGCTTAAATCTTATAGTTCATTGTTTAAAGAAAAAACGCCGAGACTCTCAACGAGCTTCGGCGTTATTAGTATGTTTAACTAAGAAATCTTTTCAAAATGAAAGGGAACCTCACGGCCACCTTTTGTCATCCCTAGATCAATCGTTAAACTTTTACCTTAATAAAATAACTAAAAACCCTAAATCTATTACTACTAACCTAAACAATCTATTAACCTTTTGACAATGCAAAGTTAGAAAGATTTTCAAGTCTTGTGCAATATTTGCATGAACTTTTATGCTTTGAAAACCAGTTCTTTCTTGATGCAAATCAACTCTTTGTGTGCGCAAACAATCAATATTTAGCTTACTTTTTCTTGGCTTTTTTTATCTGTTTTCTTGTAACTTTGCTGCAAAATGATATATCAATGAGAATACTGATTGTAAATACCAGTGAGAAAACCGGTGGTGCAGCAGTTGCAGCCAACCGACTCAAAGATGCTCTGAATAATAGCGGAGTGAAGGCAAAGATGTTGGTACGTGATAAAGTTGACGGACGACATCACTGTGGTCAGTCTTGGTCATGAGTGGAGAAATCAGTGGCATCTACTATGGGAGCGTTTCTGTGTATTCTGGAACCTTCATTTCTCTCGAAATCATCTCTTTGAGATTGACATAGCCAACTCTGGGAACCGATATTACAAAGCTACGTGAGTTCAAAGGCTGATATTATTCATCTTTCTTGGATTAATCAGGGTATGCTTTTCATTGAATAATATCAAAAGATTTTACGCTCTGGCAAGCCTGTTGTGTGGACAATGCACGACCTTTGGCCTGCATCCAGTATCTGTCATTATGCGCATGGCTGCTATCGTTATGAAAATGGTTGTGGAAACTGTCCGCTTCTCCCGGGTAGAGGTAAGTCGAATGATTTATCTTCAAAGGTGTGGAAGCGTAAGAAAGCTATCTATAATCATGGTAATATGTGGTTCGTAACATGTAGTCAATGGCTCGCTCGACAAGCAAAACGGAGTGGACTCATACGTGGAATCAGTGTCACAAGTATTCCAAATCCTATTGATACGCATGTTTTTGAACCACAAGACAAGCAAAGTGGCTCGGCAGCGATTTGCAACTTCCAGTGGGTAAGAGACTTATACTCTTCGTTTCTCAACGTGTTACAGACCAACGTAAGGGAATGGATTATTTCATTGAAGCTATCGACAAAATGGTTGCTGAACATTCAGAGATGAAGGACAATACGGGGATCGCTATTCTCGGAGGACACGCTGAAGAATTGGAGGGAAAACTTGCCTTACCAGTTTATCCGCTTGGTTATGTGAATGACCAACAACGAATTCGTGATGTCTACAATGCCGCTAATGTCTTCGTTCTTCCATCTCTTGAAGACAATCTTCCAAATACGATTATGGAGGCAATGGCATGTGGTGTACCATGCGTAGGCTTTAAGGTTGGAGGAATACCAGAGATGATTGACCATTGTAAGAATGGCTATGTCGCGGCAGAACGTAATGCAGAAGACCTTGCAAAGGGAATACACTGGGTACTTGACGAGGCTGATTATACAGCACTCTCAGAGGCAGCTGTTGGAAAAGTACTGCGCTGTTATTCACAACGAAGCGTTGCAATGCAATATCTTGAAGTATATAATGAGGCTCTTGCCTATAAGAATTTCCGATTATGATCACATTTTCAGTAGTCACTATAACCTATAATGCAGCTTCGGTTCTGCAACCGACACTTGACAGTGTGCTCATGCAGGACTATCCTCATGTGGAGCATATCATCATTGATGGAGCTTCGACAGACAACACTTTAGAGATTGCTAAAGCCTATCAGCAGCAGTCTGACGAGGCTGAGAATGAGCATGTCGTGCGTATTCAAAGCGAGCCAGATGAAGGGCTTTATGACGCAATGAACAAAGGTTTACAGCAGGCAACAGGCGATTACGTCGTCTTTATGAATGCGGGTGACCGTTTTCCTAATCCCGATACATTAGACAAGGTGGTACTTGCTGCGGTTGTTGGAGATGGAGAGAACTCCCGCCGTCCTCTTTGAGTGACAGACATCATTGATGAAAAGGGTAATTTTCTTAGCCATCGCAGACTAAGTCCATCAGAACGACTCACATGGCGTTCTTTCCGTTATGGTATGTTAGTATGCCATCAAGCGTTTTATGCTCGCTTAGACATCGCTCGCTCCCTATTATATGATACGACTTATCGCTATTCAGCAGATGTAGATTGGTGCATTCGTGTCATGAAAGAGGGCGAACGCCAGCAACTCCTTTTACGTAATATCCATGCTGTTGTCGCAAATTATGTACGAGAAGGACAAACAACTCTTCATCACAAGGAGTCGCTTCGTGAGCGTTTTGATGTGATGTCTAAGCACTACGGATTTATTCAAACGCTATTGCTTCACGCATGGTTTGCTGTGCGTAGTATGATTAAATAGAGTAGTTTTCTATGGTTTAAATGCCCTTAATACGTCCTATTGATTGTTAAGGGCTGCAATTTCTACGCTGTTAATTCGTTTTATTCAGTAGGTAGTATTATTGTGGGGACGTTTAGATGAAGTCTATGATTAGTCCCTTTCACCTAATAAAACGTACGAAAATGGAAAGAATGAGAATTAAAATGTTAGTTGCTTTTTTGTTGCTGTGTCTATCAGTATCAGCACAAACAGAGTATAGTGGTATTGCTGGAGCATCACCAGGAATGGTAAGAGCAAATAAACAGGGTTCAGCGAAGCAGGCTAATCGTAGTTCTAAGGCACGTTATACATCTACGGCATCGACGCCTAAGACTTCAAACGATGGCAATGCGAATAGTAATAACTCTACCTATGCACCGCTCCCAGCACAACAATGAATCTGGTGAAACGGAGGTTAGAGACGGTTTTAAGACCTTCTCACGTGGCATGGGCAAGGTGATTAAACGTGAAACCAAGACTATGGGAGAGGTAACCCGTAAGATTGGTGCCGATGGTAAGAAGTTTTTTAAGAAATTAGGTAAAGGAATCTCAGACTCCTTTAAGTCAGACACGACAACCTCTAAGTAAGATTTCGTTTCGCACTATATATGGCGTGTTCCAAGGCTAAGACTCTTTGCGGTCAGTAGTCTTGGAACATTCTTTTATTAGTATTGTCTCGTAATTAATTTTTCTATACAAATCAGTTACAGTATCCTTAGGAATATGATAACAAGTTTAAGAAGTTGTTTTATCGTTTTTAATTACTGTGTTATTGCTTTGCACATATCGTGTTAAGGCTCCGCACGTGTGGTGCGGTTGGTAAACACCATTGGTGTTAGGCACTAAACACCCTTGTAAAATACAGCCATACGAGATCATACTTGCTCACTCCTAAAAGAGAGTTCATACGTCAATGACATTCAAGGCCTTAATAAGTCATCTGGAATGTTTTGCCATTAGTAAATAATTGAGTACCTTTGCCACCCGAAACAAGATTATTATGAATACCATAGTCCCTTTTAGTCATCCCATGTATATTATGCTGAAACCAGCTGGTTCGCTTTGTAACCTGCGGTGTAAGTATTGTTATTACTTGGAGAAGAGTAAGCTATATGACGATAATAAGAATCATGTTATCACCGATGCGTTACTTGAGAAATTCATCAAGGAGTATATCGAGGCGCAGACAACACCACAAGTTCTCTTCACATGGCATGGTGGTGAAACGCTGATGCGCCCTATTTCCTTCTATCGTCGTGCATTGGAACTACAGCGTTATTACGCTCGTGGCCGTCAGATTGATAATAGTATTCAGACAAATGGTATTCTACTAAACGATGAGTGGTGTCGTTTCTTCAAAGAGAATAACTTCCTTGTTGGCGTTTCTATTGATGGTCCACAAGAGTTTCATGACGAGTATCGCCGTAATGCAATGGGTAAGCCTTCCTTTCATCAGGTGATGAAAGGAATAGACTTATTGAATAAGCATGGGGTGGAGTGGAATGCTCTCGCCGTTGTCAACGACTTTAATGCAGACTATCCGTTAGACTTCTACCATTTCTTCAAGGAGATCGGTTGTCGTTATATACAGTTTACACCTATCGTAGAGCGTATTGTAAAGCGTACAGATGGGCTGACCTTAGCACCTGGAATGCAGGAAGGTGGTGAGCTTACAGACTCTCTGTTACTGCCGAACAATGGGGCAACTTCCTCTGTACTATCTTTGATGAGTGGGTACACCATGATGTAGGCGAATACTATATACAGCTCTTTGATGCCACCTTTGCTAATTGGGTTGGCGTTGCACCAGGTATTTGTACTATGGCTAAGGAGTGTGGTCATGCAGGTGTTATGGAGTATAATGGTGACGTTTACTCGTGTGATCACTTTGTTTATCCAGAACATAAACTTGGTAACTTGTCGCAGCATACTATCTATGAGATGATGAATAGCGACCGACAGAAGGACTTTTCTAAGATGAAGTATAGACTTCTTCCACAACAGTGTAAGGAGTGTAAGTATCAGTTTGCTTGTCATGGAGAATGTCCGAAGAATCGTTTTATTCGCGATTGTTACGGAAATCCTGGTCTTAACTATCTCTGTAAGGGGTATTATCAGTTCTTTGAGCATGTAGCGCCTTATATGGACTTTATGAAGAACGAACTCGATAATCAGCGTCCACCTGCTAATGTAATGAATCAAGTGTTCGGAAAGTAAATTCCCTTTGAGTTTACTCCATATCCGGACTTAATTCTCTTTTTCCTTTGTTCTTATAAACGGAAAAGGCTATAAACGAAAACAGCTCCGATAGACATTGTCCATCGGAGCTGTTTGTATAATGTGTTGAATATTTACTTCGTAATCGAGAGTAGCTGTCCCTCAGTTACTCGTGTAAATCGGCCTAAGCGGTTCTGTCGGCATAATTGTTCAATACTAATGCCATGTTGTTTAGCAATCGTCTCTAATGTTTCACCATTAGCAACCTTGTGATAGAAAATCTTTCCATTATCAGCAGTTGGTTCAGTACGTGGTGTATGATTTGAGAAATCAGTATTGTAATTTCTCTCTTGACGTGAATTATAACTTTGGTTGCCTCTTCCTTGAATATTCTCACGAGAGTAACCAAGGCTTGAAGAAGTACCGCGAACTGCTGTCGCACGCTCGGATTCTTGTGCTAAGGTATTACGACGGAACACATAGTAGTCTCCTGTAACGTCTTGGTTCGCGAAGTCGAAAAAGAGTGCTGGGATTCAAGCTACACCTGCCAAACGAGTTTTCGAAAGTGAGGTGAGAACCTGTTGAACGACCAGTGTTACCACCTAATCCGATAGGTTGACCAGCACGAACAGTCTGGTTAGGACTTACTATCTGCTTTGAAAGGTGACCATAAATAGTTTCAAGTCCATTATTATGGCGGATAACAATATACTTACCATATCCGTTTCCATCATATTTAACTACACGAACCTTACCAGAGAAAGCTGCACGGATGGTATCACCAATATACACTTTAATGTCCAATCCTTGATGACGACGACCCCAACGGCGTCCGAAATTACTTGTAATAACGCGGCTTGGTGTTGGCATATGGAAGCCACGAAGATCAATCTTGTATACATCTGGGAGGTTACCTCCACGGTGTGCATAGTTGTTATTCCAATCGTTATAGAGCTCAGATGATGGCTCTTCAATTTCTTCAGCTTCGCGGAGACGATTGATAACCATTGTGTCTAATGCTTTAGCACGGCGGTCAATCGGTGCTTGACGAGCAAGCAGGTCCTGAGCATTTGCTGAATGGGCTGTCAAAGTTAAGAGAGATGTTAGTGCGAAAGTTCTAACTATTTTCTTAAAAGTCATAATCAAGTTATTTTATTTCTAAACTCGGATGCCTTACGGCACGGGACAGATTTTCATATCCCTTTCTATCGGTTAAGTCGTTGGTGAACTTCTAAAAGGTACCTAACTTTTTACCGAAAGACTTCGCAAAGATAACGAAAAAATATAGAATAAATTGCACCTTCGCTATTTTTTTAGCCTGTTTAACAAAGAGATAGCACATATTTTTACCCTCACATGATTTATGTCAAGTCGCTAAAACAGGGCGTTTTGAAGCCAATTTTTCTATGAAATAGCAGCCCAATTTATATTAGTCTTTCTTAACGCTTTAAGTCTTTCCCAGAGCATGTTATATTCTATTTTTTGACAAGTTGGGTCGTTGTCGATAATCTTTTGTGCCTCATCTCGTGCCATTTGCACTATTTGTCCATCACGAGCAATGTCGGCTATTTTGAGGTCGAAGGCTATACCACTTTGTTGTGTACCCTCCAAATCACCAGGACCACGTAGTTTGAGATCGGCTTCTGCTATCTCAAAACCATCATTTGTATCGCACATAATATCAATACGTTTCCTGGTTTCCTTGGTTAGTTTGTGGTTGGTAACGAGGATACAATAACTCTGTTCTGCACCACGACCAACACGACCGCGCAGCTGATGGAGCTGAGAAAGGCCAAAACGCTGTGCATCGAGGATAACCATTACGCTGGCATTAGGTACGTTTACGCCGACTTCAATTACTGTGGTGGCAACGAGTATTTGCGTTTGTCCACTAACAAATTTCTGCATTTCAGCTTCTTTTTCCTTATCCTTCATCTTTCCGTGAATCTTACTTAACTGGAATTCAGGGAAGATGTTTTTGCATAGTTTCAAAGCCCTCTTCAAGGTTTTTGAGGTCCATACGCTCGCTTTCCTTGATGAGAGGATAGACAATATAGACCTGACGGCCTAAGTTTATCTGTTGACGAATACCACTATAAAGGCTCGCCATTTGGTCATCATACTTGTGGATAGTCTGAATAGGCTTGCGTCCCGGTGGCAACTCGTCGATAATTGAGACGTCCAAATCTCCATAGATGGTCATCGCAAGCGTACGAGGTATAGGCGTGGCAGTCATAACTAATACGTGTGGTGGGTTCTCACCCTTACTCCATAGCTTAGCTCGTTGCTCTACACCAAAACGGTGTTGCTCGTCTATAACAGCCATACCGAGGTGCTGGAACTGTACTTTATCCTCTATAATGGCGTGCGTGCCAACAACGATATTGATAGAACCGTCGATGAGTCCGTCTAATACTTCTTGTCGTTTCTTCCCCTTCACGATACCCGTCAACAGTTCAACACGCAAGTTCATTCCTTTAAGAAACTCTTTGATGGTTTGGAGATGTTGCTCTGCAAGTATCTCTGTAGGTGCCATCATACAAGCTTGATAGCCGTTGTCGATGGCAATAAGCATGGACATCAGGGCCACAAGGGTCTTACCTGAGCCTACATCACCCTGCAACAGACGATTCATCTGACGCCCACTTGCCATGTCTGCACGTATTTCATGCATCACTCGTTTCTGCGCTCCTGTAAGTTCAAAGGGTAGGTTGTGGGTGTAAAACCAGTTGAATTGTGCTCCTATTCTATTAAAGATATAACCTCTATACTTGCGACGATGGTCGCTGGCATAGCGAAGGATATTAAGCTGTACGTAGAAAAGTTCCTCGAATTTCAGGCGTACACGGGCACGCTGGGTATCATCAACCGACTTTGGATAATGAATCTTGCGCATAGCATCATCACGTGAGATGAGATGCAAATGAGTGGTGATGAAGGGTGGGAGTGTCTCTTCTAAAGGTTCGGTAAGCTTACTAATCAGCATCTTTGTCAGCTTCTCCATGGCACGTGAAGTGATGCCCGCCTTCTTCATTTTCTCGGTAGTAACATAGAAAGGTTGCATACCCATGTCATTGAGTTGCAGCTGAGAAGCATCATCAATATCAGGGTGTGTAAACTGAAACCTACCGTTGAAGAAGGTTGGCTTCCCAAAGATGATATACTCTTTGTTTACCTTGTAATTCTGATAGATATACTTTGTGCCATTAAACCACACGATGTCACAGACACCATGTCCATCAGAGAAATGTGCAATGATACGTTTCTTACGTTTTCCCATCTCAGCTTCTTCAAAGCTGAGGATTCTTCCTTTGATTTGCACAAACGGCATATCCTGAGAAAGTTCAGAGATAAGATATAGCTTAGTTCGGTCAACATATTTGTAAGGGAAGTATTCCAATAGGTCACGATAAGTATGGATTCCAAGCTCTTTGCCCAGAATCTCCTTTGCGGTGTGGTCCTACACCCTGGTAAATACATTATGTCTTGCGATAGTATATCCATTGGTTTTAATTCATAATTCACAATTCATAATTATGATTACCATTGTTAATTTCATAATTCATAATTTAGAATTATTCGAACCATAGTTCTCATCAGTCACGTTATAATTATGATTACTGATGTTTTGCTGTTTTGTAAAATATATAACTGAAAAACTCGTTCACTCGTCTACTTGTTTACCTCTTATGTCTACTTTGTTTTACCTCTATTTGTTCACTTTCTCACTTGCTTTCGACCCCTCTTTTCAGCTTTTTCGATGGTGTGTAAATAAAATCGTTCTTCAGCCTCCTTTCTTACATTAGAATTTGCCTATTGCGAATTATTTTCATGACAATAAATATTTTTTCTTCGTGAAAAATAAATATTTCTTTTCATGTAAATAATTTCTTTTTACGTGAAAAATAATTCGGAAAGAACGCTCTTTACACTTCTTATCTCTATGTTCTACGCTATTTTATGGTGCTATCTATCAGCTTTAAAACAGCATCTTTGCGTTTCCACTCTTTCGTCTTTCTTATCCAATAACCACATCAAACTCAGTAATCATAATTATGAATTCTAAATTATGAATTATGAATTAACAATAGTAATCATAATTATGAATTTTGAATTATGAATTCTGAATTAAAAGAACTTCTGCCACTTTCAAGTCGAAAGGTGTTGTGATTTTTAATATTCTCACGATTTCCTTCCACCATTGTTACCGCTTGTCCGAGTCGCTCAACAACGCTGGCGTCATCAGGTGAAATCAGCACTTTCTTCTTGTTCGTATGCCTTTTTGATAAGTTGGATGTCAAAGACTTGTGGCGTCTGTACGGCTTTGTAGTCGCTACGCTGCACGTTTCTTCCACTTGGGGAATCACCGATAAAACGCAAGGTATCTGTGACAGGCAGCACTGGGATAACCGCTTTGGCTGTCTCAGCAGTAACAAAACAACGCGCAATGGTCTCACAAGAGACGAAAGGACGTACACCATCGTGGATACCGACAAGCCCGATAGTACTAGAAGGAATCATCGAAATACCGTTTTTGCACGACTGGAAGCGACTTGCGCCACCATCTGCTAACTGATATTCCTCATTGAAATGATACTGCTTGCATAGCTCTTGCCAATAAAGCTTGTTGCTCCTTCGGTAGAACGAGGATAACCTTCAATTCCTTATCGTAGGCATGAAAGCGACTGATAGTATGCATGAGGACAGGTTTTCCCACCCACAGGAAGAAAACTGTTTGGGGATGTCTGCTCCCATTCTCAATCCCTTTCCGCCAGCGACAATGATGGCATATTTTGATGTTTTATGCGTCACAGTTCTGTTCTATGAATGTGAATTATGAATTGAGAAGTTGGTCGTAAATCATCCCCTTCTGTATCTCTTCAACCTTCTCAGCTGGTAAGAAATAGCTTAGAAGCTTATATCCGTATGGGAAAGAAGCAGCAGGACCAGCGCCAGTCGTTACGTTTCCGTCCTCTTGAACAAGTGCTCCCGTGTATTCAGCGTCCTCACCTAAGTAGCTTTCCATACCTGGATAAATCGTTGCCTTCTTACCTTTCAGCAAGCCAACAGATGCCAATACCAATGGAGCAGCACAGATTGCAGCAACACGTTTGCCCTTCTCAAACTGCTCTTTGAGCGCATTACGAACGCCTTCGTGCTCGTTTAGGTTCTTTGAACCAGGCATACCGCCCGGCAACATCAGTAGGTCTGCATCAGAGAAATCAGTTATATCCTCGAAAAGAAGGTCGGCTTTAACCACCACACCATGTGATGATTCAACGAGATTACTCCCTGTAATACTAACCATCTTAACCTCTACGCCCCCACGTCGTAGAATATCAACAGGTGCCAAAGCCTCAACTTCTTCAAAGCCATTAGCGAGAAACTCATATACCTTAGCCATAATTATTTTGTTTTTACGTAATAAATCCAATTAAAATCTTTACTTTTTGCAAATGAATAGTGTCTGCAAATATACTAAATATTCATGGTATTGTGGCTTGTAAGACTAAAAAGAATTAAAAAAGCATGTTTTTATGGCAGAAAAGAAAACTTAGTTTTTGCTATCTTCGGCAATGCTTCTAAAAGCTTTCGACTCGCTTCAAATAACTGAAATCTTAGACTATTTGAGGGGCGCATGAAGCTGATGTATATATTGAACAGAACTTTTATAATAGCCTACAAAAAGAACTTAAGAAGTCGATTTCTATAACTGGTGTATTCGAAGGGGTAAACTTTGATGTCGATTATGTTATCTCCTTAGGTGGCGATGGTACCTTTCTCAAGGCTGCAAGTAAGGTCGGTCCCTAAGCAAATACCTATCATTGGTGTGAATATGGGACGATTAGGTTTCCTCGCAAATGTTGCCCCAGAAGAAATTAGAAAGGTACTTGATAATGTCTATGAGGGGAAGTATGAAATAGAAGAACGCGCTGTTATTCAGCTTTATGCAGATGGTAAAGCCCTCGAAAACTGTCCTTTTGCCTTGAATGATATTGCTATCTTGAAACGCGATAATGCTGCAATGATATCCATAAAGGCAAGTGTGAATGGGGAATATTTGGTGACTTATCTGGCAGACGGACTTGTTATCAGTACGCCAACGGGTTCAACTGCTTACTCGCTGTCGGTTGGTGGTCCGATTATCGTACCTCAATCAGGTATTTTAAGTATGACTCCTGTTGCGCCACACAGCCTAAATATCCGTCCGATCGTTATCAGTGATGAGGCTGAGATAAAGTTAGAAGTGCAGAGTCGAAGCCACAATTTCCTTGCAGCTGTGGACGGAAGATCTGAGAAACTATCTGAGGGAGTAACATTGACGGTAGAAAGCGACTCATAAAGTACGTATCGTGAAGGTTTATGGACAACGTTTCTTCTCAACATTACGTGAGAAACTGATGTGGGGAGCTGATACACGCCAGTTTTAGGAAGGCTGGTTGTTAGCGAGAAAGGTGGTGAATAGCTTTCTGATTAGCCTATGTTGCTTATATAGATCAGGTACGCAAACTATTCTATAATAATCAGAATACCCAGCAACCCAAGGCTTTCAATAAAAATAAAGATAAGAAAAACAATGCTAAGCAAGATAAAGAAACTCTTTCAAATCCCTGAAACGCGTTACACAAGCAAGGAGATATTCCGCTGGTTGTGGAATGCTTGGCGTAGTAATCGTAAGCAGGCGATACTGAATGCTTTGATAGGTATTCTCAGCGTAGTCGTTTCTTTGGCAACTGTTTGGGCTGTTCAGCATGCCATTGATGTGGCTTCCCATGTCATAGAGGGTAGTATTTATACCGCAGTCAGTATCATGGGGGCTTTAATTCTTTGTGATTTCGCATTGAGCATAGCCTCTGTATGGGTAAAGAACCTGTTAGGTATCAAGGCACAGAACCGTATGCAACAGCGCATGCTCGACCGTATTTCTGCGTTCGGAATGGCATGGTAAGGAACGTTATCATAGTGGTGACGTTCTTAACCGATTGGAGATTGACGTTGCTAACGTGGTAAGCTTCCTCACAGAAACGATACCAAGCTCAGTCTCAACACTGGCTATGTTTCTCGGTGCTTTCTTCTATTTGATGTCGATGGACTGGCGTCTTGCCATTATCATTGTCGTTATGATTCCGCTATTTGTCCTCATCAGCAAGGTGTATGTACGTCAGATGAGACGACTGACACGTGAGGTTCGCGACTCAGACTCAAAAAGTTCAGAGTGTTTTTGCAAGAAACGATTCAGCACCGAATGCTTATCAAGACACTTGAAAGTGACGAGATGATTGTTGGGAAGTTAGAGGGAACACAACACGAGTTGCGCCGTAAGGTAGTGCGAAGAACGAAATTTTCTGTATTCTCAAATCTTGTCTTGAACTTTGGATTTGCTTTTGGTTATCTTGTTGCTTTTACGTGGGCAGCCCTCCGCATGTCGGCTCATTCGCTGACTTTTGGCGGTATGACAGCCTTCTTACAGTTGGTAAATAAGATTCAGAACCCTGCTCGTCAGCTCACAAAGCTGGTTCCTGCTTTCGTCTCAGTGTTCACTGCTGCTGAGCGATTAATGGAGTTAGAGGAGAATCCTTTGGAGGAACAAGGAGAGCCGATAGAGGTGGCAGGTCCTTGTGGTATTCGTTTAAATCATGTCGACTATCGTTATGATGATGCCGAACGTGAGATATTGAAGGATCTTGATTTCGATTTCTACCCAGGCTCTTGTACGGCTATTCTTGGTGAGACAGGTGCAGGAAAGACAACGCTTGTACGTATGCTCCTTGCCTTGTTGAAACCAATAAGGGTTCGGTAGAGATTTATAATGAAAAGGAAAGTAAGGAGTTAACACCGCTGATGCGTACCAATTTCGTTTATGTCCCTCAAGGCAATACACTCCTTAGCGGTACAATTCGTGAGAACTTGCTGCTTGGTAAGGTCGATGCAACGGAGGAAGAGATGATAGCTGTATTAAAGAAGAGTTGTGCAGACTTTGTCTTTCATCTTCCTTTGGGACTCGATACGCTCTGTTCAGAGCAGGGAGGAGGACTTAGCGAAGGGCAGGCACAACGCATTGCCATTGCTCGTTCGCTGCTACGTGACCGTAGTATCATGATATTCGATGAGGCAACGTCAGCCCTTGATCCGCAGACAGAGCGCGAACTCTTGAAGAATATACTCTCCAATCACGATAAAACGGTGATTTTCATCACCCATCGTCCAGCTGTTGTTGACTATTGTGACCAGACGTTGACCATAGAAAAAATACAATAATGTATTTGCGTTATTCAAAAATAAGGTCGTATATTTGCAACATGACTGAAAAACTGAAAGGAGACC
>BNJU01005574.1_pt1 | contig 80947 bp, 127 predicted proteins | sample 8539281 | NCBI WGS metagenome assembly BNJU01 (sample SAMD00202456, study PRJDB9452) | human saliva metagenome | isolation source: human saliva | place: Japan | reverse complement strand
AGCATATTATCCGGTTTTGACCTGCCTGGTCATCTCGTTGAACTGTTTGTTTGCGGATGCAGACGCCGCATCCGGACAATCAGTAGATGCCAACGGCCTGCCCGGACACTGCGTCGCGGCCCAGCACTTGCGGCCGCCAGCACCCGACCGGCCACGTTCAACAGGCAAAGCGTGCCGGCACGGTGCCACCCGCACTCCATCTTCATCGCCCATCACCGCCAATAGCTGCCTCGACCACGGTTTCACCTTCCCGCCTTCCGCCGCAGCGTGCCGCCATCGGTGCGGCATCCGCCCGCCTGCACGGCCGCCGCCATCGGCGCCCTGTACCCGACGCAGCTCGCCTGTCCGGCGCCTCCTGCGGCAGAACCATCCTGCGGCATCGCTTCGCCCCATCGCCGCCAGCGCTCTCAGCAGCTGCCCGCGCCCAGCACCACCTGTCGGCCAGCTCCACCAGCGCGCATATCGCCCAGCGGGCCGGTCGCACGACGCCTGCAGATCATCGGCAAACTCGGTCTCGATCCAGCGCGGTGGCACGTGAAAAGCCCCTCGCGTCGCCCACTGGTTACTGCAAGGCTGACGCTTCGGTGCACGCCTGTGGGCAGACAAGCAGCACCCCTTTTCGATCAATCTTGACCGGCGAAGGTCGCTGCGCTCTGCATCAGCACTCTGCCGACTGTCGCGCGGCGTGTCGATGAGCGGCGAATACCAAATTCAACCTGGCCACCACCGACCCGTCTCACCCTCATGTCGATCCGACGCCCGGACTACCGCGAGAAACGCGCGATGCCCCGCACTGGCAGAATCCCCGCCCCACGTCCTCCGCATTGATGCGGAAACCGCGGCATGTCCCATCGGTTGCGGCGTCCGCATGGACAGCGTAGTCCGTCGCCACCCAGCTGCTCCACCACCAGATCGATGCGCGCTGGCCGTCAGCTCCGTCACTGACAAAGCCCAATCAAACCCGCGTGTTCACCGAGAAGAAATAAAGCACACGGTGGCTCACCGTGCACCCCACCGTGCCTGCGCCTACATAGCTGGCCTGCGCAGATGTCATGCGTCCGGATGGATGCGTTCACGCTGCGCGTCCGTCAGAACGGCGCCGGCGCCTCTTCCACCAGCGCTTTGCCGCACATGCGCGGCAACCCGCGCCCAGCACCACCACGCGACCATATCGCCATCACCTGCAGGCCTGCGGCTGATCCAGATACTTGCCCATTAAAGCACTTGCCCTGACTGGCCGGCCGCTTCCTGCGCACCGCCGACGCATACAGCTCGGGCCACCCGTCCATCTGCCAAAGCAATTCTTAGCCCTCGGCCACCACCGCCAAATGCCGCCTTTGATGGTATGGCAAACCCAGTTTACGCGCAAACGCTGCACCCCTATCGACGCTTCCCCATCGGACCGGCGCCACCAGCGGCGCCTCCCCACGGATGCGCCACTCGGTTCAGCGCGCCAACGGGATCCATCACCGGCATCGACCACGTCGCGAAACGAAAGCATCTATAAAACCAGTTCGACGGCATCAGCCCGCAGCGCCGCACCCAGCCAGCCCCGCCGTTCAGGTACGGGCGATCGTTACATTCCCGCAGGGCAAAGCTCGCATTCCGCCAGCGCGTATGCAGCGCATCCCGATCCGCATCGGCATATGATCGCCATCACCGCACCAGACCATGCCCGACGCGGCGGCAGCAACTGGCTTTTGATCACTTTCTCAGTCCACTGACGCTCCATTCTGTATCAGCCCCAGCCTCCGGCCTACCTGGTATCTGTCTGACTGCAACGCCCGCACCTTGTTGCCGCCCGGAAATGAGGACTTCCATCCCCGTCTCGCAACGGCCTCCATAACCGCGAACAGCGAATTTTAGCGCAATGAAGACCTCGCAGCCAGATCCGATAAGCGCCAGCCGATCACCGAGCAGTCTGGTCATGGATGACCGCCGCAACACCGGCTGCCTCCATTGGCTGGACTCTGCATCACCAGCGCCAGGCCTCGGCGCAATTCGCCTTGCACCTGCAGCCAGCAAACAAACCACCCGCTCGTTGTACACTACAGTACTCAGTTACGCAGCACCTGCAGGATTCACTATCGAACCAGCCCTGCGGCCCCAGCACCAGATCCAGCATTAAAGAGCTGAACTGTATCCATCAGATCCCACCGCACGGAATCAGACGCAGCGCTTCGCTATGCCCGCCTTCCCGCCGCATCCACTGCCTCGAATGCGCTGGCCTATCACAGCCCTGCCTGGGCCCACACCGAAGCGTGCCTGCAAACGCGCCCAGCACGGGCGCCACGTCAAACCACCGCGTACTGCCGGATAGCTGCGCAAGTCTCATGTCTGGCGCACCACTGTCAGCATCGCCTGGCTCAGGCCAGCGGCACGTGGCGTTTCCGGCAGGCCATACGCCCGATAACTCTTCAACCGCGGCCTGGTCGCCCGGCCACCGCCACCACTGTCCGGGCCGCCAGAGCCGTAGCGCAAAGCGCAGCGACGATCGGTATCATCATTGCCCGGCACCGGCACAACGGCATCCAAACGGATGCCTGCGCTCGCCCGCGATCAACCGGAATAGCGTCGCCACCACCCGAAGAGACATGCGCCACGGCCTTCTCATCGCCGGCACGGCAGACATCCTGCCCAAGGCTCCGGCATCCTCCGCCATCATTTCACGGAACTGCACGCATCAAGCCCCGCAACGGGTGAGCCATTCTCGGCAGCGGCCGTCAGGCAACCGCTACTCACCATGGCGCACTGCGCTGCTTACTGACCACGCCGCAGCGCCTCGCCTTCCTCGGTCGCCATCATCCACGAACCGCACGCGCCGCCCTCCCGGCTGCAGCAGCGCCGGCGGTGTACGCGCCAGATCCCAGCACGCATCAGTGCGTACCAATGAGCTGCCACTGGCGCGCGCGGGCACACCGCGCCGAAGGTAGCTCTGCCAGCTCCGACGGAACCTGCCGTTGAACACAGGCGCGCGCTGGCGCGGACGCGGCACGTTGAAGACCGATCACCCCCGACAGATAAGCAAAGCCTGCGCAAACCGGTAAACGCCACTCTGCCAGACAGAAGCTGCATGTCGCTCGCACCCATAGCTCCCTCCACCGACAGCCCTGCGAATCGGCTACTATCTCGGCCAGATCCTCGCTGCCGTAGCGGACCGGATGCGTACCAGTGTTCCCCACGCGCGCTCGCGCTGCCGGCCCTCAAGCGCAGCACGTGCTGGCCACCAGCCCGGCAGAGGACAGACCCACGGCAGAAAATGCACCGTGATGCAGTGCAAAGGCCGTGGCACCAGTTCGCACCCCTCGATCGGATCCGCCCAGCGCAGCAAACGAGCGCTGTGCGTCCTCAGTCGCCAGCTCCACTCGTAGATGGCATCGAGATCGACGGGCAACAGACGGCGTGCAGCTTCTCTTCGTTTTCCCTGATCAGGCAAACGGTGCCAGCGTCAATGCCGGCACCAGCCAGTAACCTGAGCGCACCGCGCGCGCCAGGTGGCGACTCGCACCGGGGCGTGCCGCCATGCGCACGCAGCTCGAATCCGCCTCCACCTTCGCCGTGCCGCCATCGACGGCTTCCACCACGCCCGCGCGCGCAGCCGCAGCATCCGCGCAGCCACCGCTGCTCGGCATCGCAGCACCGCACCAGCTCGCGCCGCGACACCAGCGTCCCTTCCGGCGGCAGCCCGGTCTGCGAAAGGCCCTCGGCCACCACCGTCAGCGCCCGCCCACGCGCGCCCAGCCCGCCAGCGGCGAACCCGCCAGCACCACCAGCGCGTCGATCATCCGCCGCCTTCACGGCCCGATCACACCGGTGGCCTGCCGCCGCGCGCGCGCAATGGTGTTGTAGAGCGCACCGTGCGGCTTCACGTAGCGCACCTGCGTGCCTGCCACGCGCGCCAGCGCGCCTGCAATGCCCCGATCTGGCAGATCACCCTGCCCGCAGATCGGCTGACGCCACGTCCACGTTGCGCCGCCCGAAACCGGAAAGATCCGGATAGGCCACGTGCGCCCTGGATGCTCACGCCACGTCGTGCGGCCTCGCGCAGCGTCTGCAGGATGCCCGCCGTCGCCGGCATGAAAGCCGCAGGCCACATTGGCACCGGCAGACGATCTCCAGCATCGCCGCGCATCATCACCCATCGTCCAGCGCCAAAACTCTCGCCCAAGTCACTGTCTGCAGTCGATCTCTGCGCCACGAGAAGTCTCGTGGTTCGCTGCGCCGTATCCGTCAGTCGTCACGCAGCCAGCAGCCGGAAGATGATCGGCCCGACCGACACGCGCCATGTACCGTGTCGCACACACACGGCCGCCCAGCAACCAGCAGCCATGTTACCGCTAAGGACGCCACCCAGCAGGTCGGCGCGACGCCAGCCGATGATCATAAAGATCGTCATGCCCAGCGGCAGGATCAGACCGCTCGAAGCCGCCGGCAAACACCAGCAACGCTGCCGGGCAGTCCCATCAGCAGGAACACGACCAGCGAGATCAAGCGATGAACACCACCGTGGCCTGATTGCGCGCCCGTTCGAAATGTCGCCTGAAAGCCGAAAAGGAACGACATCGACGTAGTGCCGCCCCTGATCACACTGGTCACGCAGCTGCCGCCCACAACACCAGCCCGAAGACCCAGCCTGAACTCGCCTGCTGCAGCTCGAAGCGCCTGCGCTGCCGGATTGGCCCCTGCCCGACACGTCGATGACCACGCTGCTGGACACCACGCCCAGAATGGCCGTGAACAGCAGAAAACGCATCACCCGGTCACGGCAATGCCATTGAGCGCCCCGGCCGTGACGGCACCTGTGTTCTCGGCCCCACTGTGCCCTGGTCCAGCAGCCGGTGTGCACCGGCATAGGTGATGTAGCCACCACCGTGCCGCCCACGATCGGTGATGGCCGTCCAGTCCACCAGCTGCGGCACCACCATCTGCTGCAGCGCTCACCCACCGGCGGGCCCGACACGAAAAGCCATATAGGCCGTCATCGCACCATCAGCAGACCGCCAGATGATCAGCCGATCCACAGCTGCAGCCCGGCTGGATGCAAGATGCCCACGGCCAGCGCCGCACTGATCAGCCCGCCCCACTCGCAGGCAGCCCTCGCAGTCTGACAGGCCCAGACCAGCGCCGGCACTGCGCCGACGCTGAACACCAGCCCGCCGAAGATGACCAGCAGCGTTAGCACACGGCCACTGCCCGCAGCGCCGACACAGCGCCGACGCATTGCGCCGCGACAGCGCAATCATGCGCCAGACATTGAGCTGCACCACGAAGTCGATGAGGACCGACGCCAGAATGCCGAAGGCGAAGGCTGCACCCAGTTTCGTGGTGAAGGTTGCCGTCTGCGTGATGAACCCCGCCAATGGCCGACGTGGCCATCAGGAAGATGGCGGCGATGATCGACGAGCGGCGCGACTTCACGAAATCGCCCCGAAGAAGACGGCGCGGGTGTGGCAACCTGATCTGGCGATTGAAGGAGAGGGCAGATTTCCGAGGTACCCACCCGACGGCTACGGTTTTCCTGGACTTCATCGTCCCATTGCCCGCGGCATCCCGACCGTCTCCGTGCAGCTCTTTCACCCATCCGGAGTCCCGTGCACCTGCTCATCCAGCGCGTCGCCCGTGCCAGCGTCCAGATCGACAGCCAGATCCATGGCATCGGTCCGTGGCTTGCTCTTCATCTGCGCAGAACCCGCCGACACCACGGAGATTGTCTACAAGGCCGTGGCTGCTGCTGAAACTGCGCATCTTTGCTGACGAGGCTGGCTGGATGAACCGCAGCGTGCAGGACGGGTGGCGGTTTTCGCTCATCGTCAGCCAGTTCACACTGGCTGCCGATACCCGCAGGCACCGGCCCAGCTTCATCGGCGCCGCCCCGCCTGCTCAGGTGAAGCGCTGTATGATGCCTTCGTACGGAAGCACGCTCGCCTGCACTCGACGAGCCACCGGCCAATCTGGGGCCAACAGGTCGCGCTCGTCAACGACGGCCCGGTCACGATCCCGATGCGGCTGTAACCCACGACGGTTTTCCACAGACAGTCCGGCTGCGATCCGATGCGCCTGTCACCGACGGCTTTTCCCGCGTCGCCGTGGCCAAGGCCGGTGACGCTGCCCCACACCCGACATGAAGAGGAGACACCCATGAACACCCCGCCCTGTTTTCCCGTGTCCCGCGCGCCGAATGCCAGAAAGACTGGCAGGCTGCCATCCAGCACCGCTTCGTCGACGAGATCTTTGCCGGCACGCTCTCCAGCGAGCACCTGCGCCACTACCGCGTGCAGGATCTACCAGTTCGTCGACCGTTTGTCGCCCTGCTGGGCGCAGCCATCGCATCGGCCGACCAGACGCAGCGCGCGTGCTGCTTTGCAGTTCGCGCATGATCACGCAGCGACGAGAACACGTATTTTCAGCGCTGCTTCGACTGCTGCGCGTGCCCGCTATCGACGCAGCACGCCCACACTGGACGACGTCACTCTGCAGTTCGGAGCTGATGCACGAAGCAGCCGAAACCCGTCGCTATGCCAGTGCGCTGGTCAGCGCTTGCTGGCCGAAGGCCTGTACCGAGGGCCGACCAGCCGACGCCTCTGCCACCCAATCAGCACGCTGAATGGATCACGCTGCACGCCAACGACTTCTTCCGCGATTTCGTGGCCTCGGCAGCAGCGAGCTGGATCGTGTCGGCGCAAACCATCCCCGTCGAACAGCTAGGACGAGGCACGCCGTTTCTTCCATCGCGCCGTGGCCTGGAAAGAGCCTTCGACGCGGTCTATACTGAACGCTGAATCCGGGAAAGCAAACCCACCACACTGATGCCTGCCGGTTGCCACGGACTGCAGATTCACGCAGGCCTCGTGCAGCATACCGCCTCGAACAAGGAGGCCCTATGTCCCAGCTTCCGCCCCCGTCATCCAGACCCGTCGTCTACGCCCCAGCGCTTGCCGGAGAAGGCACCCGCGTACTGGTCGACAGGCTCTGGCCCCGGGGGCAGAAGAAGCAGGACGCCCCTTTCCAGCTCTGGATCAAGGACGTGGCGCCCAGCAACGTTGCGTCAGTGGTTCGCCATGCCTCTGAGCGCTGGCCGGAATTTCGCAAGCAGTACGAAACCGAACTTTTCCGCCAACCTGTCAGCCTTGCAACTGCTCTCGACATTGCCCGACAGGGACCGCTCACTCCTGCTGTACGCCGCCCACGACGACCCACAACAACGCCGTGGTGCTGGCCGAGCATCTGCAGCACCTGCTTTCCTCGCAAGTCTGACTGACGGGAAGGCCCCCATGCCCGATTCGCGCCAACCTCCTTCCTGTACACCGACCTGCCCTTCCCGGAACGCTTGCCGCCGCCGCTCGGGACGGCTTTTCGGGCTGTGGAATACCTGTTCCCCAGCGAGCATGAGGCAGAAACGCTGGCCCGCCTGCTGAAGGAAAACGGCCTGCAGCAGGCACCTTCAATGCCCGCCCGGCAACCGGGGAAGCGGGCGATGCGGTCTGGCGGCCCTGCCCGCGAAGGAATTCGCAAGTGCATTGAGCTGCGCCCTGCACACGCCCGAACGCTGCACTCGCCCGCGCATCCATGTCATGGCAGGCCTGAAAACCCGTCACCGCAGAGCTACCCCGGCGTGCTGGCAGCAGAACCTGCAGCGGCCACCACCCCGCCGCTCAGGCGGGCGTGCAGACTTTCATCGAACCCATCAACAGCCGGGACATGCTGGCCACCTGCTGGATTCACTGGACACGGCTCGAGGCCCTGCTGGAACACAACCCCGCACTGAAGCGTGCAGCTGGACCTCTACCACTTGCAGATCTCATCCGCGATCTTGCCGCTGCACCGCCTCATTCCACGGGTCGTCGGCTACATCCAGATTAAGCCGGCGTGCCCGACCGCCACGAACCCGACACCGGTGAAGTGAACTACCCTACCTCTTCCGCCTGCTCGATGACCGGCCACGACGGCCGGATCGGCTGCGAATACCGCCCCGCCCGAGGCCAAAGTGCGCCCATGCCACCCGCGACGCGCCGCGGATGAAGGTCTCGCTGTAACTGCATCGGGATCACGCGGCAGCGCCCCACCCATCCACCACCGGCGCATGGTCGCTGGGCTTTCCAGCTGCGCGGCCCCTCATCGATCCAGCAGCGTCCCACCATCGGCTTCAGCTCGTCCGACACCAGAATCAGGTCGATGCGCAGTCCCGCATTGCGCCGAAAGCCCAGCGCCCGATAGTCCCACCAGCTGAACAGCTCGGCGGCTGCTCGAACAGCCGGAACGCATCGTGCAGACCCAGCGCCAGCAGCCCCTGCAGCGCCCGCCGCTCCGGCCCCGACACCAGAATGCCATCGGCCCACACCGCCGGATCAGCGGCACATCCGCATCCGCTGGCGCAATATTGAAATCCCAGCCGTGATCACTCCTATCCGGCTCATCTCGTCGTAGCTGCGCAACCATTCTGCAGCGACGCAATCCAGCCCAGCTTGTAGACATATTTCACTGCCCACCGCCTCGCCCATTCGGGAAATACGCCCTGATCACCCGCACCGGCCCCGTTGCCGTCTGGAACCGCGCCGACACCAGCCGCCGCTGCACATCCTCATGCGAGCGGATTGTTCACTGCTGCACCCTCCGGCACATAGCCCGCCTCCTTCCGATACAGCAGCGCCACCCTGTTGTACGTCGGCTGCCCGGTAAAGATCACCCCATACCCGGCCGCCTCGATCGCGTCCTTCGGAAACTTGTCATCCGTTAGCTTCGTTTCCTGAGCACAGGAAATCCACCGGATTGGCCGCCAGCCAGTCCACATGCTGCAAACGCATCTTCAACGAATTGACATTCCATGTCGCTAACTGCATTCAGGCAGCTCTTAAATCCACTCAAGAAAATAGAAAGAATACGAAACCCGCCCGCCCCTCGTAAGCCACAGGGAGCTGGGCCGCGAAGCATCCGCCGACAGATCAAATGCTTGACTCAACTATCCAACCCGCAAGCCGCAAGGAGCCGGGGGCGCGGAGGTATCTGCCGACGAATCCCCACTGCTTGCGGTTGTGAGGAGGTAGATGCTGCAGTGCCCCGGCTCCGTCCCACGCAAGACCACACCCCACTTCGAAGCCCCATCTGACCTGCTCAAAACCTCATCCGCAGCCTTCCGATCCAGCCGTCACCCCCGGATACACCAACTCCCCACTGCCGCCGCATCTCCGTCAGCACCGACATCACATCCCGGTTTGCAGCGTCAGCTGCCGCACCGTCATCCGGCATCGGCGTCTCCACCTCGTTCCCGCAGCGATGGCGGCACCCCATCGCCCTCCCCCGGCGAGCGTCCAGATAATGCTGCATGTCCGCCACCCGTAGCGCAGTGCATCCTCGCGCCGGCCCGCGCGGATCGTTTCGAACGCGCCCGTCCGTCCAGTGCACCGTGGCCTGTCGGCGCGCGGATACTCATTGATCTCGATATAGCCCTCTCGCACACCACCACGCCCCGCTTGGGCTGCTGGCCCGCAGGCTCAGCGCTATCACCACCGAGCCGGTTCCGTCGTTCTTCAGGATGATGCCCGACTGACGTCCACGCCTGTCGGCGCCATCTCCACCGTGGTCAGCACCTGATGCGGGGCCGAATCTGTAGAACCAGCGCGCAAAGGCCGTGGCATGACGCCACCGTCCAGCAGCGCCTCGCCGGCCAGATCGCGGCTGAAGAAGCGGCTCTGCGGATCCAGCACCCGCCAGCCGCCGAAGTTCACCTGCACCAGCCTCACCCTGCCCAGCGCCCCCTGAATCCACAAGCGCCCGCAGCCGACGGTACAGCGGCATGTGATAGATGGTCATCGCCCGGCCACCACCACGCTCGCGCGCGCGCCAGCAGCACCACCTCGGCCAGCTGCCGGGCGTTCAGCGTGATGGCCTCTCGCACAGCACGTGCTTGCTGCGGCTCGCACGGCCGCCTTCATCCGTGCGTGTGGGAGTCGCGGCGAAGCATGAGATCACGCCCGTGTCCGATCCTGCAGCATGGCCTCGGGGCTGGCATGCACCCGGTCGATGCCGTGCGCCCGGCCGTGGTACGCGCCGCTTCTCGCGGCGGCTGGCAATCCGGCCCGGATGCCCTGCTGACGGCTTCCGCAGCGCCGCCGCCATGCCATTGGCTGCCGCCCTGCGCCCGTGATGCCCCAGCGCCACGATCCCCGTGCCATGTCCGATGTCCTCCGCAGAAGGCCACGACTGGTCGGGCACGACCGTCGTGGGCGAACGATGGTTCTCGTGATCTCTGCCTGAAGCCCCCACCGGCGAGAGAGAAATCACTCCCCGACCGTGATGGGGCCCGCCCCGGCGCCCGATCACCAACCCCGGGATCAACACCCCATGCTGACCTTCCAACAGATCATCCTGCGCCTGCAGGAATACTGGGATAAACAGGGCTGCGCCCTGCTGCAGCCCTACGATAGCAGGGCGCCGGTACCTTCCATACCGCCACCTTTCCTGCGGGCCATCGGGCCCGAGCTCCGGGCGCGCGGCCTCACGTGCAGCCCTGCGCTGTCCCAAGGGATGGCTGCTACGGCGAGAACTCCCAACCGCCTGCAGCATTACTACCAGTACTGTGTGGTGCTCAGCCTGCGCCGCCCGACATCCCGGACCTGTACCGGTTCGCTGAAGGCTCCGGACTCTGACCCGCAGGCCAACGACATCCGCTTCGTCGAGGACGACTCGAATCGCCCACGCTGGGCGCCCGCCCGGGCTGGAAGTCTGGCTCAACGGCATGGAAGTCACGCAGTTCACCTATCCTTCCAGAAGGGCTCGCTCGCTGCCCGCCCACCGGCGAGATCACCCACGGTCTGGAGCGCCCGCCATGTACCGCAGAAGGTCGAGAACCTCTTCGACCTGCAGTGGGCACCCGGCATCACCTACCGTGACGTGTTCCACCAGAACGAGGTCGAGCAGTCCACCTACAACTTCACCGCCGACACGAAGATGCTGTTTGCGCACTTCGATCTGACGACGACGCGAGGCACGCAACCTCATCGAGGCCGCTGGCGCTGCCCGCCTACGAGATGGCCGCGAAGTGCTCGCACACCTTCAACTCTGCTGGATGCACGCGGCGCCATCTCCGTCACGGAACGGCCGCCCTACATCGGCTGGGTGCGCATGGCCCGTGGCGTGGCGCAGGCCTACTACGAATCGCGGTGAGCTGGGTTTCCCTGATGATCACCGCCGAAGCACCACGCCAAGCTGGGAGCACGTCCATGAACCAGTCACGAACCACTCCTGCCCTGCTGGTCGAGTTGCTGACTCGAAGAGCTGCCGCCGCATCGCCCTCACCCGGCTGGCTGACAGCCGCCCAGGGCATCCGCACGCGGCTGGCCGCCCGTCAGCTGCTGGCCAGCGAAGACGCCACTGCCGACATCTACGCCACCCCGCGCCGGCTGGCCGTGCACCCGCCCGGCGTTCGCGCCCGTGCCGATGCCCGCGAGATCCAGATCATAGCCGTCCGCTGTGGCCGTGGGCCCGATGCCGAAGGCCAGCCCACCAAGGCCCTGATCAAATGGGCCGAGAAACAGGGGGCCGAGGTCCGGCGCTCACCCGTGGGCACGACGGCAAGTCAGGACGTCTCTACTGAGCAGCACTACAACCCGGCGCTGGCCGACGATCATCGGCGAGATCATCGTCGAGACCCTCGCGCAACTGCCCATTCCCAAGTTCATGACCTACCAGCTGGCCGACGGGCTCCACCACCGTCAGCTTTCGTGCGTCCGGCCCACCGGGCTGGTGGTGCTGCACGGCGATGGCGTGCGCCCTGCACGGTACTGGCCCGTCTGGCGCGACCGCATCACCGACGGCCACCGCTTCCCGTCCAGCGGCCCCATCACGCTGGAAAACGCCGACAGCTACGCCTGCCGCTGCGCGAGCAGGGCCATGTCGAGCCTGAATACCGTGCGCGCCGCGTGATGATCGCCAACGAGCGGGCCCACGCCAGCCAGCAGAACGGCGGCATCCCGCCGTCAACGACGAGGAGCAGCAGCAGGTCACGCACCTCGCTGGACGATAGGGGCGGCACTGGTGGATGGCCGGCCGTTACACCGGCCAGTCCGACCCGGCCTTCCCGCCGTGCCGCAGGAATGCCTGATTTCAGCATGCGCACCAACCAGCGCTATTTCCCTGCTGTTCGAGACCAGCGGCAAGCTGAAGAACCAGTTCCTCGATCGTCTCCAACATGCGCATCGACGATCCGTCCGGCATCATCGACGGCAACGAGCGCGTGGTGGCCCGCGCTCGCCGATGCCCAGTTCTTCCCCGACCAGGATCGCGCGAGACGCTGGCCTTCGCGGGTCGCCGCGCTGACCCTGTGTGGTTCACCACGCCCGACACACGGTGCCGAGCGCAGCGAGCGTATCCGTTGGTTGGTTGCCGCCCTGCGCTCCGCCACGGGCGCCCTGGTGGCAGATGCCGAAACGCTGCGCAGCTGGCTCAAGACCGACCTGCTCACCGGCATGGTGGGCGAGTTCCCTCGAGCTGCAAGCGGCACCAGGGCCGCCATTATATGCACGGCATGACGGTGAAAGGAAGCGTACGATGCCATCGCCGAGCACGCCAGCCGCGCTTTCGGCGATGCCCCGCCCGCCCGCCCACCGGTTCGCTCCCAGCCCCGCCGACAAGCTGGAAACGCTGGCTGGCATCTGGGGCATCGGACAGCGCCCCACCGGCGACAAGGCGATCTGCTCGCGTTGCGCCGGTATGCGCCGGGCGTCGTGCGCATCCTGATCAGAAGGCAAGCTCACCCTGTCGCTGCCGGCCCTGCTGAGCAGGCGTTCTCGGTGTTCGACGCCGCCCGCACCCGCTGCCGCCGACACCGAACCTTTCCGACAAGGCGCTGCAACCGGCAAGAAAGGTCGCGGAAAGCGTACCGCAGCTCCTTCACGGCCGACGCGCTCTCCGCGCTCGTCGCGACCGGCTGTGCAGCTACCTGCGTGACTGCTTTTGCCGGCACCGACATCGAGGCCGTCGCCACCGGTCTGGATCGGTTGACCGCTGGAAGCCCGGCTACTTGCCCTGCCGCCGTTTCCCGCCGCCTGCCTGCCTTCGAGTCGCTCACAGCCGCCACCGCGCATCGGCAACATCCGCGCAAGTCGGCCGGCGAAGGCGCGGCAGACGACAAGGCTGTCGCGGATCCTGCCCCGCTGAAGGAAGCAGCCGAGCGCGACTGAACGACGCCTGGTCAGCCACAGCCGCAGGTGCAGGCCCACCTGCAGCGGCAGGACTTTCACCGCCGCCCTGCAGGCGCTGGCGCGCGCTGCAGCCCCCGTGATTTCTTCGACAGGTGATGGTGAACGCCGAGGATCCGGCGCTGCGCCGCAACTCGCCTCGGCGCTGCTGGGCGGACTGCATGCGCTGATGAACCGTGTCGCCGACCTGTCGCAACTGTAAGAAGCGACCCGATCGCGTTGCCGCCATCCGCTCCGGTGCTGTTCATCCTGACTGGCGGCCATCACCGTCACGCTTCTATGCCACCGCCACCGTGCTGTGCTGCTTCCTGCCGGTGAAGGTGCGCTATGCTATCGCTTCCAGCTGGCCACGCCTGATGCTTCAGGTGGTCGCTGGCCGCGGCGTGCGCTGCAGGTGGTCGGCACCAGAACCCGCCCGAAGGCCGGCCATCGTGCTGGGCTAATCACTCCACCGGAAAACCTTCTTCCTGCCAGCCACATGCGCGTCCGGTAGCTGTCTTCGCCGAGCGCTGTTCATCCTGTTCGGATGGGCCATTGGCATGCTGGACACGATGCACATCGACACCGCCGCCATGGCCGCCGACGCGCCTTTGAATACATCGTCAAGAGCGCCGCGCAAGCCGCTGCACATACGGTCGCTGACTGCGTCGCGCCCCGAGCGTACACGCCGAAGCCCGGGTCAGCGCAGCCCTACAGTCGCGGCGCTCGCTGGCGCTGGAAGAACGACGACGCCCATCGTGCCGGTGGCCGTCAATTCCGGTCGCTGCTGGCCCAAGAAGCCCTTTCATCAAGCAGCGCCTGATCACTGTGTCGTGCCGGTCATTTGCTCGGTGGCAGGAAAGACGCAGCCGGAGCAGATCAACCGTGAGGTCGACAGCTGGATCGAGACCGAGATGCGCCGTATCGACCCGGACAGCTATCCGGCGGTGACGCGCTCCCATTGCTCAGGAAACGCCGCCGAGGCCGCCCGAAGAATGCGTCCGCTGCGCATGACGGCCGGTGGTGAAGCGTCCTCCGGTCGCTCGCTGGTCGGCAGCCGACAACGCAGGTGCCATTGCCGGACAGCCCCGCGCAGCAGGCAGCCCATCGGCTTGAGAAGGCTTCGCCACATCCCTCACTCTCGTACAGGGCGCTCCATCGACGCCAGCGCCCTCCATCTCGAGTGAACGATTCATCCGTGCCTTTTCCTCGGGAACTCTTCCTAACCCTTCCAGCGCCAGCCAACTGCCCAGCCACGGCATGAGGACGTGCTGTCGCGCCTTGTTCACTGCAAAGCTGGCCCATGGCCAGACGCAGCAGGTCACGTATCGCGTGCGACGCTCAAGGCGTGCACGGCGTGTGGGCCTGAGGATCGACGCCGAAGGACTCGAAGCGGAAAGCTTCCGCAGCGCACGGCTGGACCAGACCGCCATCGACACACCCATCCGTGAACACGAGGGCATGGATCGCAGAAGCTGGCGCTCGGCACCAGCGGGCCGTGGCCTGCGAAGCAGGACGCCCGCCACACCGACGGCGGCGTCATCCTGCCGCTGGGTGAACCCATCACGTTGCCAGCACCCGCCGCACAGTCGCAGCACCGTCGCAGCTTGTGTGCGAGCAGATGGGAACCGAGCCAGATCAGTGCCCGGCAGCCTCATCGACACGCAGCTGCTGAAGGCGGCCGCACCGCCCCGCTGAAGAAATTTGGCAGCAGCTGTCCGCGAACGGATGCAGCCCTCGCGCAGACTCAAAGCGCAGCCTGCGTGAGCCCTGAACGCCGCCCGCACCTGCTGGGCAGCCGCAGCCGGGTGACGGCAGCACCCGCCTCAACCGCGGCTGGTGCAGCATGCCCTCGAGCTGATCGACTCACGTGATCGCCTGCGATGAGCTACCCACCTGACGGAACTGAACGTCTCGCCCCACGGGCGCAGCTGGAAGCGCTGATGCCCGACCACGCCAGTGGCAGCTCAGCTGCTGACACGCCGGATGAGCTGGTGGATTGACCATCCAGCTGCAGGCGCGCCGGTGGCGCCGCCCGTCACGCCCAGCAGCTGCGCCACCACTCACCAGACCAACGATCAGGACAACGATCGCCACGATGGCCAGAATGCTGCTGAGTGGCTGGAGCGCGCCGCACACTGCAGCGCATGATCGGGAATGGCACCGACATCGCGTTGGCCCCCACCCAGATGGGAATAGAACCATACCGCACAAGCGACTCAGGGCAATGCGCCTGTTTCGCAGAGCCCAGCAGATCCACGACCAGCCGTGATGCGGCGATCAGGCTGAACAGACCCCCGCCCATCCCAGCGTCCGCTACGCTTCAGCCGCCACGTGCGCAGGAAGCGGGTATATGACAGAAGGCCAGCTCACATCGTCACTCACACCACGTCGATCCGCCACTCACAGGGCAGCACGAACGGATGGGGCGCTAGGAGCATTCCCCGCCAAGTGTCAGCTCCAGCCTGCCGCAGATGCCCAGCAGGGTAATGGCCACGACCGACTCGCCAGCGCGCGAACCGAATCGCTCGAACGATGCTTGCCCATGCAACAGGAACGCGAAAGATGCTGGTCTGAATCACACCCATGCAGATCTCCTCCTTCATCTGGAATGCGGCGCATCACGTTTTTCCGGAACAGGTCCCGCGATGCGACGCGCCACAGAACGGATGCGTGACAACTCAAAGTAGATCGAACTGCGGCATGCCTCCGTTTTCTTTCACCCGTCGCGTGCTCCGTCAGTTCGGCCTGCATCGGGATGATCTCAGCGCCGAAGAAGGCACTCGCCCCTCCGGGAATGAAGCACCAGCTTCGATGAATGCCGGTGACGATCGCGTCGTGCCGAAAAGCAGACGTAGATCAGAACAACACCGCTGACGATGCCGGCGATGTGCTGAAAATCCGCAGCTTTTGGAACCGCGCCGGACATGGCGTTCGCGAGTCGACCCAGATGGCATAAATCTCGATAGGGACAAGCAGGGTGCCGGGCACACCCAGCGCGTAGCACGTGTAGACGAGCGCGAGTTGTGAACAGCCATGAGGCAAGCCACCAGGTTGAAAGTACCGTCCTTGCCACCCCAGCGTCTCACCATCGTGCATCAAATCCACCAGCGCCAGGCGCGATGGCTGAAGGAAAACGCCGCCCACGTCAACAGCACGCCAAAGAGCACCTTTGCCTGGGCCAGAAAGGGCAGCGCAGGGCGCTTAGGCGCAGGTCCATGCATCAACCAGGACCAGCCTGCAGGACGCCCAGCAAGGTGATGGACGAGTATACGATTTGCCATGCGAGAAACGAAAAGCGCTCGAATGGTTGCCACAAGCCATGAATGACACGAGATGTTTCGTCCGCTGAATCACGTCCATCAGAATCGCTCACCCGAAATGGCACATGAGGGGATTTTCGTCCAATGACGTGCTGGCACGGGTACGCCGTAATCAACCTACCTGAGGGGTCTGTTGCCAGCGCATCGGGCCAGCGCATACCAAAGCCGAGACGGGAATCTCGCTCGTCGCTGGCTCAGGTCCGATCAGCGGCACCAGCCGCGCATCGTCGGCCACCGCCTCTTTCCAGTAGATCGAAGGACGGATGCTGCTGGGCCAGCCGCGTCAGGCGGTCCGCTGCGCAGCATCTAGTGACGCTGCGCATAGGCAGCGGCCGTGGCCGCTTCCAGCGCTGGGCAATGTGGCGGTACGTGTGCGGCCCGGAAGCGGCACCAGCGTGCACCACGTTGCACCCACCTTCGGTGGCAGGGTCAAGGCTCCGGCGCACGTCGAAGAGCTTACCACCGGGTAATGGTTCTGGCAGGAAGACGAGGAGCCGCCCGACATCGCCGCCGGGACCGCTGCAGCTGCGTGGCTCGACCACCCTTTTCTGCAGCAGCAGAAGCGCTGGTCCTGCGCTACCGGCCCGCCACGGCAATGAGATGCAGCAGCAGCGGGCTGGGAGATGTTGTAGCAGATTGCCAACGATGCGCAGATTTCTGGCCGAAACCGCCGAAACCCACCTCGCAGAACGTCCTGCTTGCTGCACTGTGGCCAGCGCGTCACCGCCACTGCGCAGCCGCTGGGTCTCAGATCGCGGTCTGATCCGGATGACGGTCAGATGACCGCGCTGGGCCACCAGCGGCGCGATCAGCACGCCGGTGCCGCGCCAATCTTCGACAAGGTTGTCGCCGGACTGGGAGGCATGCACCACGCGCACGATGGCACCGATGGCACGCTTTGCCCGCCGTAGAAGTGCGCGCTGGCCGAAGCGCTGTGCGGGACGCCGGCTGGCGCGTCTCGCGTCCGGCGTCGTGCCCGCGTCGCCATCAGGTCAGGATTCGTCAGCCGCGCGGTGGTCGCGTCGTGATTTCGGCGGTGGCCCACGTAGGTGCGCTCACGCAGCCTCGCGCAGCCACCGCTGGTAGGCCTCGCCGCCCTGGCCTCACGCAGCTTGGGCACGGCCGCACTATGCAGCCGCCTCGGGCGATTCAGTCGGTGCGCCGGCTCCAGCACCCGCACCGAGCATCGCCGAACTGGGTCTGCACCGGTCGCTGATCTCGCCGTCATGCGTGGGATTTCATGGCCTCGTCTCATTCGGCACGGCGTCACCCTGATAGAGTCGCCCAGGATCGCCTTTCGCTTGGCGGCAGAAACCGCTCAGAAGAGAATTCCGGCCGAAGCCTGGCGAGTCGGTCTGCCGGCACGTCACGGCGGAACAGCGACAGACGCCGCTTCGCCTCGCAGCCGTCTCGCTGCTGGCACGGCAGCACGATGACGCGTCAGCGAGCTCCATCGCGGCGTGCGCCATCACGCCGGTCCTGCAGCTTCAGGACGTGAAAGCCTGCCACGCGCGCACCGGTGCAACGGATCTTGCCCGCTCGAGTCTGCGCACGGTGTTCGGCGAACAGGCCCGGCAGGTCAAACGGTATTCGGCCTTGCGCCAGCCCATGTTCGTTCGCAGGCGGCATCGCCGGCTTCCGAATTTTCTCAGGCCAGCGTGCCGAAGTCGGCCCCCTTGCGTGCCTTTGCACACCAGCCTCGTCTCGCCCGGGCCTTCTGGCGTGCGACTCTTCCTGGTCAGCACCTTCGGGCAGCTTTCAGCAGGGTCCGACGGATCGTATTCCGAGCTGGCTGACCTGGGCGCCTCGGGCGCCCCCGAGCGCTCGATCTCGCTCGAGACGCGACGTTGCCGGCGGTCCACGCCCGCGCAGCAGTGCTGACACGATCCCGCCACGCACCAGCTGACGGCGGAAGGTGTCCAGCAGACGTCTCTCTCATCCCTCAGACGTCTGACGAGCTGCTGCTGCGATGACAGGCTGTTCTGCGCTACGTCGGCCACGGCACGGTCGACCTCGGCATCGCGGCTTGGAGGCCATAGCCGGCGGCGTATACCGCTCCTGCGCCAGCTGCAGGATCAATCTGCTCGCAATTTCGCTTGCGCAGCTCGTCGGGCGGCGGCACCCCGGCGCCTGGGTCTCGGGCCGCACGCCCCTCGATCGATGGATCTGCCTGCAGCCTGCTTTCGGTACGACGCCCTGCTGACGACGGCCACGATGCGATCAAGCGACTCGATACCCGGCTCGTCGCACTCCAGTGGCGGACGCGCCCGCTGCGGGCAGCTCTGGACCATCCCGGCCGAAGCGAGAGGGCGAGGGAATACGGGAGCGCCTCGAAAGCCGGCAGGCGTAGGCCTTGCTGCGCGCCTGAGCGACCAGCGGCAGCAGCTATGGCACAGGCCAGTCAACAGGCTGATGCTTCTGGCGAAATGACGGTCGACCGGTTGCCCGGCGGCAGCGCTCTGCAGCAGACTCGTTTACCGTAGCCGGTAGAGCGTACGCCGGCGCGTGTTGTTGTCGCAGGCTGCAGCCATGAATGTTGCGCGTCAATACTACGAAAGGATCCTCCGCCGAAGCGACTCAGCCCGCGCGCAGGTCGAACTGGACATAGCCGACGGTGGGACGCCCGGCGCGTGGTGGTGATCGAGCGGTGCCACGACCCGCACGGCCCAGCAGTCGCGGGCATAGGTTCTCGTCAGCAGCTCTCCACTGCGCCCGGCTTGACGTCGACCTTAGCTGTCTGCGGTAGGAGTCCTTTCGTGCAGCGAATAGTCGATGCGCTCCTGGAAGCGCCGTCCAGTTGGCGGCACGTCGGGCAGCCAGTGCGAGGTGTCCCACTGGGCGTGGTCTTTGATCATAGCGCATGGCGTTGAAGAGCTGCGCCCGCCCGGACGGTAGCGTGGTAGCTGAGGTTCAGACGCGGCACGCGCTTGTCGCGGATGGCGTACCGCACACCGGCGTCGAGGTCGGCTAGTGGCCACCACGGAAGTCGCCGGATGCGGCGAACAGCAGGTCGTGGAGCGGCGGTCGACACGCACCGGCTGCTCCGGGAATGGTGACCTCTTGACTGGAGAAGTAGAAGCGCGGCCACGGCTGCGCGCAGGCGTATCGACACCATTGTGCGGCGCGCGCTCGATCTGGCGGGAGACCAGCGCAGCCGCGAGGTGATCGGCGTCGGCGATGCGATCGTGACCGGCAGCGAGGTCTCGCTGAAGAGTCACAGCAGCCCAGGTCGGTGGCCACGCTGTCAAAAGACGGGATGTCGCGCTGCGATAGGGTGTGCACACAGAAGAGCCGGGCTCCAGTGTCTGTGCACCGAATCCTCGCCCAGCCAGCGGCTGTCACGCCCCAGCACCAGCCGGAACTCGATGGAGAAGGTGCGCACCGCGACATCGATCGGCCGCTTTCGAATCAGCGGTTGAGCGAATAGTGCGTGGCGTGCAGACCCACCTTGGGCGTGGAGGAAACAGCCGCGACACTGCATGGGCAGCTGACCTGCGGGGTCTCGTGCACCGTGCGCGTGCCTTCCCACGGTATTGGGGCGTAGCAAACGGTCGTCCACCATGCGTGGTGACATCGAAGCTCATGCGTCCACCTGTTGCTGGTGAACCGCAGCTGCGGCACCTCTCGTGTGGCGGCGACGCGCGCTTTCCAGAATGTTCTGGTAGCGGCTGCGCGCATCATGTTCCAGTCACCCACGCTGCGGGTGAAGTACAGCCCGCGCGGCAGCGAACGCCTGGAGGCGTCGCACCAGCGAGTTGGAGAAATAACGAAAGTTAGTTGTCGTCCGAGGAACTCCTGAAGCACCTGGTGCACCGTTCCAGCCAAGCCATCAGCAGCGAAGAGGCCGCTGGAATCGCAGGGAATGACGGGAATGCTGAAAGCCGCTGTCGCTGCGGAATGTATGTCGAGCTGATGCCAGCTCCTCGGCCGGCGCGTCAGGAAGCGGAATTTCGTTGCCCAGCTGCAGCGCGCCGGGTGGTGAGCTGCGGCGTGACGCGAGGCCGTAGTTGGGCGCCGTGTCGCAGCAATACGGCGCGGTGAGACGCCAGACCCGAGCGCGATGAGTCGATCGATCACGGAAACAGGAAGTTGCCTGGCGGCATCGCCGAGCGGAACATCACCACCGGCATGCGCAGCACGGTGATCACGCACACCAGCGCGCGCATCGCGCCCTGCGTAACCCGCGAGCTTTCCAGTCCAGATCCGTGCGCTTTGGCCCTCCAGCTACGCGCACGTCTGTCGTCGGGCTTGCAGCTGGTGAAGCTGCCGTTGACGAGCTGCACGAAGCGGTTGTGCTGAAATCGATGCGATCAGCCTGCCCGCACGCCCACGGTCGTCAGGTCGTAGGTGGGACTGGAAACGATCCGCGCGCGTGACGAGCGTAGCACGCAGGCGCGGCCTCCACCACGCCGCGGGTCCCCGCCCGCTCGATGGAGACATCGCCGGCAGCATCGATGCGCGTTGCCGACGCCAGTACTCGATGCGGCTGCGCTTTGAGCGACGTGCCGATCTTGCAGCAGCTCGGCATCGCCTTCGAGGCCACCGTGGACCGGCTGCGGCGGGCCCGGTGGTCATGGTCGGCACTGCCGAAGACCGGCAGCTCGCGGCGTTTTCGTGAGGTGGGCGGCAGGTTGAGCGGATGGAGCCAGCTGCAGGGCACGGGCTCATCGGGCGCAGGTACGGTGCCAGCGGGAGCCGCAGCCCCTTTGCGGACTGCCAGTTGTGCCGCAGGAGAAATGGCTGGCGTGCCAGCAGTACCGCCGCCAGGGCAAGGCCAGCCAGTGGTCAAACGAAAAGCGCGGTCTGGAAGCGACATCGGACGGGGCGGTTTCGACGAGCGGCTGCCGTTGAATGGGCTGCCGGGTGGGCGGGATACGCGAGATTGTCTGGTTGATAGGGAGAGCTCTGCGCCTCGTGCCGTCCGCTGCGGCCCGCTGTCGCTCTTCCTTCATCACACGCTCTCGGGATCTTTCCGGCTCTCACCGATGTCTGCCCAACACGCCTCCCTGCCTCACGCCCGCCGCCCCTGCTGCCGCCCGACGACGCCATCGATACTGAAGACACTGGCAGCTGCCGGCCCGCCGGAAAGCTGCGCCCCGGATGCTCGCCACGCTGGCCCCGGCATCGAGTGACGCAAGCTTTTCGCCGCCATTTTCCGCTGGAAGGCCACCTCCTGCCCGGTGAAATGGTACGGGCACCTCCATCGACGATGGATCGCGCCGCCCCTGCAGGAAGACTGCCGACCCTTTCAGCACGCGGCTGAGACTGCGGTGCCGCGGGGCTGACGGCCCCCGGTGCACGCCGCTGACCTGGAGCGGCGCCTCGCCGCTGGACGACCGCAGCAACTGCACCACCGCCGAGCTGACGAGAAGACCGCAGCTCAGACGCTGCAGCCAGCGAGAGCGTTGGTGAATCGCAGCGCCAGCCAGCTCGGGCGTGTTTCTGAGTACGACCGTGGAACCGATAGGTTGCGCGAGCGGATGCTGTACCCGACCGGTACATTGCCCGGATCACGTATGTGCGGACGTCCGATGGCTGACGGTGCTGCAGCAGATTCGAGAAGTATCCCGCCACCGTGCGTTGGCCCAGCCGCGTGGCTGCGCATCGCGACCATCACAGCCGCAACCTGATGATCCGGGCGCCCCGCTGCCGGGCGTGCTGGACTTTCCGTGATCGCCGTGCATACCCGCTCACCTGGCGACCTCGCCGTTTCGCTACTGCGCGATGCCCACATCCAGTGGGCTGGAGGGAACAGGTGCTGACCGACCATCCGCCACTGGGAGCGCGCCGTGCCGCCGGGCTGCCGGTACCGGCCGATTTCAGCGATTTCATCGACTGCGAGTGGATGGGCATCCAGCGCCGAAGGTGCTGGGCATCTTCGCCCGCCTCTGGCACCGTGACGGCAAGGACGGCTACCTGAAGCGACACATGCCGCCGCCAGGCACACTCTGCGCGCGCTGCCCTCAAGCGCTGCGGACGAGCTGGCCCCGCTGTGCCGGCTGCTCGCGTCATCGAGGGCATCGACGCCCAGCACCGCTAGCACGTCTGGAGCGTCCGTTGCCCGTGCCATTGCGCGTTTTACCGAGCTCCCTTCCCACGCCCACCTTTCGAGTCATCATCCTACGAAAGCTATGCTGCTGGCCGCCGGACGCGGCGACCGATGCGGGCCGCCGACCGACCGCACCCCTGCACTGCAAGCTGGTGGCCGGTGGCAAGCCCTCTGACCGTCTGGCACCGGAGAGCTGGCGGCAGCCGGCATCACCGAGGTCGTCATCAACCGCGCCCGCGTGAGCAGACTCCGGCCGCGGCGATGGAAGCAGTTTACGGCGTGCACATCACCCACTCGGCCGAGGGTGAGGTGGCGCTGAAAACGGCCGGCGGCATTGCACAATGCCCCTGCCACTGCTCACTCAGGGAGAACTCTGACGATGCGTACGGTGCTCATCAGCAGCGACGCCGGAGTGACTCGGACTCGCGCATCGGCCAACCGAGGTGGCGCAACGTCATGGCTGCCGGCGAAGGCGACCGCTGCGCACTGATGGTGGACAACCCCGGACACCACCGAGGCGGGGATCTCTGCGCTGACAACGGCCATACCTGAAACTCGCCGGCAAGGCGGACAAGGCGAGCGCGGGGAACGACAGGCAGACCACCAGCCCGAAAGCCGACGCCTCACCCACGCCGGCATCGGCGTCTTCACGCCCACCATAGCCCCGGGACATTGCCGACGGCACACGTGCACCGCTGCGCTCGGCTGGAGCGGTCCATCACGGCAGGCAGGGCCCTGGTGAGCATCATCCGACGGTGGTTCGATATCGGCACGCCGGCCCGTTCCGAAAGAACTGGACCGCAGCCGACGCCCCTCACCCACGACGGCCTGACGTGCGCGCACGACGGCACCGGGCCCCGTGGCACCGGGCTACAGCGCTCTGGCTGGTGCGGCTGCATCCTCCTGCCTGCATCGCACCAGCCGCCGATCGGCCCGCCACCAGCATCCCGCCCAGCGATGCTCCGCGACGGCCATCGCACGTGTCCGAGGGCTCCGGACAGATCCCGCCCGGCTGATTACGCCGCCGCCGCCGGGCGCATCGACGGTGGAGATCGCAGGCCGGGCACGGACGGCCACACCCGCATCAATCGCGAAGATCGCCGCTGCCGGCGCTGGGCTGGGTCGTGGTGTGGAAGACCTCATTGCACAGCTGCACCAGCCGCCGAGAAGCTGCCCTTCGCCCGGCCGGACGACCTGGCCTTCGCCGAGCCCGCACTGAGGATCCATGCCGGCGGCATGCCCCCGGCGCAGTCCTGGACGATCACCGATTTCGACATTTCATGACAGTGGCCAGCCGGCCTGTTGTCTCGAGGTGGCTGTGAGCGGCACGGCTGACACCGCCTTCGAGTGCTTCCTGCCCCGGCGGTCCGCTGGCCCTGCTGCCCGCCCCGGCCCCTGCCTGATGGCCCGCGCCACACCGTGGTCTGGAGCGATGCCGCCGAGGCCAGCCGCCGGCGCGAACTGCCGGCCGATGCCCCCGGCCAGAACTGCGAAGCCCTGCGCCGCCCCGCCCCCGCCACGCCGCCATGCGGACACTGGCCGCTGCGGGTGTGCACACCGGCCGTGGCCGTGCGTTGCCCCCGCGTCCGCCGCCGAGCAGACCATCGACGTCCGGGCCAGTGTGGATCGGCAACGCGGCACAGATGCTGCATCCGGTCTGCAGGTCACTCAACCTGGGCTGCGCGATGCCTTCGTCCCCGCCTGAACCGGGCGATGCCGTCTGACACCCGCTCGCTCGGGCTGCACGCCTGCGTGGCACGGGCCCCGGAGTCCCACGCCCGCGCACGCCTCACCGATCGCGCGCTGACCATCCACGGCACCGATCTGTTGTCGACCGCCTTCGGCTGGCCAGCGCGAGCGACGCTGCCGCCGATGCTGCTGAACGCCATGCACGTTGCCCGCTCGCTGCGCTCAGCGCTGGCGCGCGCAGTTGGTGTTCGGCAGCGCTGCAAGCGCCTCTGCCAGACAACGGCCACATCTTCCGGCAGGACGGCGCATGCTCACCGCCGGGGCGGACAGGAGCCCCGTCCTGTTTCCGGGATGGAAACGACAGCTCGGGCCTCCGCTCTGCGCGCTAGAATGACGATCCCGGCCGCCGGGAATTCCAGAGCGTGTCGTCGTGTCGACCGACAAGCCCGTGGCTTGCGGATCATCGCGCCGCACCGCCGTTACCGGGCATGGTGGATCGCCCACCATCTCGCCGTTCCCGCGTCATCCTCGCACTGCCGTCCGCAATGCCCGCCTCCGCCGCCCCACCCGCCCCAGCCAGCCCGCGCTGCCGAGAATCGGTCCATGCGCCGCCGCATCGGGCCTGGTGGCGCCGCATGGCCGGCGTCACCGATCGCCCCTACCGACAGCTGTGCAAGCGCCCGGGCAGGCTATGCCGTCTCCGGAAATGGCGGCCTCCAACCCCGGCTCTGAACAGCGCCAGACTCGCGCCGCATCGACCACGCCGGCGAGATCGAGCCGATGCCGTGCAGATCGTCGGCGCCGACCTTCGCCATGATGGCCGAGGCAGCCCGCTTCAACGTCGAACGCGGCGCGCAGATCATCGACATCAACATGGGGTGTCCAGTCAAGAAGGTCTGCAACGTCTACGCCGGCTCCGCCCTCGATGGGCAACGAAACGCCGCTATCGAGATCATCGAGCGCGTGGTCAAAGGCCGTGCCGGTACCAGTCACCGTCAAGATGCGTACCGGCATCGACCTCGACCATCGCAGCGGTGGCGCTGGTGCACGTGCGGCCGAGGCGGCCGGTGCCGTGATGATCACTGCATGGCCGCAGCCGCGCCTGCCGCCACCACGGCCCGGTCGACTACACCACCATTGCCGAGGTGAAGGCCGCCGTGGGCATTCTGGTCGTGGCCAACGGCGACATCGATTCCCCCGGAGAAGTGCGGGATGTCCCGGCACAGACGTGGGCGCCGACGCGGTGATGATCGGCCGCGCCGCCCGTGTGGACGCCCCGGATCTTCCGCGAGGTGGACCACTATCTGGCCCACGGCACCCGCTTTCGCCAGCTCCACCGCGGGAGGTGCGCGACCGCTGCTGAGCATCTGACGATCACTACCGCTTTACGGTGAGTTCACCGGCGCGCAACGCCCGCAAGCACATCGGCTGGTACCTGCAGGCGCTCGCCGGCGACCAGCAACCGGACGAAGCTACCGAGGCGCCGCGACGCGCCATCAATGACTGTGAGCAGGCCGACGGACAGGTCCGCCTGCTGGAACGCTATTTCGCCGATCGGGCGTCCCCGCTGACACCGGCATCGATCAGGAGGAACCCAACCATCATGACCAAGCCTCCGATGACTCTTCGAGAAGCCGTGACCAGCAATCTGAAAAGTACTTCGAGGACCTCGACAACACCCAGCCCCGCCTGATCTACGACACGTGCCGTCGGCCGTGCAGCCGATGCTGGAAGTGGTGATGCACGCCGGCGGCAATCAGCCGCGCGCATCGGCCATGCTCGGCATCAACCGCAATACGCTTCGTAAGAAACTCACGACCCACGGTTCCGCTCAATCAAGGAGGAACCTGACATGTCGATCACGGTTCATGCCAGCGGGTGAACAACCTCGCGGATCTGCCCTCGGCGCGGTCACCCGGGCCCTGATCGCGTTTTCGACAAGACGGGCGTTCTGGAGTTCGCACGCGGCTGTACGCCCCGCGTGGAGATCCTGTCCACGGGCGGAACGGCCTGATATGTGAGGCTGGCGCTGCCCGTCATCGAGGTTTCCGACCACACCGGCTTCCGGAGATGCTGGATGGCCGGGTGAAGACTCCTTGCACCTGAAGGTGCACGGCGGCCTGCTGGGCCCTGGCGTGACCTGCCCGCGCACATGGCGGCCCTTGAGCAGCACGGCATTGGTTTGCATCGATCTGCTGGCCGTCAACCTGGTATCCGTTCCAGCAGACGGTGCCCGCCTGGGCGTGACGCTCGATGAGGCCATCGAGAACATCGACATCGGGGGCTGGCCAGCGCGCGCGCGGCCGCTAAGAACCATGCCGGCGTCACCGTCATCGTCGATCCGGCCGACTATAAGCCGGTGCTGCAGCAGCTGCAGACGCAGAAGGCCGTCTCCGGCCCCACCCGCTTCAATCTGGCAGTGAAGGCCTACGGCCATACCGCCCAGTACGACGGCGCCGTGGCCAACCACCTGTCGGCCATTGCCGAAGACGGCAGCACAGGCGCCGCTGCCCGCCACGCTCACGCTGCAGTTCGAGCGCGTGCAGCCTGCGCCATGGCGAGAACCCGCACCAGTTCGCCGCCTTCTACCGTGAGGCGCAGCCCGCACCGGGCACGCTGGCCACCTACCAGCAACTGCAGGGCAAGGAGCTGTCCTACAACAACATCGCCGATGCCGACGCCGCCTGGGAATGCGTGAAGGCCTTCGAGCAGCCGGCCTCGTCATCATCACACGCCAACCCTGCGGCGTGGCTACTGCGCACGGCCCGCTTCAGGCCTACCGGCGCCTTCGCGACCGATCCCACCCGCCTCGGCGGCATCATCGCCTTCAACCGCCCGGTCGACGGCGACACCGCCCGTGCCGTGTCCGCTGTTCGTCGATGCTGCTGGCGGCTTCCGGCGAGGACGCCCGGCCGTCATGAAGCGACAAGCCCAACGTGCGCCTGCTGGAAGTGCCGATGGCCCGTGGCAGCAACCGGCTGGACCTGAAGGCGTGGGCGGCGGCCTGGTGCAGAGCCTCCCGACGACATCGCCTGACGGCCAGCGCCCTGAAGGTCGCTCACGAAGCGTCAGCCCACACACGCAGCAGCTGGCCGACCTGCTGTCGGCGCAGGTGGCTCCATCTACGTGAAGTCCAATGCCATTGTTCACTGCGGCAACGGCCAGACGCTGGGCATCGGCGCCGGGCAGATGAGCCGGTGGATCTGGCCCGCATCGCGTCCATCAAGGCCGCCAATGCTGGTCTGACCCGTAGGGTCTGGTCGTGCTCGACGCCTTCTTCCCCGTTCCGCGACGGTCTGACGTGGTGGTCGATGCCGGCGCAACTGCCGTCATCCAGCCCGGCGCTCGATGCGCGCACCGAGTGATCGACGCGGCCAACGAACGCGACGTGCATGGTGTTCACGGGCGTGCGCCACCTCCGCCACTGATGCACCACGCCGCTGTCGCAGCCCGTCCGGCCCCTGCCGGATGCACGTCCCTCGCCCGCCCGGCATTTCCGCCGGGCAGGGCTCGCCCTCTGCCATGCCCCTGCCCCCATGCGCATCCTTGGCATAGATCCCGGGCTGCGCACCACCGGCTTCGGGCTCATCGACACCCGGGGTGACGCTATGCGCTACGTGGCCAGCGGCGTCATCCGCTCCGGTGAAGGCCAGCCGACGGAACGTCTGGGGCGACTGCATCAGGGCATCATCGAACTGCGGAAGGAATAACGTCCCACCGTGGCCGTCTGCGAAATCGTCTTCGTCAACGTCAATCCCAAGTCCACGCTGCTGCTGGGTCAGGCGCGCGGCGCCGCCATCGGCGCGATGGTCAGCACCGGCCTGCCCGTCCACGAATACACGGCCCTGCAGATCAAGCAGGCCGTGGTGGGCTATGGCCGCGCCACCAAGGAGCAGGTGCAGGAAATGGTCAAGCGGATCCTGACGCTGCCCGGCCTGCCCAGCACCGACGCCGCCGACGCACTGGCCTGTGCCATCTGCCGTACAACCACGGTGGCCCCGTCATCGGCAGCCTGGCCGACGGCTGCGCGCCGGACGGTGCTGGCCGAACGGATCGGCCTGACGGACCGGCCTGACGGACCGGCAGGCTGCCCGCCTGCCTGATGTCCCGACGATGGCGCATCGGCGGCACCTTCCATCCACAGGCCGCGCATCGACCATTCGTCAGCAACCTGCTCTGGCACGGATGACGGACCAATCCTGCAGCAGGCAGCAGACCTGCGCTCGTTGACCCGATACCGTGTAAAATCCCAGCATTCACGCGCCCAGCCCTCGCCCATGATCGGTCGCATCCACGGCACTCGTCCTGCCAATCCCCTGAAATCCTTGTCGATGCTCATGGGGCTCGATGAAATTCCGTGCCGATGAGCACGCCTATGAACTCCCTCGCCCGGCCAGACTGTCACGCTCTGACTACCTTTGTGGTGCGCGAGGACGCCCAGCTGCTCTACGTCACCGAAGGCGAGCGCACCGCCTCCGGGCGATGATCCGTCGTCCGGGCATCGGGCCGCGCATGGCCTTGGCCGTTGTCGGGGCTCAGCGTGACGATCGTCACGCGCCGTGGCCGAGCAGGAAACCGGCCGCTCACCTGGGTGCCCGGCGTCGGCAAAGAAGACAGCCGAGCGCCTGCTGAACTGAAAAGGCCGCAAGCTGGCCTCGCCTCCAGCGGCATCCAGATCAATGATCAGGCGCTCTTTTCCAGTGGCGACGATATCCTGCGTAGCCAGCTGGGCTATTCCGAGAAGGAACCAATGCCGCCATTGCGAAGCTGCCCGAGGGCGTCAACGCCAACGACGGTATCCGCCGTGAAGTTGCTGGTGCGTGCTGGCTGAGGAACACGCCATGCCCATCGAACACGACCGCCTGATCGACGCCGCCCTGTTTCCCGTGCAGCAGAAGAGAGCTGAAAGGCGCTGTCCGCGCCGGCTGGCCGACTACGTGGGCCGCGCAAGATCCGCCAGCAGCTCGACATCTTCATCGAGGCCAGCCGCCGGCGCCGTGAGAGGCGCTGACCACGTGCTGCTGTTCATCCCGCTGGCAAGACCACGCCGCGCACATCATCGCCGCCGAGATGGGCGAACCTGAAGCAGACCTCCGCCCGCGCTGGAACGCCCCGCGACCGGGCGGCCCTGCTCGGGCTCGACCGCAATGACGTGTCTCTATCGACGATCCACCGTCTCGCCCGTGGTGGAAGAGATCACCCGCACTGAAGATTCTAGATCGACATCATGATCGGTGGCGGCCGGCCGCCTGCTCCATCGCTCGACATTGCCCCTTCACCTCGTGGGCGCCACCACCCGGGCCGGCATGTTTCACCAACCTGCTGCGCGACCGTTTTCGGCATCGTCTCACGCTGGAGTTCCCACAGAGACCGACGAGCTGCAGAGCACGCTGCGCCTGGCCCGGCTGTGGGCGCCGACATCGCTCGAGGATGGTGCCAACGAGATCGCCCGCCGCTCGCGCGGCACACCGCGCATCGCCAACCGCCTGCTGCGCCGGGTGCGGGACTACGCCGAGATCCGCGCCGACGGCCGCATCACCGGCCGCGTGGCCGACGACGCCCGGCATGCTCGACGTGACCCGATCGGCCCGACATCAGGGACCGCAAGCTCCTCGAAGCCATCATCGAGCGCTTCGGCGGCGGTCCGGTGGGGCTGGACAACATCGCTGCCGCCATCGGTGAGGTCCGTGACACCATCGAGGACGTGATCGAACCCTACCTGATCCAGCAGGGCCTCGCTGCAGCGCACCCGCGCGGCCGGATGGTCACCGCCACCACCGAGCACTGGCCTGCCGGTGCCCACACCGCCCAGCGCGGAGCATCGGAGACCGAGGACTGACACCTCCCGTCGCCAGCCCATGGAGCCCGGGCGCAGTGAGGCCGCCGGCGGCAAGCCGCCCGACAGCCCGGGACGGCCTGCTTTCCGGCCATCCGCGCACCGGTGGCACCGAAACCACAGAACCACACTGGCAAGCCCGGCACGCCTTGGCCTGCCAGTTAGAATCGTGTCGACACAGCTCCATACGATCGATGTCCGTGTCTACTACGAAGATAGCGGACGCGGGTGGCATCGTCGTACTACGCAAACTACCTGCAGTTCTTCGAGCGTCGCGCAGACTGGCTGCGCGCGCTTGCGTCGAGCCACCAGCGCTCGCCACCTTGGGCACCGCGTTGGTCGTCGCAAACCGCAGCATCGAGTACCACCGCCCCGCCCGACCTCGGACGACCTGCTGGCCGTCGACACCGGTCTGAACGATCCCAGACTGGACATCCGCCGTCCTCCATCCGGCTGCTGCACCGCGCCCGCAACCGTGCCGACGGCGCCCGTTTGCCGAAGGTGCAGTCAGGTTGCCTGCATCGAGCCGGCCACCGGCCGCCCGGTACCCCTGCCCGACGACGTGTTCGAGCGAGCTCGGCAGTGCGTGCCGCCCGCATCGGACGCCGACGCCCCTGATCCCCGTTTTTTCCGGCCCCGCTGATCCATGTCGGTCATTCCCGCAGCTCAGCCGTTCCTTGCCTGCAAAAGACTGAGCTTCCCACAGGACCAACCTGACTTTTCGCGATGAATGCCCACGACCTCTCGATCCTGTCCATGATCTCCGATGCCAGCCTGCTGGCACAGGCCGTCATGGCCCTGCTGCTGGTGATCTCCTGGTGTCCCGACCATCATCTTCCGCAACTCAGCTCGCCATCAGGCGGCCCAGCGCGCCACCAACCGCTTCGAGGAAAAATTCTGGCAGGGCGTCGAACTCAACGCGCTCTATCAGAGGTCTCGCACGCCAGCAAGGATCCGGGCCCCATGGCCCGGATCTTCGAGGCCGGCATGAAGGACGCCGCGCCCGCCAGAACGGCGTCACGGGCAACGGCGGCGCTGACAGCAGCAACATTGTGCTGGCTCTCGCTCGCGCGCCACGCGCGCGCGTTCCAGCGTGAAATGGATGCCCTTGAACTCGCTGGCCTTCCGGCCTCGGCCGGCTCGGTCAGCCCTCACATCGGCCTGTTCGGCACCGTCTCGGGGGCATCATGAACGCCTTCCGTGGCCCCGGCCGACGTGCAGCAGGCCACCCCGCCTCCGTGGCTCCCGGCATCGCCGAGGCCCTCGTCGCCACCGCCATCGGCCTCTTTCTGCCGCCATCCCTGCCGTCGGGCTTGCAACCGCTACGCCTACGAGATCGAGCGTCTGGCCAACGCTTTTGAGACCTTCATCGACGAGTTCTCGAACATCCTCGACCGACACGCCCGCTGACATCATGCCCACCTCCGCCCCCGCCGTCGTGGCCGCGGTAAACGCTCGTCAGCGACATCAATGTGGTCCCCTACATCGACGTCATGCTGGCGCTGCTGGTGATCTTCATGGTCACCGCCCCTCGTGCCACCAGCACCATCGATCTGCCCGCCGTCGACGCCACTCCGCGCCAGCCCGGAGCCCCACATCGAGGTGCAGGTGGCTGCCGACGGCAGGCTCACCCGCAGACGCGCAACCAGCCCAAGCTCCCGTGAAATCCAGCTCACCCGCGAACGCTTGCCCGATGAGCTGAGCAGCTGCTCAACACCTCACGGCTGACGGCAGGAGGCGCAACCTGTCGTCACTCAGCGGCGACAAGCAGGTACGCTACGAGACCATCCTCGACGTCGTGGGCGACATCAGCAGCAGGGCGTCGCCCGCGTCGGCCTGATGGTCGCCTCCCGCCCGCCGCCCCGCCTCGTTCCTCCTGACCACCGCCCCTTTTTGCGCGCATGGCCAACCCGCACGCCGATCCCTCTGCCTGGCAGCAACGCCAGCCGTCTGCTGTCCTTCCTGCTTGCCCTCGCTGATGCATCGGGGCCGGGCACACTGCTGTTCGTCGGTATCGACTGCGATAGCCCCAGCCCGAAGTCGTACAGGCCGAGCTGTGGATCCCCATGGAAGACCTTCCGGCCCCCGAAGAGGTCCCTGAGGCCCCTGCTCCCTGAGCCCAAGCCGCAGCCCACCCCCTGAACCACTGCCGCCCCGGCCCGCCCCGGCACCGAACCCGAGCCAGCGAAGGCCGACCTGCCTCGATCCGTCATCGCCATCGCCAAGGCAAAGGAAGAAGCCGAACGCAAGGCCGAAGAAGAACGCCGCCACGAGGAAGAGACGCCGCCCGCCGAGGAAGAGAAGAAACGCCAGAAGCCGAGGCCGAGGCGCGCGAGCGTGAGCGTGCCCGCCAGCCGAGCTGGAGCGTCAGCGCGCGAAGAGAAGCGCCAGCGCGAGGAAGCGCTGCGCAAGGAACAGGAACGCAAGGCAGAAGAAGCCCGCAAGCGAAGCCGAGCGCAAGGCAGCCGAAGAGCAGCGCGAAGAGCAGAAGAAACAGGAAGAGGTGCGCCAGCGCAAGCTGGCCCGTGAGAAAAGGCCGAGAGGAAAAGGCTGAAAAGAGAAAGCTGAAAAAGGGCTGAGAAGGCGGCTGCCCAGAAAGCCGCTGCCGAAAAAGGCTGCCGCCCAGCGTCAGGCCGCCGAGGCCCGCCGCAAGGCTGCCGTCAGCGCCCTGCTCAGCCGTGCCGGTGATGCCGACAGCACCGCCATCCACGGCAGTACCAGCGGTGCCCGCGATGCCGGCTATGCGGCCCGTGTCAGCTCGGCCATCCGCAACAACACCACCTTCTTCCAGCAGATCAGCGGCAATCCGAAGGCAGTCTTCGACGTGCGGCTTGATCGTGACGGCCGGATCCAGGACGTGCGCCTGAAGCAGTCCAGCGGCAATGCTGCCTGGGACAGTGCCGCCGAGCGCGCCATCCGGCGCACCGACCCCTTCCCTGCCCCCCGTTCCGGCAGCTGCGAGAGCACGCTGGAAATCCATCATGGCCCACAGGATTGAGTCATAATCAGATCATGAAAAGACGCGCGTTCCACCTTGGCATCCTTGCCTCCGCCCTCTTCATGGCGGGTTCCCTGTCGGCCCAGTCGATGCGCATCGACGTGAGCGGCGTTGGTGCACGCCAGGTTCCGCTGGCCCTGGCCCCCTTCAACGGCGCCGGCCAGGCTCCCCAGCAGCTTGACGTCGTCATCCGGGAAGACCTGCAGCGCAGCGGCATGTTCCGGCTGGTCAACCTCACCGAGACCCTCAGCGAAAACTCGCCGCTGGACATGTCGGCCCTGCGCGGTCAGGGCGCCGACTCGGTACTGGTGGGCTCGGTGCAGCCCGTGGCCAACGCCCGACTGGAATTCCGCCACTAGCTGGCTGACACCGTGCGCCAGTCCGTCATCACCGAAGCCACCATGACGGCCGGTGAGTCCGACGCGCCCGCCGGTCATCGCATCGCGGACATCGTCTACGAGAAGCTCACCGGCATCAAGGGCATCTTCTCCACCCGCATCGCCTTCGTCACCAAGCAGGGCAACCGCTATCGGCTCAACGTGGCCGACTGGGACGGCCAGAACGTGCAGACCGCACTCAATGCCGGCGAACCCATCATCTCGCCTGCCCGGTCGCCTGACGGCAAGCGGCTGGCCTACGTCTCCTTCGAGACGAAGAAGCCCGTCGTCTACGTCCACGACCGCCAGCGGCCACGCAAAGGCCGTTGCCAAGTTCAAGGGCAGCAACAGTGCTCCGGTCTCGTCGCATGACGGCCGCAGCCTGGCTGTCACCCTCACCCGTGACGGCGGCTCCCAGATCTACCAGGTCAGCGCCGATGGCGGCGAAAGCGCCCGGCGTCTCACCCAGTCCAGCAGCATCGACACCGAACCCGTCTACTCACCTGACGGCAAGTTCCTCTACTTCACGTCCGACCGTGGCGGTGCACCGCAGATCTACCGCATGCCCAGCAACGGCGGCGCTGCCTCCCGGGTCACCTTCGGCTCGTCCTACAACGTGTCGCCGCGCATCAGTCCCGACGGCCAGCAGATGGCCTATGTCACCCAGCGCAACGGACGCTTTCTCATCGCCCTGAAGGATCTTCAGTCCGGCGACGAGACGCTCCTCACTGACACCGGCGAAGAGGAGTCCCCCAGCTTCGCGCCCAATGGCCAGTGGGTCATGTACACCACCCGCGCCGGCGGTCGCGAATACCTGATGGCCGTCTCCACCGATGGCCGGGTCAAGCAGCGCCTGTCCAGCAGCACCAGCAGCGTGCGCGAGCCCGCCTGGGGACCGTACACCTGGTAACGCCCGGCCGCCCGAGCACGCCCATGCCCGGTACGGCCGGCCTGCCTTTGGGCGCTCCGGCCGCCAGAACCGCTATAGTGTCGTCGAGTGACCACCAAGAATTCACGACATCCAGAGCATCACGATTCAAGCAATAGGAGCCTTCCGATGTTTTCCACCCTGTCCAAACGTCGTCTGCTCAGTCTCGGGCTGGGCCTTGCCATCCTGAGCGGCTGTACCTCGGTCGACCTCGGTGAGTCCGACGAGCACGCCGTCAGCACCGACGAAGCCACTCAGGCCGTGAAGGTCAAGGCGTGACGGCAACCTCGACAGCGGCCACGACATCACCCCCGTCCAGCCGCAGGACGAGGCCACCGACCCCCTGCAGGATCCCAACAGCCCGCTGGCCAAGCGCGAGGTCTTCTTCGAGTTCGACAGCTTCGCCATCCTGCCCGAATACCAGCCCATCATCGAAGCCCACGCCAACTACCTGTCCGCCCATCGCGACAAGCATATCGTGCTGGAAGGCAACACCGACGAGTTCGGCAGCCGCGAGTACAACCTCGCCCCGGGTCGAAGCGTGCCGACGCCGTGCGCCGCGCCCTCAGCACACTGGGCGTCGACGAGAACCAGATGGAATCCATCAGCTACGGCGAGGAGAAACCCCGCGCCTCCGGCACCGACGAGTCGTCCCGTTCGCAGAACCGCCGGGTCGACATCAACTACCGCTGATCCATCCTGCCCGGATGACCTGACATGATCCTGCGTCTCGCCCTGTCTTCCTCAAAGCCCGCTGCTGGCCGCCCTGCTGGGCGCCGGCCTGCAGCTGGCCAGCCCTCCGGCCCGAGCCGCCCTGTTCGGTGACGACGAGGCCCGCCGCGGTGCTCAACCTGCGCACCAAAGGTCGACACCCTGCAGCGTGACCTCTCCCGCCAGCTCAACGACCTTGCCAGCCGGCAGACCGACATCGAGCAGCGCCTGGGACGGCTGGAAGTCAGCCAGAAGGCCAGCCTCTCGCGCCAGAACGACATCGACAGCCTGCGCCAGGAAGTGGCCCAGCTGCGCGGCCAGCTCGAAGACACCCTGAACCAGCTGCAGCAGGCCCAGAAGAGCCAGCAGGACATGTCCGCCGACATGATTCGCGCCTGCAGCGCTTCGAGCCCATCAGGTACCATCGACGGCCGCCAGTTCAGCGTCGAGCAGGCCGAGAAGAACGAGTTCGAAGCCGCACTCGCCCCTTCCGCAAGAGCAACTTCGGCCGCCGACCGTGCCTTCGCCAAGTTTGCCAAGACCTACCCGGAAAGCCCCTACCCTGCCTACTGCGCTGTACTGGCAGGGCGGGGCCCAGTACGCCCGTGGCAATTACAACGGCGCGGTCAACACCCTGCAGTCGCTCATCCAGCGCTTCCCCGACAGCGCCCGCAAGGCCGACGCCCTGCTGCTGATCGGCAATGCCCAGGTCGACGCTGGCAACGACAAGGCGGCCCGCCAGACCTTCATCCGCATCGGCAAGGAGCACCCCAACACCCTGGCGGCCAACGCCGCGCGTGAGCGTCTGAAAGCCATGTAAGCTCGTCAGCAAGTGGAGGCGCCCCCGTGATGCAGGCCCCATGCAGTGCAATCCGCCCCATGCAGCAAGGCCCCATCAAAAAAATTTCGCCCACCCACTTGCAAAGCTGAAAAAGCGCTGATATCATGCTGTTTCTTCAGTGATGCAGCGCACCGCAACACTGAATGACCTGACAGACAGGTTAAATCTGGGTCGTTAGCTCAGCTGGTAGAGCAGCGGACTTTTAATCCGTTGGTCGTAGGTTCGAGCCCCACACGACCCACCAGTTTCTCAAAAGCCCGGCCTTGTGCCGGGCTTTTTCATTTCCGCTCAGATCATTTTTCATCAGCCGCACGGCTTCCATGCTGTGCGGCGTCCTGTTGCCCTGTGCTGCTCCGTATTCGTCATGCCATCGGCCTTGCCAAAGATCTGATCGTCTACCTGAGCCGCAGCCACAACACCGAGGCCGTGGCACTGCATGATCCAGACGGAAACTGGCGGAGAACTGGTGGCCCTGAACTGCAGAAGCCCTACCCCGAAAATTGTCGGGCCACCGTAGCGCAGGTGCAGATGGAGGATGAAAGCGGCTATCGCTCTCTCAGAACCCGCCTCGACAACCTGCAGCAGTTCAACCGGGTATTCATTGGTTTTTCCCACCGGGCATGCAGCTGCCGCCACCGATCCGCAGCTTTCTGGCCAGCCATGATCTGAAGGGCAGACCGTGGCACCCTTTCAAAACCCATGCCGGCTACGGCGTGGGCAGCGGCTTCGAAGAGATCAACCGCCTGTGTAAGGGCTGTCGTGTGACTCCGGGTCTGTCCCTTCAGGGCGGGCGCGAGCGCGATGGCATCCTGTTCGTCATGGAAGGCACAAAAGCCGAGGAAAGCCGCGCACAGGTCCGGCAATGGCTGTCCAGACTGAAGTGACATCAATGGATACGGGCCGAAGCTCATGCTATCTTGCCCCGTATATCCGGCGAGCGTCCACAGGCAACCTGTGGAGACCCGTTGCAACCCAAAAGCGAAGCGGGCACCCAGAAACATCTGCAAGCCCAGCTCCCCAATCCCATGGAGGAAAGCCTCATGCCCCAGAAACAAACGGCTGGCTCGCGACCGGCTGGGTGACTTTCGCCCCAAGTTCGCCGAACTGAACGATGATGTCCTGTTCGGACAGGTCTGGTCGCGCGAGCAGGAGCTGGCGCCCCGCACGCGCAGTCTCATCACCATTTCGCACTGATTTCGGGCGGCAATTTCGAACAGATCCCCGCCCACCTGCGCATCGGCAGGGCAAAATGGCATCACCCAGGCAGAAATTGCCGAGGTCATTACCCATCTGGCCTTCTACGTTGGCTGGCCCAAAGCCTGGTCGGCCTTCAATCTGGCCAAACAGATCTATACGGACAAGGAGGAACAGCCATGAACAGCGAGCAACAGGTCAAACACTGGCATATTCCCGTTTGGCGAGAAGAACGACAACACGCCCGCTCCTTCGTGGGACAAAAGCTACCTGAGCATGCTGGCTGCCAACCCGGACATTCCGGTCGCCGTGGCCAATGTCAGCTTCCGAGCCGGGCTGTCGCAACAACTGGCATGCATACCGATGGTTACCAGATCCTGATCGCCGTTGCGGGCGAAGGGTGGTATCAGGAAGAAGGCCAGCCAGCCCGGGCGATGAAACCAGGCGATGTGGTCATCACACCCAAAGGCGTGAAGAACTGGCACGGCGCCACGAAGGACAGCTGGTTCAGCCACGTGGCCATCACGGCCGGGGCCACCGAGTTCTTCGAAGCGGTGCCCATGGCCGACTATGATGCACTGCCGGGCTGAGCGGCAAACGTATCGGCGCTCAAAAACGGACAACGCTCGCGGCCATCGCCACCGTCGCGATGGCCGCAACCAGAAGCACCAGCCGGCCATTGCCGGCATCATCCACAGCCCATACCACCAGCGCACCAGGCAGGAACACAGCCACCTGCTCCAGCAGAAAGCGTCCCGGACAACGAAACTCCTACGATGGCAAGCGCTGCTCCTGAAAGGATTCATGGACCGTCGGCCAGTTGCTGATCCGCCACTTCAGCCCAGATGACTGCTTTCTGAATCAGTCAGGATTCTGCGCGTTTTCCTTCATGAAATCGATGAACGCCCGGGTTCTGGCCGGCAGCAGCCGCGTGGCCGTCAGCGCATGAACGGGCACCGTACTGCCAGCCCAGTCCGGCAGCACACGCTGCAGCCGACCTGCCTCTACGTCCTTGCGTACGCCAATTTCCGGCAGCATCTCACCCAGCCGGGTGAATTCCGTCATGTCGTGCACGGACATGTCATAGGCGGTCTGTTCCAGCGCCTTGCCGGTGCGCCCTGCGCCCGTGCATGGGGCCGAGGCCTTTTTCGCCCAGCCCTTCCACGCCAGCCAGACGGGACCATTCCTTGCACGCCGATCATGCAGGGAAGAGAATAACTCGAAGCCCTCTCGACATCACGCCCCAGATGAATCATCAGGGCAGAGGGCATGTCCGACCGTCGGCCATGGCAGACCAGCCGCTGGCGCTGAAGGTGAAGTTCATTTTCGCATGGTTTCGGCGCTCCCCGGCAGCATCGGCAACCGATTTCATCTCATGCAGTCAGCAGTTCCCGCCGCTGTGCTGCGGAAAGCGCCTGCCATAGAACAGCTGATAGAAACTCTGCACCATGTCATCCAGCGACGATGCCGTGCGCCAGACTACATGGTCAGGATGCAGCCGCTGCAGCAACCAGCGCAGCCCCATCAGGCGGTTCATTCCGGGTGGCCCGTCCAGCCAGCCAGCGGGCAGAGCGGGTGCCAGCAGGACCCGCCCTCACGCACCGCACGGACAGATCGCCAGTCCCTGTCATGACGCACGCTGCTCGCAAAGCCGGCATCCTGGGAGAGAATCACGGCCGGATCCCAGCGCAACAGCTGCTCCAGCGACACACGCATCAATCCACCCCGACCACTCTCGACCGCCACATTGCGGCCTCCGGCGAGCTCGATCACCTCTGCATTGATGGCGCCGATCCGCGCGGTCTCAAGGCCCGCCACGCCACGTGCCGTACACCCGACGTTGTTCCGCTGACACGTCCCGTGTCACCTGAGCTGCCAGCCTCAGCACCTCATCGGCAAAAGCCGCCAGGCGCTCGACGCGTGCTGATTCTCCCAGTAGCGCCCCAACGGCCCGCAGCTGGCGGGCCGAATCCGCCAGCCCACCCTGCACCAGCACACAGGGCAACCCCGTCTGCCGATGCAGCCTCTCAGTCCCTGACAGGTAGGTGGCATCCACCGTACCGGAATCCAGCACCAAGTCCGGCTGCAGCTCCAGCAGAGCCTCCAGCGGCATCGTGCTGCCTCGCCCCGCCAGCCGCCCCAGGTACGGCAAATCGGCCAGTGGCTCGCCCATCCAGGGGCTCAGGGCACGGGCCGGCAGCCTTCATGGGCCATCCCAGCAGTTTCTGTGGCGCCACGGCTGCCAGCAGCACGCCGGCCGGAGGTCCGGCCGCGAACACCCGGCGTACCTCTCCGTTCGCTGGCAGAGCGCCAAAGCGTGCCACCAGCCCATCCAGCCTCGGCTGCAGCGGCAGGGGCGGCTGCGACAGTAGCGACAGCAGCATCGGCACTCACGCCAACACCTGGCCACACGGCCAGAGCCGTCGTTTCCGCCACGCCGGCCAGCCAGCGACGGCGCCCGGCGTCGAAGCGACCATCCCGCACCATACGCCTGTATCCCGACGTTCAGGCCAGCGCCGGGTGCTGTCCCGGGGTCCGGACCCCTATCCTCACCGGCTCCGGCATCGCCCCCGTCTGGGGCGGTACGTCAGCTTTGGCACTGACGGGTACGGTGCCATCTGCTCCTCGCCGTGCCAGCTGGGCCCGGCACCGGGCCATCAGCGCCTCCTCGTCTGTAGGCAATGCCACGTGCAGCCCGCCCGTGAAACGCTGCCAGCCGGACTGGTGGCGTGCAGCCACCGCCGTCAGCACCGGAATGCCGGCCTCGATGAAATCGGCAAACTCCATGACAAAGCCACCGCCCTCGGCCTCCACGCTGCCGAAGCGGTTGATCACCACCAGATCGACACCATCGGCCAGTGCCTGACGCAGCACAGCACTGGCCTCGCCCAACGCCTGCGGGTTCAGGTTGCAGGCCACCGATGCGCCCCCCAGATCCTGTGACAGCTCGAACGAGCGATCTGACCGCAGATCAAAGAGCACCATCCGTTTGCTGCCACTGGGGTAGTCATCCACCCGGTGCACCAGACCGCCCACATGGGCGCCCTCGGCCTGCAGGCGCCTGGCCACCCGTTCCAGCACGTCCTCCATGTCATGCTCGTCATCGGCATGCTCCAGCGCTGCCAGAGGCAGATCCCCTTGCCCGTTCCCCATGTCCCGTTCTCCTGTGCAAACGCCGGTCCTCTACAAGTGGATTCCGGCTCGGCACCGGGGCCCGAGGCCGACTGCCAACAGGACCATGACCGATGCCTCATGCCGGGTTCCGGCTCAGAACCGATACCCCACATTCAGATAATAACTGCGCCCGGGCATCGGATAACCATCCGAGAACTGATACCACTTGTCGCCCAGGTTGCTCACGCCCACATCGACATCCAGCGCACGCGTGGCCTGGTAACGGGCAGCCAGCCCCACCACGCCGTAGCCACCCGAGGGCCAGCGCCTGCCGACTGCCAGAGAACTGCACCTTGCGCCCCTGCTCGGCCTCCACGTCGGCACGCAGCGTCCAGCGCTCCTGCGGCTGCCATTGCACCCCGGCCAGCAATCGGTGTCGGGGCGTATCAGTCAGCTGGATGCTGCGATCACTCAGATTGGTCCGATGCAGCAGCGTATATCCCAGGTTCAGCGCCCACTGCCGTTCCAGCTGCTGCACCAGCGACAGCTCCAGCCCCTGATTGCGGGTACGCCCCACGTTCTGCTCCTGGTTGCAGGTCGTGCCGCCGCAGGACGAGGAATTCACCGTCATGGTCTGGATCTGGTCGCGCACCCGGCTGTAGAAGATGGCTGCCTGCCCCTGGGCGCCCTGCCAGAGTGCCCCCTGCACGCCCAGCTCCAGATGATGAGCCAGCTCGGGCTTCAGGTCGGGATTGGGCAGCGCCCGCCCCAACCGTGCCGAGTAGCGATCCTTGATGGTGGGAAAGCGCGTGCGCTGCGCCACCAGCACATAGGCCTCGTCACCCGATGCGCCCAGGATCTGGCCAAAGCGGATCAGCCCGTTCGTGGCATCCGTCTTGCCGGTCGGCCACTGGTAGACCTCCTTCGCATCCCGCTGGTCATGGCTCAGCTCCAGCGTCAGCCTCTGCCGGTCATTCAGTGCAATGTCATCGGCCGCCACCAGCGAAGTCGTCACGTCCCGATAGCGTCGTCCCTCGTCGTCATGCCGATCCACCTTGTAGTGTGCCGCCAGGCGCGCGCATGCGCGGCAAACGCATGGTTTTCCCACGTCACGCTCAGGCCAAGGCTCATGTCCTTGTAGCTGCTGGTAGGGTCATGCGCGGCGTAACTGGCGTTGCGATACATGTCCAGCCCGTTCTTGTACGTGTCGTGGTAGAGACGCGTCTTCAGCACGTTGCCTGCATCCAGCCGGGTGGATGTCAGCACATACACACTGTCCTTGTCCCAGTACGGCCAGCGCCAGTAGCGCGTCGCATTGCGCGCCGTGGAAGTGCCCGTATAGACCGGGTTGCCCTTCTCGCCTCGCTGGCGCACATAGCCCACGGCGTACTCGTCCGACGCATTGGGCATCAGCCCCAGCTTGAACGACAGGCGCCGGTCCTTGCGGTCGGCATTCGACCGATATTTGCCAGTATCGGTGGGTTGACGCTTGAAATCTTGAACCCCTTGGGCAGCCGGAAATGATCGGACTCCAGCAGCGAGGCACCCACCTGGTAATACCAGAGGTCCTGCTTGCCTCCGGGTTCAGCGCCGCCTTGCGTCCTCCTCCAGTGGCCAGCCCCAGGCGCACATCGCCTTCGAAGGGCTGCGTCGGCCGGCGCGTCACCAGGTTGACCGCACCACCCAGCGTGTTGGGGCCGTACAGCAGAGAAGCACCTGCCTTGGCCACACTCACTTGTGCCAGATCGAAGGCCGTGAAGCGGTCGAAGTCCGCATAGCCGTCATAAGGCACATACAACGGGATGCCGTCCACGTACACCGGCACCTGTCGGGAATCGAAGCCGCGCACGTTCAGCATCGTCTCGTTGCGGCCGTTCACCGTCAGGCTCACCCCGGCAGATGGCGTACCGCGTCCGACACCGTATCGACCCGGGCAGCTGTCAGCAAGCTTCCGCCCAGCTTCAGCACATCCGGCTGCACAGGTGCACGTGCCCTCACCTCGACAGTGCCCAGCTCGAATACGCCAGGCTCCTCGCCCGAAGCCGGGGAAGACTGCTGGGCCGCTGCGGTCGAAACGGCCAGAGCCCCGAGCACCAGCATCATGAGCCTGCTGCGGTACAGGCAGGGCAAGGAATGTGAAGACGAAGCCATCAATGCAGCAGCCGAAACGTCCATGAACGGTCTCCCCTACAAGGAGCTGGAATGTCACACGGTCCAAAGCCGTTATATAACCATGTAATAACGACTGAAAACACGATCTGGGTCAAGACTCAGGGAGCCTTGTCACGCAAACAGCGTCATGTCAGCCCCCCTGATCACATGAAAGCCCCTGGAAAAGGAGCAGGTTTCAGACTGGCGATGCAACCTGCCATCCACACGCGGCCGCACCATATACAGAAACCGAATGTCTTTCCCCGAAAGCCTTCGTTCCTGCACACCGGGGGTTTCCTTATCTTTGGATCCAGTTCGCAGGGTCCATCCGGACACAGATGACATCAGGCACGTTCTCAGGAAGAACGCATGCCCATACCGGAAAGACCCGTTCAGCCCCTTTCTTTCCGCGTGCACGATGAATCCCGGCATTCCGCTCCCTCCAGAACTGATCATCCAGCTTGGCAGCCTCAGCCCGATCCAGCTGGCCTGGCTGTCGGGCTACTGCTGGTCCCAATGCCAGCAGCCGGCCACACAGGCATTTCCTGGTCAATCCGGTCCCATAGCTGCCGTCACAGGACAGCCCGGTGGCGCACTCACACAGCCCGGTGCTGTCGTCGGAGGCTCAGCCGGCCAGACATCCACTGCCACAGGAGCCGCACCCGCAGCCACACGCCGCATCACCATCCTGTCCGCCTCGCAGACGGGCAACGCGCGCCGTGTGGCCTCGCAACTGGCAGAAAGCCTGAAAAAGGCCGGCCTGCAACCCAGACTCACCGGTGCAGCTGATTTCAAGAGCAAGACGCTGCCCAGTGAAGACATCCTGCTGCTGGTCAGCTCCACCCGGGTGAGGGAGAGCCCCCGAAGAAGCACTACCCCTGCACAAGTTCCTGTTTGGCAAGAAAGCCCCCAAACTGGACACGCTGCATTTTGCTGTTCTGGGACTGGGTGATTCTTCGTACCCGAAGTTCTGTCAGGCAGGTCGCGATTTTGATGCACGTCTGGCCGAGCTGGGCGCACATCGACTGCATGATCGTGGCGACTGCGACCTGATTTCCAGTCCACTGCCACCGCGTGGATCGACGCCATCACGCCGGTACTGAAGAAGCTGTGCGGAGACAATGCCGGACCCGCCTCGGTGGTGTTCAGCCCGCTGCCGGCAACAGCCCCGGCACGACGGGGGCCTTTCCGGGAGCTTTCCCGGGTGCGTTTCCGCTGCCAGGCGCTCCGGGAGCCTTGAACACGGCCGGCAACCTGGGCAGCTTCGCCCAGCCTGCTGATGCCGCCGTGGCAACCGCCGAGGCCCCGGCTGCACAGGTATGGACGCGAGAGCAGCCTTTCACCGCCAGCCTGTCGGTACGCCAGAAGATCACCGCGCAATGCCGAAAAGGATGTCGAACACATCGAGATCGACCTGTCGGACTCCGGCATCCAGTATCAGCCCGGTGATGCGCTGGGCGTGTGGCCGGTCAACGCACCGGACCTGGTCAGCGAGATCCTGTCCCTTCACCGCCTGAAAGGCGACGAAACGGTGCAACTGGCCGACGGCACATCCACCGACATCCGTCATGCGCTCACCCATCACGTCGACATCACGCAGAACACGCCTTCCTTCGTGCAGGCCTCTGCTGCCTCACAGCGGAAAGCGCGAGCTGCAGGAAATCGTCGAGAACGCGGAGGCGCTGGATGTCTACCGCCAGCACACCACCCGTGGGCGTATTTGCCGAGCATCCACACCCACTGGCGGCGCAGGAGCTTCTGAAACTGTTCCGCCCCAAGGCACCACGACTCTATTCCATTGCTTCATCACAGGACGACGTGGGCGATGAAGTGCACCTCACCGTCGGTGTCGTGCAGTTCCGTCACCACGGCCAGCATTACACCGGCGCCGCTTCCGGCTACCTGGGCCACCTGCTGGAAGAAGGCGATGGGGTGCGTGTCTTTGTCGAGCCCAACCTCACTTCCGACTGCCAGCCGATGGCGACACATCGATCATCATGATCGGCGCTGGTACCGGCATCGCCCCTTCCGCGCTCTGCATGCAGCAGCGCGAGGCGCAGGGTGATACAGGCCGGAACTGGCTCATCTTCGGTAACCAGCGTTTCACCGACGACTTTCTCTACCAGGCCGAATGGCTGCAATACCGCAAGAGCGGTCTGCTCACCCGCGCGGACCTGGCCTGGTCCCGCCATGGCAAGAGAGAAGGTCTACGTGCAGCACCGCTCGGCACAGGCGGGAGCCGATGTCTGGCAGTGGCTGCAGGAAGGCGCACACCTCATGTCTGCGGTGATGCCAACCGCATGGCACGTGACGTGGAGCGCGCCCTGAAAGAGATCGTCATGACCCACGGCGGCATGTCCGAAGACGATGCCGACGACTATCTGAACGACCTGCGTGAGGACCGTCGCTACCAGCGGGATGTCTACTGAAGGCACACGCTTCTTCCGTGACACCCCAAAGGCATTAGATGCCTGCGCATCACGATTGAACAACCCGAGATTCCAGAGAAACACCATGTCGAACGCCGTACTGGACAAACGCGCCAAGCTGCCTGATGCGCCCTTGGCCGACAATGAACGCCTGAAAGGCACAGCCATTACCTGAAGGGAACCATCCGTGAAGATCTGGGTGACGGACTCACCGGTGGGTTCAACGGAGACAACTTTCCAGCTGATCCGCTTCCACGGCATGTACGAGCAGGATGACCGCGACATCCGTGCCGAGCGCGTGGGGTCGAAGCTGGAGCCGCTGAAGAACGTCATGCTGCGCTGTCGCCTGCCGGGCGGCATCATCCAGCCGCAGCAATGGCTGGGCATCGATAAGTTCGCCACCGAACAGACGCTCTACGGCAGCATCCGGCTCACCAACCGACAGACCTTCCAGTTTCATGGCGTGCTGAAAGAGAACATCAAGCCCATGCACCAGTGGCTCAACCAGCTGGGTCGGACAGCATCGCCACTGCGGGTGACGTGAACCGCAACGTGCTGTGTACCAGCAACCCGGTGGAATCGTCACTGCACCGTGAAGCCCTGGGAATGGGCCAAGAAGATCTCGAGCATCTGCTGCCTCGCACCCGGGCCTACGCGGAGATCTGGCTGGACGGGCAGAAGGTGCAATCCACCGAGAACTTCTTCGGCACCCCGGTCATCGACAAGGCCAAAAGCGGCGACGACACCGAACCCGTGCTGGGCAAGAGCTATCTGCCGCGCAAGTTCAAGACCACGGTGGTCATCCCGCCGCACAACGACGTGGACCTGCACGCCAACGACCTGAACTTCGTGGCCATCGGTGACGGCAAGCATCTCGTCGGCTTCAACGTGCTGGTGGGCGGCGGCCTGTCGATGGAACACGGCAATACCCGCACCTATCCCAACGTGGCGCGCGAATTCGGCTTCCTGCCGCTGGACAAGGTGCTCGACTGCGCTGCTGCCATCGTGTCGGTGCAGCGTGACTGGGGCAACCGCAGCGACCGCAAGAATGCCAAGACCCGCTACACGCTGGAGCGCGTTGGCACCGACGTGTTCATCGCCGAAGTGGAAAACCGCATGGGCGCGAAGTTCGAGCCCATCCGCCCCTATGAATTCACCACTCGGGGCGACCGCATCGGCTGGGTGCAGGGCGAGGAAGGCAACTGGCACCTGACGCTGTTCATCGAGAACGGCCGTCTGGTGGACCGCCCGGGCAAACCGCTGAAGACTGGCATGCGCGAGATTGCCAAGGTTCACAAGGGTGATTTCCGGCTGACGGCCAACCAGAACCTGATCGTGGCCAATGTGCGCCCCGAGGACAAGGAGCAGATCGAACGCCTTGCCCGCGACCATGGGCTGATGAGTGATCGCGTGACGCCGCAGCGCGAGAACTCCATGGCCTGCGTCTCGCTGCCCACATGCCCGCTGGCCATGGCGGAATCCGAACGCTTCCTGCCGCAGTTCTCCGACCGCATGGACGAACTGATGGCGCGGCACGGCCTGTCCGAAGAGCACGTGGTGCTGCGCGTGACGGGCTGCCCCCAACGGCTGCGGCCGTTCGATGCTGGCCGAGATCGGCGTGGGCAAGGCCATCGGCCGCTACAACCTGTACGTGGGCGGCAATCGCGAAGGCACCCGCATCCCGCGCCTCTTCAAGGAGAACATCGTGCAGGAAGAGATTCTGGAAATCATCGACGGCTGGCTGGGAGCTGGGCCCGGGGCGCCGGGGACGAGGAAGGCTTTGGCGACTTCGCAGTACGCACCGGCATCATCGCTCCGGTTCTGGACGCCCCGCGCGATTTCTGGACTGTCGCTGCTGAACACCATCCGGATGCCTCCGGGAACACATCCCGGCAGCAACCTCCCTGCCCTACGGACCAAGGACCCCCATCATGCAGTACCTCCCCCTCTTTGCCGACCTGAAAGGTCGTGCCGTGTTGCTGGTGGGTGCAGGCGAGGTGGCCACCCGCAAGGCCGATAGCCTGCTTCAGGCCGGCGCCGACATCCGCGTGGTGGCTCGCGAACTGGCGCCAGCCTTCTGGACTGGCAGAACGAAGGCGCATCCAGTGGCTGGCGCGCGAATTCCAGCCCGAGCACCTGCAGGACGTCTTCCGGTGGTCTCGGCCACCGGCGATGCCGAAGTGGACAGCCAGGTGTTCAAGGCCGCCCGGGCCCGCCACCTGCTGATGCAACACGGTCGACGATCCGCAGCGCTGCTCCTTCATCACCCCGGCCGTCATTGACCGCAGCCCCATCGGTGGCCATTTCCTCATCCGGCACGTCGCCCGTGCTGATCCGGCACTGGCGTCACGCATCGAGGCCCTGCTGCCGCAGCACACCGGCACCGCCAGCATCGCTGGCGCTGGCGCCCAGGTGCAGGAAAAAGCTGGGCACCGTGCGCGAGCGACGCCACTTCTGGGAAACCCTGTTCGCCAGCCGCTTTGACGCCCCGGTGGCCCGGGGAGACATCGCGGCCGCCGAGGCTGAGCTGGCCCGCCAGCTGGATGGCCAGGCCGCCCGACAAGGCGAGGTCGTCGTGGTGCATGCCGACCCCGACGACCCGGGCCTTCTGACCTGCACGCCCTGCGCGCCCTGCAGGCCGCCGACCTGGTGCTGTACGAGGCACGCGTCTCCGAGCCGGTCCGTCAGCAGATCCGCAAGGATGCCGAACGCAGTTGCTGGCCCCGGCACTGGCTCCCCACGACCAGTTCGATGGCACGGGCAGTCAGCATGCGGCCCGCGTTGCCACCCGCCTGCGCGACGAAGCCCGCGAGGGCAAGCGTGTGGTCTGGCTGCGCTGCGCCCCACAGACCCCCTCCGATGATTCGACCTGCGAACAGATCCTGGCCCGAGCCCATGTTCCGCTGCGAATCATTCCCGGCGTCCCTTGTTTCCGGTCCCGATTCGCGGTCAGACGGATCCCGTCATCGGCAGCCTGCCCCGGCGGCCACCCTGCCGATCCCGGTGTCGATCCAGGCCGTACCCACCGCCATGTCTCCCGTCCGACGGCTGCGCGTTGCCACCCTAACACCTGCACCGCCTCTACCGGCGCAAACATCGACACGACACCACCCTTCGTCATTTCCAGGCGTCACAAAACCGCAAGATTTAGTAACGGCTTCCTATAATGGTCGCTTCCCCGACGGCCATGGAAAGCCCACGATGCTTGTCTCCCCACACTCCATCCCTGATCAGCAGACGTTGAACACCGACGTCTGCATCATCGGGGCCGGCCCTGCCGGCCTTGCCGCTGCCCAGGAACTGCTGGACAGTGGCCTCGATGTCATCCTGCTGGAATCCGGCGGCGAAGAGCCCGACGCAGCCACCCAGCAACTGGCGGCCGGCGTCTCCGAAGACACGCCCGACCTCTACCCCGACATCGTCTGGTCGCATGACCGGCGCTTCGGCGGCACCTCGGTGCAATGGGACGTGCAGGTCCATGGCACGAAGAACTGCCACCTGGCCACCTTCGATCCCATCGACTTCAAGAAGCGCGACTGGATGCCGCACAGCGGCTGGCCCATCGATTACGACACGATGCACCCGTACTATCTGCGGGCGCTCAAGCTGTGGGAAACCGGCATCGACTCGCTGGAGATGGCCCCGTGGGTCTCCGATGAGCGCAAGCTGCTGGACTTCAAGGACAACACCCTGGAGACCAAGCTGTGCATGACCGGCTCGCAGGCCGCGCTCACCGAAGGCATCGGCGGCCGGATCAAGCAGAGCCAGAACATGCGGCTCATCATGAAGGCCAACGCGGTCGAGCTGGACACCAACGAAGACGCCAGCACCGTCACCGGCGTGAAGGTGGCCTGCCTGGACGGACGCCGCTTCACCATTGCTGCCAGGCAGGTGATCCTCGCCCAGGGTGGCTTCCAGGTGCCCCGCCTGCTGCTGGCCTCCGACCGTGTGGCCAAGCATGGCCTGGGCAACGACAACGGGCTGGTCGGCCGCTTCCTGATGGACCGCCAGATCGTCAAGACCGGCACGCTGTTCCCGAACCAGCCCATCTCGGCCTTCGGCCTCTATGACCTGCAGCACCGCGGCCTCTCGCACGTGCTGGGCAAGCTGGCCATCCCGCAGAAAACGCTGGAAGAGCGCCACCTGATGAACACCTCCATCGGGCTCAACGCGCAGCCGGCGTTCTCGCGCGTGAGGCTCGCACAGCGCCTGTTCGGCCGCGGCACCACCTTCCGTTCGCCGGCCTCACTATTCGCTGCGCAAGATCGTGCGCGACCTGCGTGCCCGCCAGATGCCCGAGCGCCCGCTGCACCACCTGCTGAAGGTGCTGGGTGGCATCGACGACCTGGTGTTCATCAAGGTGGCCCGCGCCCCCTGGCTGCAGATCCCGTACAACCGCGACAGTGGCGGCTGGTACGAGGCACCGCACCGCGACCAGTTCTTCAAGGTCATCGATCTCTACCAGATCGCCGAGCAGTCGCCCGATCCGGACAACCGCATCACCCTCAGCGACGAGCGCGACGCCACCGGCATGCGCAAGCCGAAGGTGGAATTCCGCTGGCGCGACTTCGACATCCGCAGTGCCCCGGGCACGCAGGACATCGTGCAGAAGGCCTTCGAGCAGTCCGGCATCGGCCGACTGCGTGTCGAGCGCCGTGATGGCCTGCCCTCGGTCACCCAGATGACGGCCCACCACCCGCCGGCACGGCCCGCATGGCCGATGATCCCGAAACAGGGTGTGGTCGACCGCAACTGCCGCGTGCATGGCGTCTCCAACCTGTACGTGGCCAGCAGCGCCGTCTTCACCACCGGCGGCTGCGCGCCCCGACGCTGACCATCGTCGCCATGGCCGTGCGCGTGGTCGACGCTGTCAAGCAGCAGCTGGGCAAGGGCTGATCCTCCGCCTCCTGCAGCCTGCGCAAAGCGCCGCCGTTCGGCGGCCTTTTCATTTATCCATTCGTATCGTGGGCATGACGGATGTTGCGAACCATATCGATTACCATACTGCCGTTGCATTTCAGGCACATACCTTTCATAACCCATGATCTCCTCCTGCCCCCCACACCCTGCGCCGGCTGCCGCTGATGCTGGCCCTGGCCCTTGCTGCCCCCCTGGCCCATGCCCAGGAAGTCATCGTCGCGGCTGAAAGCGCTGAAAGCACCACTCCCCGCAAGGACGACGCCACCCTGCAGGCCGTGCATGTCACCGCCGTGCGTTCCGAAGGCTTCAAGCCCGTCACCGTCAAGGCCGGCACATTCCGCGGCGCTGACGTGATGGACGTGCCCTCCACCATCAACGTCGTTACCAGCAAGGTGCTGGAGGCGCAGGCGGCCGAAGGCCTGTACGACGCCGTGCGCAACACCGCCGGTGTCACCCGCCAGCAGAACGGCGGCGACACCTGGGACCAGCTGGTCATTCGTGGCATGGAGGTGCAGAACCGCACCAACTACCGCCTCAACGGTTCCATGCCCATCATGAACTTCTCGCAGGTGCCCATGGAGAACAAGGCCCGCGTGGAAGTGCTGAAAGGCGCCTCTGCCCTGTACTATGGTTTCACTGCGCCCTCGGGCATCGTCAACTACGTCACCAAGCGTGCCGGCCTTCACCCCGTCACCAGCGTGGGGCTGCGCTTCGACACCAACGGCACCCTCCTGGCACATGCCGACGTGGGCCGCCGCTTTGGCGATGAAGACCAGTATGCACTGCGCCTGAACGTGGCCGGCGGCCAGCTGGGCAACTACCTGGATGGTGTGGACGAAGGCAACCGCAGCTTCGCCTCGGCCGCCTTCGACTGGCGCGTGACCAGCCGCCTGGTGCTGGCACTGGATCTGGAGTACGACCGCCGCCGCACCGTCGAGCAGGAAGGGGTGGCCCTGCCCACTGCCGTCAACGGCACCATCACCCTGCCCCGCGCTGTCGATCCGAAGAAACTCGTGGGCCCGGACTGGGCCACCTTCCGTGCCGAGACCACCAACATCCAGGCACGGGCAGACTATGTCCCTGTCGGACAACTGGGCGCTGACCGTTGAAGCCGGCCGCTCCAAGGTGGATCGAGACCGCACGCTGCCCATCTTCCAGTTCACCAACGCCGCAGCCGTGGCCACGGGTGCCGGCCGCATCCGCGGCAACATGCAGAACAACGTCAACACGTCCGATCTGCTGCGTGGCGAGCTTGCCGGCACCTTCGACACCGCCGGCGTCACGCACAACCTGACGGCCGGCGTGGCCCGTGCCGAGAAGAAGCAGGACCCGGTCTACCAGCGCAACTACACGATCGCCAGCCAGAACCTGTACAACCCGGTGGCCATCACCAACTACACGCTTGGCGCCCGGCCGGCCAACCCCACCTCGCCGCTGCTGGAAACCTCGGACCTTGGCGTCTACGCCATCGACCGCGTGGAGCTGAACCCGCAGTGGCAGGTCATTGGCGGGCTGCGCTACAGCAAGTACAAGAGCGACCGGGCACCAACCACTACGACGCCACCAAGACCACGCCCATGGCTTCGGTGGTCTACAAGCCGGATGACACCCTGTCCTTCTACGGCTCGTATGGCAAGGCGCTGGAAGAAGGCGAGGCCGCACCGGCCGGCACCGCCAACCAGAACGAGCGCCTGCGTCCGGGCGTGAGCGACCAGTACGAGATTGGCGCCCGCTGGCAGATCTCCAACGGCACGCTGCTGTCGGCTGCCATCTTCGACATCAACCGCCCCGGCTACTACACCAACGCCAACAACGTCTACACGGCCGATGGCGAACAGCGCTACCGCGGCTGGAGCTGTCGGCCCAGGGCACGCTCACCCGGCAGCTGTCCTGGCAGTCGTCGGCACTGTGGCTGGATCCGAAATTCCGCAAGATCAACGACACCTACAACGGCAAGCTGCCCGAGAACGCCGCCAAGCACACCGGCAGCCTCTTCCTGTCGTATGCGCTGGATGACTTCGCCCCGGGTCTGTCCATCAACGGCGGTGCCTATTACACGGGTCGCCGGCCGGTCAACGACCTGAACCAGCCTCGGCTGGGCGGCATCACGCTCTACAGCGCCGGCGTCCAGTACCAGCATCACCTGTTCGGCAAGCATACCACCGGCAGCTCAACGTCGACAACCCGGCCGACAAGCGCTACTGGGCCGGTGGCGGCACCCGTCTGGCCGCCGGCGCCCCGCGCGTCATCAAGCTGGGTGTGAAGGTGGACCTGCAAAATGGCAGGATGATCAAGCAACTGCTGGCCATCTCGGCCGGAGCCAGCGCTGGCGCCTGCCTGCGCTGGCTGCTGGGCCAGGGGCTCAATGCCCCTGTTTCCCGCCATCCCGCCTGGCACACTGGTCGCCAACCTGCTGGGTGGCTATCTCATCGGCGTGGCGCTGGGCTTCTTTGGCCAGCACGTGGGCCTGGCCCCGGAATGGAAGCTGCTGATCATCACCGGCTTCCCGGGCGGGCTCACCACCTTCTCCACCTTCTCGGCCGAGGTCACCGCTCACCTGCAGGACGGGCGCTCGGCCCGCCATGGGGGGCCATCGGCATTCACGTCATCGGCTCGCTGGCCGCGACGATGCTGGGGCTGGCAAACCATGGGGCTGGACCCGGGGGTGAGCATGCGGCTCACCCGGAACCTGCGGCAGTCATCGCAGCGGAAGCCATCCAGCCGTGCGAATCAGCATTCCTGTACGGGCCTCACGCCATCCAGACCATTCCAGGTCGGTGCGTGCCAGATTTCAGAACGTCACCTTCACCCCCGCTCCGTACATCCGGGGTTGCAGCACGTCGGACACAATGACGATGCCACCGGCACTACGGTCATCGAATTTCCAGGTGGGCTTGCGGGCGTCGAACAGGTTGTCCACATAGGCATAGAACTGCCACGTCCGGTCCATCTGGTACGAGAGACGCGCATTGGCCACGGTGTGGCCTGCACATCGTAGCCCCGGCAGGTTGTTGTCGCTGGAGTGGTAGCCGTCGGTGCGGTGAACATTGGCATTCAGTGCCAGCTGGTCGGTGATGTTCCAGTTCACGTCCAGACCCGCCATGTACCGCGGTGAACGGCCAAACTCATTGCCCTCGAAGGACACGCCATCCGGATCGGAGAAGCGGTGAATCTTCGTGCGCAGCAGGCCGACACTGGCACGGATATCAAGGCTGTCCAGCGCCTTGTAGTCCGCCGACACCTCCAGGCCATAGGAGCGCGATTCATCGGCATTGCGCACCACGTTGCCCATCAGCCTGCCGTTCACGTAGTCGGGCACGTTGACCTGCGAATCCTTGCGGTCATCCCAGAACAGGTTGGCGTTCACCACCAGCCGGTCGCCCAGCGTGTCGATGCGGGTGAAGAGCTCGTAGTTCCACATCGTTTCCGGGTTGAACTGTAGAACGAGCCGTTTCGTTATTCGCAACCCTGCTCCACCGGGGTTGTAGCCACGACTCACCAGCGCACCCACGGTCCAGTCAGGTGACACGTCATAGGCCAGCGAGACCTTGGGCAGCAGCTTGTGATAGGTCTCGTCGAAGGTAATGGCATGCGCGCAGCGCTGGAGGTCCCGTTGCGCTTGACGCTATCGTGCTGATAGCGCAAGCCACCGGTCAACGACCATTGCGGCGCAAGGCGCCAGCTCATCTCGGTGAACACACCCAGACTGTCCTTCTTGTCTTGGAAGGACGACGTGCCTCGCAGATACAGCAGGTCATCGGCATCCACGTTGTTGTAGTAGACGCCCGCCATGCCACTGAGGCGGTTGTCGGGCGCCTTGAAGCTGGCACGCAACTCCTCCGAGAAATCACGCGAATCCATGTGAGCACCGCCGTTGCTCATCGGCACGGATACCCGTTCGGTGTTGCTGCGGCTGTACTGCAACTGGTTGTCCAGCCGAACCCCGCTGCCCAGGTCATAGGCCAGATCATGCACCCCTGTCCACCCATGGGTGTTGAAAGTGGGCATGGTCAGCGTGGCATTGTTCAACCGGTCATGGGGAGCATTGGCCGCCTCGGAAGTGGGCAGGTTGCCGCGCAAGTAGGAAAAGCGTCAGCTCGATTCCAGTCCCGGCGCCGCACTGGGCGTCCACAGCAACTTGATGCGGCCGTTGATGTTCTCGGGGTTGGTATCGGTATTCCCTTGGAATAGGTGGGATTGACGTAATTGATGTAGGTGTCGCGGCTGCTGTAGTCCAGCGCAATGCGTGCGGCCAGTTCCTCGTCCACCAGCGGCCGCGACAGCATCACCGAGGCACGCCGCGCCTTGCGACTCGCCCAGCTGCAGCTGCGCCGCACCTTCCGGCTTGAAGGTGGGATCCTTGGTGTTGACAATGACCGAACCAGCAATGCTGTTGGCACCCAGCGCCGCCGTCTGCGGACCGCGATAGACCTCGACGGAATCCACGTCCCAGATGGACGTGGTGCCAAAGGCGGTTTCCCAGTAGTTCAGGTTGTGGCCGTCGACATTGACACGAGCCCGTGGCACCGTACCTCCATAGAAGGCGCCTGCGCCGGAACTTGCCCCTGACCATCGACGCCCCGGATGACGGGCGCACCGCCGAGCCCGGTATACAGCACGTTGGGGATGTTGCGCGTCACATCCCTGCACCGCGGCTGCCTCGGGCTGTTCCTGCAGGTGACGGTTGCCGATGACAGCCACCGAACTGGCGGTTTCCTTCACCGTGCGGCGCACCTTCTCGCCGGTGACGACCACGCTGCCCGTGGTGGTGACTTCGCGGGTATCGGCCCGCAGGCCTCGCCTGTGCGAATGCTGCCGGGGCGGGAAGAACGGCTGCGAGGGCCAGAGCGGTGGCCGTCAGTCTGCCCGGAGCCCCCTCTTGCGTGAGGTCCAGCCTTCCCTTTGCTGCTTCCCTCCGACAAGGGACTGTCTGCGCTGGGTATTCGGCATCTCGTATTCCTCCCTCCGTCAGGCATGGGCGGCCACGCCCCGGGGCTCCCAGGACTCCTTTGAACGGGCCCTCGCGGATGTGGCCTTTCAAGCTATTATTAAAGAATAGCAAACAATTCCCACTATCAAGTCATCCTTCATTCCATGACTACCTCGACGTCGAGCACGCAGGCCATGCCGACCCGTGCCGAATTCATCTTTTTCCAGCGGCAGCCGCGAGCTGCATGCCCACGGCGTCCGCGAGACCATCACGGTGCCTGCCGTCAACGGGGATGCAGCCGACAGCCCACTGCAGCAGCAGGTAAGGGCCGCCTTCGACCGTGCCCGGAAGGCAGGCATGGAAAACCCGGTCGTCGTCGGGGCCATTCCCTTCGACGTGGACCAGCCCAGCCAGCTGTACGTGCCGGAAACCGCTGCCCGGCGCGATGCTGATCCATCCGCCCATGCGCAGGCCATGCCCATGCCCGCCCTGCGTTCCATGGATACGGTGCCGGATCAGCACGGCTTTCAGCAGGGGTGGCCAACGCCATCGCTGCGTTTCCCGCCGAAGGCATCCACAAGGTGGTGCTTTCCATCACCAGTCGGCTTCACTTCACCGGGTCGGTGCCTGTGGCGGCGCTGCGCAACAATCTGCGCCGGCTCAATCCGTCGGGTTATCTGTTTCAGGTCCCGCTGCTCGGCAACATCCACCGGTGGGCGTCAGTCCCGAGCTGCTGATCGAGAGCGCGGTACCACGGTCCAGTCAACCCTGCTGGCGGGCTCTGCCCGTCGCCGAGCCGACCCCGCCGAAGACCGGGCGACGGCCGAGCGGCTCTCGGCCCTCGGGCAAGGACCATCACGAGCACCAGTTCGTGACTGCAGACATCCGGGCCCGGCTGGAACCCCGTGTGCCACGCTGGACGTGCCCGCCCGCCCTCCCTCATCAACACGGCAGCCCTGTGGCATCTTTCCACCCGCATTCGTGGTGAGCTGCAGGATCCGCAGACCAATGCGCTGCAGCTGGCCTGCTGCATCCACCCCACCCCCGCCGTCTGCGGCACACCGCGTGATGCCGCACATGCGCTGATCCGGCGCATCGAGCCCTATGACCGTGGACTGTTCACCGGCATCGTGGGCTGGATGGACGCGCAAGGCAACGGTGAATGGGTGGTGACGATCCGCTGCGGCGTGCTGCATGACAAGTGGCTACAGATCTATGCCGGTGCCGGCATCGTTGATGCGTCCGATCCGCAGTCCGAATGGAACGAGGTCCAGACCAAGCAGGGCACCATGTTGCGTGCCTGCGGGCTGGGTGAAGAGCAAGCTGCCCCCATCCCGACCGCAGCCTGACGGCAAGCCCAGGGGATGGCCTGCCAGTTCTGGCTGGCGCTGCCATCCCATTCCATGCTTCATTCCGGTCAGCCCCCTTTTCAACATCCCCTTTTCTTGCTTCCTCGGCATTTCATCATGGCCATTCCTTCCATCCGCAGCTACCCCATGCCTGCGCCTGACAGCTTTCCGGCCAACAAGGTGGCCCGGAAGCTGGATCCCTCACGCGCAGCGCTGCTCATCCACGACATGCAGCGCTGTTTCCTTCGCTTTCTATGAAACCGACTCCGGGCTGCTGCAGACACTCATCGGCAACATTGCCGCACTGAAGCGCTGGGCCGCTGCCCGTGGCGTTCCCGTTTTCTACACGGCACAGCCGCACGATCAACCGGCATCCGACCGTGCGCTGCTCAACGACATGTGGGGGCCGGGCCTGACCAAGGCCGATCCTGCCCAGCAGGCCGTGGTAGCGGAAATTGCCCCCGCTGACGGGGACGTGGTGCTGACGAAGTGGCGCTACAGCGCCTTTCAGCGCAGCGACCGGATACGCGGATGAGACGCTGAAGCGCGACCAGCTGATCATCGTCGGTGTCTATGCGCACATCGGCTGCATGATCACGGCCGTGGAGCCTTCATGAAGGACATCCAGCCCTTCATGGTGGGGGATGCCGTGGCGGACTTCTCGGAAGAGGAACACCGCATGGCCCTGAAATACGTGGCCACCCGCTGCGGGGTCGTGACGAGTTGCCAGAAAATCACGGACATTCAGCCATGAGCGACATTCAGAAACAGGACAGGATTTCGGACGACAACCGGTTCGTGGGCAAACGGGTTCTCGTTACCGGCACGGCACAGGGCATCGGTCAGCGCATCGCACAGCGTTTCGTGCAGGCGGGTGCCGAAGTCATCGGACTGGACCGGCAGCCCGCGGCGGCCACAGGCGACGGCACGGGCCATGCGCTCTCCTTCGAGCAGATCAGCTGGACGTGACGGATACCAAAGGCCATCGTTCGGGTGTGCGATCAGCTGAAGGCACGCTGGCAGACGCTGGACGTGCTGGTGAATGCCGCAGGCGTGCTTCGCATCGGCGGGCTGGACACGCTGACGGCCGAGGACTGGAATGCCTGTCTGGACGTGAACGTGACGGGCCCCTTTCACCTCATCCAGCAATGGGCGCCGGTCTTCAAGGCGCAGCGCCGGGGCGCCATTGTCAACATCGCGTCCAATGCGGCCGTGGTGCCGCGCATCGGCATGCTGGCCTATTGCACGTCCAAGGCAGCCATGGCGGCGATGAGCCAGACGGTGGCGCTGGAACTGGCGCCTTTCGGGGTGCGCTGCAACATCGTGTCGCCCGGCTCCACCGACACGCCGATGCTGGCCGGCATGCTGGGTGACCCGGCCGGGCAGCGCCGCCTGGTGGAAGGGCTGCCGGAGCAATACAAGCTGGGCATTCCGCTGGGCAAGATCGGCCGACCGGACGATATCGCCGACGCGGTCCTGTTCCTGGCTCTCGGATCAGGCCGGCCACATCACGATGCAGCAGATCGTGATCGACGGCGAGGCCACGCTGGGGGCCTGAGCATCTGGCCCGTTGATGCCTGCGCCTGCCTCGGCGGATCGAGGGGAGCCGGCGGGGCGTGTTCCAGCGTGTGCGTCCTGCCCTGTCCGGACCAGCCCCCGTCACCGCCCCCGACAGGCCAGCCGCAGGATGCCCAGCGCCACCATGGCGATGAGTGCGGCGATGGCGACGACACCGAAGATGTCGGGCAGGCTCATCTGGCGGGCCGTGAGGTCGGCCACCAGGAAGGACCGGCAATGCCGCCGAAAGCGGCCAATACCCAGCATCCAGGCCACGCCGGTGGCGCGGCCTTCGGTGGGATAGAAGCCTGCAGCCAGCGCCGGCATCGAGGCCTGGGCGGCGTTCATCACCAGGCCGGCCACGAAGACCACGGCCATCAATACACCATGGCTACCGATAGCCTGACCGATAGCCCAGACCGACAGCGCCGTGGCGACCGTAGCCCAGCGCCAGCACACTGCTGCCGTCGAAGCGGTCCATCAGCCAGCCCAGGGCAATGGCCCCCACGCCGCCCAGCGGGAACAGTGCCGTGATCAGCGATGCGGTGCGTGGATCCATGCCGCTTTCGCGGAACAGCACGGGCATCCAGTTGATGAGGGCGCAGAAGACCACCAGCCCCATGAAGTAGGCCAGCCACAGCATCAGCGAGCCAGCCGGATACGGGCGCGAGCACCGAGGTGATGCTGCGGGGCGCCTGCGCACAGGCACGATCAGGCTCGTTCTGGCGGGTCTGCAGGTAGCGCAGTGATTCCGGGCAGCCAGATGGCTGTACGGCAGCAGGACAAGCGGCGCGACACCGCCCAGTTGCAGCACGCTGCGCCAGCCCAGTGCCGGAATCATCCAGCCGGCCGAAAAGCCACCAGCGCCGCCCGGAAAGCCGCAGAACATGGCGTTGGTGATGAGCGCGCGCCGTGCCGGGGCTGCATTCACTGACCAGCGTGACGGCATTGGGCATGGCCGCCCCAGTCCCACGCCGGTGATGAAGCGCAGTGCCGTGAGCGTGGTCAGATCCGTGAAGGTCGAGGCCGGGCAGGCGGCGCCGAACACCGCCACCGAACCGATCAGCGCGAGGCGGCGCCCCAGCGATCGGCCAGCGGCCCGCCATCAGGGCACCGGCAGCCGGGCCGAACAGTGCCGCGCTGAGCACGGGGAGCCAGGCCGGCAGCCACGCCCCGAGTCCTGCATCAGCGAGGGGCGATGTGGCCGATGGCGGCCGTGTCGAAGCCATCGAACAGAACCACCAGGAAACACATCAGGAAGACGCGCCAGCGGACGGCATCCACCGGCTGGCTGTCGGAAACGTGCTGCGGCCGCGCTGTCGGCCGGATCTTGGAATCGGGCATGTTGAGGATCTTCTGGCGTCGTGCCGGAGGCCCGGAGGATTCGGCGGAATCGGGCGCTGTCAGGGCGGGAGGCGGACATCGGTCCGACTGCCGGGCGGTGCCCGGCACGTTCGCCTGCTGGATGGACTGAAACACGCTATGGTAGCGATTCCTTGAAGCTAACATGTCTTTCCGGACCTGTCGGCACAGACCATCATTTGACGGCGGCAAGGTGCTTGCGTAGACTGCAGATGCTTTGGTTCCGCAGGGAAAGTCTGCCATCCCAGACGTTCCCGGTCTGCATCACGTCGTCTTCGGCGTCACGACACGCCGTTGAGCAAAGGCTTCCGTGCAGATCCCACGGAAGTTGCCCGTGCTGTCGTCGCCATCCACTGCACCCCGGCCACAGAATCCAGCCGTCATCCGGACATTGATGCCCGGCGCGGCACGAAATGGAACTGCCCCCGCAACTGTAGGCATGGAGCCTGTCCTCTCAGGACCACTGGACCCCGCTTCGGGTCCGGGAAGGCGAGGACCGGCGATGAAGTGCCAGTCAGGAGACCTGCCAAGGCAAGCTGTTGTTCGCGGCCATGGGGTGTCCGGGCAGTGAGCGATTCTTCTTGCAGTCGGCGTTCCGGAGCTTTCCTGGCTCCATGCCTCCTGGCACCGTGCCATGGGCTCCCGGTCATGCGTTCCGGGCTCCCTGTCCGCGATGCCCGGTGGGCGCACTGCCCTGATGCTTCAGGCACGGGATGCCGGACACGCTTGCGCGGCGCATGGCTGTTGTCACGACAGCCGGCCCCTCGGCAGACACGCACAGAGGTTCTCGCACCGCTCTTCCCTTCGACGGCCACAACCGTCACGACATCGAAGGAGCGAGAACCATGTCGACCCGTCATCACATTGCAGCCGCCTTGCTGGCCCTGGGGCTGGGCAGTCTTTCCCTGGGCGCACACGCCACCCACTATCCGCTGAAGGTGGACAACTGCGGCTACACGCTGGAATTTTCCAAGGCACCGGGCTCGGTCATCACCGTCGGCCAGGCCGGTAGCGAGATGCTGTACGCCCTGGGCCTGGGCAGCAAGGTGGCGGGCACATCGTTGTGGTTCAACCCGGTCCCTGCCGAAGTTCAAGGACATCAATGCCAAGGTGCCGCGCCTGGCGACAACGACCCCAGCTTCGAGACGGTGGTGAGAAGCGCCCGGGGCTGGTGGTGTCGCAGTTCGAGTGGCAGATCGGCAAGGAAGGCGTGGTGGCCACGCGCGAGCAGTTTCATGACCTGAAGATTCCCACCTACCTGATGCCATCGGACTGCGAGGGCAAGGACAATCTGGTAGGTGCCGACGGCTACGCGCACGAAGCCCTATGACATCGCCGCGCTGTACAAGAGCATTTCGCAACTGGCCGAGATCTTCGATGTGGAGGCGAACGGCAAGGCCCTGGTGGATGATCTGAAGGCACGTCAGGCCGCCGCCGTGCAGAAGGTGAAGGCTTCGGGCATCAGGATCTGTCGGCGGCGGTGTGGTTCTCCAGCGCCGACATGGACGTGAACCCGACCGTGGCGGGTCAGAAGGGCGTGGCCGGCTACATGCTGAGGGAACTGGGTCTGCGCAACGTGGTGACCTCGGCCGAAGAGTGGCCGACCGTGGGCTGGGAGACCATCGCCAAGGCCAATCCCACCATTCTGGTGATCGCGCGCATGGACCGCCGGCGCTTCCCGGCCGATGACTACGAGAAGAAGCTGGAATTCCTGAAGACTGACTCGGTGACGAAAGCACATGGACGCCGTGAAGAACGGCACGCATCGCCAGTGTCGATGCCGACGCACTCAGGCCTCGATCCGCATTGCCGACGGCATGGAGGCGATTGCCGATGCCGTGGTGAAAGGCCGGCGCGGCGCACTGAGGTGAGCATGCCCCTGCCCGGCGCGAGGATGGCTGCAGCGTCTGCTGCTGGCTCTCATCACTGGCGCTGCTGCTGTCGGTGATGCTGCTGTGCAGTGGGCGGCGAGATCCGGATGCCGGCCGGTACCATCGGTGACGTGCTGGCAACCACCTGCTGGGTGCCGGCATCGAGGTCGATCCATCGATGACGGCATTGTCCCGGAACTATCGGCTGACCCGCCATCGTGGCGGCCTGCTGCGGCGCGGGGCTGGCGGTGTCGGCGGTGCGCAGACGCTGCTGCGCGCAATGCGCTGGCCGACCTACCTGCTGGGCATCCTCGGCCGGCGCTTCCACCGGCGCCGTGCTGGTGGCGGTGGCCGTGTGGGCGGCGGCGTGGTGTCGATGACGGCCGGCGCCTTCGCCGGCGCCGTGACCGCCTTTGCGCTGGTGGCGCTGCTGGCGGGCAGCCGGTGGCGGCGGGCTGCGCAACAGCGGGCGAGATCATCCTGGCGGGCATCGCGGGGTCGCAACTCTTCAATGCACTCCCTTCGCTGATCATCACCAAGTCGGGCAGTGCCGAGCAGGCGCGCGGCATCATGTTCTGGCTGCTGGGCAGCCTGAGCGGCGTGCGCTGGCCGGACGTGCCCATCACCACCGTGGTGGCGGCGCTGGGGCTGGTGGTCTGCCTGCTGCATGCCCGGGCGCTGGATGCCCTTCACCTTCGGGGCCGAGGCGGCGGCGGCGCTGGGCATCGGCGTGCGCCGGGTGCAGGCCGTGCTGCTGCTGACGGCTGCGCTGGTGACGGCCGTGATGGTGTCGGTGGTGGGTGCCATCGGCTTCGTGGGACTGGTGATTCCGCACGTGGCACGGTTGCTGGTGGGCGTTCGCCACCACCGGCGCTGCCGGCCAGTGCGCTGATCGGTGCCCTCTTCCTGATGCTGGCGGATGTCTGTTCGCGCATCCTGCTGAAGGGCCAGGTGCTGCCCATCGGCGTGGTGACGGCACTGGTGGGCGCGCCGGTGTTCGCAATCATCCTGCTGGGACGCAGGCAACAGCCATGATGCACCGGAGGCAGGAATGATCACGACGCAACAGGAATTTGCCGAGGTACGGGAGGTGCCCGCCCTGGAAATGAACGGGGTGAGCTGGCACGCGGGACGGCACAAGGTGCTGTCGGACGTGTCGCTGGCCGTGAAGCCGGGCGAGCTGCTGGGGTTGATCGGCCCGAACGGGTCGGGCAAATCCAGCGTCTGCGCATTCGGCGGGCATCCATGCCCCACGCAGGGCACCGTTCACCTGCACGGGCCAGCAGTCTGCGTGCCATGGGACGCCGGCAGGGTGGCCCAGCATCTGTCATGGTGGCGCAGACAGCCGATACACTGGATGCGATCACCGCGCGGGATGCCGTGGGAGCTGGGCCGCACGCCGTGGCTGTCGGCGCTGCAGAGCTGGTCGACGCGCGATGACGAGATCGTCTCCGAGGCGCTGGGCTGCGTGGGCATGCACGACCGTCAGCAGCGCCTGTGGGGCAGCTTTCGGCGGGCGAACGCCAGCGCATCCACATCGCGCGGGCGCTGGCTCAGCAGCCGCAGATCCTGCTGATGGACGAACCCCACCAATCACCCGACATCCACCAGCAACTGGCACTGATGGATCTGGTACTGGCGCTGCCGATCACCAGGTGATGGCCATTCATGACCTGAACCAGGGCGATGCGCTGCGACCGGCTGGCGGTGATGCACGAGGGCCGGCTGCATGCCTCGGCAAGCCGGCAGCATCCTGCAGGCCCCGCTGCTGAAGGGAGATCTTTCAGGTGCGTGCCACCGAGCTGTTCGACCCGGCCGACGGGGCGCGGATTCTGCGCTTCGGTGCGCTGGCTCAGGGCGGCATTTCCGAAAAACCCGTTCACTGACCTGCCTGGAGCAGGGTCCATTCATCATGATGTCGACTTCATTCCCTCTTTCCCGTCTGGGCGGGCTGGCCCTGTCTGCCACCTTGCTGCTGGCCGCACTGCCGGCGCAGGCCGAAACCTTCCAGGTGAAGATGCTGAACCGCAACAGCACCGGCCCGATGGTGTACGAGCCTGAGTTCCTGAAGGTGAAGCCCGGCGACACGGTGAAGTTCCTGGCCACGACCAGCGGCCACAATGCCGCCTCCATCGACGGGATGCTGCCGGCAGGCGCCCAGCCCTTCAAGGGCAAGATCAACGAGGAGATCGAGGTGACCTTCACCGAATCCGGGCTGTACGGCGTGAAATGCCTGCCGCACTATGCCATGGGCATGGTGATGCTGATCCAGGTGGGCGATGCCGATCCGCCCGGATGCGGGTGCCCGATGCGGTGCCGGCGCGAGCGAAGAAGCGCTTTGCCGAGATCGTGACGCGGGCTCAGGCATCCCACTGATCGCGCGATGGCTGTTCACCGGAGCAGCCAGGCAGACCGCCGCAGGATGCCGGCCTGCGGCAACCGTGCAGGCACGGGTGCCTTGCTCATGAGCGAAGCTTCTGCGTGACGTTCATTTTTGCCGGGCGCCCTCGTCCCCGGTAATGCAGGTACTTCGCGGCCAGCAGGGGCGGCGATGAGCACCGCCGGCACGGCCAGGGCAGCGGTGACGGCGGCCAGGCTCCAGCCGGCATTCAGCATCCAGGCACCGGCAAAGGCCGAGATGACCGCCCGATGCGGCCGAGACCGTGCATCCAGCCGTTGCCGGTGGCACGCGCCGGCAGCGGGAAGAAATGGCTGGACAGGGCGTTCATGCCGGTACCGCCACCATTGAGCCCGGCACCGATGACGAAGGCGACGGCACACATCAGTGCATAGTGGCCACCGACGCCGCCAAGCAGCACCAGGGCAGCGCCTCCCAGCAGGTAGGCGCCGGCCAGCGCACGTGGTGCGCCTCGTGGCGGTCCATCAGCCAGCCCAGCAGGGATGGAGCCCAGCGGGCCCGCCCAGCTGGAACATGGCGCTGACGATGGCGGCCTGCTGCGGTCCATGCCGGCGTCCTTCAGCATGGTGGGCAGCCAGCTGCCCAGCAGGTAGACAAAGGGGAACAGGTGCAGGAAATAGATGCTCCACAGCATGAAGCTGCCGGCACGGTAGTGGCGGTTGAACACGATCTGCACGGGGCGCTCGTGGCCTTCCACCCGGGGCTGCGCCGGCAGCACGAAGACGGTGTCTTCCGAGGTGCTGCCCGGGGCACAGCGCTCGACAATCCGGCGGATGCGCCCCTGACTGCCCTGGCGATGCACGAGGTGGGTAGGCGATTCGGGCATCAGCACCGCCATGAGCGAGCGACAGCACCATGGGCACCACGCCGCCGAAGACGAAGACGCTCTGCCAGCTCAATGCGGCACCAGCCAGGCGGCCGGAAGCCGCCGCCCGCTGACCGACGGTGAAGCCTGCAAAGACGATGGTGACCAGCAGCGAGCGCCGGGCACGCGGCGCGTATTCGGTGGCCAGTGTGGCCGCCATGGGCATGATGCCGCCCATGGCCAGCCCGGCAATGAAACGGTATGCGATGAAATGCCACTGGTCCGTGGCGGTGGCCACCAGCAGTGTGAAGAGGCCGAACATCATCACGCCGACGCACAGGACGCGACGCCTGCCGAAGAGATCGCCCAGCGGGCCGGCCACCATGGCGCCGAGGGTGAGGCCCGCCAGCGCAGCACTCAGTACCGGTGCAAGGTCGTCATTGCTCCAGTGCCAGGCGGCCTTCAGCGCCGGCCCCACGAAGCCCGCGATGACGACATCGAAGCCGTCCATGACCACGACCAGGAAGCACAGGGCGATGATCCACTGCTGGTAGCGGCTGACGCCCCGCCCATCCAGCAACGCACGCACATCCAGCGTGGGAGCACCGGGCGCTTGCCCTGCCGTCGGCGGGACGACATCCGCCGTGCGGATGTCTGATGCGGTGGATGGCGTGGAATGCTGCATCGGATCCTGCATTTCGCATGATGACGACGGGACAAAAAGACGACGGAATGGTCGATGGTACGGGACGCGACCATTCCCGCCTTGCGACACCCCTGCCATGCCCGGGGTAAGCGCAGTGCCCTGACGAGGGGACACCGGGCTCGGGAAGAGCCTCAGGCCATCGGGTTGGCCAGTGCACGCAGCTGCCCGGGCGTGGCCACCGGCGAACCGAAGTACGCCAGATACGCGGGAATCTGCTCGTAGAGCATGTCCAGTCCGCCCTGCCCCTGGCAGCCACGTGCCGGGCCGCGGCGAAAGGGGTGACTTCGGCGCTGAGCACCACTTCCCCACATAGGCATGCGGCGGGATGCGCTCGACATCGATGGGCAGGGGGTCGCCTGTCTTCATGCCCAGCGGCGTGGCGTTGACCACGATATCGAAGCTGGCCGGGTCGGCGCTGCCGGTGACGACCTCCAGCGCCGGGTACTGCTGCCGCAGCCGTCCGGCCAGCGCCTGCATGACGGGTTCCCGGACATCGAAAAGCGCCAGTCGCGCCACCCGGCGCCAGCCAGCGACGCGGCAATGGCCGAGCCCGCCGCCACTGCCCACCACCAGCGCCGAGCAGCCTCGGGCGCGAAGCCGTTGCGCCGCATGCCGAGCACGAATCCTCGCCATCGAACATGTCGCCTTCAGGGCTGCCGTCCGGGCGCGTCGCACGGCGTTGCAGGCGCCGGCGATGCGGGCGGCGATTTCCGAGACGCGATCGAGCAGCGCCGGCGTGGTGCTCTTGTGCGGCATGGTGATGAGCGCCCCCACGACGTTGCCCGTGCCAAAGAGCGCTCGCAGCAAGTCCGGATAACGGTCGGGCTGCGAGGCGAAGGGAACGACCACCACGTCCTCGCCCGACGGGCAAACCAGGGTTGTAGATCATCGGGGACCGAAAGGTCTGGGTGGGATAGCCGATGTGGGCGAGCAGGCGCGTGTTGCCAGTGATCATGCCGCGGTGTTCCGGATGAGGGGTTGCCAGGAGAGATGCGCCGAACGCGAAGGCGCCAAATAGGCGGGCTGCATGATGATGAGCATGCGGAATAGGCATGAGGCCATGGGGTGTTGCAGATTGTCCTCAGGAAAAACCATTAACATGTAGCCTCTGCGACAGGCGCCCGAGGTCTGTCGCGCGACTCGGTCGACCCCGACTGCGCACGACGACAAGGAGTAAAGCATGGGTCTGAACGCTCTCTTTCTGGGATATGGTCGCATGGGCGCAGCCCTGGGCGAGGCCTGGCTGGGTGCCGGGCTGGTGGACGGCATTGATGCAGTGGATCCGATCCGAGCTCAGGATGTGCAGGCCCGCCTGTACCGTCAGGCCGCCGACCTGCCGGACACCCCCTATGACCTGGTGGTGATGGCCGTGAAGCCGGTGATGGCGCGCGAGGGCGCTGAGTGCGCTGCCGGCCAGCCAGCTGCAGAACGCCACGATCATCTCGGTGATGGCCGGTGTGCCGCTTCAGACGCTGCGCGCTTCGCTGCCGCTGGAACGTCCCGTGGTCCGCAGCATGCCCAACACGGCCGTGATGGTGCGCCGAGGGCTGCGTGGGGCTGTATGCCGACGAGGACGTGTCGCCGGCGCTGCGTCAGACGATCTCGCGGCTCTTCGATGCCGTGGGGCGTTCGTTCTGGGTGGATGACGAGGCCCAGTTGCACGCGGTCACCGCCATCAGCGGCAGTGGCCCGGCCTACTACCACCTGTTTTCCGAGGCGCTGGCTGACGCCGGCGTGAACCTGGGCTTGCCGCGCGAGCTGGCAAGCAGCTGGCGGCAGCAGACGGCGCTGGGAGCAGCCACGCTGCAGACGCAGTACGATGCCGATTTCGTGGCGCTGCGTCAGGCCGTCACGTCGCCCAACGGCACCACGCATGCCGCCATCGAGGAGTTCGAGCAGGGCCAGGCACTGCGCCGGCTGGTGGATGTGGCGGCGGCCAAGGCCGGACAGCGTTCGGTCGAACTGTCGGGCGGCTGAGCTTCCTGCCCCTGGCCCTCCGGCGGATAAAGGCGCCGAGGGCGCATCAGAGCAGGCCCTTCGGGCCCCGGCCCCACCTCAGCCGTTGCCCTCAGGCGTCGCCCTTTCAGCCGTTCCCTTCAGCGGGCGTTGCCGGGCTGGCGGGCCGTGCGCATGAACTCGGCCACGCAGTCGTTGGCCGGATGGTCGAGCAGTTCCTGCGGGGTGCCGACCTGCACCAGCTCGCCGGCGTTGAGGATGGCGGGCGGTTGCCCATCTTCAGCGCCTCGTCGATGTCGTGGGTGATGAAGACGATGGTCTTGCCCAGCCGCTGCTGCAGGGCCAGCACGGTGTCCTGCAGCCGGATGCGGATGAGCGGATCAAGGGCCGAGAAGGCTTCGTCCATCAGGATGATGTCAGTATCGGCCGTCAGCGCCCGCGCCAGCCCCACGCGCTGGCGCATGCCGCCAGAGCTGTTCCGGATAGCTGTCGGCCATGTCGGCCAGTTCCATCTCGCGCAGCCAGTAGTAGGCACGCTCGCGCTGCTCCTTGGCTGACAGGCCCCGCACACGCAGGCCGAAGCAGGTGTTCTGCATCACCGTCAGGTGCGGCAGCAGTCCGAAGTGCTGGAACACCATGCTGACCCGGGCACGCCGGAATTCGCGCAGGCCCCGCGCATCCAGGGCCGTGACATCGATGTCGCAGGCCTGGATGCGGCCGCAGGAGGCTCGATGAGCCGGTTGATGTGGCGCACCAGCGTGGACTTGCCCGAGCCGGACGGGCCGATGACGCAGAAGATGCCGCCTGAGGGAATCTCCAGGCTGATGTGACGCAGCCCGACACGGCAGCCGGTACGCGCAAAGATCTCGTCGCTGGGCACGTTCTGGTGCAGCAGGGCCATGGCCTCCTGCACCTGGCGGGGCCGGTCGCCGTAGATCTTGCTGACATCCTCGAACACGATGCGGGTCATCTGTTCCCCCTCCGTCCGTAGGCCTGGGTGATGCGGTCGATGACGATGGCCAGGATGACGATGGCGGCACCGGCCTGCACGCCCCGGCCAATGTCCAGCGTCTGGATGGCCTGCAGCACGTTCTCGCCCAGACCGCGCGCGCCGATCATCGACGCCACCACGACCATGCCCAGCGACATCATGACGGCCCTGATTGATGCCGGCCAGGATGGCGGGCCGCGCCTGCGGCAGCAACACCCAGAACAGGAGCTGGGTGCGGGTGCAGCCGAAGGATTCGGCCGACTCGATCATCCGGGCGTCAACCTCGCGGATGCCCAGAGCGGTGAGACGCACCAGCGGAGCGGTGGCGTAGACCACGGTGGCAAACAGCGCCGGAATGCGGCCGATGCCGAAGAGCATCAGCACCGGAATGAGATAGACGAAGCTGGGCATGGTCTGGATGATGTCCAGCACAGGCGAGAGCCACCGATGCAGCCAGCGGCTGCGCGCCATCAGGATGCCCAGCGGGAAGCCGATCACCAGAATGAAGAGGAAGGCCGCAACCAGCAGCGCCAGGGTCTGCAAGAGCGGCGTCCACAGGCCCAGCCCTCCGATGAGGTAGAAGCCGGCCGCACTGAAAGCAGCCGACCCGAGGCTGCCCGTGGCGTGCCAGGCCAGGCCAGCCAGCAGCGCCAGCAGCAGCCGAGGGCGGCACCGCCCCCAGCGCACGCTCCAGCGGCAGCAGCAGCCCATGCAGCAGCGACTGGCTGAATGCGCGGAAGCTCTCGCCATGACGGGAGACGAGGTCGGGCCAGGCTGTCGTTGAGCCAGTCGGCCACCGACCAGGCGGGGAAGAAGGCTTCCGGACCGGAAGCCGTCACGTTGTCCGGAGTTTCAGGCTGTTCCGTGGCGCCCTTCTGCCCCGGCAGGCGTGTCGCGTCGATGCCCAGCCGACGGGCACACGCTGGGCGGCCTCGGCCGGCAGCCAGTGCCCACAGCTCGGGACGCTGCTGCAGGAAGAGGCGAGCCTCGAGCGGTGCCGTCACGGCAGTTCTCGGTCATGTCGAGAATGAGCCGATCAAGCACCTCGGGCGACAGCTGGAGTTTGCGGATGAGCGCGATCACCTGCGGATACTGCTTCTGCAGCGAGGCCGAGACAGCCATGGCCAGCCGGGACACCGGAAAGCCCGAGACGCAGCGATCACGGGAAGCCGGGTTCATCAGCTCGGGCCAGCAGCGGGCGTCGTAGTCGGGGAACGCGATGGGCACCAGGTCGTATTTGGCCATGAGGCCGGCCGGGTGCAATAGTAGAAGAGCAAGGGCTCGCGGCGGGCAATGGCCGAGGCGATCTCGGCATCCAGCGCCGCACCGGTGCCGGGATGGACGTTGGGTAGCGTTTGGAAAGCCCGGTGTTGGCCAGCAGCCGGGTGTTGAAGGTCTCGCAGGCCCAGCCGGCCGGGCAATTCAGGAAGCGTGCCTGGCCGGGCTGTTCCGGGATTGGGGAACAGATGGGCATGGCGGGCAGATCATCCACCGACTTCAGGTCAGGGTGCTGCTCCTGCACGTAACGGGGCACGTACCAGCCCTGCACGGCGCCACCGGTGAGCGTGTCGCCCAGGATGGCGACCTTCTTGTCGGCCACGGCCTTCTCGATGCCGGGCGAGCGTCCGACCCATTGTTCGGCAATGATCTGGATGTCGTCCTGGATGAGGGCCGACTCGAGCTGGGCACCGAGCCGGGCACCACCTCGGTGCGGCAGCTCAGACCCTCGCGCAGCAGCAGATCCAGCAGCGCCGTGGTGATCTGGCCACTTTCCCAGTCAGCCCGCCTGGGCGGATGGGGTCCTGAGCAGCACAGTCGGCATGCGCCGGTGCCGGCGCATCCGCAGCGGCTCGGGTCGCAGCCGCATCAGGGCCACGACCAGAGCAAACAGCAGGGTGTACAGCTGGATGGCCAAGGGCGCCTCCTGTGGGGAAGTGGATCAGCCGGGGCGGCCGATCAACCGGAATGGCCGATCAACCGGAATGGTCGATCAACCGGGGTGGTCGATCAACCGGGGTGGCCGATCAACCACGCTGCCGAGCATGCCGCACTGGGTGCAGTAGTCGCAGCCATCTTTCCGGATCATCGCACAGGCACCGCACTCGCTGCATTTTTTCCCGGCCATGATGCCCGAGGATTCAGGGGCTGCCTGCACGGCCGGCTCGACCGACGGCAGTTCGCCCGGCTCGAACAGCGAGGCCTGCACGGCCTCCTGGCGCTTGGCGATGAGGTTCTGGATAGCGTAGGCGATGGCGGCGACTTCACTGTCATGCCAGCGCGGCACGTGGGTGCCGTCGGCCTTCTCATAGGTGCCCAGCCGCACCGGGCCACGGTCCCAGGTGACCTTGCGCATGTCGGACAGCGCACGGTCAAGGAAGCCGCCACGAGCCGCCGGGCTGAGCATCCACATGGTGGCGGTGATCCACTGCTGCGATTCGCCGCTCTGGCCCACGGGCATGAAGAACTCGATGCGCGCTCGACGGTACGACCATCGGTGCCCTCGACCGGCAGGGAAGGAGACGATGAGGTAGAGGCGCTGCTGGCCTTCGTGCGTCCAGTACTCGATCTTCTCGGCCACGGCGTTGAGCGCGCCCTGCGGACGGCGCTCGATCACCTTGCGCATCGGATCCTGCTCGTGCTGTTGTGCGGCGGCCTCGGCCTTGTCGGCAGGCTTCTCTTCCTTCTTGGCAGGCTCGGCTTCAGCACGGCACCCAGAATGGGGTTGGGCCGGTAGGTGGCCAGCCCCTTCAGGCGGGCCTTCCAGGCCTGCTGGTACAGGTCCTTGAAGTCTTCGTAGGGGTAGTCGGCCGGGACGTTGACGGTCTTGGAGATGGAGGTGTCGACGTAGGGCTGCACGGCCTCCATCATCGCCACGTGCTCTGGGCCGTCATGGCCGGGGCGTTGACGAAGTAGTCGGGCAGGGTTGTCACGTCACCGCCCTGCGACTTGAACAGCCGCCAGGGCGTGATCCTCGACCACGTATTCGCTGCGGCTGCCGTCGGCCTCGCGCTTGCGGCGCGTGTAGAGTCCAGAGAACGGCGGCTCGATGCCGTTGCTGGCGTTGTCGGCAAAGGCCAGGCTGACCGTGCCGGTAGGCGCGATGGACAGCAGGTGGCTGTTGCGGATGCCGTACTTGCGGATGTCGGCCTTGATGTCGTCAGGCAGGCGCGAGGCGAAGCTGCCCTCACCCTTCTTGCTGCCCTTGCCCAGGTAGCGGTCGGCATCGAACTGCGGGAAGGCGCCCTTTTCCTTGGCCAGCTCGACCGAGGCACGGTAGGCGGCGTTGCGCATGGTCTCGGCAATGCGGGCGGCCATGGCGCGGCCCTCGGCGCGGTCGTAGCGCAGCTTCAGCATGGCCAGCGTGTTGCCCAGGCCGGTGAAGCCCACGCCGATGCGGCGCTTGGCGGCGGCTTCGGCGCGCTGCTTGTCCAGCGGCCAGAAGGTCACGTCCAGCACGTTGTCCAGCGCACGCACCTGGATGGCCACCACGTCCTCGAAGGCGGCGAAGTCGAAGGTCGGCTCGCCGCCCTGACCGAAGGCGTTGCGCACGAAGCGGGTGAGGATGATGGGGCCCAGGTCGCAGCAACCATAGGGCGGCAGCGGCTGCTCGCCACAGGGGTTGGTGGCCTCGATGGTCTCGCAGTAGTTGAGGTTGTTGTCGCGACCGATGGCGTCGAGGGAACAGGATGCCGGGTTCAGCGAAGTCGTAGGTGGACTTCATGATCGTGTCCCACAGCTGCCGGGCCGGCACGCGGCGGTAGACCCACTTGCCGTCGTCACGCTGGTAGGCGCCGGCGGCCATGACCTTGCGGCCGGGGCGGGCGCGGTGCACCAGCTCCCAGTCGGCGTTGTCCTGCAGCGCCTTCATGAAGGCGTCGGTGACGCCGACCGAGACGTTGAAGTTGTTCCAGCGGCCCGGGGTGCGCTTGGCAGTGATGAAGTCCAGCGTCCGGATGGTCGATGCGCAGCCGCCCATCTGGGCGCCACGGCGGCTGCCGGCGCTCTCGACGGTGGCGCAGCTCTGGTCGAAGACGTTGATGATAGCTGCACGGGCCGGAGGCGATGGAGTGCGTGCCCTTGACCTCGGCGCCATTGGGGCGGATGCGGGAGAAGTCATAGCCGACGCCACCGCCGCGACGCATGGTCTCGGCCGCCTCGCGCAGGGCCTCGTAGATGCCGGGGTAGCCCTGGTCGTCGTAGCCCTGGATGCAGTCACCCACGGGCTGCACGAAACAGTTGATGAGAGTGGCCTGGATGTCGGTTCGGCTGCACTCATGATGCGGCCCGCGCCGATGGCGCCGGCATGCAGGTTGCCCAGGGAACTTCGCTTCCCACTCGTCACGGATCTCAGGCTTCTCGACCGAGGCCAGCGCGCGCGCCACCCGGGCAAACAGCTCGGCTTCGGTCTTCTCGCCGTCCTTCAGGGTACTTCTCGGCCAGCACATCACGGCTGATGGGCTGGACGGGCAGCGCCGACGAGGTGTGGGCGGCAGGCAGGACATCACGTTTCATAGGGCGTACATTCCAGAACGACAGGGCGCAACGGGCCATCCGGCCCGGTTTGCCAGAAAAACGAAAACGGCCGAAGGCCGCATGAAGACGAAGGCGCCACCGTCGAGGCTGGACGGCGGTCGACCCGGCTGGACGGGAGGAGGATCCCGACCGCAGGAAAGCTGAACCGAGGAAAACCCAGCGCGCCACGGGTGTGCAAACGCCGGGAACCCGCTGCACGAGCCGTTTTCCACGGGATGACAGGTGCTGGCGAGCCATGGGCGACAGCGACTTGCCGTTCCGTAAAAATAACACATACAGTGTCCCCATGCCTACCATCACGCTAGACAAGGGGTTGGAGCGGGGTCGATTGTAAGCCCGGAGCGATCCGCCGTGGGTGTTTCAAAGAGAAAAACGTCGGGCTGTGGCGTGGGACGCGACCTCCTGTCGGGCAGCGCGCACGATGCGACGCAGCGGCGAGACACGGCGCGAGATAGGGCTGGAGGCCGGGCGTACAGCGGCACGAGATACCGACAGGCGGCCCGCTGAAAGGGTCAGGCCTTCATGCGTTCGGAAGCCCTCTTCCGGGCGGCCGAGGGCGTGTGGCCCATGGCCAACAGTACGGTGGCCAGGATGATGAGCGATGCTCCCACCAGCATGCGCCCCGAGGGCTCTTCGCCAAACAGCCACCAGGCGCAGGCGATGGCGTAGACGGGTTCGAGGGCAATGATCATGCCGGCACTGCGGGCATCAAGCGACTCAAAGGCTTTTTGACGAACAGGTATGCGCCAGACCTGTGCACAGGACGCCCAGCACGGCCAGCCAGAACCAGCTGACCAGATCGATGGCGGCAGCCCCGGTCACCCAGGAGGAAGGCGCCTGCGAGTGAGCGATCTGAGGAGGGGCCAGACCGAGGCCCAGCAGGGGCAACACCAGCAGCGCAACGACGAGGTTCTGCCAGAAAGCCACCTGGATGGCGTCCATGCCCCGACTGCCGCGGCGGTTGCAGATGGCCAGGCCAGCAAAGCTCAGCCCCGAGGCCAGCCCCCACAGGAGCCCCACGGTGCCCTGGTCACCGACGTCGAATGAGGGCGTGACCAGCACCAGCCCCAGAGTGACGAGCGCCAGCATCGTGCCCTCGGCCGGCCCGATGCGCTCACGGAACAGCACGACGTCCAGCAGGGCGATGAAGGCCGGAAAGCTGGCAAAGCCCAGTGTGGCCACGGCGACCACCCATGACCGCCAGAAGAAGGTGATCGTGCGCGGCCAGCAGAAAGCCGCTGGCCAGCACAGATGCAGCGCAGACGCGGCGCCAGCCTGCAGCAGCGGCAGCTGCGCTGCGCGAGAAACCAGCACCAGGTGCAGTTTGCGGCGAACCCTGCCCTGCCGGCGGTGATGGCCACGGCATCACGAAACGGATGAGGCGCCGAGGATGCCGGTGAGCCCAGTACAGCCACCATGGGCGGCCGCGAGTGCTGACGTGCGGGTTCTTCATGACCCGCTCATTGTCCGCTTGTCGGCGCTCAGGACACCCGGATCAACCCTGCCAGTGCAGCGATGGATCTGCAGCGTGCTGGAGCATCCTGCAGCTTCTTCACGCCCTCGATGAAATGGACCAGACCACTGTTGTGAGCATCGACGGCTGCTGATCGCTTCCAGTGCTCGACGGTGGGCGGTAGCGTGCCCGTCCTCAGCATAAAGCAGCGCCGCGAAACGCAGCCCGGCTTCACGGCGGCTGCAAGCAACTCAGCTCGGCCGCGCCAGCCTGCTTCAGGCTGTCGGTGACGAGGCTTGACCTGCAGCGTGACGACGAGATGAATGGGTTCGGACATCAAGAGGCACCTCCCTGAAGTTCTGTGCGGTGCAGTCTATGTGCAGAAGCCGTCTCCAGTCAGCGCCGGCAATCGGACGACCTGCTCCCAGGCAGGACAGAGCGCCTTAGGGGGCGGCCGTCTCGCGCTTTTCGACGCGGTGGCGTCGTTGTGGATGCGATAAAAGTTTTTCATGATGAACGGCGCCGGTGGCGAAATCATATAAAGATCAGTGATGAAGTGACCCCAGGTTCTCCAGACCGTGCGAGACCGCGAAGGCGAGGGCTCCAGCCGGGCACACCGGAAGTCCGCCCCGTTCGACAGCGCCCACCGTACCCGATTCCATCGGGCATGCGACTAGATGCGGCCTGCCTGATCCATGCGCTGGGTCCGCTGCTGCTTGGATTCCCGGCCCGCGCTGCTGGCGCTGGGCGTCGCCCGTCTGCAGTCGGGTGTGTGGCCTGTCCGGTGTGGTGTGGCCTGCAGCCGGCATCGTCGTGCCAGCCTGCTGCGCGCTGGCTGGATGCACGAGCGGCAACCCGGATATTCGAGTCGGCGCGAACGTCTGAGTCTCTGGCGGGAACGGGCCATCATCTCCTGTCTGCGCGTTCACCCGCTGGATCGTTCCCGCCCTGCATGCCGGCACGGCGGCCAGCGTGCTGGCCGAACAGGTCGAAGCCATCCTGCCGTGGCTGACACGCATACACGGCGCCGTGGCGCGTGCGCCTGATGCCCCTGGTGATCCTGCGCCCGTGCAGTGGTACAGCTCGCCGCCGCTGCGTCTGATCACGGCGGCCGCTCATTCCGCTGTTCATGGTGCTGGTGGGCTGGCGTGCGGGCCGCCCAGCAGGCGCAATGGCTGCAGATGAGCAGCATGAACGCTTTCCTGCTGGATCGGTTGCGCTGCCCACGCTGCGTGCACTGGGCAGCGTGCAGACCACGGCACGGCGGTTGCGCGTCAGTGCGAACACCTGCGCCAGCGCACGATGAAGGTGCTGCGCATCGCTGCGTCTTCGGCGGTGCTGGAGCTGCTTTCTCGGCGCTGGCGGGCGTAGTCGCGCCTATGCGGGCTTTCATCATGCTGGGCTATCCTCGATTCGTCGCGCGCGCCGACTCACGCTGGGCGAAGGGCTTTTCATCCTGCTGCCGGCGCCCGCGTTCTTCCGAGCCGCTGCGGGAACTGGCTGCGGTCGCACTGATCGGGCGCCGGCGTAGCCGCCATGGACGCCCCTGGGCGACTGACCGGGAACGGCCTGCCGCTGCTGGATAAACCCCTGCCGTTCGGCCTGCTGAGCGCGAGAGCGGCAATGGATCCTTCCGTCCGCCGCCATGATCGACCCGCCCGACGCGGTGAAGCCGGCATCGGTAAAAGCGGCATCAGTGAAACCAGCATCGACGGATCCTGCATCACCCCAGCGTCCAGCCCCGGTGTGCGGCTCACGGACCGGGCTTCGCCTTTCCCGACGAGACCGGTGTTTCAGGGTTTCTCGCTGGCGGTCTTGCCCGGCGAGCACGTGGCACAGTGCAGGCGGTAGCAGCACCGGCAGAGACTGGTCCTGATGTCGCTGCTGGCCGGCCTGCACTGGTCCCCTGACGCGCGCATACGAGATCGACGGCCGAGGCCTGGCCCCGGATACGAGTGGGGCGCTGCGTGGTACGCATGGCTACGGATGGGGCAGCGCGCCCGTGTTTGCCGCCCCGTGCGGAGACAACAGCGCGCTCGGCCGCCCGAGACGTCGATGATGAACACAGGTGCGCGGGCCATCGCGGGCCCGGCTCGACACGGTGGCCCGAGCCCATCCGGAGCATCTCGCTGGGCGAGGGCGGAACAGGCCTGTCGGGGGCGAGGCTGCGCGCGCTGCGCTGGCGCCCTGATGGCCGCGCCTGAAGCCGACCTGCTGCTGGCCGACGGCCCCACGGCCCCACGGACAGCGAAAACCGCCCGATCAGGTCGCCGAGTCTCTGGTGACGCTGGCCCGGGGCGCACGCTGATCCGTGGCCACCGATGATCCCCGACTGGCCGCACGCATGGACCGTGTCGTGCAGCTGCCGCCGGATCCGGAGACCGCGGCATGACAGGAAAAGGACGACCCGCTAACGGGGAAGACGCCCCGGTGACCGAGAGGGACCGCGCGGCGAAGGATGGCATGGCCCATCGTTTTCCTCCCTGCCCGCCCTGAAGGCGATGTGCGCGAGGGCGCGTCGACACGCATGAGTAAAGTGCGGTGCTGTGCCGCCGTGACGGTACGCAGCCGGCATGGGCCTGCTGGGCCTGTCGGGATCGTTCATCACGGCAGCCGCCGTACGCGGGCCTGCAGCCCGCCACCGGCCGCCTTCCAGTGTCTTTGCACCATCTGCCGGCATCCGGCTGCGCTGGCGCTGGGACGCGCACCGTGTCGCGCGCATGGCGGGCGGCTTGTCACCCGCTGACGCCCACACGGCGGCGCTGGCGCCAGCTGCGTGAACGCCTCTTCCACTGCAGCTGGGCAGAGGCCCCAGCATCCGGGACCTGCTGCGCCGTCCGCGCGGGCTATTTCCGGCTGACCACGGACTGGATGCGTGGACGCCTTCTATCTTCGCCTGCTGGTGCCGGCCGCGGCGGCGCCTGGGCGCGACGCTGCCAGCCACGGCGGTGGTCGGTGATGTCATGCAAGCTTGGCCTCGCGCTGGGCGGGTGGATGCCTGATCATCCGGCGGCGAGCCGATGCATCGTGCTGGCCCGCCGCTCGCGGCGCCCGCCACGGCGAGAGCCCTGCTCACGGAAGGCCGCGCGCCGGGCCGTGGACGCAGTGTCGGGCCGAGACGGAACCTGCTCGCCTGGCCGGCCGGCTGGCCCGCCCAGCGCTGGCACCCTGCGCCGCACCGGACGAGACGTCTGGCGCACGGCGACCGTCGTCTGCTGCAGCGACTGGACGCGAAAGCAGCTGCCATCCACGGCGTGGCCGGCAGCCTCACGCTGTACACGAGGCCCTGCTGGGTGTGGGCCTGCTGGCCGAACGGGGACAGATCGACACGCCAGGAAGCAGCCACGGCGCCTGGTTGCGCAATGACGGCCGTGGAGACCATTTGCGGCGCTGCGTCGAGCTCTCGAATCGAGCGGCGCAGCGCGCGACGTCGGCTTTCTCTCTCTGCACGCCGACCGTTCCAGCGCACGCTGTTACGCAGGCTGTACGATCATCACCGTGGATGACGTATCATCGGTCGTCATCCGAGATCGCCAGTTGAGATGCACTGGCGCACTGTCGCTGAAAGCTGGCCGCGGGCGAACGACGGTCGCGCGTGGTCGGCACAGCGGCGCAGGCAGAATCGTACTGATGGCGCTGTGCCGGAGCGCCAACCGCGCACCGGGCGTCCTGGCGCAGCCAGCGCACGGCGAACCGCGTCGGACCTGTTCCCGGGACCTGCGTGACAGCGCTGCTGGCCAGGCGAGCGACGCCGCACTGGCAGTACAGGCTTAACCGGACTGGCCGAGGGCCATACGGCGCCTGCAGAGCCAGGCTGGACACGCGACTGGGCGAAGGCGGCTGGGGCTATCGGCAGTCAGGCACTGCTGGCGCTGGCCAGCTGCTGCTTCAGAAGCGCCCCTGTAGCTGCTGGATGACCGACCGAGGGCTGGGATGCCGCCACGGCGCCGATGTGCTGTTGACTGGACACGCTGGGCCAGGGCATTGCGCGCTGATGGCCTTATCTGCGCCATGAAGCGCACTGGCCCGATCGCCTGCTGGTGCTGCTGGCAGGCTTGAAAATAATTCAGCGCGGCGGCGGGAAGCTGTGCCTTTGTGCTATGAGACCCGATTGATACGTTGTTCCGGTCGGAAGAAACCCCCACATGGATATCGACATCGTCAGCCTATCAAGGCTGCTGTTGCGCTGACAGCGCTCTACCGCTCTGTTCGTCCCGCTCACACGGGCTGCTCCATCTACTCGCCATCATGAGAACAGTCTGCGTGATGACGGAACGTTCCATCTAACGCGAAGGCCCGGTTCTGGGGCGCGCTCTTCGGCATCAACCTGGCCATGGGCGTAGCCGCAGCATCGTGGTGGAGTTGGTTCGGCGCCGAACTGGGCTACTACAACCACTATGTCGGCGGCATCTTCGGAGCGCCGCGCTGTACGGAAGGGCTGATGGCCCCTTCTTCATGGAAGCGACCACGTTGGTCTCTTTCTTCTTCGGCTGGGACCGGCTGTCCAGGTCAGAAAGCACCTGCTGAGTGACACAGGCGGTAAGCCATCGGCTCGAACTTCTCAGCGCCTCTGGATTCTGATCGCCAGCAGCTGGATGCAGAACCGGTGGGCGCAGGATTCAACCCGCAGACCATACGGATGGAGATGAAGACTTCTTTGCCCGTCCACCACCAACCCCGTGGCGCAAACTTCCAGTTCGTGCACGGTTTCCAGCAGGTTATGTCGCGTAGCCGCCATCTTCGTGCTGGGCATCTCGGCTTTTTTTTTGAGGCCGTGCTCGAGGCCCGGCACCTGCAGCTGGCCGGGCGCTCGGTGACAGTGGCCGCGTGATTCGGTCTGGCGCCTCGCTGTCGGTCGCAGATCACAGGTGACGAAAGCGGCACACCACCTCCCACGACAGAACACCAGAAGATGAGCAGCGGCCATTAGGGCCATCTGGGACGAAGGCCGGCCCCTGCCCCGTTCCACGGCCTTGATTTCCTGACGAGAGCCCCCGCGAGACACTGCCACCCGTGCGTGCCGCAGGTCATATGGGCCTGATCGCGCGCTCGCTCACCACGAAATCGGCATCAAGGATCTGGTGACGCGCCGAGCACCATCGCGACAGCCTGAAGGCCCTGACGCCCTGCAGAAGATCCGCTGCGCCAAGGCAACCTCGACACCAACGCGCCAGAGCGATGCCATCTTCGAGAACACGGCCATGCGCTGGGCTATGCTGCTGCTCAAGCGGTGTGGACGATCCCGTCAGAGCCACGCCCGACAGATCAACCGCGCGGCACAGGACGCAGTGCCATAGTATTGCTATTCTTCTCGTTCCATTATGCATGGTCGTAATGGGCTGCGGCTGCAATCCTGCCCCGGCCGCCGTTCTTCTGGCTGTCGGCACCGCCAACTGGATGCCTACCAGTAACTGCTGCGGATTGCCGTGTTCGCCATCCGCTGCCACAGATTGCCATCAGGCGGCTGGCTCGTAGCCGAAGCTGGGACGCCAGCCACGGGTCACATCGGTGCTGCCCCACCGCCGTAGCCGTCTCGAACACAGGTGCACTCCACCGTGCTCTTCACGATTGCGAGCTTCGTGGTGATCTACACGTCCTGCTGATCATGAGATGAAGCTGATATTTCAGAGCCATCCACCAAGGTCGGAAGACCATCCGGCCTGAAGTCAGCCAGTGAAGCCCAGCATGCAGCTTCCACTTGCAGTGATACACGGAAAGAGACGCAGTTCTCCACGAACTCGTCTCTACGAGTACTGCGCCTGATCTGGTGGGCACGTGGGCGTGCGCTGATCCACGGCTATGCGGTGACCGACGGCTTCGGCTGGGCATCGGCACTTTCTGCCCTTCGTCGCGCACCGATATCGAAGCGCCGCACCGTCATCAACACCATTGGCCCCATCTGGGAAGGCCTTGAGGTCTGGCTGATCACGAGGGGCGGTGCCGCTCTTCGCCACCCCGGCCGCAGCTGTACGCGGTGTCGTTCTCGAGGCTTCTACGTACATATTTCGCATCCTGTTCGCATTCATCCTGCGGCCAGTGGCCTTCAAGTTCCGCAGCGCAGAAGACCCCACTGGCGCAGCCGCTGGGATGCCGTCTGTTCATGGCCGGGAATCCTGCCCTCGATCATCTTCGGGGTGGCCGTGGGCGGCGTGCGGGGCGTGCCCGCTACATCGGGGAGACATGCAGATCTTCTGAAGCCTTCACGGCCTGCTCAACCCCTTCGGCCTGCTGTGCAGGCTGGTTTGCCGCTTCAGCCATGCTGGTGATGCACGGTACGTCTGGCTGCAGCTCAAGACCTCAGGCATCGTGGCGGAAGCCCGCGCGCTTCGGCATCATGTGCTCATCCTGACGGTGGTGCTGCGCGGTGGCGGGCGTCGTGCAGCTATCTGGCGAACAGCTGCGTCATCACCAGCAACCGCCCCACCGATGGGGTCTCCGGACACGCTGCTCCGGACCGTGAGCGCAGGCCGACGGTTTGCCAGCTCGCAGCCCACCCCGCTGCTGTGGGCGGTTCCGTACAGGCATCGCGGGTCACTGCTGGCGGCGCTGTGCACAGCCCGGCCGCCGGCCGTTAACGCCCTGCTGACCAGGGTCTGGGCATTGCCAGCATCATCGGCAGCGTGGGGGCATCGATGTTTCCCGATTCATCTCCAATCGTCAGCATGCCTGCGGCGGGCCTGACGGTGTGGGACTCGTCCTCAATTTTCTCCGCGCTGTTACATCATGCTCATTTCGCGGCCATCTTCCTTGCCCATCATCCACAACCTACACGAGCTGGGTCTTCCGTTGCTGCGCAGCAGAGTGGACGCCAGCGACCTCCGGAAGGGCAAGGGCCATGCGTACTGATCCTGCTGCCTCCCTCTCCCCTACCGTTCACCGTGGGACACCGACCAATGTGGTGGCTTCGCACGGATTCTGGGCCTGCCCCTGACATGCCGCAATGTCAACACCAGTATGGTTCGAGCTGATGGAAGATGGCGCATCCAGCGTGACCAGCTGGAGCCGCACGAGAAACCGTGACGGCTCCGGAGTTCGCGCCAGCCCTGTCTCGTGCGGGCAGCGCGGGACGCTTTCGGGCCCTGGCGGGACATGCGCGGGACCCAGGCCTTCATGGGCCTGCCACAGCTGAAGGTAGTTCGGATGCCGCAGGCTTCCGGTGATGAATCCTGCCGGTGTTGCAGGCCGAGAAAGACAGCAGAGTAAGCCTGCGACAGCAACGACAGTGGTGCCGCGCTTCATGCGGACGTTGCCCGAAAAACAGGCAAGAACGTACGTAACTTCCA
>BNJU01002204.1_pt1 | contig 80964 bp, 134 predicted proteins | sample 8539281 | NCBI WGS metagenome assembly BNJU01 (sample SAMD00202456, study PRJDB9452) | human saliva metagenome | isolation source: human saliva | place: Japan | reverse complement strand
TAACGATCAACGCTGAATGCCCCGTAATTCGTAAACTGCCACCACGGTATCTCACCCTCCATTCGCATGTACCCGACAACAGACCCAATTCTGTAGCGAGTTATTATTGCGAAGGCGCAGACGGTAGAGAGGAGGAAGCAAGGTAATCGTTTCGTCGCTATTTATCTGTGGTTGGTTGCCCGGGTTCATCGTTGGGGCGGCGGTTCACTGCTCTGCTTGGCAGTATGGCTGGTGCGTGGCTGTGCCGTTAGGGCGGGCGGTGCTGTATCTGGGGCTGGAGTCTGTACGGTCTGTCCGTCAGGTGACGATATTCCGCCTTGATCTCGAGGAACCCTCCCTCATGCCGTCAAAGTCCAAAGAGGCGGTTACCTCTTGCCCTACTTGCAGAACTTATCGCCTCTTCGAAAGCTAATAGGTACTTTCTTTGGTACTGCCCACCCGTTTCAATAACTGAGCACAAAGAGACTTCAAAGCACCACTTTGGACGTGCTGGGGAGGATTGGAACTCATGGTCGTTCTGTGGATCTATCATCTCACATCGGTGCTATTTCGGATAGCGTCTCTCGCTGAGACATCTCCTCCATATGCTCGGATGCAACCCTATCACTTAGGGAGCGTGAGGTTGCTCGCTATGGTCTCGTACGCCTTAGCTCAGCTTGCCAGGTATAGTGGTTGCGCTTTGGAGCTTCCCCTGCATATTACTCCTGTGCCACCAGATGCCAGTTTATCTTGTTTCTTCCACGGTTTTGGCACTCTTCAGCCCTTTCTCTGTGGTGCAGGCTTTTCCTTCCCTCCTCTATCACCAGCCAGACAGTCTATTTCTTCTTCTGGTGGATACCATGGTCCCATCAATGCTTCTTGTTTGTGCGTGGTCTGCAGTGGCAATGGGCTACTCACTCTCTACAGGCTTCCAAGTGTGACTTGCCTGCTCTCGTTAGCACTGCCCAACATTTGCATGGCTCTCTCCACACGTCATCGTGAGCAGCGAGGTGTCCAGCCACCACATATGCGCCATAATCCTGCGAGGCTTCGCTGGAGGGCTGGCTGGGCTATCATGCTGTCTCGTCTTGTGTAGGTGTCACTTCATTCGTCATCTTATTGACGAGGTTGGTGATATCTGTCTGATGCGCTGGCAGGTGGTTGCCTCTTTCCGAGATATGTTGCTGTGTGTCTCTCATTATACATCTATGTGTTCAATAGGTGCAGCCACTCCATCATCGTGGAGGGAGAACAGCGTACACACTTCAAAACTGGGCTCTGCCTCAGCGAAGATGCGCGGGTCGTCTATGTACATATGGGGAGTAGGTGATTATCTGCTTCACGAGTTGAGAGCAAGGTCGGACGCTGCTGTCGTTCACGCAGACCACTGCAAGAATACCGACTACAATGCCTCTACCTCCATCAGCCGCCTCGGGGTCTCTCTTGAGTTGGCAGAGGCATTGGCCCCCTCATCCTCCTCCAGGAGAGCTGGGAGTAGCGTCAGGGCTGGCTCATCGCTGCTTGCACAGACAGGCCCAGCTCAGGAGTGCCTCAAAGAGCATTGCCTGCCTGCTCGTCGCTCTTCTGCTCCGGGTAAGTGCGCTGTCGGGATATGTGTGATATGAGTTCATTGTGCTTGCTGTTTAGTATGGAGATAGGTGGGATATAGTACCCACGGGTCGTCTATCTTGGAGGAGATATCCAGGAGTGCCGACGCTGTCTACTACGTCATCGTGTGGGTGTCTGCTTGGCTGATTGATGCCCTGAGCTTCTCCTTGAAGTCCTTTAGGCTCTTCATCTCTCCTTTGCGCTCCACACGCAGTCCATATGCATCTTTGCTCTAGAAAGAAAGCTCTCAAATATCGGCGAGGAGCGCTGTGAGGGTGAGCGTGCTGTCCCATCAGGTGTCATTAGATTGTCCATCTGGTGTCCCACGCTGCGAGTTTGCCCACTTTTGTGGAGCGGGTTTGCTGTCCCATCAGAGTGTCCCATTGGTGTGTCCCATCTGGTGTCCCACGCTTTGCGAGTTTGCTTTTGTGGAGCGGGTTTGCTGTCCCATCAGGTGTCCCATTGGGTGTCCCCTCGCCCTACCAAAATTCAGTGTACATTGATACTTTTGATAGCCCTACTCTTTCGCCATACCTCAGAATTGCGCTCATCTCAGAGTAGTGGAGCTTGTGAGCTCGGACAGGTAAGCCCATCGTGCATCGTCAAGTAGGGCGACTTCGTCCTAATGGTGAGCTTTCATAAGGTGGGAGTGTGAAGTACTGACTGCTGATAGTCCTGCCGAAGCGTATCTGCCCTGAATTAACGAGGCGACCAGCGCTGGTCTAACCCTCTCCGGAAGGACAAGCCCTGCTACCTCAATTGTCTCCCTCTTTGCCGGACTATGAGGTCTTCTCTTCGCCCGCTGGGTTCGTCAAGCTCATCACATATCGCCTCCAGCACTCCTGCTCCGACACTTCAAGACTGCGTCTGTCATAGTAGCGTGAGTGACGGTTGCTTAGTGTGCAATTGGTACTTGCCCGTGCTGCCCCGACCGCTTGCCGAAGGGTGGGCATTGAGACTCAAAGAGGCTGCAAGCCTCTCGCCCAGTGAGCCAGTGCTGGGGTGTGTGTTGTGTTGTGCTTCTGCGAGAGCCCATCCTTGGCTCTGTTCATGGCAGTGAGCTGGTGTACTCTGCGCTCATCCGTGGTTAGAGTCCTGCAATATTCGTTCGTCTATTTAGTTCCGCTCGGATAGAGTACATTCGTCAGTCTGCCGTTGGAGCGTATCTGCCATAGCCCTCTGTGGTCGGGAGAGTGTCTACCATCTCTAAGTCCTCTACCTTGCCGAAGAGACGGTACGTGCCACGGTCGACCACCCACGAAGCCTGCTTGCTGGCGTGGGGCGTATCGCTCTGCCACTGTCTGACACCGCAGGGAGAGGGAGCCGGGTGGGGCAGGCTGCACAATCGTATCAAGTTCTGGGTAGTCAGAGCGCGTGGTGATCGTGCTACCGTTGGCTACCACCTTGACGCTGCCTGCCTTGAAGTCCTGCAAGGATGCGCTCGCTCTCTCTTCGAGGTCTCGCCCGTCACCATCGCAGAGATGTCGAGGTGCTGTATCAGCTCTTCGCTCTCTTCGATGAACTGCGTGAACGAGGATGCCTGCGTAACGCTTGGGCGTTGTATGGGAGGCGCTCTACCACGTTGGCGACTTGCCCGAAGCCCGAGCGCCTATATTCGTCACGTATGCTCTTGTCTGTGTGTGGCCCTGCCCCGTGCTGATTGACCTTGGGGCGGTCCTGTCTGTATCGTGTCTACGGCGCTAGTTCGTCTTGGCGAGGTAGCCAGCGTGCGACATCTGCCTACCTCTGTGGAGTGGAGTATCGTGGTGAAGAAGCGCCCTTGCAGACGGGTGAGGAGCAGACAAGCATTGACCAGGCCGAGTTGCCCTGCCCATCGGAGGTGCTGTAAAGGCGGCCAGAGTGGTCGCAATGACGCACCGCACGCCTCGAGCGAAGAACTGCATATACATGCTGTCAGGAGGCTGCATGGCATGAGTGCGCTCCATCACTGTCACATATTGGAAGAAGTGCTTGAAGGCTTCTGGCTTCTTGTGCACAGCTTTGCTATCGTGGCGAAGGTGGCTGCTGATGCGCTTCTTGCCACAGCTGGCGGAGTAGATGGGCGAGAGATATGCCCGTAGGATACCAGCTTCTGAAAGTTCTGCTAGGGTTTGCTGAGGTTGGAGGATGAGGACGTGGTCGTCTAAGCGGTTGACGATGTCAGCAATCACAGAAAGCTCTATGCGACCCCGTCGGCGGGACGATAAGCCATGCGCCTGGTCACTGTACCCTCTGCTCGGTGCGGACGACGGCAGAAGTCGGGCTTGTTGCCTGATAGGGCGGAGTGAATGCTGCATAGTCTCTATATCCAGCGCTTGTTCATCTCCACCTCTCGCTCCATTTCGCCACGTGGCCCGTGTGTTCCTCTCCAGGGGAGGATGGTAGATACCTACCTCTTTGGAAGCCCAGCCCAGTCACGAAAGCGATCTATTGCGGTGGTCATCTCCTTCGTGTCAGCTCAGCACTGGAGCGCGGTATGTAATGTAACTCCGATACCCTTGCCTTCTTTCTCTCTGAGGAATAGGTCCGGGAGTTAACGTGCCTTTTGAAGAAGTCTGCTGTTTGATATACTCCATTCGCTCTCCATATTGCAGAGCCAAGTAGGATAACAGAGGTGGAGATGCTATGTTTGTGAGGTGCTAGCACTTCTCTGCTCGGTGAGAGCTCGACAAGAGTGCCTTGTCGGTGAGAGGTGCACCTCTCTACGGTGCATTCTGTCGAGCTCACGGGAGAGGTCGTGTAGTTCATTCGAGGGCGAAAATTTTTAGTGGTGGTGATGAGGTGGCGGTTCGCCTCGATGAAGTCGATCAGCTCTACTACCTTGTCACTCAAGGAGCACGATACATATCTCGCTCGAGTGAATAGGTACTCTTCGCTGTATGTCCTTTGCTTCACTACCACCTCAGGAGCTCGGGGTTTTGCTTCGTTACTGCATCATGCTTATCTCGGCTACGTCGTAGCTGGACCTGGGTCCTACGCCATGAGTAGCCACCATCTCTCGGAGAGCAGTAGGGGTGGAGCAGATCGCTGGGCGTTGCCCTTGCAGACACCCTCGTATGATCCTGTCGTCTTAATGTCGTGGGACGCTCAGGGGCATCAGCTCGTCGAGGAAGCCGTAGAGCCTTACATCCCTCGCCTGTGTCGGTGGCGCGCACTCGACAAACATCTGAGGGATATGCCTCGTTGCTGGCGAAGAGCCCTAACTGCACATCCACGGTGTAGATGAATGTTCGCTGATGTAGTGCGCCTTGAAGACTTCACGTTGCCGCCTCGTCATGAGCTTCCTCTACCTCCATCTTCGAGGGACTACTGCCGAGACGGGCGATCTACCAGCTCGTTGAACGCTGTGCCGACGTCCGCACTTGATGGTCTTTAGGTACTCTGTTAATCTCTTGTCGATGAGGTCTTGGAACGCCTGTCTCGTACTCTTCGAGCATTAGTGCGGAACTCTCAGCCCCACTAATGCCATAGATTACCTCGGACTGGGGAGTAGTTCGTGTAGCGTCAATAATTGAGAATTGAAACTAGTAACTCGATGGTGCGCTACTTTGCTTCTGCTGGCTCATATCGCTTGGCTTCTTTTGTTGTGAACAAGCCTAAATATTTTGCCTTCTCGTTGTTGAGAGCTTTGCTTACGTTCTGCTCGAACCGATTATGCTTCAAAAGCTATCAGCGCGATCACGAAGTCGTTAACGCTCAGCTTCGTCGGTGACAAAGGTCAATCGCCTCTCTAACCTCGTCATCACCTGCTTGTGCTTTGCCACCTCTCGGCTCTCGCCTCGATCTCATAGCCTTGTACGGCTCGATAATTTGCGCTTGCACGAAGTTGTTCGGAGCGGTCACCTGCGTAAGCTCGGTCAATAATCTCGAGGGATAAAAGCATTACAGGGAGTAGCCCTGCAGTGTTCTTACCATCGTTGCGGGGCGTGGGGTCAAAGGTGATGCTGCGCTTGACTATGCCGTTTTTCGGTCTTGAGTCTCCATATAGCCAAACAGGTCCAGCTCTCACCACCACGAGGCGTTGTACGTCTTCCTCTCCGGATAGCGGGGATGAATACGTTGGTATCGCTCTTCCTCCTTGCGCACGTCTCGGTGCGCAGCTATCATCACGATGCTTGGTGAGCTGCTGAGAGCCGTCTGATGAAAGCACCATGCCATCAAGGTTGATCGTGCCCCAATCGTTGATTTTGGGCTGGCAGGAGTCCCACAGACGTGGGTGATAGTGAAGTCCATCATACTTACCCGCTGTATGTCTACTACGATGCTGTCAAACCCGCTGAGGTCTTCTTGATACCGCGGTGAGCCTCAGCCCACGAGCCGACCTGCACCGTGCCTACGTCCTTGACGTGCGCTATGTTAACACGCTGCACCCGCCATCAAAGTCCGCGAAGCGGGGGCGTGGGGCGGATAGGGCGAGCGATGGTCTTGCCACGCCGCTCTGCCCGTAAATGTCATCATCTGCACGGCTGGGGTCTCCAGCTCAGTATCCTAATCAAAGGCTCATTGTGGTTGCTGTTGGTCGTTGGTGATTTCTGTGCTTAGTCACGCTTCGTCCGAAATGCTCGACAGCTGGGCTGATGGAGAGGGCTATATGCACGCCTGCAAGAGGTCGTATACATAGCGCGTGACCTCGTCAAGCGTGGCCAAACTCGACGCCCATAGCTATGCCGTTGATGCGAGCTATGAAGGAAGTGGGCGTCATCGCCTCTCTCTACCTCATGCACTACGGCACGAGCAGAGAGCAGTGTGCTACCACGATAGTTAGCCTCTGCCACTCTTCGCTCGTTGTGTACTTGTCAAAGGGTGAGGGTGGTGAGGTCTACCCAAACTATGGGATTGACAGCTAGAAGGATATCTCTGCAACATAATGTAGCTGAAAATTAGTAGATGGGAAATGTTGTTCACTTTGTAGCGTGACCGACCCTCACGGGCTAATCACGCGGTGCAATTCCTTTCTCTACCCTCTACGGGTGGATACTTGCAGTATGTTAAATAGAGCTAAAAGCCTACGAGGAGTGAGACCACCCCGTAGAGGTACGCCTGCTCGTAATTGCTGGCGTGAGTGTCAAATTTTGGCAGAACCTTGTACCCTCGCAGGTTCGCCTGCCCCTATAAACACAGCACTATGAAAGACCACCATCTCTACAATGGGCGAGACTGATGGTCCCTCGTCGCCATGCCTATCATCTCGTTGATGATACTTGCATTACCACCGAGTGCAAGGATCCTGCGCACATGACGCTCAAAGTCGTTAGGAGTGCAGACCGCAAGCGAGGGGCGAAGAAGGATACTACGGTGAGGATAGCGATACCTGTGAAGTATCCTTGCGCTTATCTGATAGAGGTTTCCTACCATGAGTCTGAGGATTATCTGTACGATCTGTTCGCCAATACTCTGTATCGGCTACCGTCTCGTGCGCTCTGTGCGCTCTGTTTCTATCGCACTCTACACTCGTAGAGATGCGCTTGAAAGTCTGTATTGTCAAAGGCAGAGAAGTCCGCTATATGCCTCTTCGGTTGTCGTGTTCATGGAGTCGGCTCACGTTCACCCGACAGCTCAAAGGGTGAGTATTGGCGTGGACTCATCTGCCAACCTCAGGTCGTCTATGATGTCATGGACGCCGCTCTTCGTGGTAGCGTAGTCACCCTGAGCTATTAGGTGAGCCATGTCGTACACTACGTCCTTGAGGAAGCTGACTATCTACCTCAGCGTATGATATATCTTCTTCGTTGGCACATAGCTGTATCTGTTTAGGGGTGGGGGTGGCCCACTCGCCTTGTATGTGAGGGCTGGGGCTGCCATATGATGTGGTGCCTAACTTTGGTTGCAAAGTCCATGAGGCCTTCTTCTTTTGCGTCGCTCACGCTCTGCCAAGACGTTTCTAGGTTCGCTGCGCCTCTCGTATCGACTCTGCTGGATAGGGGCGGGTCGTGTGGCAAAAAGCCTCTAATATCATCGGGGGTCTTCCAGCGCGTTCTCTATCCGATTTAGCGACTGCCTCTCTCTACACATTTATCGTCATCTGCAAGCTGTCGTCGGACTACCACCTTACCATCCATTCGGTGCGCACTATCTCGGGTCTACTAAAGCGTGACGCTGATAAAAGCTCTTAATCCTTGTGGCTACATCGCTGTATCTTTTGTCTCAGGTTGGTGGATGGGGTTTTGCGACCTTGAGCAGCGCCACTCTTGACGCTCTGCTGTATCGAAAGTATGTCTGAAGGGTGGGGTTGGCCTTACGCCCGCTGTCGCTCGACTTCGAGGGACAAGCTCGCTCTTCCAGCGTGCCGTAGGCTTCTCCTGATGTGACGTCTGCCTTCTGGTAGTAGGGCATGACGTGCCATACGTCATTCGGGCGTGTAGCTTGATGTTTGCCCATGTGCCGTCTTGAGGGGCTTCACTGAGGCTAAACCCATTGCGTGACGAACTGCCAAGCGAGCGAGAATACTCTGCTCAGCTGACTAACTGTCTTTCTGTACTCATAGTAGTGAGTGTTATTGTTTGAGTGGTGAGATTTACCAAGCTGTGACCTCACGCTTGATGGTGGCTGGTGCTTACGTCGCTGTGTCACGTGGTAGCTTCTGCAATGCACTCACGTACGTCTCTGCCTTCGCTTTCTGCAAGCTCTCTGATGAGCTGTTGCAAAACGCATACGCATGCTAATCTCTCCTGTTCATGTCTCTGTCGTGTTTGTTGTTTATCGGGGTGCTTGCAAAGCCCTTTGCGAGGGGCGGGGGTCGAGTACGTGAGCCGTTCAGCGGTCGGCACGCTTCAAGTCCTGACCTTGCAACCGGTGTTATTATCACTGTTATTGGGCATGCACCCACGTGGTTATCTAGTGTCGCCTGTATGTATCAAAAGTCAGACCTCTACTGTATCAGGTGGCGTTGTTGTTGCTCATCCTTTACACTGCAAGATATACTAACTTTTTCTTACCAACCAAAGCGTTATAGTAATATTTCTTGAGTGGCTGTGCGTAAGTCGTTGATTTTCAGCGTGAAGTACTGGTTTTTGGGACTGCGTTTGCCCCGCTCGTGCCTTCGTGGTGTGTTTCAGCCCCAGTGACCAGCCACGGGAACTTTACTTCATAGCGCGTACTATATAATACACACGGGCGGGCGTGTGGAATTTCGAGTGCAATATCCGCCACTGCACTTTTAAAAGCGTAAGCAGTATAATTACTTTTTGTGGCTTTGTGCGGTAGACAACGATAAGAATCATCTATTATGAAGGCAATGTATAGTATCGCTAAAGATCGCCTTGCAACTATCCTATGTAATCGTTGGAATGGTTAGCAGTGTGCTCCCAGTAGATAAAAGCGCAAAGCGCGGAATGGCTGGTATCGCCTCGCAGATTGCTTCACACTGGGCTGCCGTGGGTGGGTACATTCAGTCGGCAATGGATCAGGAAAGCAGAAATGAAAATGGAGGACTACAACAACAATCATAGCGAGTCTGGCGAGCTGTCTGTGAGACAGAAATAGACGAAGAGATCTGCTTAGAGCAGGCGCTTGACGGGCTCCCAGAAGATAGACAGAATAAGATAAGGAGGATTGTTGCAGTCGCTCAAGAGTCGTCTTTTGCGGGTCCCCTCCCTCACCCTTCACACTTTGAAGGGTACAATAAAAGTGTTGCCAGGCGCAGCGAGCACATGTGTATGGCTGAGAGACAGCAAAGCAATAGCTGAGAAACAGCAAGATTACGACATGGAGCAAAAAGCGGAAAGCGCACTCATTGCTGGAAAAAGAGACTTTGGATAGCGCTTTTTCTTATGGTTGCGGCGTTTGCTACGTTGTGTTCTGTATCTATAAAGGTCGAGACAATATGGTTTACGCAACTCTCAGGACATCGGTTATCAGTTTGCGATTTTGTGTTGGGAGGTTCCCCACAAGATAATATAATATCTGCAACGGCTCTTTTATGAATGCAATAGACAGACTTCCGGTAGAGCTTTAGAAGAATCGAAATGGAACAGAATACGGGTGTCGTACACATTAAGCGCAATGCGCCTTAGGTCGCTTTCATTGAGGCGGAGACTTACAGTACTTACGTTCAAAGATGAGGATGGCTTCTATATAGCCTATTGCCCTTCTTTGAGCCTGTCCGACCTATGGAGACTCGGAGGAAAAGGCTAAGCAAATTTCGCCGAAAACCCTTGCTCTGATTTTGAAACTACAGTTGGTGGGGTAGCTTTTGACCAGGATCTGCAGGCTCACGGATGGGATGTTAGGAGTAAGAAGATGAAGAAGATTAACAACAGCAGCAACTCCAGACCTCAGACCACGTATAGAGCTTGATAGATAGCGGTACTGCTTTTAATGTCTCCAGAACAAATCAAAAGCGTACAGCAGGCTATCATAATGTCCACCAAAGAAGCTCAAAAATCTCACTCTGAGGGATATTGCAGCGTTTCTCATCTTGGTAGGTTGCGTTAAAGACAGAACAAGTGGAGGGCACAGAAGCCTGGAGGAAGCCAGGACTTGCGAGGCCGATAATCATTCAGACCCCACAAAAACCCTGTGCCAGAACACATCGTAAGAAGCATTATTAAGGATCTTGGTATGTCGAGAGAGGAGTTTTTGGAGAAAAATTCAGGCTAACTAACGCACCTCAATTATGAACACAATAGACAGACTTCCAGACACACCAAGACGACTCGTGGAGAAAGGTGCTTTATGTGCTTTCCAAGGCTAGCAGGGCTGGACTATTGCCGCCTGTCAGGTGCTGTGCCTTGATTGTGGATACCAACAAGCGGTACAGATGAACTATGGATTGGACTTATACCACTATAAGCGTCCTTGTTGGGATATTATCTGTGCTTCTCGCTGCGTCTGTTGGATGGCAGGTGTGGAGTGCTATATCTCTTGACTCCGTCCGAGGAAAGCTATCAAAGCGAATGGATGACCTCAAAGAAAGAGCTGCGGGATCTAGGTGAAACTCGCTCGTCAGGCTACGCTCCCAGGTGGATGGGAGAATGAGATAAGATGGTGGTAGTGATGTTGGTGTGAGAGGTCGGAGAAACTCGTAGCCCGGTCCTGGTCAGATCGTATGTTTCCGCTGATTATGGCACTCGAGAAGATAGCTCCGCTGTCCGATTTGTCCTACCTCCGAGAAAAGATAGGGTGTGGTCGCCCATGCTCTCCATTACCGAGGGACCTCGCTGAGGGTCACCGACAGCTGGAGTGAGGTACGACGGGGCAGGTATGGGGATGTACGACTTGAACAGCGTGTACCGGCGCTGGAGGGATGGATGCCTACCCAATGGATAGCGAAGCCATGTTCTTCCAGCTCGGGGTACCTCAAAGGGCTGAAGAAATTGCAGAATGGTGATATGACAAGCATAATCAGTGGGGCAACGACTGCGGTGCGCAAATCGTTATACTGAAAATTACAAAAGGGCCTTGCATATCAACCCGACGCATACGTCTGCACGTCTGAAGAACTTCTCGTCCACGCATCCAACTTCTTGAGTAAGCTATTCTTTTCTTGTTCCATAATCACTCTAAGTTTAATCTTTTCAGTATGTATACCCTCTATAGCTATCACGCAAGCTCAAGAGGGCTTTTGAAACCATAAAAGCCTTACCCATACAGGGGCTGTTCCTCCAGCTGTCCGTATGAGGTCAGGAGCTTTGGTGGAAGTATCCGCAGTGCCCTGTCGGTCGCCTCGTCACCAGCTCCGTGCGTTGTCCACTACGTACGGGCATTTACCAACTTTTCGCCCCAGTGGTGGGCTGTCCTCGCATCTGGCTTCTCGCCCTGCGCGCGCCACGGACTCTTGCGGTGGATTGGCTACCCAGCTACTTCGAGGTTAAATCACTACTCCCGAGACGTTCGTCTAACACCACGATAGCTGGTGGCGATATTCTCCTAAAAGGTACCTCCCCAGTCTTCGCTCCAGACCAAGGAGAGGTGTTTGAGATTTCCTTTTTGCCAACTATGGATGGCTTCTACCAAAGGGCGATTTGGTAGTACAAGATATGATAACTTTTACTTAGTATGCAAGCGGAAATAGAAATAAATCACTGCTGTGGGCAATCCCTTCAAGGAGCTTTACCGCTATCTTCAGAGCAGAGCGATAGTTCACAAACAGAAAGACCTTGCAGCTCTCACTACTAGACAACGGAGGAATATATACGCGAATGCTGAAAGGAGATGTGAGTACACAACTTCTTCGATGATTTCTCGCATCATATCGGCAACAAACTTGCCGTTCAGTGAAGACTACATTCTCCGAGGCGAGCTCGCTCCTCAAAGATGGAGGCAGGACGAAGCTCGCAGAAGCCTTACAGAGCGCCCCAGGAAGTGGAGGCGTGGCGCAGGGCTCACACTACTGCAGACGCTGCACCACTAGTCCCCATAGAGGCGCAGGCGGGTGATCGGAAAGGGGCTTCCTATACGACAAGACCCCTCCCAAGGCCCAGATGAGCGTGTACGATGCCTTCTGACACTATGGAGGTCGTGCTGGGCGTGCCGTCTCCAGACCACTACAAGCTATTCCAGTGAAAAGGGGATAGTGGACCGACGACTCTAAGCGCTCCGTCTGTGACGAGATATGAGTCCTCTGCCGTGGTGTACAGGAATTGGCAGTACGGGCTGATCAGTGCAAGTACCCAACGTGGTAGTCCGTGATAGAAGAGGAGTATCCTATCAAGCAACTCACAAAAGCACGTCAGGAGGAACGACACTATACCTGCACTCCCTCAACAGCAGTACGAGGACACGCAGTAAACCTCAAAAAGATGTGCGGGCGTTCTTCTACGTGGAGCCGCATCATCGACCCAGTATGTCGCAATGGTAACCACTTAAACTCAATGGTAATATGGAAACAACCTCTACCAATTCATCAGAGCCCCTACCCGCAAGCCCTCCGCGCGTGGGGTCTCGTCTTCTCCGTCGGGCTTACGCTCGTGTACTCATCGCCTTCATCTGTACGTGTATGGCTGGAGATACCCGTGTTTGGCTCTGACGGCTTCATCAGGTACACGCAAGATTCAACCCCGTGGAGCCTCGTTTACCTCTTCTCTCATCCCTCGCTCGCTTCGGCAGCCTCTTCTCTGCCGTGGCGCGTATCGGGGACGACCTGCGGGCGGTAAGAGCCTCCACAGGGGCGCAATAGCGAGCCTACAACGACACGCAACGCCCTCGCTGGCACAACTGACCACACGGACGAAATACGCCCGAAAAATGGACGATAACGCATCCCATCCTCCTCGTCATTGCTGGGTCTATCATCATCCTCTACGTGGTGTTCGTCGTGAGCGTTTGGCGTTAAATAGCCCCATCCTGACTTCTCACCACTGCCTATATAAAAGCCTTTATCAATAGGTTTCAACTGACTCATAATCAGAGTCCTTGGTTCTAAGCCAAAGTGGGACCACGGTATAAGTTAGTAAAAATACAGCGGGTTCGAAGCTCTTTCGTGGGGCAGATAGCCCGCTGATTTTTCATTCTCTCCTCCTTATTGTAAATCAAGATAGAGTATGATGCTACTATTGGCGATACGTTTCAAAAAGCCTATCGATATCTAACAAATAGATCGATGGTTCATACGCAGAGATCTTGCGGAACTTATTGGTGCTACATGAGAGTGGTATTTCAAGGTTATTTGGGGAGATGATAGGTGTACGACAGGTTCTATTGTCTCTCAAATTAGTGCAGCTTCAGGGAGTCCTTTTTGTGAAGATTATATTCTTCGTGTGGGGACTCTATTAAGTGATCTGGGTCAAGTGTTTCTGAGAGGGGAGTTGAGAAGCCTGTGAAGAGGAGCCAGCCTTGGGATCGCGACTCTTCTACAACTTCAGTTATCCCTACTACGCTGGAGGCTGGCAGTGGGAGAGGTATTCTCTATGAGAGGGACGATACGCAGGGATTTAGAAGATGTATATGCAGCTTACGCATCAATGCCCGTATTCTGATCAGGGAGGCCTCGCATCGCTATCAGCTATTCTGTGTGCGTGACGATAGTATGACCGGATGATACACGCGACTCGCTCTGTATCAGTGATATCCTGCTTTTGTCGATGAGGTCTTCCGCGAAAGATTGGACGCACGGTCTGATTGGTCGCTATCCGAATGTGGTGGTGGTCACAGAGGAGGGTATCCTACTTAGACGACTTACTAAGCATGATCGGAAGCAGAGGACGATCTCCTTGCATTCCCCTCAATGGCAGGGGATGAAGATCGCATCATAGCGCTTCAGGATGTAGGCCTTCTTCTATGTGAGAGCGCTCATTGAGCGGCGCCTGTCGACGTGGTAGCTGTAACTCCCTGCTGACTTATAAGGATGGAGATGCTATATAATGTAGTTAGAGCGGGCTAAGTCGATACATAATCGCTAGCTCGCTTTTACCTATATGAGGCCTCTGCATCGGGCCTCTGCCTCGGTGTGCAGTGCGTTACGTCTGATATAATAATGCTAACTTTGTGGCTGCTTAATAAGCAAACCGTAGAGTTAAGTAACATCCGTCAATGAGAGAAATAGTACTCAAGGGGCTCCGACCTTCGTGCCCTATATTGATGCCAAGACCATAGGCCAGGCAGTCAAGAAGCTCGGGGAACGCCTGAAAGCTGACTTTAAAGATCGTGACCCGCTCTTTGTCTGCATCGATGAATGACTCATTCATGTTTTGCCTCGAGCTCATGTACGCTATCGACGAAGACTTCGAGGTTGCCTTTGCTCGCTATAGCAGCTACCAGGGAACCAAGAGTACCTTTGAGCTCAAGGAAGTGATGCCTGTGACGCAGTCCCTCGAGGGGCGTGTCGTCGTCATCGTCGAGGACCTTATCGACACGGGCTTCACTATGTACAATCTGCAGAAGCACTTCTATAGCTTGGGTGCTAAGGAAGTCCACATCGCTGCGATGCTCTCAAGCCCGAGGCCTTGAAGTGTGACGTCCACACGGACTACGTAGCGATGGAGATCGAGAATAAGTTCATCCTCGGTCATGGGCTTGACTACGATGACTACGGTCGCATGTTCAGAGATATTTATCAACTAAAAGACTAATCATACTTTAGAGACAACGATGCTTAGTTTAGTGATCTTCGGAGCACCAGGCTCTGGCGAGGGAACACAGAGTGAAGTCCTTATCGAACAGTTCGGGTTCGATCACATTTCCACCGGCGACCTCCTGCGCGCAGAGATCAAGCAGGGTGATGAGCTGGGGAAGTCAGCCAAGAGCTATATCGACGCCGGTCAGCTTGTCCCCGACAGCCTGATCATCGGCATGATCGAGAAGGTACTCCAGGAGCGCCAGCCCAAGAAGGGGCTTATCCTCGACGGGTTCCCCCGCACTGTAGCTCAGGCCGAAGCGCTGGATGCGCTCTACGCCAAGCACGGGACTGCTGTACATGCTGTCCTGGACCTTCAGGTCGCCGAAGACGAACTCATCCAGCGCCTGCTGAAGCGCGGTGAGAGAGCGGCCGTAGCGATGACAACCTCGAGACCATCCAGAAGCGTCTCGGTGTCTATCACGCTCAGACGGCTCCTATCGCTGAGCACTACGCTAAGAAGGGAGTGCACCACGCCATCGAAGGTAGCGGCGCTATCGCTGATATCACGGCACGCATCGCTAAGGTTGTCAACGCCTTGAACTAAGGACAAGACCAGCAGCAGTAGCCCAGCCTCATTGGTTTGGAGGACAAGGCATAGTGCCTGGAGCGTGGCGCTTCTCACCCACGGGTGAATCGGCTGACCAGACTTCAGACACGTGCCTTTCCTTATTTTTGTACCACATTAATCCTAGAGGACGAGAGCCACTATGGCAGAATCAAACTTTGTAGACTACGTCAAGATCTACTGTCGCTCCAGGTAGGGCGGCCGAGGCTCTACGCACTTCCGTAGAGAGTACATCCCCAAGGGCGGCCTGACGGTGGGGATGGCGGTCGTGGTGGTGACATCTATATCCGCGCCAATGAGAACTACTGGACCCTCCTCCACCTACGCTATCAGCGCCACGTCATCGCAACAAGCAGGGGCGGTGGTGGCAGAAACCGCTCCACGGGCTGTGATGGTGAGGACCAGATCATCGAGGTACCCGTAGGTACCGCCGTCTACGATGCCCTCACAGGGGAATTCATCATGGACCTCAACCGCCACGGGCAGCAGGAGCTTCTCGTCAAGGGCGGTCGTGGCGGTAAGGAGATACCTTCTTCAGACGCCGACCAACCAAGCTCGCGCTATGCCCAGCCTGGTGAGCCTGCTCAGGGCGCACCGTACATCCTCCAGCTCAAGATGCTCGCCGATGTCGGCCTCGTTGGCCTTCCTAATGCAGGGAAGTCCACGCTCCTCTCCGTCATCACCGCTGCTAAGCCCAAGATCGCGAACTATCCCTTCACGACGCTGGAACCCAACCTCGGCATGGTGCGCTATCGTGATGACCGCTCCTTTCGTCGTGGCGGATATCCCTGGTATCATCGAGGGCGCTGCAGAAGGGCGTGGCAGGCTTACGCTTCCTTCGCCATATTGAGCGCAACGCTCTGCTCCTCTTTCATGATCCCAGCCGATACGGAGAATATCGCCGCCGAGTATCGTCTCCTCCTCAGTGAGCTGGTCAAGTACAATGCTGAGCTCACGGAGAAAGCGCAAGGTCCTCTGCATCACCAAGTGTGACTTGATCGATGAGGAGATCCAGGGCTGGATCGTTGATGAGCTACACAAGGAGCTGCCTGCAGAGCTTCCTATCTGCTTCATCTCCGCTGCTGCTCACCAAGGACTCACCGAGCTGAAGGACCTCCTGTGGCAGGAACTTAATCGTGAGACGAAGCACCGCACCGAGTCTATCATCCAGCAGTCTACTCGACGTCACAAGCCTTGTCTTTCGAGATGATGACGATCTCCCCAGCTTCGATGAAGAAGACGAAGACTTTGAAGAAGAATGGGATGACGAAGATGGTGACCTGGAGTTCGATTGGGACGATGTCGAGATCGAAGCCGATGAGGCTATCGAGGAATAGCTAGCCGTCGCCGATAACTAATCATACGTCAATAGGGGCGTCTCTGGGAGTGCACTCAGAGGCGCCCTCTTGCATTTTCGGATATTTATACTACTTTTGCACTGGGTAAGTCCTATACGACCAGCTCCCTTTGACTCCCCCAGGGCTTGATCGCAGCAAGGGTATTAGGGTTGTAGCGGTGCGATATAGATCGCTTACCCACCTGCCTCTTTAGCTCAGTTGGCCAGAGCACGTGATTTGTAATCTCAGGGTCGTTGGTTCCGAATCCGACAAGAGGCTCAAAGATAGAAAGGGATGTGCCAATCGACACATCCCCTTTTTCTATGCCTTTAATATGAGATGACGATATCTCGATCACATAGAATTAATCCGCCTATGACAAGTAAGCATTACATACTATTATTAAGTGGCTGCCTACTCCTCAGTGCAAGTGCCGAGGCCTCGGTAGACAAGCTCCTTCCTCGCCCTCAGCACCTGGAGATGCACGCAGGGAAGTGCAGTACGATCCGTCTTAAGCCCGAGGGGCTGTATCTACAGGACGAGCTGAAGGAAATACTTCAGCGGAACGGCTGTACCATCGATTCGCGTAGCCCCATCGTGGTGCGCACCTCGATCGTGCCCTCGCTTCCCAAGGTTTATTTCAATAAGGAGGAAGCCTATCGCCTTCGCATCGGAGCAGATGGTATCTACGTAGATGCACTCGAGCGTATCGGCTTGTATCGCGGCTTGCAGACCTTAGAAACAGCTCCTCATTTCGGCTGAGAAGAAGGGTGAGCTGGAGGCATGTGATATCATCGACTGGCCTTCCTTCCGCATGCGAGGCCTTATGCACGATCTAGGCCGCGCTTTTATTCCTATGGAAGAGCTGAAGAAGCAGGTACGTCTCTTGGCACAATACAAGGTCAATACGCTACACCTGCACCTCACCGAGCATCAAGCCTGGCGACTGCAGAGTAGCGCTATCCTCAGCCTGACGGAGGCACGCCACCGAGCGCGTATGCCAGGGGAAGTTCTACACCCTCTCGGGCTACAGGATCTGGCACGCCTGTGCAGAGAGCTACGTATCACACTCATCCCCGAGATCGATATGCCCGGGTCACAGCTCCGCTTTCTGCATGAGCCATGGGCTCGATATACAGACGCCCGGGGCAAGCGCGTCGTCGAGGACATCCTCCACGGAGCTGGCCGAGAGTCTTGATGTGCCTTACATCCACTTGGGGTACCGGATGAGACGGACTTCAAGGATAAGCTCTTCGTCCCCGAGATGGTCGAGCATGTTCGTTCGCTTGGAAAGAAGGCTATCGCGTGGAATCCCGGCTGGCCCTTTCAGAGTAAAAGTCGACCTCCTCCACCTATGGAGCTCAAAGGGACGCATCGTGTACGGCATACCCGCTATCGATAGTCGCTACCATTACCTCAATCACTACGACCTCTTCGCCGATATCCAGATGCTCTACAGCAGCAAGATCCTCGGGGTCACGGCGAGCAATACGAACGTGATGGGGGCGATACTCGCCGTATGGAACGACCGCTATGTGGAGTCTCCCCACTATCATGCGGGAGAGATACCGTCTACCCCAATATGCTTGCTCTGGCCGAGCGCGCGGCTTGGGGGCGGTGCGGGCTACTTCAACGCTCCGACCGCAGCGCTTTCTCCCGAAGCGAGCCCCGAGACGCGAGAGGCGTTCGTAGACTTCGAGCGCAGACTCCTGTGGCATAAGGATCGCGTCTTCGCCGGTGAGCCCTTCCCCTACGTGGCGCAGAGCCATGCCCAGTGGTACATCAGCCCCGTTGATCCCAACGGTGGCGACCTTGCAGCCTCGTACCTGCCCGAAGGGCAGTACCTCAAGCAGATGAAGGCGCACCAGTATGCACCGCCTACCGAGGGTGGGTGGAAAGCCTATCCTACCAGCGTACCAGCGGTGGCTCAGGAGTCTATCTCCGTCACGTGTGGGGAGATATTTGCTACGGCCTCGTCCCCAACGCATCGGAGAACAGCACCGTCTACGCTACGGCTTGGGTGCACAGCGATGCCGCCACGACGGCAGGCCTGATCTTCGAGACGCAGAATTATAGCCGTTCGGAGGCGGACGTAGCTCCCCAGCAAGGCACGTGGGACTATAAGGGCAGCCGTCTGTGGGTCAATGGAGAAGCCTCGCGCCTCCCCGCTGGCAGAATGCTGTCGGGCAGCGCAGCGTGATCTTCCCTTGCCAACGAGCGTAGCACGCGCCTGCCCCTACAGATCCAGCTGCAGAAGGGCTGGAATCAAATTCTGATTAAGCTACCGATCGGGCGCTTCACGCTCCCCGAATTAGGCTGAATAAGTGGATGTTCGTCGCGGCGATCACCACGCCGACGGCAACAAGGCTTTGCCGAACCTACAATACATCAAGCCCAGTCTCAAGTGAGCGCTTCGGCCTCGGCTCATTTAGCTGCAAGAGGGTGCAAGGGAAGGATACTTCCTTTGCCTCTCTTTCTTTGATAATCAAGGGATGAGATCTCCGTATGTATGCGAAAACTTCCGTATACGCAGGGGAAATTTCTCAGTATATGCAAAAATAAATTTCCGCATATGCGAAAAATATTTCTGCATATACGGAAATTTATCGCTAATGCGCACAGCGTTTTTCGCCTATGTCTTCGGAGAGAAGGGCGGGGGCTTGAGCGCCTTAGCGAGGGGAAATAGTGAGGATGATCCTTCCTCCTCTTACCTCCCAGCGAGGCTACGAGGGAGCGTCCAGTGAGCGCGTAGGATGGGCAGCGCTTCGGAGAGCTCTTGCATCGAGTCGAAGACGAGGTGTGCACCTTCGTCTGTCAAGAGCGCTGTCGAAGCAAGCCCGTATTCACCGCGATGGTGAAGATGCCCGCAGCGACGGCCGCCCGCACACCCCCATGGGGGCGTTCTCCACGACGAAGGCCTCGGCAGTGCCTCCAGCCTTCTCCAAGCCCATCAGGTGGGGCTCGGGGTCGGGCTTGCCACGGCGCACGTCCTTGCCCGTGACCATGAGATCTTCGGGAGAAGACCTTGGGGAAGGCTTCATCCAGCCGCCCTAAGAGCGAGGGCTTGCGAAGAGCCTGTGACGACAGAGCGCTCCACGTCGGAGAGCTGGGCGAGTACCAGCTCGACACCGGGAGAGTGTATTGCCCGAATTGTACTCGTTGAAGAGCTGTGTCTTGCGCTCATACAGCCACTTCGTCTCCTCGGGGGAGGCGTCGCGGCCGAGAGTACGCTGGTAGAGTAACTTGATCGTGTAGCTACCCGTCTGGCCTTCGAACCAATAGACATCCTCTTCGCTCATCTGCAGACCTACCTCGTGAGCGGCTTGCACCCACGAACGGCAGTGCGCGGGCATCGAGTCGAAGAGCACGCCATCCATGTCGAAGAGCGCAGCGGAGAGGGTCGGGAAGGGCACGCTGAGGCTCTGCTCGGTGCGGTAGGTGCGGAGTGCCTTGAGGACTCCTTCGGTGCGTGCAACCTTATTCTCTGTCACGTACTTCACCTCCTTCCTGAGCTGGTCTGCTCTTATGCCCTAAGAGCTTATCGACGACGAGGGCTATGGCACCATCGCCGGTAACATTACATGCAGTGCCGAAGCTATCCATTGTGATATAAAGTGAGATCATCAGCGCCTGCTCCTCGACCGTAAAGCCTAAGATGGACTGGAGGATGGCCAGTGCCGCCATGATCGCGCCACCAGGCACGCCAGGAGCTGCTACCATCGTCACCCCAAGCAGGAGGATGAAGTGTGTGAACATACCTAAGTCATACGTCCCGCCGCGCATCAGGATAAGAGCAAGAGCGCAGGAGACGATCTTCAGCGTACTGCCCGCGAGGTGGATCGTAGCGCAGAGAGGTACGGTGAAGGAAGCCACTGCCATGCTGACGCCATTCTTCTTCGCTTGGGCAAGTGTCACGGGGATCGTCGCTGCCGACGAAGCCGTACCCAGTGCCGTGAAGTAAGCGGGAAGCATATTGATGAGCAGACGGATGGGATTCTTCCCTGCACCAGCCCGCGATAGTGAACTGCAGGAGCAGTAGGAAGATATGGGCACGAAGATCACCCGATGATCTTGATGAAGACCATCAGTACCCCGACGACCTTGCCACTGCTCGCCATCTCCATGAATATCCCGAGGATATGGAGTGGGAGGAGCGATGATGACCTTCTCGATGACGCTCGAGACGATATCCTTGACATCGATGATCACGTTCTTGAGCGCCGTAGACTCCAGATGTGCCACGCCAAGGCCAAGGACGAAGGCCAAGATAAGCGCCGTCATGACGCCCATCACGGGAGGCATTGCGATGGTGAAGTAGGGCGTAAGAGCTTCGGGACCCTGCTTGTAACTGGTCTACTTGCCCCGCATCGATGAGCTGCGGGAAGATGGCATTCCCGTGAGTAAATGCCAGATAGCCCGAGAAGACTGTAGAGCCATAAGCGATGGCTACGGTCAGCAGGAGCATCTTCCCCGCGCTATGGCCGATGCCCCGATAGCTTCGGCTACGAGGCGACGATGATAAGCGGGATGGCGAAGTCGAGGAACTGCGAGAAGATCGCATTGAAGGTCAGGAAGAGTCGCGTCACCCCATCAGGGCACGATGAGGCCCGAGGCCGATACCCAGGGCGATCGCTATGATGATGCGGGGGAGCAAACTGAGGCGTAGAGCTTTCATTCGCTGAAAAGAGATAAGGGTTGTGTAGTTAGTTAGCTTATAGTGAAAGACCCTACTAAGATAAGCGATAAAGCAATACGACTGGCATACATCCTCTCGTAAGGGAGGGGGTACGCCAGTCGTCTTGTCTTAGGAGGTCATGATCACTCCGTGTGTAGTGTTACTGTCTATTCTGTCGCTTGCGCTCGGTCTCATCAAGGATGATCTTACGCATACGCATCGAGACGGGCGTCACCTCGACATATTCGTCAGGGCGGATATGCTCCAGCGCGTCCTCAAGGCTGAAGACTACGGGAGGAGCCAGCGATACCTTATCGTCGCTACCCGAAGCACGCATATTCGTCAGCTTCTTGCTCTTGCAGACATTGACGGCGAGGTCACCTTCCTTCGTGTGCTCACCGACGACCTGACCGGCGTAGACTTCTTCCTGTGGAGCGATGAAGAAGCGACCACGGCTCTGGAGGTTGTTGAGGGCATAGGCGTAGGCCGTCCCCGTCTCGAGAGCAATGATCGAGCCGTTGTTACGACGCTCGATGTCGCCCTTCCATGGCTGATACTCGAGGAAGCGGTGGGCAAGGACAGCTTCACCAGCCGAAGCGGTGAGGACGTAGTTGTTGAGCCCGATGATACCGCGTGAAGGGATGTGGAATTCGAGGAACGTACGGTCACCCTTCGTCTCCATCATTGTCATCTCACCCTTGCGGCGCGTGACGACGTCGATGATCTTGCTCGCAGACTCCTCGGGGAGGTTCACCGTGAGCAGCTCTATGGGCTCGTGGGGTACGCCGTCGATCTCGTGGATGATGACCTGAGGCTGACCGACCTGCAGCTCGTAGCCTTCGCGACGCATAGTTTCGATGAGTACGGAGAGGTGGAGGACGCCACGGCCGTAGACGATCCAGCTATCTGCGGTCTCCGCAGGCTCGATGCGCAGGGCGAGGTTCTTATCCAGCTCCTTCATCAGGCGGTCGTGGATGTGGCGGGAGGTGACGAACTTCCCTTCGCGCCCATAGAAGGGCGAGTTGTTGATCGTGAAGAGCATACTCATCGTAGGCTCATCGACGGCGATGGTCTCGAGCGCTTCGGGCGTAGCTACGTCCGTGAGCGTCTCACCGATCTCAAAGCCTTCGATACCGACCAGCGCAGATGTCGCCTGAGGAGACGCTATCGACCTTCGTGCGGCCAAGACCTTCGAAGATATTGACCTCCTTGATACGCATCTTTGCGATCGAGCCATCACGCTTGCAGAGAGCTACTTCCTGCCCTTCTCTGAAGGTACCGCGGTGTACGCGACCTACGGCGATACGGCCGACATAGGAAGAGTAGTCCAGCGAGGTGATAAGCATCTGTGCTGGGCCTTCGATCTGCGTGGGAGCGGGGATTTGCTCGAGGATGGTATCCAGTAGGGTGGTGATATCTTCGGTAGGCTGCTGTAGTCCTTGCTCATCCAGCCCTGCTTAGCCGAGCCATAGATGGTCTCGAAGTCAAGCTGCTCTTCGCTGGCGTTGAGGCTAAACATCAGGTCGAAGACCATATCCTGTACCTCTTCGGGGCGGCAGTTGGGCTTGTCGACCTTGTTGATGACTACGATGGGCTTCAGTCCCATCTCGATGGCCTTCTGCAGGACGAAGCGCGTCTGAGGCATAGGGCCTTCGAAGGCATCGACGAGAAGCAGGCAGCCGTCGGCGAGGTTGAGTACGCGCTCTACTTCGCCACCGAGAATCGGCGTGGCCTGGGGTGTCGATGATGTTGATCTTGACGTCCTTATAGCGGATGCTGACATTCTTGGAGAGGATGGTGATCCCACGCTCACGCTCGAGGTCATTGTTATCGAGGTACGTATCTACTTCGGCAGCCTTATCATCTCTGAAGAGCTTACCGGCTAAAAGCATCTTATCTACCAGCGTCGTCTTACCATGGTCGACGTGAGCGATAATCGCTATGTTGCGAATGTCTTGCATCTGTTTCTTATAAGTTCATCTATTACGGGCACAAAGGTAGTCAATAATGCGCACTTATGGGGGATTTTTCGCTTCTCGGCGCATAGTTTTTGCGGGTGGAGCACTCATCTCTTCTACGACAGACCATGCTTTCTCTCCCAGTAAATCGGCTATAGACATTGCTCTGCAAAAGTGACTTCGCGTGTGGATAGGGAGGTGATAGTATTGAGGGGGCTTTGCGACCAGTACTGCTCGGCGAATGGACCAGTACTGGTCACATATATGAACTAGTACTGCTTCGCGCTTCAACCAGTACTGGTCACTTCGCTGACCAGTACTACTTCATTTTCCCTTTTCCGAAAGGAGGCGACTAACACGCACTACAATAGGTGGATAAAATGCTATAAGGCTGACTCCTCGAAATCGGGAGTCAGCCTTATAGCATGATGTAGGAGATGAAGGTCTCTATAGGAGGGGGCCAAAGAGGCGCATGAAAGATTCTGCAAAGCGGACCATTCGCCCACGCTGCTCCCACTCCTCGTAGGTTAGGAGGTGGCAGGAGATCTTGTCTTGGTCGAAGAGCGTACGTAGGCGCTTGGCTGTCCCCGAGTCGTAGATGATCCCCGAGATCTCGAAGTTGTGCTCCAGGCTACGGAAGTCCATGTTGGCCGAGCCGATAGTCGCTATCTGATCGTCAACGAGAAGGAGCTTGGGTGGAGGAAGCCGTCGGTGTATTGGTAGATCTTTACCCCTGCCTCGAGGAGCTGTGTGAGGTAGAGTTGGCAGCAGGGTCGTCAGGCGCGAGGTCCGTCTTGAGAGGGAGCATCAGCTCGACCTTCACACCCGCAAGAGCTGCTGTGATAAGAGCGTTGTTGAGATTTTCCGTCGGGAGGAAGTAGGGCGTCTGGATGCAGATGCTCTGGCTGGCTCGCGAGATCATGTAGATGATCGCTTGCTCGATAGTGCGCCAGTGGCTAATCGGGCCACCCTGGACGAACTGTACCGAAGGAGAATACTCGTTTGGCTCAGTCGCAGGATCAAAAGTAGCGGTCTACGTTGATGACCTTGCGTGAGACGGCGTACCAGTCGATGAGGAAGGAGCTTTGGAGACCAGCTGCAGCTACCCCCGTGATGCGGAAGTGGGTATCACGCCAGCGACCGAGTTCAGAGCCCGTGAGGTGGCGCTGGGCGAAGTTCATCCCGCCGACATAGCCGATGGAGCCGTCGATGACGACGATCTTGCGGTGATTGCGATAGTTCACCGTGGTAGAGAGGTGGGAAGGCACACGCATGAAGGCGTAGACTTGGATCCCGCACGACGTAGGCGCTTCCAGTAGGAGGAGGGACGTTGTATGAGCCGAGGTGGTCGTAGATGATGCGGATGGTGACGCCTTCTTCGGCCTTGCGAAGCAGGATGTCCGTCAGGCGGTTGAGTACGTCGTCTGCTCCGAAGATATAGGCTTGCAGGTGGATGTATTCCTCGGCTCGCTCCAGGTCTGCGAAGAGCTTCGTGCATATCGCTCCCCAGGCATAGATATCGAGGGACTGGAGCTGGAGGAGGGGCTGTCGGAGTTGCGCTCGACGAGGCTCGATGAGTCGCTGGTGTTCTTCTGTGGCTTGCCGCTTCTTCAGCAGATGCTTAGGGAGGAGAGTCGCTGCGGCTTGAGCATGAGCCTCCGGTAGAAGCGGCGGTTGATGCTATTCAGACGCTTCTGGTCTTGGCCGAAGACGATATATACCATGATCCCAAAGACGGGGATGAGCCCGACGATGAGGATCCATGCAGAGGCCTTGAGTGGATTGCGGTTCTCACTGAGTACCGTCCCGATGACCCCTAATACCGTCAGTGTATAGGCAATGATAAGCCAGAGGAGAGCTCCATAGCGAGGTGTGGAGTTAGTTGGTGACGAGGAGTTTGTCCTGTCGAGAGAGCTGCTGTACGCGGTAGCTACGAAGAGGGCTTCTTGCTGGGCCTGAGAGTGGGCGACCCGTCCCTGAGAGCAGGTCAAGTGACTCTCACACTTGGGACAGCGTAGCTCAAGCCCCGAGGCTGGAGTTGAGTCCATGGTGCTGGCTCGACAGGGACAGGCCAAGTCGAAGGCATAGAACTCTTCGCGGTCTATGGCATGGACGATGGCCAGGCCTGCAAGCCCAGCACGCATCGATGCGATGGTAGAGTGTGGGATGAGGGCTATTCCCCCAGGGGAGAGTAGCGTGCGATACTGCGAGAGTTGCAGTGGTACCTCATAGTATACCGAAGTCTTGGGGAGCGGTGTCTCAGTGGTGGAGGTACAGGAAAAAGTAGCCCCACAGAGCGATAGCAGGTACTTGCTCATATCGGTGGGGCTACGAGAGACTAATAGTTGTAAGGGATCATGGTGAGCATCTCCATGAGCTTCTCTACCCCGTCATTGAGCTTGCTCCCAATCATCTTGCGCATAAAAGAAAGTTGAGGTCAGCACGGAGGGTGGGGGCGTAGACGTGTATCCCTGGAGTAGGCTCGAGGAGCTGGATCCAGAGGGTCAGGTCGATGGGAGACTGCTCGGTCGCCAGCAGATCGTGCCCTCAGGCTCTCGCTCGATGATACGGAGCACAGAGACGCTCGGCCCAGGGACGACGAGGCACAGCTATCACTATCGATAGGCTCGATGGTGATCTTCTCACCGTGCTTCTTCAGGGAGACGGTCTTGGATATTAGCCAGGCCACTCAGATCTGAAGACGCTGGTATACTCGGGTACAGTGCGGCGATAGCCTTGATAGAACTTACGTAGTCGGACATGAATTAGTCGGATGATGGGATAATGGTGCAGGGGCTTACTTCTTTCCGGTCAAGCGGCGGGATCATGCGCCACTCCTTGAGGAGCGCTTCGTCGTCAGCTGAGATGTGCCCGTAGCGGTGCTTGGCGGATGACGGCGTCATAACAACTGAGGGGTCACGAGGGCGGACGTTAGCCTCAGCGAGGCCTGCTCTGCCTGAGGAAGCCATGCGTGTAGACTGCGACCATACCGAGGACAGAGCATCCTGCACGACGAATAGCATCCACAGCCTTTAGGCTACTACCACCAGTGGAGATGAGGTCTTCGACGACGAGTACACGGCTTCCTGCGGGTAGTTCACCTTCGATCTGATTACCCATACCGTGGTCCTTAGCTACGGGGCGGATGTAGACGAAGGGAGACCCAGCAGGTCGGCGACGAGGCACCCTGAGCGATGCCCCAGTAGCAACCCCAGCGACGACGTCAGGGCATCGAACTCTCGGCGGATAGCTTCGGCAAAGCTCCGTCTTGATCAGCGTGCGTACCTCAGGATAGGAGAGGGTGACGCGGTTGTCACAGTAGATGGGAGACTTCCAGCCAGAGGCCCAGGTGAAGGGAGAGTCGGGCTGAAGCTTTACGGCCTTTACCTGAAGGAGAGCTTCGGCGATACGTTCTTGGGTGGTGATAGCACTCATGGGGATTGTTCTTTTATAGGAGTGAGTTAGATCTGTAGGAGGAAGGGATCGGCATCAGCCCAGACGGGGAATTTCTGCCGAAGGTCCTGAAGGGGGGCGTAGTCGAGTGTCGCTGTGATGACAGTATCTGCTCCTTCTTCAGCCTCGACGAGAGCCTTGCCACGTGGGTCAGTGATGACAGAGTCGCCCGAATAGACGAGGCGGTTAGGATCTTCGCCTACACGGTTGACGCCGATGACGTAGCTGAGATTCTCCATTGCACAGGCACGAAGGAGGTACGGAAGACCTCACGACGCGGGCGTGGCCAGTTGGCTACAGCGATGATGAGGTCATATTCGTTCGACACATTGCGGCACCACACGGGGAAGCGCAGGTCGTAGCAGATGATGGGGAGGATGTGCCAGCCCTTGAATGTGAAGATGGAGCGGCTGGTGGCAGAGCTGACGAATTTCTTCTCCCCTCCAGGGGCGAAGAGATGACGCTTTGCCTGGAGCTGTACCTTCCCATCGGGCTCAATGAGGAAGAAGAGATTATGTATGACTCCCTTGACCTCACTGAGGTAGCTCCCAGCGAGAGCGACATTGTACTCGTGAGAGGGAGGTCGGAGGAGGGTCTGGTGACTTCGCCTTGCTCTCGGTCTGCAAGCTTCGCTGCTTCGCTTGAGAAGCCCGTAGTAATCGTCTCGGGGAAGACGATGAGATCGCTCGTCGCAGCATGATCTCGGATAAGGCTCTCGATGAGCTGGAGGTTAGCCGAGACATCATTCAGTGGATACTGCACTGCTGCGCTGACTCGTAGGGGAGCTGGGAAGCTATTTGCCATGAGACTTAGGGAGTGAATTGCTCGGGATACTTTGCCTGGGACTTATCGTATCGACTACGTATCGTCGCCAGATCTTGCTCTATATCGCCTGTGGGGATGAAGACCTCGAATATACCGAGCTCCTTCTTGCCGTAGTCAATGACGGCGAGCTCGATGGGAAAGGCCTGCTGCAACGGCGATATGGTAGAAGCCACTCTTCACTTCTCTCCTCGAGGCGTGTACCCTCGAGGGGTGATGCAAGGTGAATCTGCCCTTCTGTCGGGCTGCTCTTGCAGACGCTCCACGGTCTGGGTGCGCTCCTTGCGATTGACAGGAATACCACCTAAGGCTCGGAAGATAGGGCCTAAGGGGAAGAAGAACCAGTCGCTCTTCATCAGGAAGCCGGAGTCGAAGCCAGCGGCCCAGAATAGAAAGCCCGAGGGAAAGTCGTAGTTGCTGGTATGTGGAGCGACACAGATGATGCTCCCTTCAGGCTGCTTGCCAGGGTGAGGGATAACCTTCCATCCAAAGAGACAGAAAGCAAGCTCTGAGCTATTTTTCTTACGCAATTGTATAGGGATACTATGGGATGAAGTCGAGCGCTATAGTCCTTCGACGAAGTCGTCCAGGCGCTCTGAGAAGCTCGTGAGGTTCGTGATGACGTAGTGACGAAGGTCTCTGTAGTAGGCCTTCACGAGCTGAGGATTATGCTTGCCACTGGGGATGGGTGACGCGGCGGAGACTGTCGTCGGTGAAGACCATGATGTCGTCCATCAGGTCTTCGATCTCAGCCTGCATCGCTTCGCTCCCAGAGACGGCACGGATGATAAGAGCCTCGTCGAAGAGGCGCATGACCTCTGCGATGATCTCTTTCTTCAGGGTTCTTTGACTTGCCATAATGGTAGAGTATGTGAGGAGAGATACTCCTCATATAGGGCAAAGATATGGATTATGGGCATAGCTTACCCCTTTCTCCTGCTCACTCTTCTCCGTGAGCTTAGGATTGAAGGTCGGTAGCTGGATATGCAGGACTACCGCAAGTACTCGGAAGATGAATACCGAGATGGCGGATATGAACTGCACCCACTCGATGGGTAGGCTTGAGTAGCGCCCCATGAGGACATAAATGATCGAGCCAAGGACGCAGGCCGAGGCATAGAAATCTGTGCGGAAGATCAGGGGCGTTTCGTTGATCAGTACGTCGCGCAGAAGCCCACCGAAAGAGCCGGTGACCGTGCCCATGATGACTGCAACCCACCAAGGGGGGAAGCCCGCGGCATAGGACTTAGCGACACCTACGACTACGAAGAGCCCGAGGCCGATGGCGTCAAAGACGAAGAGGGAGTGATTGAGGGCGGACGACTTGGCGTCGGAAGATGATCGTGAAGATAAGCCGAGGGCCGTGATGATCGAGATAGGATGGCTGGACAAGCCAGAACGGCGATGTCTAAGAGAATGTCGTATCGTACCACCTCCGACAGCGAGTCACGAAGCCCACAACGTAGGGCTCCGAACCAGTCTAGCCCCTTCCCGCTGCGAGACGGATACCACTGATGGCAAAGGCCAGTGTGCCCGAGGTAATCACGCAATTGACAAAGTCATTGACATCAACAAGATGAGCGAACTTCATAGCCCGTGATCTCCTTGCTTATTAGTAGGACTCTGCATCAGAGGGGAAGCTACGCTCCTTGACTGCGGTGATATAAGCCCCTGCTGCCTGCTTGATTTCCTCACCAAGTGCAGCAAAGCGACGGAGGAACTTCGGCGTGAAGCGGTCTTCCATACCGAGCATGTCTGTGAGACGAGACTTGCCCATCGACACGCTACCAGCCCCGATACCGATGACGGGTATCTGCAGGGACTGAGCTACACGTGCTGCGACAGAGGCGGGGACCTTCTCAAGTACTACAGCGCAGCAACCAGCACGCTCCAGCCCGAGAGCTTCTTCGAAGAGCTTGTCTGCGGCTGCTCCTTCTGCCTTGAAGTCCATAGCCTCCGAGCTGATGTACAGATTGAGGCGTGAGACCAAGAGTGACCAACGACAGGAATACCTGCCGCTGTGAACTGGCTGATTGTGCTGAAGAGGTGCGTACCTCCCTCAAGCTGACTGCATCTGCCGTCTCCTTCATGATGCGGATAGCCAGGCGAGGCGGTCTCAGGACTGATCTGATAGCTCCCGAAGGATATGTCTACGACGACAAGGCACGCTGCACACCACGGACTACACAGGCACCGTGGTAGATCATCTGATCGAGGTAATAGGGTAGGGTCGTGGTATGGCCTGCCATCACATTGGCAGCAGAGTCTCCGACGAGGAGGATATCTATGCCAGCAGCGTCGAGGGACGTGCCGTCGTATAGTCGTATGCTGTGAGCATCGAGATTGGCTCACCCTGAGCCTTCATAGCTGCCAGACGGAGGGTCGTCACCTTCTTCGTCACGGCCTGGTGTTGAGACACTTCTTTATTGATATAAATTGAGGGGTAAGCCACCACCCTAATCCCTGGGACGGGATAGGGTGGTGGCCTCTGTGATTATACTTCTGTGGATATAGAGAGTCCGAGAGTAGCACTATGTACTACTCCCATTCGATGGTGCTGGGTGGCTTGGAGGAGATGTCGTAGACGACACGGTTTACCCCACGTACCTTGTTGATGATCTCATTGGAGACCTAGCCAGAAACTCATAGGGGAGGTGTGCCCAGTCTGCGCTCATCGCATCCGTGCTGGTCACAGCGCGTAGTGCGATGGTGTACTCATAGGTACGCTCATCACCCATGACACCGACAGAGCGGATGGGGAGGAGGATCGCACCAGCCTGCCATACATTGTCGTGCAGCCCCACTCGCGCATCATCGACATATGGGATGTCGTCCGGCATTCTGGAGGATCTCGATCTTCTCAGCCGTGATCTCGCCGAGGATACGGATACCTAAGCCGGGGGCCAGGGAAGGGCTGGCGCTTGATGAGGTGAGGGCTGCGTACCCATCTCAAGACCTCGCGACGCACCTCATCCTCGCAGAGAGGAGGCGAAGTGGGTCTCAACAAGACGGAGCTTCATGCGCTCAGGGAGCCACCGACATTGTGATGGCTCTTGATGACCGTACCTGTGATGCTGAGGGACTCGATGACGTCAGGATAAATCGTCCCCTGACCAAGCCACTTAATGTCCTTGAGCTTGTGAGCTTCTTCGTCGAAGACCTCGATGAAACCACGGCCGATGATCTTCACGCTTCTCTTCGGGATCAGTGACACCTTGGAGAGCTGAGAGGAACTTATCTCGTGCGTTGACGCCGATGACATTGAGGCCCCAGATGCTCAGTAGTCACGCAGGACATTATCGTATTCGTTCTTACGCAGGGGCCCATGGTCGACGAAGATACACGTGAGTTCTTACCGATAGCCTTGTGAGGAGAACTGCCGTGACAGAGGTCGACCCCACGAGAGGCCAAGATGACCTTGTCATCACCCAGCTGAGCACAAGCTCTGCCACGGTGCTCTCGACGAAGGAGGCTGGAGACCAGTTGCCACGGATACCCGTTACCTTGAGGAAGTTATCAAAGGATCTTGAGACCTGCTTCAGGTGGAATGCTTCGGGATGGAACTGGACGTACGCTCGCCATCGATACGGAGGCTGCTGCCTCTGCGTCCTCGGTGCTGGCGATGATACGGAAGCCCTTAGGGGGAGCGTGGTGATGGTGTCACCGTGGGACATCGAGACGATACCGCCAGGTGTGATACCCTCGAGGAGCTTATCATTCTCGTGGCGTGGCGTGAGGTGCGCACGACCATACTCACGGCTATCGCAGGGCTCTGCCACCTCCAGCGGTGAACGAGGGCTCTGTGCTCCCATAGCAAATACCGAGTATGGGGAGACGCCCACGCAGGAGCGGATAGGTCGGTGCGGAAGGCTGCTTCGTCGTGAGACCGGTAGGGGACTTCCTGAGAGGATGATCCTGCGATGCCCGTAAGATCTTCGGGTACCTTATTGTGAGGGTACGATCTCGCAATAGGGTGTTCAGTTGCGGAGTCTACGGCCGATGAGCTGTGTTGTCTGCGAGCCAAAGTCGAGGATGAGTATCTTCTCCTGCATAGTTACTGATGGCTTTCTTATTTATAAGTGGTAAGACCAATTCGAGACAAAGATACGAATTGTAGGAGACTCAGCTGATAGTACTTCGATACTCGTTAGTTTTATCTTATGAGACTATTACTGCAAGGCCATCTCTTCACAACACACTTTTCTCCTTCGAAACTCTCAGCCTAAAGCCTCCGATCTTCGGGGGAAGAAGGTACGAGTAATGAAGAGGTGGTCTTGCACAATGGTTTCATAGCAGGTATATGGGTGCGTGGGTAGAGCTATATAGGATGGCAAAGAAAGCTATATAGCTTCCTGTGAAGCTTTGGATCTCTATTATGGGTTGTTGCTCAGCGTAGGGATAAAAGTTGCGGACGAGTGGCGAGATAAGTTTTGGACTACGTACGTAGCTCTAATATCTACGTACGTGGATATTTGGTTACGTGCCTGGTCTTTAAGACTACGTGCATAGACGAGGAAAGTATCACTATGTGAAGGCGCTTTTTCCCTTCAGAGAAGGACACTTTTCCCTCCGCTGGATAGAAGAATACTCGCGATAAGGCGAAGGACTTTCCCGTATCTCTTCGGAGAGCTGTATCGGATGCTGGATCGTGCGATGCCTTAGCACTGAAAGAGACATTCCCCATAGGATGCCGAAGTCAGAATTCTAGTGGGAATGTCTTGTATGAAGGATAGGGACTAAGGCTGTCTATCAGCGATAGCTACCATCAGACCTGGTACAGCGCGGACGAGCCACTTGTGTCGCTCACCTCCGCCATCAGAGTAGCTGACCTCGAAGACTCCAGAGGCGGAGCTGGGGCGTACTGGCAGGCTACTGCACCAGCTGGGGTCAAAGTCTACATTATCAATGAGGGTGTCGAAGAATCCACTCTCGACCTCGCCCACCAGGCCAAGCCCTCATAATACTGCTGTATGGTGGCCTTGGTGCAGTAGCGGTCACCAGAGCCTTGAGTTCAGCTTCAGGCTCGGAAGCTATCGCGAGGTAGTAGAGATGTAGCACTCGTAGAAGGGAGCAGATGAGAGTTGATCGGGCTCGTCATATCTACGCTCTTTAGTCCCTGCAGAGGATTGCTGCAGGCTTATCCCCGTACTCGGCGTGATGCCACTCGGGGGTGATGAAGTCAATGAGATACTTATCTCCAGACTTCAGTAGATGGAGAGGATAGCACGATAGCCCTCTCCACTGCCAGCACCTGATACCAGTCTTGCCCGAGAGCACGTACTTGCAGGCTTCCTTCGCTACCAGAAGCAAGGTCTTGAGCGCGGATAAATGGATCTGAATCGGTGAGTGCTCTTACGCGTTCCAGCTTAGCCTTAGCCTCTGGTGTGGCATTGGCTGAGATGAGCGAATCCATCTGAGCTGGCTCATACGTGCGGTCAAAGGGCAGATGTACTCGGTGTGAAAGCGCTTGAGCATAGCTTCGGGGCTCTCGGTACGCTGCTTCTGGACTGTGGTGGTTTGCTTTTGTTTGGTGCGTTTTTGTGCGCTGCCTGTAGTGGGAGTAACGAGCCCTAAAAAGATAAGCAGGCTCCATGTGGTAATGACTTAGACATAATGATGTGGTGATATGGTTAGATAGAGGGGAGAAACAAAGCCCTCTCATAGTGACAACGCATAGGCTGCTACGCGCGGTATGCTTTGTCCTTGCCTATGGCCTGCCAGGGACAGAGTATGCACTCGAGGAGGTCAATCAGAATGAAGAGCCCGACACCCATGAGACTCAGTAGCGCTATCAGCGTACATGTCGAGGTAGTCAATGCGCATCCAGGCATCGGATATATAGTAGTCAAGCCCTCTGTCGTGCCGTATGTCTCGGTGACGAAGAGGCACAGGAGATAGCTGTGCCGATAGCTATGCGTAGTGCTGATAGTGCGCAGCGGGAGGACTGCAGCGGGAGGAGAAGGTGACGAAGGGTCCCCAGGGTGCTCGCGCCGAGCAGGCAGGTTGCAAAAGTGCTCCTCGGGAATTGCAAAGCAGGGGCATCTCGCATTGATACTGCAAGCTGGAAGAGTATGATCAGTACGATCATCACCACCTTCGTTACTTTCATAGAGCCACCGAGGAGCATGACTACGGGAGGAGAGCCAGCTTAGGTATGGGAGTAGGTGAAGTAGATGAAGGTCGATGGGTGCGCCCACTCGAGGATGAGGATCATCGAGGAGGAGAGGATGGCAGAGGTATGGTCGCGATGAGGATACCCCAGCCGATGCGCTGCAGGCTCGTCAAGGTGTGAGCAAGAAAGATCAGACCCGTTGAGGTGAGCCATATGGGCATAGACCGCCCATGGGGCAGGTAAGACTTCGCTACGGATAGGTGGGTAGCCTGCCAGCCAGAGCGCGTGCAAAGATGATGGCTCAGAGTAGGAGCTGCAGGAGGTGACAGCTAAATGACTTCATCTAAGTGGCGTAGTTCTTCCTCCAGCATGCTTGCGGTAGCTCCTCGGTGGTCGGCGAGGAGGGTTCCTGGCTTTCCTCCGATGAGTAGGGTGCGCTCCGATAGAGTCGTTGCCTCTACGGGGCTATGGGTGACGCAAAGGGTGGGATGTAGGATAGCGCTGCCACAGCTCGAGGAAGAGCTGACAGAGCGACTTGCCGTCGCTTCATCGAGGAGCTGAGAATGCTTCGTCGAGAAGAAGCAGGTCCGGCTTCATGATGAAGGCACGAGCAAGGAGCTACACGCTGGCACTGACCTCCACTTGGTTCGCTCGGATAGCGGTCTAAAGAGATCGGTGAGCGATAGAGTCGTGAATCTCCTCCTGCAGGTCGGATGAGACGATACGCTTGCCGAGTGCAGCAGGCAGGTGGATGCTCTCTCTTACTGTCTTCCAGGGGAAGAGCCCGTATTGCTGCGGGGACGAGTGCGATCTGATGGGTACGAGGGCTGAGTGGTACGCCCGGAGTTGTAGCGTTCCCTTGCTCGGGCGGATAATCCCCGCTAAGGTGTGTAGAGGCTGGACTTTCCCGCTACCCGATGGCCCGATGATCGTCACGATCTCTTTCCCCAAACTGAAGCTCACATCCCTGAGCGCGAAATCGTCACTTTCACGGCGCTTGCTATAGCGTACGCTTAGGTCGGAGACGTATAGTGAGAGCTCCGGACATGGGAGGGGATGTGATAGAGGGTGGTGAGCTACTCCGCGATGATTGGGCGGATCAGCCCCTCTGCCGTGTAGCTCTCGGTACGAGCTTTTAGCCTTCATCCAGCTAAGGATGGGCTGGAGATCTTCAGCCCACTTAGGTGCAGTGACCTCAGCATGAGGTGGGGAGAAGTCTGCAGGCAAGATCCTTGGATGACACCGAGGCTGCTCTACGGCAGCAGACCAGTCCTTTCGAGGATGCTGGGCCATGTAGCGACAGCCTGTGTTGTCCCTCGATGAAAGGCCTTCACTGCGGCTGACTTCTTCGTGAGTGCTTCGTCTTGGAAGAGAAGCCCCGTGATGCCACCGTGAGTCCGTGGGTACGTCAATAGCTACCAGCCTTGGATGCTCCGATCGTAGCGAAGGGCTCCGGGAGAATAGCGGCATCCAGCTCACCCGAGCGAAGCATTTCAAGCGGATAGGGGATCTTCTGACCTCTACACGTGTGTGGGGTGGCACCCTTGGCATCCACGAGGGCACGCTCGGTAGCATGTCGATGAGGGTATTGGAGGATGGGCCGATGTGCTTGCTCACGCAGGGTCAGCGATCTCGTCGAGCTCCTTATTGCGCCCGAAGACCAGACGGAAGCTCCCTTGACAAGCGATGGGAAGAGATATCTTCAGCCCCTTAGAATGTGGGAGCATGGCTCCCATATGGTCCGTGACTGAGGCATCTACGGAGCCCGTCTGCAGTGCAGCATCACGCTCCATGGGGAGGCGAAAGCGCACGATCTCTATGGGATGAGTGGAGAAGCCTGCTGCTCAGCTACTGCTATCGGTGAGGTAGTCGATAGAGGGCATCACCCCGATACATGGGTGAGTGCTATCTGTGGGGTTGCTCTTCTTTTTGCGAACAAGCGCCAGGAGGAACATAGCCCTGTGATGAGCGCCATACCGAGCGCGAGGAGCCCGTGCGCAGTGATCGTTTCATATCTATTCCTTCGAATTGGGTTTCTTGCGCTCCAGTGCTGCGAGTAGCGGCAGTGAGGAGCTAGTCCACAGGTCGCACACTGAGGCTTGCGGGCTGTACATACATAGCGTCCATGCAAGATAAGCCGGTGGTGCGCCTTGGGGATGAGGTGCTCAGGGATATACTTGATGAGGTGAGCTCCGTCTCGAGAGGTGTCTTGGAATTGGTCGTCAGTCCGATGCGGTTAGATACACGGAAGACGTGTGTATCGACTGCCATCGTAGGGCGGTTATAGATGACCGAAGCGATTACGTTGGCCGTCTTGCGCCCGACACCTGGGAGCTTCATCAGCTCCTCGCTCCTCAGGGACTTCTCCTGATGGTCAGCGACGAGGCGCTGAGCCATAGCTACAAGGTAACCAGCCTTAGCGCGGGGATAGCTAACGCTCCGCACGAGCTCAAAAGATGTCGTCCACCTCAGCTCGTGCCATGATTTCGGCTGTCGGATACTGTCGGAAGAGGCGTGGGTGATCATGTTCACTCGCTTGTCCGTGCATTGGGCTGAGAGAATCACAGCCACCAGCAGCTCAAAGGGAGTGGTGTAGTGTAGCTCAGTTTCAGCCACAGGCATATGCTCCTCAAACCATCCGATGACGGCTTCGTATCGCTCTTTACGCGTCACAGCTCGTAGTTACCTTTGTGTAGCTCGTATTAATGAGCAGCCTTGAACTGCTCGAGGAAAGCGCACGTCATTCTCTGAGAAGAGACGCAGGTCACTGACTCGATACTTGAGGTTCGTGATACGCTCTACCCCATACCGAGGGCATAGCCGCTGTACTTACGGCTGTCGATGCCACAGTTCTCCAGTACGTTAGGGTCGACCATACCGCATCCGAGGGATCTCAACCCAGCCCGTGTGCTTACAGAAGTTACAGCCACACCGCCACAGATGTTGCAGGAGATATCCATCTCTGCCGATGGCTCCCGTGAAGGGAGAGTAAGAGGCGCAGGCGAATCTTTCGTGTCGAGTGCGAGACATTTCCTGGGCGAAAGTAGCAGCAGTACCTGCTTGAGGTCAGCAGACGAGACGTTTTGGTCTACATAGAGAGCCTCAGCTGATGGAAGAAGCAGTGTGCGCGGTAGGAGATGGCCTCATTGCGATACACGCGACCTGGGCAGATGACGCGGATGGGAGGCTCTGACTCCAGCATCGTGCGAGTCTGTACCGAGGAGGTATGGGTACGTAGGAGCGTACCGGGGACGATTGCGCACGAAGAGCGTGTCCTGCATATCACGTGCAGGATGGTCTTCGGCGAAGTTGAGGGCAGAAACACTGCCGAGTCATCTTCGATCTCAGGTCCTTCCGGCAATAGAAAGCCGAGGCGTGCGAAGATGGACGCAGATCTCCTGCTGGACGATCGTCAGCGGATGGCGTGAGCCTAATGGAGTGGGGTAAGCCGTACGTGACCAGTCGATACCCGAGACCTTCGTCATCTCCACCAGTGCTCCAGAGAGCGCGTAGCTCGTTGATCTTGTCCGTATGCCAGCGTCTTTGAGGGCGTTGAGGAGTTGGCCGACCTGTCGCTTTTTCTTCGTTAGGGACGGTCTTGAATTCGTCGAAAGAGCTGGAGACGAGGCCTTCTTACTGATATATTTGATGCGAAGGTCTTCGACTTCCTGCTCAGAGTGTGCCGTCAGTGCTTGTAGCTCGGCAGTGAGTTGTTGTATTCTTTCTTGCATGAACTAATACCCCTTTATTTTGAGGTGTAAAGGTAGTGAATTCCACGGAGGGTGAGCATTGTGGGCGCATACACCGCATCAAATCTCCTCCTCGTCTGCAAGGCCGTATTGAGGCTGGTCGAGTTACAGACAACTATTGCTCTGTGAGCGAACAACTATTAGTTTGGGGCAAACGACTATTGCTGTCGCTTTGACCCTCTGCCATTCATACATGCTCTCTGGTGGCTCTTCTTGCCCATAGCATAGCTATATAGGAGACTGTTGCCGAGTCCATTTCACTTGTTGTGCAAGGCATCACTGCCCAACTCCCAAGAAATGCCTCTCGAAGGAACACATAAGTCGTTTGGATATGAAACCACTACTGATTCGATGTGACAAACTATTGCTGTCTCGCTCATCCTACAGCTTTACCCGCCCTCATGTCCTATGGAAGACCATTGCTCAACTACATTTCATATACTCGTGCCTTCTTCCTCATCGAAATAGCTTTTAAAGTGAGGCTTCGGGGAGACAAATCAGCTAGCCAAGAGATGGGATACTTGCTGTCCTCTAATAAACTCTTGCCTAAGACGTGAGGATAAAATTAGCGGGGCAGGAGGATCCATCCTCTCTGCCCCGTTGGCATATTAGTAGCTCTCCAGTAGACTAGTGGTGATGCTGGCGAGGCTGAAGAAGTGATATCGAGTACCTCTCTTAGTGGGTGGGGTTCTGAGTCAGCTTACCTGGGTGAGCATCGATAGCATTCTGTGGGATGAAGTACACCACACGATAGTCTGTGGGGCAATGTCCTCACGCTGGTGATGAGCTCCAGGGTAGCGACGTACGAGTGAGCCTCCGTTGCGGAATACATCATAGCTGCGCTCAGCCTGGAAGGCGAGTTCAACTGGCGCTCCTTGTCGATGCGCTCGGATGCGTTCGTAGCATCGAGGGCTGGCATAGGCGGCTCAGGGATAGAGCGTGTGCGTATGATGTTGAGGGTCGGTGAGTGCTGCGCTATGGTTCCCGAGCTTAGCTTCTGCTTCAGCTCGGTTGAGGTACTACTTCGCCGAGACGAGAGATGACAGGCGAGGTGCAGGTGGCTATTCTCACCCTCACGGGAGCACTCGTGATGTAGAGACATCGGGTGAGGCTCTGTTGAAGCTTGATGTATGGGTCGATCACACCTCGGTAAGTCTTCCCCTTATAGGTGATGCTGTAGATCTCTTGATTTGCATCTATCGCAGTCAAGGTGTAAGACTCCGCTTGCCCAGAATCCTTAGCTTCCTTTGGCTATGAGTCTGACCATTGGAGCGGGTGATGGGGAGCTGCACGTAGTTGAGGTCTCCTGACTCTTCGCTCTTTGATGAAGCGGAATACCTCCGTCTTCTCAGGCGCGTACACGGGCTCAATGAAGGCGGCACTGAGCATCTACGATACGAGTGCTGGTGGGGCGGAAGTCATTTCGTCCCGTCTCATCAAAGTAGAGACAAGGTATAGCGCTGGCATACATCTCACCCCAGCCCATACCTCCGATATTGGCACTACATACCACCGACTCCATAGTAGTGGTCGTAACCAGAGTATTCAGAGGCCAGACGCCGGACGACGAAGATAGACTCCTTGTTGCTCTCAGGCAGGGAGCTGGTTGTACTTCATGAAGTCTTCTCGATTGAGAGCGAATACTTCCCACTCGAGATGACCTTCGTGGCATACTCGGAGGCTAGCTGAGCATACTGCGTATTGGGCTGCTCATAGGTGCCACTCATATAGAGGTAGAGGCGGGAGAGCAAAAGCCTGAGCTGCACCCTTGGATGCATAGAAGGGCGTACCTGAGCGCTCAGGGAAGGAGCGTCTCTGCTGCTTCAGAGTCTTCAATAGCCTGTGCGTAGGTCTCTGCTACGGTAGCACGGTCGGGGAGCGTGAACTTATCGAAGACGTCCTTTGGAGCACTCTTGATGATGGGTACACCGAGGTTCTTCTCTGGGTCCTGATAGTAGGGACGGCCGTAGGCTCTCACGAGGTGAAGTAGAGGAAGCCACACATGAAGTAGGCTTCTCCACATGAGCCTTGACCTCTTCATCAGTGGAGTGCCATAGGAGCTCGATAATATTTGAGGCCTGGATGATAGCCTTGTAGCTATTATCCCAGAAGGCCTATAGAGCGGTAGTTCTGTGAGGGTGCGGTTGAAGGAGATGAACTCGAAGAAGGCATCTGTCGAGGCGCCACGTATCATAATGTTGTCCCCGCATACTCGCCGCAGCGGTGCGTGACGTCGCTCCAGGTCTTGAGCTGAGCATACATCCCGTGGGTCATCCATCGATAGCCTCTTCTGGATGCTCGAGGATACGCTGGCTGGACATGCTCCCCTTGGGCTCTCTGTCAATATTGCAGGCTACCAGTAGGCAGGAGGACACCAGTAGCATTAGTATCTTATTCGTATCTGTATCGTGTAGCTATAGTGAGAGGTTGAGCCCGAGGACAAAGCGACGGACAGGAGGATAGACGCTGATGCCGTCGTCCCCATGACAGAGCCATCAGAGGCAGGAAGCTCGGGGTCTACACCTGAGTACTTCGTCAGGGGTAAAGAGGTTCTCAGCATTGAGGTAGATGCGGAGGGTTCTGCACCTTCAGCTGAGGAAGGGAGGTTGTAGCCAAGGCTGAGAGTACGTAGCTTGAAGAAGGAGTTGAGGTCAGCGAGAGAAGAGGCCTTGTTACCGTTGTCCTTGTTGTTGTACAGGGCGCGTGGGTGAGTGGCGACGTCGCCCTTCTTCTGCCAGCGTGACCAGCCCTTCTGCAGTGACATCTGATTGCGGTCGAGTGTAGGTGAGGTCTGAGTCGAGCTCTTGGCGAGAGTAGTTGTAGATCTGTCCACCGAGAGCATAGCCGAACGTAGCCGGAGGTCGAGACTCCTTCCAGCGGAGGTTCGTCGTGATCCCCCGAGACCTTAGGTGCAGCAGAGCCCAGCTTGTAGTACTTGGCTTCGGCGTAGTTGCTGGTCGTGACGCGCTCTCCGTTAGTCCCTTCCTTATACCACATGGGGCGCCCGTCATCAGGATTTACTCCAGCCCACTCAGGCATGTAGTAGGTGTCGATGGAGAGCCGATTTCGAGGATGCGGGAGGCAGAGCCTGCTATACCGCTACCGTCACCGATGATGACGGGCTTAGCGATGTACTGTCCTGAGGATCATACTGACGGAAGATGTCGGTGAGCTTATTGGTGTTGTGTCCGACGTTGAGGTCAAGGCTCCAGGTGAGGTCCTTGCTGCGGATGATATCACCACCGATAGCTACCTCGATACCCTTATTGGCCATCTTACCGATGTTACGGTAGATGTGAGTCACACCTGTGAGGCTGGTGACGGGTACATTATAGAGATGTTGTCGGTCTTCTTGGAGTAGAGATCAAGGGTGAAGTGCAGGCGGTTTGACCAGAGCAAGCGTCAAGCCCGATACCTGCAGGTATGGGTACAGCTCCCAGGTAAGGTCATTGTTCCCGATCTGAGAGATGAGCATACCAGGCTGAGCGTTGTAGCTGGATGCTATCGAGATAGAGGTCATGCACTGAGGGTAGAGGGCGGATGGACGGTTACCAGCCGAGACCATAGGGAGCGCGGAGCTTCAGCTGGTCGAATGCCTTGATCCCAAACCATGATTCGCGGTGGATGCTCACCCGCCACTGATAAGAAGAGGGTGCCATACTTGGCTCTTGAACCGAGGTTGGAGGCACCGTCACGGCGGATAGACCCTTCGAGGAGATAGCGGTTGTCATAGCTATAGCGAGCATTAGCGAAGACGGACTGTACCGCCCATTCAGCGATCCACGCTTAGCCTTCTCTGGGCTTAGCGGTGATGTCCAGTACCTCAAAGCCTGGGACAAAGCCCGTCCCGTTGGCGCTGGTTGACTACCCCAGTAGTCGTTGAACTCATAGCAAGCAACCCATTGAGGTTATGCAGGCCCCAGCTATTATTCGTTAGGAACTTCTGGTTTTGAGTAGCGACGGGCTACTTGTCCGTGATGCTCGGTGATACGACCTTGGACGCTCTCTCCACCATTGGGCGAGGGTCTTCGTAGCCGTGACCCGTGCTGTGGACGTACTTGTAGTTATTGACCGAGGAAAGGTGAGCCAAGGTGCGATACGAACGTCGAAGTCAAGGTTACCCATGAATTCGTGGTAGCTCCCATCATAGTGGTTCCACTGCAGGTCACGGAGGTAATTCGTGCTGTTGCTGTTACCCATCCCGAGTATTGGTGCAGGACGAGCTTCCCCTCAGCATCGTATGGGCTATCCCAAGGGAGCATCGAGTACATCGCAGAGATGGGTACTGTCTGTCCTCGGAGGTTTGCATCGCCCCCGCTGATCATAGGGCGAATAGTGAGCCAGCTGAGTGGCTTGTAGCTGGTCTTCAGGCGGAGTTATAGCGCTTGTAGTCAAAGCCCTTGACAGCACCCTTCTCATCACTAGTAGCCCTAAGGAGAAGAGGAGTTCATCGTTTTCGCTCCCCCTTGTAGGGGTGAGGTTATAGTCCTGAGAGACGCCGGTGCGTGTAGCCAGCTTCCACCAGTCAAAGTTGTCATTGCGTAGGGGTTGGCTTTCCATCGAGGGAAGGGATGGTGCTGGCATTGCCTGTGGAGAGCAAAGTAGTCGTAGAGTTCGGCACCATTCATCATATGCAGGTTGCCATTGGTTGGCTGGCTGATACCTGTGCGCATAGAGACAGAGGTGCGGAGCTTGCCTGAGCAGCTACTCTTGGTCGTGACTACGACGACACCGTTTGCTCCAGCAGAGCCATAGATCGCGGTGGAGGCTGCGTCGCTTGAGGATCGTGAGGGCTCTCAATGTCCTGAGGCTGAGCTGGCCAGGGTCGTCACCTACGATCACACCGTCAATCGCAGAGGCGCGTGTTTCCGTTGAGGGTGGCTTGTCGCGGATCACCACGCTGCGCTCGATCCGGGGCGCCCTGATCCAGGTGCGACATATGCACCAGGAGCCTTGCCATTGAGGAGGTTGGAGACGGAGGGGTAGTGATGTCCTTGAGCTTGCTGGCCTTGAGGGTTAATCATAGCCCCCGTGAGGGCTCTCCTTACGCTGTGTTGTATAGCCTAACGACGACGAGCTCGCCGAGGGTCTTGGAGTTCTCTTTTAGCTGGATGACTTGATCCTTCTCTATCGCCTGGATCTCTGAGGTTTCGTATCCGACACAGGGAGATGATCAGTGTCACCCTGGGGAAAGCAGACAAGGCGTATCCACCTTGCTTGTCGGAGATGCTCCCGATACGTTTGTTGCCTTTTGACGCGGATACTTGCCCCGACGATGGGCTCTCCAGTCGTAGCATCCACGATGTGCCCGCGTATCTTACCTGCTACATGGGCGAGTGTGACGGGACTTGACGACGGCTCTTGCTCTATGGCTGTATTTGCCGCAAGGGGCATGGAGCAGAGGGTGAGCAGGGAGACAACGAGTGTACTCCGTAGCCGAGCCTGACGAGAAAGTGGTCTTTCGTTCTTCATTCTTCAGCGTTTTTATGGTTGGTGTAATGCTTTCCGGAGGGTAAATATAGGTCATTTCTATAGGATGAGACAGAGGTCTCTAAGGTGATTTGATTTAATAAAATAATGAAGGAAATCATTCGCCTATCTTCAGCTTTTTACCATGTCTCGATGAAGCCATATGCAGGGGTAGATTTTATCTACAAATGGGCCTCCTCTCTTCTTGAGCCCTGCAAGATGGTGGTATGATATTGTATTAGGAGGCTGACTACCACTGAGTGGTCGGGAGGCTTTTTCTTCGGAGGAGCAGAGCACTATTTGTAGAGGGAATATTGACCAGTACTGGTCACTGGGTTGACTAGTACTGGTCGCGACGCTGAGCAGTACTGGTTGCTTAGGGTGAGCAGTACTGGTTCGATCATCGACCAGTACTGCTTCAAAAAGCGCCACTCGGAAGACTGCTTGGGAATAGGGGAGAAGCCCACCTTATTATTAGTACCTTTGCGACCTATAATAGATAAAGCTTGATACTACTCTTGGACGAAAAGAATCTTACAACTCAAGGGCTTGCTTCACCGTCGTAGGGAATGAACGATGAGCAGTGCCCCTCTTCTCCCCGAAGTACAGCAACTCATCGCCCCAGCATCGAGTCTTCTCGGGGGCGTCGCCACCGCGAACTCGTCGCCGATCTACTCCCACGCAGGGTGCCGTATGGATCGATATTATCGTTCCCCTCAGTGCGGTCTATCAGAGTATCGTGCCTTAGACGAGCCCGTGCTGGTCTTTGCTTCAGGTGATCCGCTTTTCTTTGGCTTCACTACGACACTCATGCGCGAGTTCCCTGGGCAGGTCGCGCAGACCTTCCCTCCTTCAGTTCTCTGCAGATGCTTGCACATAGCTTGCCTTGCCCTACCATGATATGCGTGTCGTATCACTGACGGGACGTCCTTGGCTGGAGCTGGATCGATGCTCTCATCGAGGCGATGCCGCTAAGGTGGGAGTCTTGACGGATAAGAAGAATACCCCAGCACTCATCGCTCAGCGGATGATCGACTATGGCTATACGGGCTATCAGATGCATATCGGGGTGCGACTCGGAGGAGCCGAGAGAAGTCTATAGCCTCCCGTTGTATGAAGTCGTCGGACGAGGTTCGCTCACCCCAACTGCCTGATCATTGAAGACCCACAGCCCACGGTATACGATGCTCGATTGGCCTGCAAGAGCTGGATTTCTTCCCCTCAATGGTCGTGTGAATATGATCACGAAGATGCCAGTGCGTCTGGTGAGCCTGAGTCTGCTCGAGCTTGAGCGCCGTCGTAGCTTCTGGGATGTGAAGCTTCTGCACAGGCTCGGTGTCTATCGAGGCCAAGCTCCGCTATCCTCATCTCTTGGTGACCTCCTTCGAGGTGCGTCCCGAGGGGAAGGAGCTTATGGAGGTCAATAGCCGTCGCTTCCACGCTCCTGGTATTGACTTCCATATTGGAACTTCATAGCCAAGATCTTGAGTCGCTTCCCGCCCCGAGGCCGCCTTCATCGGTGGGCACGGGGGAGGCTCGTGAGTTTGTTGAGCGCCTCACTGCGCTTATGAGGAGCTGATGGCGTGACTCGTCTTCAACTCGGTCTCAGAGGGAGACACTGGCGCTCTTCCATGAGGCCATCGAGGCGAGGTCGGCTAGCATATCTCCTATGAGACGCTTCTCACGGTCGATGCCCACAATCCTATCACTATCCTCCAAGCTGAGGGAAATAGATATCAGCAGAGTAGATGCCGACACGTTGTAGCTATGGGCTCATAGGGTCGCCCCTGGGGCACTCATTCTCACCTCGATATTTCTCAGGGCTCTTTGATCGCCTTGGGATAGATGCTTCGTATGATGAGCTACGAGCTTCAGAGAATAGAGAGTTGCCCGAACTATTGGCTACTCATCCTTCGCTCCGAGGGCTGAACGTCACGCTCCCTTATAAGCGAGAGGTGCTTCACTATGTGGATGCTTGCTCTCCCGAAGTGGAGCGTCTGCAGGCCGCCAACGTACTGCATATTGAGCATACTCCTTCAGGAAAGCGCCATATCACCGCACATAATACGGATGTCTGGAGCTTCTACCACTCCTGCTCCCTCTTCTTGGTGAGGGCACCCTTATGCATGGGTCTTCGGTACGGGAGGTGCAGCCTCTGCCGTGCTCTATGCGCTCGAGCAACTTGGTATCAGCTATGAGCAGGTGAGCCGTACTCCTCAGAGCGGACAGCGCTCTTACGAGAGCTTGACAAGAGAAGAGGGGGAAGCGACCCCTCTATGGATTAATGCCACGCCCATAGGGCTTCACGAAGGAGAGTGCCTCCCCTTGCCCTACGAGGCTCTTGGGGAGTCTCACCTTTGCTATGATCTCATCTATAATCCCTCACCGACGACCTTCCTCCGTCGAGCCCTGCAGAGTGGAGCAAGAGCGAAGGATGGTCTCGAGATGCTACACCTCCAGGCCGATAAGGCTTGGCAGCTATGGACAGCGAATGAAGAAGAATAGATATGCCTTGGCCCTTGCGCTGGGGCTTGCCTTATCTCGTGCTCAACGACAAAAGTACGTCGAGGATGGGAGCTACCCTACTACGAAGGTCACTATCCAAGTGGACTCCCTCGATCAGACAGATCGGGAGCAGCTCGGTGACCTTGAGTCCTTCCTTCCACAACGACCCAATACAAAGCTCTTGGGGCTCTTTGACTGGACACTTGGGCTCTATAGCTTGAGTAATCCGAAGAGTAATAGCTTCCTCAACCGTCAGCTGCGTAAGTGGGGAGATCCTCCTGTGCTCTATAGCGCAGAAGAAGCTGAGTTTGGTCGAGCCAATCTCACCGCAGCGATGTACAATATGGAGCTACCTCAAAGCTCAGACGACTCTCCGTGTGGATACGACCAAGGCTAAAGCGAGCTCGCCTGGCATACACCATCATACCTGGCCGTCGTCTACGTGTAGGGTCGCTTCTCGGAGTCTATCCAAGATAGCAGTATTGCTCAGCATCTTTACCCCAAGATACACTCATCGAGAAGCGCCGCTTCCGTGGTGAGCGCTATCGCTCCTATCTGCACTCAGGGGCTATCCTCTCCCCTCAGAATATGCAGGCCGAGCAGGAGCGTATCACTCAGATTCTTCGTAATAGAGGCTACTATACTTTCTCTGGTGATAGTGTCCGCTTCGAGGTCGATACACTGGTTGCCTCCGATGTATGGGTACGTAGCGTGGTTCACTCGCCCGAGAGGACCTATCGGATCGGGACGCGTGCGGATGCGTCAGATCGCTCGATATGAGACGGGAGAGTACCTGAAGCAGGCGCGTGATGGTATAGCTTCGACCTTGATCCGAAGCACTATATCCGCCCCTCAGAGCTTGCGACGTATTTGGATCCGTCCAGGGTGCACTCTACTCGATGCAGCATACCTCATCGACCTATACTGCTCTGAGCGAACTGCCAACCTTGCAGAGCGTCTCGATCAGTACCATCAGATACTCTCGCTACGGACTCTGCTGTCTTGGACTGCGACGTACCGCTGCCTCCACCCAGACGAAGAGTATCGGTGGGGATATCGTCAGGACGAACTCCTCGAGGGAACTTCGGGGTGAGCTCTTCGCTGAACTTCCAAAATAGCAACCTCTTCCATGGTGGGGAGCAGCTTCACCTCCAGCTGCGTGGTGGCTACAGAGCCTCGGTGACGCCGTAATGACCACTTGAACTATGGTGCAGAGGCCTCACTTACCTTCCCCCGTCTGCTCGTGCCCTTCCGGCATTCGAAGGGGCCATCAACGATCCTATCCTCGACGAGCTTGCAGGTGAGCTATGACCACCACCGTCGTCCAGAGTTCAGCCGTGATATCTTCTCCTTCAAGTGGGGCTATAGCTGGCACAGCCACTACACACCGCCTATCGTCATCAGCTGAAGGTCATCGACTTGGACTCCTTCACTTTGGCTATATCAGTGAGAATTCCGCCGCTCGATGCCACTCATCACGCAGATCCTGAACTACCGAGATCAGTTTGTCCTCGGGGCTTCGTACCTCTTCCGCTACAACTCGCTCAATGACTACCGCCTCTCGACTTCGCCTTGGGTACACTAACCTGCGTCTCTTCGTCCAGTCATCAGGGGAGTCTGCTCTATGGGGTATCAGCACTGCTGAATAGGGGCGTGATGCCTACGGGTCGTATCGCTTCTTCGAGACGAACTTTGCCCAGTTCGTCAAGGGGAGATTGACTATAGTGGGCTTCGTAAGCTGAGCGAAGGAATGCCTTCGCCTATCATCTGGGGCTGGCCGTGGCTTATCCCTATGGCAATAGTCAGTATGTGCCTGTTGACCTTCGCTACTTCGCTGGTGGCGCTAATAGCCTGCGTGGCTGGTCTGCACGTAGCCTTGGCCCTGGTAGTATGCCTCGCTCAGCAAGCCAATCCATCTTCGATCAGGTCAGGGGATATCAAGCTTGAGATGAATGCCGAGTACCGTATGAAGATCCTTGGTCCTCTCCAGCTGCCCTCTTCGCTGATGCAGGGAATATCTGGACGATACGCGCCTATCAGAATCAGCCGCGGGAGACTTCCAGTGGAACCGCTTCTATAAGGAGATCGCCCTGTCAGGTGGGCTGCAGGGCTACGCTGGGACTTTGACTACTTCGTCCTCCGCTTTTGATGTGGGGGCTAAGCTCCATGACCCACAGGTGGAGAATGGGCGTCCTTGGGTCATCACCTACCAAGAGCCAAAGCAGCTACTTGCCTTTAATATTGCCATTGGCTACCCCTTCTAATTCGTAGTATCTCGTACTACGCACGGGATAAAAAGAGAGTGTCGCATGGCTCCACCACAATGGACTGCGACGCTCTCTATGTAAATCAGATGCTCCTTGAGCTGCTTCAGTGCAGCGAGTGCCGCTTCGTAGTTAGGCTCCTGTGTGATCTCGGGGACGAGCTCGATGTAGAGGATCTTACCAGCCTCATCGATGACGACGACGGCACGTGCCAAGAGACCAGCCAGAGGACCATCCTTCTGCTCGAGGCCATAGTGCTCCGTGAAACGGTTGTGGCGGAAGACAGATACAGGTACTACCTTGTCAGGGCCTTCAGCACCGCAGAAGCGAGACTGAGCGAAAGGCAGGGTCCTTAGATACACAGAGGGACGACGGTGTTGTCGAGCTTAGAAAGCTTCGGCATTGAAGCGACGTACGCTGGTAGCGCAGACGCACTGTGTCGACGCTGGGGAAGATGTTGAGCACGACACGCTGACACGCAGATCCTCGAGGTGGATCTCGCTGAGGTTCGTCTTCGTAGCCCCGAAGTTAGGGAGCGGTAGTGCCTACGGCGGGCATTTCACCGAGAGGTGTACAGTGAGGTCTTTTTGAAAGTGACTGTTGCCATTGCTTGTTGTATTGTTTTTGTCTCCTTGCCAGAAAGGTAGGAGGGGTTAACTATTCGCTCTTATAACTATAAGGCTGCCGGCTATGTTCACTTGAGCATGCGACTACAGCGCACGAAAGCCAGCCATCTTCGGACGTAGGACGAGGTCGAAGAGGCTTAGGCTCATGCAGTGAGGTCACACGGTCTGCGAAAGCCAGCTTGCTCTAGTCGTACGTAGTGGTCGCTTCTCTTGATGTACTCCGTGCGAGCATCGAGAGTCGCTGCATGGTCCTTCCACGGGTCGCGTACCATACGCGGGTGGTATCGTCACCTGCGATTGCTCCGCTTCTACGGTGAAGGCGCCTGCATAGACATATCCTCCATGAGGCCTGTCCTTCCAGCCTGCAGCGAGGTACGACGACATTACGGTCGGAGCGCTGGCGAGTGATCGATGGTCGCACGCAGGTTAGTTAGTGCCCCGACGAGGATCTCCTCTGCACCATGCTCTCGGGCTATCGTGAGGGCTGCGTACCATTGGTCGTCGTGAAGACGATCTCACGCCCATGACCAAGTCCGTCGTGTACTCTGCGGGATCATTTGCCGAGCTGGGCGAAGTCACAACGTACGACATTGCGCTCGGCCGCGATGAGTGCGCAGACGCTTACCCGTCTCCTCAGCCTCTTCGGTCGAAGCTGCAGGGGAGTATTCCCTTAGCTCCATGGGCAAGAGCTGCGACCATCGTGGTCGAGGCTCGGAAGATGTCCACGATGATGACGATACTATTAGGACGATGGTAGAAGCGGATGAGAGCTCAGGGAGGGACAGAGATAGACGTGCATAGAGGATGATAAAATAGACTACCTCCGCAGATGGTTTTGCCCACGGGAGGTAGCGATGTGTATCGAAGAGGAGAGGGTTAGATACCGAGCTCTGACGGATGACCTGGATCTTCTCGAGGCAGGCGGCTTCAGCTGCGGGAGGTCTTCCTTAAGTCACCTTGCCACGTACACCGATGTAGAACTTGATCTTGGGCTCCGTGCCAGAGGGACGGATAGATACCTTCGTCCCGTCAGCTGTCTTGTGCTGGAGTACATTGCTGGTCGTAGGCATATCGAGCGTGAAGACCTCACCTTGTCGAGCCAGAGACCCTGGAGCTTGGCGTAGTCAGGACCTCAACGACAGGGGCTTCCTGCCAGAGTCTTGAGAGGATTCTCACGAGTTCTTCATCATCGCTTCGATCTCCTCAGCACCGCTCTTACCCTTGCGGACGACGCTGACGCCCTGTTCCTTGTAGAGGCCGCCTCTACGAAGATCTGCTGGAGGAGCTGGTAGATGAGACATGCCACGGTCGGCTGCCCATGCACGGCGAGCTCAGCAAACATGCAGCAGGCCGATACTGAACTCTTGTCGCGGATGAAATCTTCACGGAGGAAGCCGTAGCTCTCTTCACCACCACCGATGTGGTTCAGCTTGCCTTCATTCTTGCGGATGACGTCGGCGATCCACTTGAAGCCCGTGTAGCAGTCGAAGGCGTGACGTTAGACTTCTCTGCGATAGCACGGATGAGCTCGGTGGTTACGATGGTTTTGACGACGTGGTCGGTAGGCTGGAGGAGGCCAGCGTCGCGACGGTGGCAATGGCATAGGTAGATCAGGAGGAGCCGTCTCGTTCCATTGATGAGGACGATCTTACCCTCCTCGTTGCGTACTGCTACACCGATGCGGTCTGCGTCAGGGTCAGAGGCTAAGACGATGTCAGCACCAGTCTCTTCGGCACGACGGATAGCCAGCTCGAGGGCTGCGGGCTCCTCAGGGGTTGGGAGAGTGGACGGTGGGGAAGTTCCCGCTGACGACATCCTGCTCAGGGACGTTGATGATGTTCGTGAAGCCAACAGCACGCAGTGCTTCAGGGGATGATGCGTACGCCGGTACCGTGGATAGGGGTGTAGACGATCTTCAGGTCGTGGTGGCGTGCGATAGACTCCTTCTGGGGAGCAGAGGTGAAGCGACACGCTCAATGAAGCGCTTGTCAAACTCTTCGCCGAGGAGTGGATGAGCTCGGGGCGAGCTTCGAAGCGGATATCTTCAGCGCGCGTGATCTTATTGACCTCGATGATCGTGTTGCGGTCATGGGGAGCGAGCATCTGTGCCCCGTCAGACCAATAAGCCTTATAGCCGTTGTATTCCTTTTGGGGTTTGTGCGAGGCGGTGATCATTACGCCGCTCTGGCGTAGGTTCACGAATAGCAAAAGGATACCTCGGGCGTGGGACGAGGCTCTCGAGAGATGAGACCTTGATGCCGTTGGCAGAAGACCTCAGCGGTGATGCGTGCGAAGACGTCACTATTATTACGGCAGTCGTGGCCGATAGCTACCGAGATCTCGGGGAGGAAGCGAAAAGCCTGCTTGAGGTAGTTCGCCAGGCCCTGAGTAGCAGCCCCGACGGTGTAGCGGTTCATGCGGTTGGAGCCTACGCCCACTGATCCCGCAGACCACCGTACCGAACTCTAAGTCCTTGTAGAAGGCTTCGACGAGCTCAGTGGTATCTTCTGCATCGAGGAGGCGCTGCACTTCGGCGCGCGTCTGTTCATCGTATCCAGGTGTCAGCCAGCCTTGGGCCTTGGCACGTACCTGGGCTAAGAAGGTGTCTTGTTCCATGTGTCCGTTGGATGTATGATGAGAGTTGTATTCTCTGGTGTGAATAACTACTAACAAAGATAAAAGACATTTCTAAAGAAATACTACGCCCACCGGCGGATAGTCATCCATAGGTGGGGGCGTAATAGTATAGTTAGCCTCGTGGGCTATGAGCAAGAGCAGCACCCGTCCAGCCCTTAGCTGAGAGAGCAGCATTGACAGCCGTGGTAAGCAGATCAGCCTTGACCTTGAGGGTGCCATTTGTTGCACCGAGGCCGGAGATGAGATCAAGGATCTGAGCTTCCGTGAGGGCATGTTCTTCAGCGTGACGCTCTTCGTGACAGGGATAGTTACCGTGGAGTTTCCCTTCTTCTCTGTTATGACAGCCGTGCAGCTTGATGAAAGATACAGCCTGCGCTGGGTCAATGTTATCAAGCTCTACGACTTCTGCAGGAGCACTTGTGTCTTTCAGCAAATTTGCTGCTGTTGCGTTGCTTACAGCGAGCTTGGATGAGGTAGCATTATATGGCGTGATATCTTGAAGCTTGAGGCTTGTTACCGAGGTCTACATTGAGCTTACCCCCGAAGGAGCCGTTGCAAATAGAATTTCTAGGTCTCGGCTCTTGGCAAACGTGAGATTGCAAGGCAGGAGATTGCCAGAAAAACTTCTTCAGCTTGGGTGGGTTGTCGATATCGAACTTGCCACTCTGGAAAGGGTGTACGACCAGCGATATATTCAATAACGTTATTCGTGGGTAGCTTCACCTCCTCGATATCGGTGACTCATTTCATTGGGCGAGCCGAGGAACTTGGTCATCTCAACGAAGTTATAGTTCTTCCAGTTAAAACCACCAAGTGCGAGGTATCTAAGTTTTGTTTGCTTCGTGAGATCCAGAATATCTGTGGTGTAGCCTGAGATCAAGAGACCTTCAAGTTCAGTAGCACCGGAGAGGTTGAATGTCGTCTTAGTTGCAGATGCGCTTCTTGATTTTAGATAGAATACGGAGGCGCTTGTAGTGAGGATGATTTTGTGAGGGCAATCTCGGTGGCATCATCACTTTGGACAGTGGTATGTCTACATTTCCGTTGATGCCGAGAAGGCCATTAGAACCAACCGTGAACTTGAACTATCGGATTTATCCATAGTAGCACCGAGGATGTTGAGTCCTTTCTTAGGGCGAAATGTAAACGATTGAACCTGCTGGTACTGTGAAGACAGCCTGAGAGTTCTTGATGGTAGTGGCATCACGCAGTATTATCAGTCGTGTTAGGCAAAACGGGTACTACGAGGGCTTGGGTTCATCCTTCTTGCGGCAGGATGTCGTCCCGATGAAGAGGCTGGCAAAGTGCCAGAAGTGCAAAGGATTTCTTCATTTCTGTTAATGTTTGTGTTTGTAAAGCGCTATGCGCCTGATGTTATCTTTTATCAAATGCAAAGATAAATAAAATACTAACTTCGCAATAGCGTTGTCGCAAATGTACCGCTCTATAGCCCCTGGGGGGCTCAATGAAGCGCCGACTTAGACTTGTGTAAGCTCCTCCCTATACCTAATAAATTATTATGAGTACGCGGGTAGAGCTATAATAGGATGACGAAGAAAGCTATATAGCTTTGGATCGATTCCTATATAGCTTTGTGAAGTGACCTGTATTTAGGTTGTTACTTCGCCTAGGAATAAAAGTTGTGGACGAGTGGCAGATAAGTTTGGGCTACGTACGTGGATCTAATATCTTCGTGCGTGGATATTTGAGTTGCGTGCCTGGTCTTTAAGACTATGTACATAGACAGAGGGAAAACCACTATGTGAAGGCGCTTTTTCTTCACGAGAATGGCTCTTTCCCCTTCGATGGATAAGAGGAATACTCGCGATAAGGCGAAGGGCTTGTGTAGCACTTCGGAGAGATATGTCGGGGAGCTGGACGTGCGATGCCTTAGCACACTAAATAGAGGCAGTACTATGGGGGCAGTCTCTTTAGAGTGATGAGAGATGCAACTATAAGTCCTTACTACTGCGCACCTCTTATAGGAGGATCATCTGTCGGAGTGCGGTGCGAATCGCTCCGTAGGGGAAGAGGGTGGGGGAGTCGTGGATGATACGATGTCTCTTCATTGGGAATATCGCATTCAGTCAGCCTTTTGCCCATCTCAGGGAAAACCTTTAGTGAGACCATTGTACGGTATTTCAAAGGTGCACAGGGTTGTGGTTGCTTCATATGTCACTGATATTTAGCATCTTCATAACCAACACAGTCGTATAGCTATGCCCTGCCAAACAAAAGCGAGATCCGCTCCGAGCTTCCTGCAAGTTTATATGCAGGTGCGTCGTGACCGCCCTGAAAGCACTCGTTCCTTCGACAGATCAGCGCTTGCGTCGACTGGCGAGTATTCGCCTCTACTCAACAAAGTATACAAGACCCAGAACGCCACCGGCAATCCAGCCTATGATGCCTTGATGATGTTCAAAGATCCTACTGCTTCAGACCTGGTGCGGTCTGAGTGACTACGAAGTCGAAGAACGGATCAATGACTCCCTCCTCTTCAGCGAATTCCTCCTCTTGGATATGGGCCTTCCAGCTCCAGACCACAGTACCATCTGTCGCTTCCGTGCTGAACTGACCCGCTTGGGGATTATGGACAAGCTCGCCGCGAGCTGAATAAGCAGTTCGAGAAGCACGGGATTAGCCGTATTGACCAAGGAGCTATCGTGGATGCGAGCATTGTGGATAGCCCGCACGCTCGATGGAAGTATCCTCATCGAAGTGGCAGACGACCGAGAAGACTTGCGCACCGAAGAGAGCAAGCCCAAGAGCAGGCTTATCGGTATGGGCTGAATAGTCGCAAGCTCAGGAGTAGAACACGGAAGCTCGTTGGGTGCGCAAAGGCAGGCACTATCGCTACGGATACAAAAAGTACGTGCTGACCGAGGAGCTTGATCGAGACGCATACACAGAACATCTTGAAGCTATGGCATACAATCCCGAGCGTGCATGCGCTGGAGCTATGTGCTCCAGAGCAGCAAATGGCCTTGCCCCCTCTCGGGAGGATAACCCTCCCGAGAGAGAGCGAAGACTGAGCATCTACTTCTCAGCCCTAAAGATCCCGATTTTTCGGGGCAAGAGGTGGAAGCTATAAAGGGGTGGGCTTGCGCAATGGTCTCATAATAGCACGATAAAAAGAGATGGTAGTAGAGAGAGTAGCAGGGAGTGTTTGGTAGTTCGGAATATTTGCCTACCTTTGCAGTGTCAAAAAACGACATGAATCTTTAGCTCAGTTGGTTTTAGAGCACTACCTTGACAGGAGTAGGGGTCGGCGGTTCGGAGTCCGCCAAAAGGTTCACGGAGTATTAGTCTCATGGTGTAATGGTAGCACAACAGATTCTGGTCCTGTTTGTTAGGTTCGAGTCCTTATGAGAGACAACTTAGAAGAGAGCGAGGCTCCTCTTTTGTATACTCTCTCCGTGGCTTGGGACCTTACCTTCTTCTTGACTTTGAGAGAGAGAATGTTGGATTAGAGCTATGATTTCGACTAGGTTTATAGAATTAAGGGTGAGATCATGCACCAAATCAGGAGACTATATGAAAATATAGGTTAACTTTGTGGTAGAGACACCGACTTGCCCTCGGTACTCGGGTGGTATGACCTCCAAACATTAGGATGGAAGTCCCGTCCATCATTTGACAACAGTAGATAGGCTGAGCCCAGAGGACCCAGTCAATAGAATAATACAGAGTTATGTCTGAAACTAAAAAGGCGATAAGCCAAGATCGTAAGCGAACGAATATCCTTCATGATCAAGAGCTTGCTCTTATCGCCTATTTCGTAGAGCGTATGCCTCGCTGGGTGACGTCTAATATGCTTACCTCGCTGGGCGCTGCGGCAATCTACTCGTAGCGGTGCTCATGTGCTTAGCCTCGATTTGGGGCTCTTGGCTCCTGCTATTCACTCCTATCGCATTCTTCATCAACTGGTTCGGAGACTCCCTTGATGGGCGTCTTGCTTACTATCGTAAGAAGCCCCGTAAGTGGTTTGGCTTCTGTCTGGATATTGTAGTTGACTGGATAGGTATCGTGGCTATCGGCTTGGGTTATTATGTCTACGTACAGCCAGCATGGAAGGTCGTTGGGTTCATCTTTGTAGTCCTCTATGGTGCTGAGATGATCATCTCACAGCTCCGCTATAAGGTCACTGATAAGTATTCGATTGACTCGGGTATCCTCGGTCCGACGGAGGTCCGTATCATCTTAGCTTTGCTCTTCTGTTCGGAATTCTTCTTCCCTGGGAGCATGCAGTGGTTCGGTCTCGTCATCTCGATCATCCTCTTCTTCTCCTTCATCTTAGACTTCCGTAAGCTCCTGGCTGCAGCAGATGAGCGCGACATCACCCTTCGTCGCGAGCAGCAGGCTTCCAACTAACGCTATCTTTCCCTTGCTTCAGCGCCTTCGACGTCTTGTCCTGAACTTTACCCAAGCCCAGATATCCGCTGGAGCTGGTTCTGTCGTGGACTATGGACTGATGATCCTTGGCGTCGAGGTCTTCGGCTGGGAACTCTTCTGGGCGCTCGCTTGTGGTGGGGTAGTGGGGGCAGTCGTTAACTTCTCCCTCAACCGCTATTGGACCTTCCGAGATAAAGGGGTGGCTTATGATGAGTGGCCTGGGTGGTCAGATCCTCAAGTTCACTTACGACTGTAGTAGGTAGTATCCTCCTAAAGTATCTTGGCACATGCGCTCTTGGAGGCACTATGCTGGGATTGACTATAAGATGAGGAAGCTCATCAGCGACCTCTGTCTCCGTACTCTTCAATTATACGCTACAGCGCTTTTGGGTCTTCCGTAAGCAGAAGCCCTAAGCGCTATTTATATCCTCAATGGCTGCAATCACATTCCAATCTTCAAATATTTACTGGGTCTTGCCCTGTGCTGTACTCTTAGCTTTGATGCCTTCTCGGCACCGCAGAAAGCAAGACTCCCAAGAAGACAGAGCTGCGACAGAAAGCCCTCCTCGTCTTCCGAGGTATCGATCCTACAGCACAGCAGCGCTGGGTCGATAGCGTCTATGAAGACCTCGACTTGGAGGGCGTGTGGGGCAGCTGATCATGCCGATTATCTACCCACGTCCAGAGGACAAGTCTGCTTTGCTGAAGCGCATGAAGCTGGAGAAGTGAGGGTGGGATACTCTTCCAAGGGTTTCCTTGCCCGATCAGCGAGACTTGGCACAGACTCTGCAAGAGGCAAGTGCTGTGCACATGCTCATTGCTCTCGATGGTGAGTGGGGGCTCTATATGCGTCTCAAGGATGCCACGCTATCCTCGTAGTGAGAGGCTGGGTATTAAAGGGAGATATGGGCTCATCAAAGCCTTATGGTGCTGAGGTGGCCCGTCAGTGCCAGCTGATGGGGATCCACATCAATTTCGCTCCCGTGGTGGATGTGAACATCAATCCGAAGAATCCCGTCATCGGTCGCGCAGCTTTGGCGATAGCCCTGAGCTCGTCGCTTGTGCATGTCGCCTATGGTCAGGGGGCTCGAAGAGGGTGGTGTCTCTCTGTTGCTAAGCACTTCCTGGGCATGGTGGCACCTCCGAAGACTCCCACAGACGCCTTCCTACGGTATCGGCTTCACGTGAGCGTATGCAGCGTGTCGAGCTCATCCTTCCGTGCCTATCGTGATGCGGGACTGGGTGGCGTGATGACTGCCCACCTGCGTGTGCCGGCCTATGATGCCACGGGACGCGCTGCCTCCCTTAGCCGTAAGATCACGACTGATCTCCTACGCCGCGACATGGGCTTAAAGGGACTTATCATCACGGATGCTCTGGAGATGCGCGGTGCTCAGGCTAATGGCGTGAGCTCAGTAGCAGTCGAAGCCCTGAAAGCCGGTAATGATATCCTCGCTGGCCTTCACGGCCTTTGGAGGCTCGTAATGCAATCATCCAAAGCACTCCGATCGGGTGGGTGAGCGAATCCGAAGTGAAGAAGTGCCGTCGTATCTTGGCCTTTAAGTATGCTCTGATCATCAAGAAGAAGTCGCCAGAAGCTTCTGCGGCTGAGGTCAAGAAGCAGATATGGACTCTCGAAGAAGCTGCGCTTCGCAGCCGCCTCTGGCAAGCTAATGTATCTGCAGGTGAGGGAGAAGACCCCACGGCAAAGACCACGGCTATTCAGTCTGCCTCGAAGACTCGTCGCTCAAACCATACGTCTATGCGCTCCCGTCCTCTCCTGCCCTCCTCTCGCTTCTTCCGCTGAGTGCTCTCTATGGGCAGACGCCTCCAGCTGCCTGATAGTCTGCAGGTAGATAGCCTACCAGTCACTACAGAGCATATCCTTGCTCCCGAATCTATATCCTCCAAAGCCTTGGCTCAGTATCGATAGCTAGCTGAGGCTGGCCTTCGTATGGAGCTTATCCAGGGTGTCAGATCTTTTGCTTTCACCAAGGGTGAGGGCTTGTGAACAAAGCCTATGGTTCGCTTACGGGCCTCAAGGGGCGACAAGGGGGAGCCTGCTACGCCACAGAGTATCTATGACCTCTCTGCTATCACGAAGGCTGCTGCTACGACACCTGCTCTGATGCTCCTCGTCGGGGAGAAGAAGATCAATCTCAATTCTCCACTGCTGAGCTACCTCCCAGAGACCAAGGAGACCCTGCTTGGGATGGTCACTATCCGCCAGCTCCTCCTCCATCAGTCTGGGCTACCAGCCGGGATCAACTTCTACACCGATCTTATTGATGATACGAGCTATGAGGGCTCGCTCATACGCTATAAGTCCTTTGCCGGTGGTGTGCCTCTCGTAGGGAAGGCTTGGGGTAACCCGAACTTCCGCTTCCTCGATAAGTACATCTCCGATAAGGCGACCGAAGAGCATACCCTGCGCTTCGGCTCAAAGAAGTATCTATCGCCGTCCTTCAAGACACGGATGATGGAGCGCCTCCTCTCGGCTCGTGTCTCATCGGATAAGAGCTACCGCTATAGCGATCTGAACTTCATCCTTCTCCAGCAAGTTATCGAGGCAGTGTCTCTGGTGAGCCCTTAGATGAGTTCGTCACGAAGCATATCTATCGCCCCATCCAAGCACGTCTGTACTTCAATCCCCTTGGAGCGTGGCGTAAAGATCCAGCAGATCGCACCCGCCCAGCATGACACCTTCCTGCGTGGAGAGATCCTGCGTGGTACGGTCGATGATGAAGCTGCAGCCTGTCTCGGTGGTGTATCGGGTAATGCAGGACTCTTCAGGGCGGCTGAAGAACTCGCTAAGGTCTGCCAACTCCTTCTCCAGCATGGAGCATGGGGAAGAAGCAAGTCATTCCCAGCTCCGTTTCGTCTCTCTTCACTGAGACGACGAGTGCATCGGGCATCAGAGCTCTTGGCTGATAAGCCCCGCTCTTCAGGTGGTCTACGGGTATCTATGCCTCATCGGCTACCTATGGACACCAGGGCTTCACCGGGACGTAGCTTCTGGGTAGACCCCCAGTATGACCTCATCTTTATCTTCTCTCCAACCGCACTCTACCCAACACGTCAGAATACGACCCTCATACGTGAGCGTCTCCGTCAGCGTCTCCAAGACTTGGTCTACGAGGGCTGTCAGAGCCACCACGCCAGATAAACATGATCTCTTATCATCTCGCTACAGCTATGAGCCAAATAAATACTACATCCACCACGATTATCGGTGTCGCTGGTGGCTCTGCCCTCAGGTAAGTCAACCTGGTACGCAAGCTCAGGGAGGCCTCGCTGATGAGCACGTCACGACGCTCTGCCCACGACTTCACTACAAGGCGCACGATGATCTCAGTCTCGAGAGCGCTCAAGCTCAACTACGACCACCGCACTCCTTCGACACGGATATGATGATCGAGCATATCCGCCAGCTCAAGCAGGGGCAGAGTATCCAGCGCCCTGTCTCTCCTTCCACCGACCATAACCGTCTGCCCCAGACGGTATGTATCCAACCATGAAGGTCCTCATCATGATGGTATCTTGATCCTGAGAACAAGGAGCTGCGCGAACTGATGGATGTCAAGGTCTTCGTTGATACCGATGATGACGTGCGCCTGGCTCGTCGCCTCGTGCGTGATGTCCAGGAGCGCGGACGTGATATGAACTCGGTGCTCAAGCAATACTACTCTACGGTGAAGCCCATGCATCGTGACTTCGTCGAGCCCTCAAGCGCTACGCTGATATCATCATTCCCGAAGAGGGGATGAACTCCGTCGCACTCTCGCTGCTCGTTGAGAATATCCATTCGATCCTGAAGCGTGGTCAGCTTGAGGAATAAGCGCTTCTCTCCAAACAACCTTTACCTTCCTACTATCTCATGATATCATCGCTTATCGGCAGTGATACGATCTGTGCTGTGGCTACTGCGCCTGGTATGGGTGGTATCGCTATTATCCGTGTGTCGGGCTCTGAAGCCGTCGGCATCGTCGATCAGATCTTCTCCTGTCGTGAAGTCCGTACGCTCGAGCGTGCTAAGGATCGACTGGCTTACTTTGGTCGCTTCTCTCACGAGGGCAAGACGATCGACGAAGGTCTGGTCACTTGCTTCCGTGCTCCACGTTCCTACACGGGTGAAGATGTCGATGAGATCTCGTGCCACGGCTCGGTATTCATCCAGCAGGCGCTCCTCAGACTCTCACCGATCAAAGGCTGTCGTATGGCGGCCCCCTGGCGAGATTCACGCGTCGTGCTACACCTCCATGGCAAGATGGATCTAAGTCGTGCTAAGCCGTCGCTGACCTCATCGCATCCGAATCGAAGCGCAGCAGCACCGTATGGCGCTCACTCAGATGCGTGGCGGGTATGGTGCGGAGTTCGCCCAGCTACGCGAGCGGCTACAGCTGACCAGCCTTATGGAGCTGGAGCTGGACTTCAGTGAGGAGGATGTGACCTTCGCTGACCGTACGCAGCTTCTGCACCTCCTTGACGAACTGACGGCGAAGATCGAGCGTCTGACTGAGCTTCCGCCTTGGCAATGCGATCAAGCGTGGTATCCCAGTGGCTATCGCTGGCACGCAACGAACGTGGGGAAGAGTACGCTGCTCAATGTTCTCTTGGGCGAAGGCGCGCTATCGTCAGTGATATCCATGGTACGACCCGTGACACCATCGAGGACGTGCTGAATATCGATGGTGTCCTCTTCCGCTTCATTGGATACGGCGGGCTTGCGCTCGACGGATGACGCACGATCGAGCGCTGGTATTGATCGCAGCTACGATAAGATCGATAAGGCGAGCGCTTGTACTACCCTCGTAGATGCCTGCGTGTCGCCGATGAAGACTATCGTGCGGCACTCCTCCAGCTCCTTCCTCGCTGGAGAATAAGCCCTTCCTCGTCTTGCTCAACAAGATCGTGCCATCGATCCCCAGACCACGCAAAGCCGTACTGAACGGATCTTTCGTCGCTGCTACCGAGTATTTGCCTTCGGGTGAAGCGCCTTCGATCCTTCCATATCGGGCCAACGAGGGACGGCTTGGATGAACTTCGTGCGGCACTGATCAAGGCCCTGCGCTGCGAACTCAGATCTACCGACCTTGTGGTGAGCAATGCCCGCCACCTGCGCTCCTCGACGGCCCTTCGCAGCCTAGGACCGTGCGTACGGGGCTGACGGATGGTCTTCCACAGACCTCTTGACGCCCGACCTTCGTGGTCTATCACGGCCATAGGTGAAGTCACTGAGCCGACATCACAAGTGACTCTGTCCTTCACAATATCTTCGCCCACTTCGCATCGGTGGTAGGTCGCCCTTTCGAGGTCCTTCACTTTGCCCTCTCCTTGCTTCTATTTCTTATCTTCGTCCGATAATACACTCAAATAACACAAGAACTTATGCCATACTACCACGTAGCCCTATGAGACCAACAATCCCGACGAGCAGTATTATGAACTGGACAAGACTGATCTATCTGAAATCAAAGGGGAGGTAGTTATCCCTCTCTTAAAGGGGGACCAATTCATATTCAATGGATACTTTCGGATGAAACGAAGGTAAAAACGTATTCTTATTAAAGAATCAGATTGCACATCGAAAAAGTATGCTGATGATATGGATAAAAATATCCAGATTATCCTCTGCCGACTCAAGAACAAAGAGATAGTTATGGATGACGAATACACTAGGAATATCACTAATCGTATCAAGAAAGGAGTGTGAAAGCCAAATTCAAGAAGCTACGACCAAATCACAAGCTCCTGACCCCCGACAAACCCAAAAATACCAATGGACAAATCCAAAGTCTTCATCGTGCATGGGCATGACGAAGCTGCAAAGCGAAAGCAGCTGCTCGATTCTGTAGAGAAGATCGGTCTTGAAGCTATTATCCTGCACGAGCAAGCAAGTTCAGGTAAGACCATCATCGAAAAGATCGAAGCGAACTCTAATGTCGGCTTCGCCATTGTGCTCATACACCTTGCGACGAGGGCGCACCCAAGGGAAAAAGATCATCTGAAGCCTCGAGCAAGGCAGAATGTAGTCTTCGAACATGGCTATCTCATGGCGAAAATTGGGCGGAAAGAATGTCTGTCCCCTTGTCAAAGGGATCTTGAGAACTACCCACATATATCAGGTATCGTCTACACCCCAATGGATGAAGGGGGTGGAGAGTTAGCTGTCGCCGATGAAATGGAGGCCTGTGGCTATAAAGTAGATCGCAGCAAGATAAAGTGGCTCACTTGCCCTACCCTGAGAATGGGTGCCTCGGAGCAAACATCCTCAGCGAAAGGCTATATATGAGCTGATTCCATATAGGATTTGCCCGATTGCATATAGCTTTCGTTGTATTCCTATATAGCTTTCACTTGATTCCTATATAGCTTTCACTCGATTACTATATAGCTTTCGTCTGATTACTATATAGTATTGCTTTGATTACTATATAGCTTTGTAACGTGTGCTATATAGGAAATACTTTGAATAGAAATAGTTAACTTCTGCAATGTGTACCAAGTGAGACACATAAACACATTATTACTAACAGCTTAATCACCATTTTGAATCCATAGGACTAAGCCTTTAGCCTATAGTGCTACGCGAAAGAAAGATGAGCATCAGCAAGCTCAAAGGCAGATCGTACAAGAAGCTTCGCCCACAGACCGACGTGAGCGTTTTCCTTCGACCACTTCTGCGAAATGGTCGCCGATCAAACCACTTTCAACTACATGGAGGTTTGCCTGTGCTCAATCTGGCCGCCGACATGGCGAGAAAGCTCGTCACTAACGGCGATATGGTTGAGTTCGGGCGTCTGGGCAAAGCTGAAGCCCAGCTTCAAGATAAGCGTCGTCCCAAGGCAGGAATTCAATGCGAGCCAACACATCACCGAGGTCGCGTGCTCCTGCGCCCTAATTCCGAGTACTTCCGTCTGGACGAGTGTCAGCTTCGAGGCGGGTCACTCCCCGTGTGAAGAAGGCGAAAGAAAGCGACTCTAAAGCTGGCGGTGGCTCGTCGGACAATCATTCCGGAGATGGGCATGTGGGATCTGATGCTGCGGAGTGATAGGAGTCATCTTGTCCCTTAGTACCCGATCCCACATTTCGTGATCTATCAAGTGAAGGAGGCCATGCGCTCTCCTTCGCCGATCACTTTTAATGTGCATACGCAAGCGCGTTTTCCCCGATCGGACATGAGGCATTTGCTGTGCTAGAGATAGATGACCGTAGATGCAGCAGTCCCATCGAGATGAATGAGCCTTCTCCGATGGGATCGTTGGTGTAGAGTTGTGGTAGCTTTGCCTTCCCCGCCTTTGCCTGCTTCTCGAGGAGGGGAGGTGACTTGGCAGCGGCCCGGCTTGCTTCATCTCTTCGGCGGGAGATGAAGCGCAGGGCGCGCTATTGATGCAGTAGCGTAGGCCACCCAGCTCCTGCGGGCCGTCTTCGAAGACGTGGCCAAGATGAGCCTTACCTGTCTTGCTACGCACCTCGTACGCTTCATGCCGTGGGAGTCGTCTTGATGCTCGCTGATGAGGGCGGAGTCAATGGGGCGAGAAGCTGGGCCATCCGCAGCCGAGTCGAACTTATCCGTAGAGATGAAGAGCGGTTCGCCCGTCGTGATATCGACATAGATGCCTTCACGCTTCTCGTCCCAATAGTCGTTGTCAGCTGGATGCTCGTGGCGGCATGCTGCGTGACAGCGTACTGAGTGGGGGTGAGCCGACGGCGTAGCTCTTCGTCCGAAGGCTGTGAGCATAGGCAGTGGCCCGCGAGCGATCTGGAAAGAGTTCAGGGACGTATGGCGGTAGCCGATGGATTCTCTGTCCAGATAGTCTTGGTGGTAAGTCTCCGCATCGTAGAAGTTTGCGGAGTGGCTCTCACCCGATGACGATGGCTGTGCATGCTCACGCTGTAGCGTCTCGATCGCCTTCTTGATCGTCGGTAGGTCTGCGGTGTCGGTGTAATAGATGCCCGTACGGTACTGATCGCCCACGTCGCCACCTGTAGCGCTGAGCGACGTCGGATCAATCGTCAGGGAGTAGAGCTCAAGAGCTTGCTGAGGCTCACCTGATCGGGCGTAGGTGATGTGTGGCTAGCTTCGGCGAAGCCCATGGTGTGGCTACACACTTCCTCGTAGCTGGGGCGGGAGGTATGGCCATTGGCGTAGCCGACCTCTGTGGAGATGACGCCACGTACTTGCTTGAAGAAGTGCTCGGTGCCCCAGAAGCAACCGCCGGCCAAATAGATCTCTTTCATAGGTGAAGTGGATGGAGTGTTAGGGTGAAGGGTGTCTGCATGCATAGCTCGAAAGTCCCAGTCCAGCTGCCAGTAGTAGCAGAAGGGTCAGTGTCCGGGACTGTCTCGTTTCATAATGCCTGTTCTTTTAGACCGTGTAGGGGTTGATGGTAGTTTACTGACTTACTAACAGCGTAGACCTGACGATAGTTATGAGTCGACCAATATTGGGGTATAGTTTGTGTCAATATCGGGTAGGGGTGCGAACCTATATTGGTTCGTGCTCCGACCACTATTGGTTCACGTACAGACCAATATAGGTTCGCTTGCAAACCAACATAGGTTCTGCTCGAAGTGACCACTATAGGTTCATACCACCTACCACTATTGGTTCACTCTCGCTTCGCTATGTGAGATCATTGCACGGTATTTCAAGAGACCATTGCGCAATGGTCTCCAATATATATGAAGGAGTAGCGAGTGGGGAGTTGCGGTTAATTTGCCTTGGTCTTGAGTTCGTCGAGATGCCTCTTATGATTGGTGGTTTTTCTGGGAGAGACATTGGGTCTTCGGTGTGAGTCCGATTTAAGAGGTTTATTCCCAGGCGATTGACGAAGTGGCTGGGTTATGTTATGTGGGGCTGGTTTTGCGACCAGTACTAGTCTCTGAGTTGACCAGTACTGGTTGCATATCTTGACCAGTACTACTTCGCACGGTGACCAGTACTGGTCCGATTGGCAATCAGTACTGGTTTGTTTAGCCCCTCTTTAGAGTGATGAATATGAAGCCTATAAGTCTTTACTACTGAGCACCTCTTAGACGAAAGATCACCTGCCGGAGGGTGGCGCAAGCCGCTCCGTTGGGGAAGAGGGTGAGGAGTCGTGGATGATACGATGCGTCTCCATCGGGGTAATATCGCATTCTGCCAGCCTTTTGCACGTCTCAGGGAAAAACCTTTAGTGAGCCGTAGGTCGTTTCACTGATTTACGTTACCTTTGCGGATATAAGTAATCAATTCACTAAATTGAACTATTATGGCAACTGACAAAGAACGGTTACTGAGCGAATTCCCTGCCATTAGCACACAGGAATGGAAGGACAAGATCGTGACCGACCTGAAGGGAGCTGACTTCGAGCGTAAGCTCGTCTGGCGTACCAACGAAGGATTCAACGTCAACCCCTTCTATCGTCGCGAAGACCTCGAAGGTCTCTCTACCCCCAAAGTGATGCCTGCAGAGTACCCCTATGTCCGCTCACGCGCATGGACAATGAGTGGCTCATCCGTCAGGACATCAATGTAAATGACCCCAAGGAAGCCAATGAAAAGGCACTGGATATCCTCAATAAGGGGATTACCTCGCTGGGCTTCAAGCTTCGTCGCGATCAGGTCAACAAGGAAACCCTGGCCATCCTGCTCAAGGGCATCATGCCCGAGGCTATCGAGCTGAACTTCTCTTGCTGCATCTCTGTAGCAGCTCAGCTCGCAGGCGAACTGGCCGCTTATCTCACCGAAGTAGGAGCCGATGTAGCACAGTGCAAGGGCTCGATCAACTTCGATCCCCTTCAGAAGCAGCTCGTCAAGGGTATCTCTAACCCCCAGTGGGTGGCTATGTGCGCACAGCTCCTCGATGCTATCCGCCCCCTGCCTCAGTACCGCGTCCTCACGGTCAATGCCCTCAACATCAATAACGCCGGTGCCTACATCTACCAGGAGCTGGGCTATGCACTCTCTTGGGGTGCTGAGCTCATCGACAAGCTCACGGAAGCAGGCTACTCCATCGAAGAACTGACGAGCCGTATCAAGTTCGTCTTCGGCGTAGGGTCCAACTACTTCATGGAGCTGGCTAAGTTCCGTGCTGCACGCTGGCTCTGGGCTGAGATCATCGGTGCCTACGGCGATCAGTATAAGGGTGACGCAGCTAAGATCCACATGCACGCTGTCACCTCTACCTGGAATAAGACGATCTACGATGCTCACGTTAACCTCCTTCGTACACAGACCGAAGCGATGTCAGCGACCCTGGGCGGTGTAGACTCTCTGACGGTACAGCCCTTCGATGTTACCTACCAGGAATCGATAACTTCTCCGAACGTATCGCACGCAACCAGCAGCTCCTCCTCAAGGAAGAGTCTCACTTCGACAAGGTCATCGACCCCGCTGCTGGCTCCTACTATATCGAGCATCTGACGAACGCCCTCGCAGAGCAGGCTTGGAAGCTCTTCCTCGCTGTAGAAGAAGAGGGCTTCGCTGCTGCTGTCGAAGCTGGTAGCGTACAGAAGGCGGTCAATGCCAGCAACGCTAAGCGTCACGCTGCTGTCGCTGCTCGTAAGGAAATCTTCCTCGGTACGAACCAGTTCCCCAACTTCACCGAAACGGCTGCACAGAAGGTCGCTGAGGTAGAAGTAGGTGGTCACAGCTGCGGCTGCGGTGCTCCTTCGATCGAAGCTCTGAACTTCGACCGTGGTGCTTCGAATTTCGAAGCTCTTCGTCTCGCTACTGAGCGCTAGTGGCAAGGAGGTCAAAGGTCTTCATGCTCACGATCGGTAACCTCGCGATGCGTCTGGCTCGCTCTCAGTTCTCCAGTAACTTCTTCGCTTGCGCTGGCTACAAGGTCCTCGACAACCTTGGCTTCGCTACGGTGCAGGAAGGGTGTCGATGCTGGTCTCGCAGCTGGTGCCTCGATCATCGTCCTCTGCTCGAGCGATGATGAGTATGCAGAGTTCGCTCCTGAGGCGTACAAGTATCTCGCAGGTCGCGCTGAGTTCGTCGTAGCAGGTGCTCCTGCTTGTGCAGATGACCTCAAGGCTGTCGGCATCGAGAACTTCATCAACGTGAAGAGCAACGTCCTCGAAACGCTCCGCCAGTTCAACCAGAAGCTTGGTATTAACTAATCGGTAGGAGACAGAAGAAATGAAACCACAATTCAAGAACATAGATATTAAGTCTGCAGGCTGCCCAGACTTGCCCCGTCGAATGGGCTTCGAGCAGGATAACAGCTCAGTATGGCGTACCGCCGAGCAGATCCTCGTCAAGCCCGTCTACACAGCGCACGACCTCGAAGGGATGGAACACCCTCGACTATGCTTCCGGTATTCCTCCTTACCTGCGCGGTCCTTATAGCGGTATGTACGCTATGCGTCCTGGACGATCCGTCAGTATGCAGGCTTCTCTACGGCTGAAGAGTCTAACGCCTTCTATCGCCGTAACCTCGCCTCTGGTCAGAAGGGGCTTTCCGTAGCCTTCGACCTTGCTACGCACCGTGGGTACGACGCTGACCACCCTCGTGTAGTCGGTGACGTCGGTAAGGCTGGGGTATCGATCTGCTCGCTGGAGGATATGAAGGTGCTCTTCGATGGTATCCCCCTCAACAAGATGTCCGTCTCGATGACGATGAATGGTGCCGTACTTCCTGTCATGGCATTCTACATCAACGCAGGTCTCGAGCAGGGTGCTAAGCTTGATGAGATGGCTGGTACGATCCAGAACGACATCCTCAAGGAGTTCATGGTGCGTAACACCTACATCTACCCACCCGAATTCTCGATGCGTATCATCGCTGACATCTTCGAGTACACGTCGCAGAACATGCCTAAGTTCAACTCGATCTCTATCTCCGGCTACCACATGCAGGAAGCTGGTGCTACGGCAGACATCGAGATGGCACACGCTCGCTGACGGTCTCGAATACCTCAAGGCTGGTATCGCAGCTGGTATCCCCTGTAGATAAGTTCGCTCCTCGTCTGTCCTTCTTCTGGGCTATCAGGATGAACCACTTCATGGAGATCGCTAAGATGCGTGCTGCACGCTGCCTCTGGAGCTAAGATCGTCGGTCAGTTCAACCCTGAGAACCCCAAGAGCCTTGCGCTTCGTACGCACAGCCAGACGTCTGGTTGGTCGCTCACCGAGCAGGACCCTTCAACAACGTAGGTCGTACCTGTATCGAAGCTATGGGTGCAGCACTCGGTCACACGCAGTCGCTCCACACCAATGCTCTTGACGAAGCTATCGCACTGCCTACGGACTTTCTCAGCTCGTATCGCTCGTATACGCAGATCTACATCCAGGAAGAGACCCTTATCTGTAAGGAGATCGACCCATGGGCAGGCTCGTACTACGTCGAAAGCCTTACGAACGAACTCATGCACAAGGCATGGGAGCACATCAAGGAAGTCGAAAGCATGGGTGGTATGGCTGAGGCTATCGAAACGGGTCTGCCTAAGATGCGTATCGAAGAAGCTGCAGCTCGTACGCAGGCTCGTATCGACTCTCGTCAGCAGGTCATCGTCGGTATCAACAAGTATCGCCTCGAGAAGGAAGATCCTATTGATATCCTCGAGATCGACAACACTGCTGTACGTGAGCAGCAGATCGCTCGTCTGAATGATCTGCGTAAGGGTCGTGACGAAGCTGCTGTCAAGGCTGCTCTCGAAGCTATCACCCACTGCGTAGAGACGAAGGAAGGTAACCTCCTCGACCTCGCTGTCAAGGCTGCTGCTCTCCGTGCTTCTCTCGGTGAAATCTCTGACGCCTGCGAAAAGATCGTAGGTCGCTATAAAGGCTATCATTCGTACTATCTCAGGCGTGTATTCTTCAGAATCCGGCGAAGATCAGGACTTCATCAAGGCTAAGGCTCTTGCTAAGAAGTTCGCTGAAAAGGAAGGTCGTCAGCCCCGTATCACTGATCGCTAAGATGGGTCAGGACGGTCACGACCGCGGTGCAAAGGTTGTCGCTACAGGGCTACGCTGACTGTGGCTTCGACGTGGATATGGGTCCTCTCTTCCAGACTCAGAAGAGTCCGCTCGTCAGGCTGTCGAAAACGACGTCCACGTGATGGGTGTCTCTTCACTGGCTGCAGGGTCACAAGACGCTGATCCCTCAGGTCATCGAAGAGCTGAAGAAGCTTGGCCGTCCCGATATCCTCGTCACGGCTGGTGGTGTCATCCCTGCTCAGGGACTATGAGTTCCTCTACAACGCAGGTGTTGCCGCTATCTTCGGTCCCTGGTACCCCGAGTAGCTTACTCCGCTGCTAAGGTCCTCGAGATCCTCCTCGGTGAAGAAGCCTAAGCTAACTCCAATAAGGTAGCCCCCGAGGCTACACTGCTAAACAGAGAGCCCCATCCACCGAAGTGGATGGGGCTCTCTTCAAACCTTTATCGAAGGAGGATCGCTTACTTCTTCAGTCGTGCGAGGATCTTACCTGCAGATTCTGAGAGCAGGACCACAGCACCAGCGAGGATCGCAGTATCCTTAATTACGAGGCGACCAGCACCAGAAAGGAAGGGGAAGCCATTGGCCCATTCGCCAGCAGCTAAGGCTTCGGGCGAAGCGTGTACTCATGTCTCGGGCGTGGTGATGAGGAAGCTCAGCGTCCCAAGGGTCATGATGATGCAGAGGAGCTCACCGATGATGCCGAGTAGGGAGAGAAGAGCCCGAGGAAGACGAGGGATACCGATCGTCATGATCAGGATACCGAGGCCGTGAGAGAGAGGTAGGTACGGTTCTCTACATGCCAATCGTGCTTAGCCTGATTGTACTGACCTTCGGGCACCTTGTTGAGGTGTATTCCTTTACGGTCTTGCCTTCGTCGTTGGTCACCTTGTTATTAGCGTCCTTGAGGAAGAAGCTCATCAGCGGGCTATTTGCCACGAAGGGATGATCCCATTGGCTTCGTAGTTAGCGAACTTCAAGCCGCCGATCCATACGAAGATGATGAGGATGGCCACACGGATCAGTTTGCGTCCGAGGCCCCCGAGGTTGCTCGCGCACTCAAGAAGGAGATGAATGCCTTTTGCATTTTGTTTGAGTTGTTTGTTAGGTTGTTACTAAACGGATTGTCTGACTACAAACCTGATGCATCTTGGGAAAGTTCATACAGTGCAAGTTTATGACAGGGAAGTGGAGTATATGGATAGGAAATATCTCCCTATTTCAAGGGTAAGGTATATTCCTTTTGCTTCCCTATGGGAGTCGCTTGATTGAGGCAGGGAGTTGATAACCAGGTAGGGCGTAGGGTGTTCTAGGGGTGCATGATGAAGATTATTCGCACGATTTATCATAAGACACGGCGCCTCATCGCCAATACGCCTCCACTGCCGACGGAGCTATTTACCTTCCCTTTGGGCTTGACACTGGTCCTGCTCTTCCCGCCGGCTGTGGCGTGGATAGTAGTAGCCGCCTTGCTCACACTCTCTATGCTCCTCCTGTGGTGTATGGGAGCGCTATGGATCAATCGCTCTGTTGTCGGCCGTTCGCTCTTTGTGCTCCTCCTGTGGGGTGGGCTTTTCCTGCTCTCTCCCGAGGATCGTCATGGAGCATGCTCAGGTGCTCAGGCGCTCCTTCTCATCAGCTATCTCATCAGTAGTATTGTCGTCGCGGCCTATCGCTGGGCAAAAGAGCTACCGAATGAAGGGTCAAGAGCTCTGCATCCGTGGGCGAATCCTGCGTCGAGCGACTACGCTTCGAGCGCATCTTGGTCCTTTCGTCTCTGGCGGACTGCTCTTCCAAGGGCTTTGTGCTCAGCTTTGTCCCGTAGAGCATCGTGATCTCCTGCATATCGCCTCTACCTTCATCGTCCTCTTTACGTGGGCGGTCTACACGATCGAGTGCATTCACCTCGTCTGGGTGCAACGTCGCCTCGAGAATGAAGAATGGATCCCCGTGCTCAGCGATGACCAGCGCCCCATCGGTCGGGTGTCTGGGACGACTCCCTGAGTATGAAGGCGGACGCCTGCCAGTAGTTCGCCCTCATCGCCTTATCGCGAGACATGATCTATCTGGAGCAGTCCGAGGCGCCATCACTCCCCGCTGCCCCTGGCTACGACAGCCACTTTCATCCGTGGCTCACTGAAGGAAGCCGCCCCGACCAAGTAGCTCAGCGCCTCATCGACCTGCGCTTCTGCGGCATCCGTCGTGCACGTCCCGCTTTCTGCTGCATTATCACGAAGAGATCAATGGTCAGGCGCTCAGCGTCTATCTTTTCGCCGTGGACATCGCAGAGCCTGGTCAGCTGCTCATCGACTGTCTTCCGACGCGCGGGCAGATGGTGGCCCATCGACCATCTGGCTCCAGAGATCGAGACGGGTGACTTCACTCGCTACCTGCGCTCCGAATACCCTTACTTAGAGCAGACGCTACTCTTGGCGCATCGTCTTCGCTCTTCATCTTCCCATTCCTAAGACTTCCATGGCTCACTCCAATCTTGGCAAGCTCTATCTCATCCCAGTACCCATCGCCGAGTAGATCATCGCACTTGCCTGCCCGAATATAATCAGGGAGCTTCTGTCTACGATCCGCCACCACATCGTAGAGAATATCCGCTCGGCACGACGCTTCCTCAAGGCCGCTGATCGGAATATTGACATCGATAGTATCACCTTCTACGAGCTGAATAAGCATACGCCCGAAGGCGCTATCGGGAATATCTCCGCCCTGCACTAAGCTGGTGAGCCCGTGGGCGTCATCTCGGAGGCGGGCTGTCCTGCTGTAGCTGACCCAGGGCTGATGTAGTAGCGCTGGCACAGCGTCTCGGTATCGAGGTCGTTCCCGCTTGTGGATCCCAGCTCGATCCTGATGGCTCTGATGGGCTCTGGCTTCAATGGTCAGGCTTTTTGCCTTTCTGTTACCTGCCTATCGAAGATGCTCGCCGCGTACAGACACTCAAGGAGCTGGAGCATCGTGTGCGTACCAAGGGGCGAGACGCGAGATCTTTGTCGAGACGCCCTACCGCAATGTGCAGCCTCGTCGAGCAACTCGATTCGCCACTGCTCTCCAGATCTTAAGCTCTGCATCGCATCGGGTATTAGCTCTGAAGGGCGATACTCGTCACGCGCAGCTCTCTGCAGCGTGGCAACATCCCCAGATCCATAAGGTCCCCGATCTTCCCTCATCGGTCAGTAAGCTCGCTTTGCGATGGCACGCTCAGACACCTATCCCGCTTTATTCTCCGATCAGCTTCGGGAGTTACTTTCCCACCGAGGGCAGCCCTGCTTGCTCTTAGACGAAGAAGCATCTGTCTCCGGTGCGCCTCAATCGGCGTAAGACGGACACACCTCCTGCATCTCTCACCTACTGGAGAGCTGTCCCTGGGCTAAGCCTGTGAGGCTTCTACCTGGATGGGCGTCCTGCCTTTGCTGCTGACCCACTTTGGCAGCGCAGGTGTCTACTATGTACAGGAGGCTTCATGCGATGCTTCTACGCCTTGTAGCTCCACTCTTGGGCGAAGAACCCTTGCGTGCGCTTGATCTCTGCGCTGCTCCAGGCGGGAAGAGTACGCTCCTCTTGGACCTTCTCCCCGAAGGTAGTACGCTGGTGAGCAATGAGCTCGTTCGCTCGAGCACAGATCTCGCGGAGAACATTCAGAAGTGGGATGGGGTACACTCTGTAGTGACCTCGACCGAACCGCAACGCCTGGGGCGTCTCAGGAAGCAATTTGACTTCATCTTAGTCGATGCGCCTTTGCTCGGGCGAAGGATGTTCCGCAAAAGAAGAGGAAGCTCGTCGCCAATGGACCCCTGGCTTAGTCGAAAGTTGTGCCCGTCAGCAGCGGGAGATCCTTGACGATATCTGGCCAGCACTTGCACCTCGGTGGGCTAATGGTCTATAGTACCTGCACCTTCAATCGTCAGGAGGACGAGGATATGCTCTCCTATCTCGTCGAGGAATTGGGTGCCGAGCCCGTGGCCTTGCCAGAGCTTCCCGAGCCAATCACTCCATCGTCCCTCAGCTCTTATCCCTGCTACCGCATGATGCCGCATCGCTTGCGTGGCGAAGGTCTATTTATGGCCGTTGTCCGTAAGCCAGATGCTCGAGGTTGGTAGTACGCTCGAAGCCCACTCGCTCTAAGAGCAAACCTAATCCCAAGCTCCCTCAGGAGGTCCTCGATGGCTTAGTCCAGAGCTACGTGCAGATGTCACCCTCCAGTCCTCCACCTGACAGCACACTCACGGCTATTCCCTCAGCATTGTATCCCATCGTCGAAGCGCTCCAAGGGCGAAGATTCCCATTCTTACTTCGGGAATTCGCGGCTGAAGTCAGGGGCGCGACTTCTTACCGCTTCCAGCTCTCGCTCTAAGTGTGGGTCTGGACGAAGCCTTCCCCAGAGCCGAACTGACGCAAGAAGAGGCGATCCGTTATTTTCAGCTCGTGAGGCAGTCACGCTTTCAGCTGATACGCCTCGTGGACTTGTCCTCGTCACTTTATGAAGGCTATCCCTTGAGGCTTCGAAGCACTTGGGCAACCGAGACGAACAATCTCTATCCATCAGGCATGGCGTATTCGCCATCCTGAACTCCTGCTGCTCAGGGCTGGACGCGCAGGAATAAGCCCTTCGCTCATCAATGGATAAGCCCTTTTATCTGAAGCAATTTGCCCTCCATCAGGGAATACGGCTCAGCGCGTGGGACAGATGCCCTGCTAGGAGCATGGCCCTTCGTCCACACATTGCCCGAGAAGGCGCATATCCTCGATGTCGGAGCTGGGACAGGCATTGTCTCGCTGATGATGGCACAGCGCTCTCGGACGCTGTGGTCGAAGCGTGGGGAAGTGGAAGACGGTGCTCTCGGGCGACGCTACGACGAACTTCGCTGCCTCTCCTTTGCTGATCGTCTTCGTATTCATTCACAAGACTACCTGCATGCCAAGCAGGAGGACTGGCATCCCTTTGATCTAATCATCTCCAATCCTCCCTATTATACCGAGGGCATTCTGCCTGATGATGCGCGTCTGCGCTTAGCGCGGCACGTAGCCGAAGGCCTATCGCCAGAGAATCTCCTTCGCACGGCAGCACGACTCTTAGCACCTCGTGGTGCCTTAGCCTTTATCTCGCCTGCGGCCTCTCTCCCTTCTCTTCGTCGAATCGCTGTCGAGTCGGGATGGCGACTTAGTGAGCTGGTTACGATCTACTCGAAGCCTGGAGAGGTCAAGCGTACGCTTACGCTTTGGTGTCGCCTCACCGATACTGCGGAATACACACCGACCTACAGTCTTGATCTCACGCTTCAAGACGCTACGGGAGCACCCTCAGCCGAATATAAAGCCTGGCTTGGGGACTTCCTTCTCTGATTCTCCCCATCTTTTCGTAGAGTATCCTTGGTAGCAGAGCTGAATAGGCTTCACTATCTCTGTATATAGGTATGTGGTAGTGACCAGTACTGGTCAGCAGTCGAAGTAGTACTGGTCACTATATGTTACCAGTGCTGGTCGCAAATTGGACCAGTACTGCTTCACTCGTTGACCAGTACTGGTTCTGTTTCCCCTCTTTACTGCTCGTTTGGAGTACTTCTTTGGCGGCTTGTGTGGTCAGCTATATGTCTGGGCATGTTCGATAGAGATGGCTGATGTATCGTGTGACTTGAAAGGTGGCTCCTCAAGCAGGAATCATAAATATATCTGCTGGAGAATTAGGCTCTGCATCAAAATCCGGTACTTGTTCTGAGGTAGTCGATGCAGGCTGCATTTCCAGCGTCTCGCCTTGAGCGAGATTGTCATACTGTTGCGGAGAATAGCTAAAGAGAACTTGCGGATGAGATTTAGATTGCGCGCCGAAAAGTTCTTTCGGGCACGGCATGCATCTTCCCGAAAGGTCACATCCAACTGCCAATGCAGGTGGTTCTCAATTCCCAATGTTCCTTTATTCTCCCTGCTCAAGGTATCGCTTGTGTGGCTGTCGCGCGGAGAAAGCATCGGTCGTGTCCTCGAAGAGATGGCGTTGATTTCCCTTGAGCGCGAGGACAAAATCAGCCTTCTTCTTGACCACCTGTTCGGCTATTTCACCTGCGTACCCATAGCATCCATCGTGACGATGGCTCCTTCAAAGAGCAAGCTTATCAAGGAGTTTCGGCGCACGTAATCTCGTTCGTCTTCTCCCCACAGCCTCTTGAGCAATGCTTAAAGAGTGTTCGCTGACCCGAAACCGAGAGGATATAGCTACTTTCGCCGTGTCTCCGAGGATTCGTCCCGCGCATATTTTTGCCGTCTATAGCAATGTGCATACCAGATAAATCCTTGATGATCTGCGAGGTATAGACCTCGAGATAAGCGGCGATCTCATCGGGATGCACGGCTTGTCATAACGCGCTCAAAGGTATATCTCGCTCAGGCAGACCATTGGGTAGCTCAGGTAGCGGTTTTGAACTCTGTGCCACGGAAGCGGCATAGCTGATACATATCGCTATAATCCTCTCCTCCACAAAGGTAGGTGATGAGTGCGACCATAAGGATGTCGCTGAGTCTGTGCTAGCAACGTCCGACGATGCGAGGGTCATAGACGGATGAGAAGTAAGGGGTGGTTTCCATCGGATGTGAGTATTTGTGTGAAGAGAATACGCTAGCCGATTTTGATGCGTCAGCCCTGGAGAAAGCAGTAGCATCTGACCTAATGCCCCTTTTCTTTACCTTTTGTGTGAAGCATTGCGTGGTAGTGAGAGTCGCTACAGCGCGCTTTTATCAAAGAGACCAACAAATGCAAGCACTGAAGATCGTACTCATCGGCTACGGCAAGATGGGTCACGTCATAGAAGAAATAGCCCGTGCACGGGGCATGAGATCGTGCTGACTATTGACCGCGCACGAGGAGCACCTCTTCGATGATCCCCGCTTCGCTGCGGCTGATGTCGCTATTGAGTTCACTGCTCCCGCAATGGCTTATGACAATTGTCGACGAGCTATCGACCGCGGGGTACCCGTAGTCTCTGGGACAACGGGGTGGGCGGATAAGCTGCCCGAGCTGCGTGAGCGCTGTGAGGCGGGTGAGGGACGCTCTTTTGGTCCTCCAACTACAGCATCGGCGTCCAGCTCTTCCTTCAGATCAATCGCCGTGTGGCTGAGCTCGTCGCAGGCTGCTCCTGGCTATCGCCTAAGTCTCGATGAGACGCACCATATCCATAAGCTTGATGCCCCCAGTGGCACGGCGATCACGCTGGCTGAGACCATCCTCGCAGGACGTCCCGAGCTCCATGGATGGGAGCTGACGGATAAGCCCGAGCCAGGTGTCCTGCCTATCATCGCACATCGTGAGGGCGAAGTCCCAGGGATACATACGGTGACCTATACCTCAGAGGTTGATCGCATCGTCCTGACTCATGGGCATTTGGGCGTCAGGGCTTTGCTCTTGGAGCGGTGTTGGCAGCTGAATACGCCTACACGCATCGCGGTTGGCTGACGATGGATGACCTCCTTCAGCTTCGCTAAGCACCCACTCTTACCTGATACTTATACACCATAATTATATATAAGAGCACCGAATGAAATCGCATCCGATAGCTGGCCTGACTCAGGACAGCGCATATGGCGCCATATCAAGGCGGTTCTGATCCTTTTCTCATCGCCTTTGCCTGCTGGGCTTGCTGGTGGTGCTGATTCTCCTGCCCTCCTCATCGACTTCTACTTTACGCGATGGATCAATTGGCGTTATCTGCGTGAGCACCCCAATCCCACTGTGCGCCTCCTTGGCGGTCTGGTCGAGGATATCATCTTCGTGGTCTTCACCGTGTCGATCATCTTCACCTACTTCTTCCAGAACTTTGCCATCCCTCCTCTTCACTGGAAGACGCTCCTCATCGGTGATTATCTCTTCGTCAATAAGCTGAGCTATGGCCCTCGTGTGCCGATGACGCCCGTAGCCTTCCCTTAGCGCACAATACCATTCTCGGGCATAAGTCCTATCTCGATGAGCCTTCGCTCCCTTTACTCGTCGCCTCAAGGGCTTCGGGAAGGTTGAGCGTAATGACCTCGTCGTCTTTAACTTCCCCGCAGGGGATACGGTGGCGCTCAATATGCCTAACCCCGACTACTACACGCTGTGTGCTACTTATGGTCGCGATGCCGTGTGGAGTGATCGAGCTCAGTTCGGTGAGATCGTCTACCGCCCGTGGATCGTCGTGACCACTATGTCCAGCGCTGTATCGGTCTCCCAGGGAGCGCTTCGAGATTCGTAATAAGCAGGTCTATATTGATGGTAAGGGCTATGACCAACCCCGAAGATGCAGTACAACTACTTCCTCCAGACGGATGGGAGAGCGCTGCCTCAGGAGATCTTAGATGATCTTGAGGATCAACGACCGCGATGTGCAGCTGATCTACGACCAGCGTACCTATCAGCCCACTTCCGAAAGCAGGGACTATTGAAGGCTACCTGCGCTATGCGGGCTTTCCTTCCAGCCACCGATGCGGAGGGGCATTATGGTGCTATCTACTACCTCCCCCTACGGAGGAGATGAAGACTCGTCTCAAGGCTGAGCCTTATGTCCGCGCTATCGCTGTTGACGTGGCCAGCCTCAGAACTCGACGAGTGTATATCCTGTGGACTTCAAGACGCCTTGGACGAAGGACAACTATGGGCCGCTCCTCATTCCACGCCGTGGGCTGAAGATCGTCCTTAACCCTACGGCTGTGGCACTCTACCATCGCTGTATCCGCAACTACGAAGGGCATCGCCTCGAGTTGCAGCCCGACGGGACGGTACTCGTGACGGGAAGCCCAGTACGACCTATACCTTCCAGCAGGACTACTACTTTATGCTCGGAGACAACCGCGATATGTCGGCCGACAGCCGCTACTGGGGCTTCGTTCCCGAAGACCATATCGTAGGTAAGCCTGCCTTCCTCTGGCTCTCGATCAATAGCGAGCGTCCGCTGACGAATGGTGGTATCCGCTGGTCGCGGATGATGCGTCTGATTCATGATAAGTAAGGATCAGATCGTCAGCTTATCCTTCGTACGCTACGGAGCACTATCCGCTGGGGCTTATTGCCCTGGTGGTAGTGCTCCGTATATCCTTCTTTACCCCCTTTCGTGTGATGACGACTGCCCAGGCGCCCGCCTTACGCCTTGGAGCATGGGCATTGGCTCGTCGCACGCAGAGCCCCGATCGAGGCTCACTCATCCTCTTTCATACGGAGAGAGCGGACACCTCTACCTCAGCTCAGAGTCTGATGGTGGCCCGTGTAGTCGCCCTGCCAGGAGATAGCCTTGAGGTGCGCTCTGGTCAGCTCTTTGTGAATGGTGTTGCGGTGTCTGACTACCGTCATCCACGAGGATGCTCAGGAGCAGTATGCACTACGCTTACCCGTGAGGGTGGCGTCTACCCCCTGACCTCCACCAATCTTGTTGCCTATCAGTGCCGCCCTCGTCGAGACAGCGACTCTTTGCTGCTGCGCGTGGCGAGATCGCTCTGCACGGACTGGCTCTAAGGATTGGCTCACTGCACTCGCCTCAACCCTTGTCACACCTTCCGTCAGGGATTACTACCGGTACTCACCGACGATACGAGCGTTCGCCTGACTCCCGCCATCTGGGTATCCTCTGCGGATGCTATCGAGGGCGTTATCCTCTTTGCCCTATGATGGAGAGCCTACCCACGCTACTCCTCGCTACGGCCTCGCGCCACCTGTTAGCTATTTGTGAAGCTCTATGAGTACACAGCTGGTACTATTGCACTCGAGGGTGCGAGCACTACATCAAGCAGAGCTATCGTAATCGCTGTCGTATCCTTGGTCCGAATGGCGTGCGGTCCCTCACGATACCAGTCGAGCTTCCCGCCGGGACGAAGACTCGATACGCGAGGTGCGTATCTCGGATCATGGGAGTGGCGACACCTGCATGCGCAGGCACTACGCACGGCTTATGGAGCAAGTCCGTTCTTCAAGTTTATGCAGATGAGCTGATGCCCTTCTATGAGCGACGCTATACTTATCTGTGGGACTTCAATGCGGAGCTGCTGCAGGGTGCTCCTCGCTCAGCTACAGCTTGACCTCGACTGGTGTACGACTACGGACTTCCTGCCCCTCAGTCAACTGAGGCTGCGTCCGAGTGCTGCGACCTTCGTTATACGCTGAGTCCTAAGCTGGTAGCTCCAGTGCCTGGAGTTCAGCTACGCCCATATTATCAGCTTCATCTGGAGCGCATGGGCTTTGTAGAAGACCTAAGCATCTTGGATCTTCTCTTTGAGATGGGGCCCTGACTTCTTACGTCCTGCAGGGATAGTCACTGCAGGTTTAGCTCTTTTATTTACCCAATTTCCTATCACTTATTGCTATCCAACAGATGGATTTTACTCAATCATCCTTGCCTACACTTACCCCTCCACGTGCTGAAGTTCAAGACGAATGCTTGACTCATTTGGGGCGCGAACGTATTGACCCCTTCTACTACATGCGGGATAAAGAAGATCCGCGTGTGCTTGAGTATCTCCGTGCAGAGAATGCCTATACCACTGAGGTCATGGCCTCAATGCATGAGACAGAGGAGCAGATATTTAAGGAGATCGTGAGGCGAATCAAGGAGGATGATCAGAGTTATCCGACGCCGCCGTGTTTCTATTACTATGCTCGCACTGAGAGGGAGCAATACCCTTCGTATTACCGCGTCTCTGAGGCTGACTTTGTAGAGCGCTATAGGGCAGTGCCCTACGGCGATCAGGGTGAGAACTGCTCTTCGATGTCAATACCCTTGCCGAAGGATATGATGCGTACATCTTCGCGGGCTATGCGGTGAGTCCCAATAACAAGCTTGCAGCCTACTTCGCCAATACGACGGGTTCGTATGCAGAGTTTCGACCTTCATATACGCGACCTCGAGCGCGGCGAAGACCTTGCCTTTACGCTTTCGGGCGTCTCGTCGCTGGCTTGGGCGGAGGATAGCGAGACGATCTACTATACCTTGATTGATGAGACCCTTCGCTCGACGAAGGCTTTTGCCCAGCGCCTTACGGATGCCGAGCCTACACTCATCTACGAAGAGCAGGACGTCCGCTTCTCCTGCAGTGTGAGTGAGACGAAGACCCGCGAGTATATCTTCCTGACGACAGGGAGTAGTACGACGACCGAGGAATACTACCTCTCCTCGGACGGATCGGATCGTGAGCCGAAGCTCTTCCTTCCCCGTGAGCAAGAGATGTGCGCTACTCCATACTCAGTCACCGCAGAAGTTCTTCATCTACTACAAGGATAAGGCTTCCTCAATGGGTATGGTCTACGTCATCGATAAGGATAAGGTAGCAGACCGTAGCGCTTGGAAGCTCTTCGTCCCTCACCGCACGGAGGTACGCCTCGATAGTATCGGTGTCTACGCCTCCTATGTAGCACTGGAGGAGCGTCAAGATGGTCTCACTCAGATTCGTATCCTCTCTATCGAAGGGGAGCCGTGCGGGATCGATTCACTTCGAACCAGTCTATACCATCAGCCTCAGGGAAATTCCATGAAGCACGACGATAGCGCTATAGCTACTCGTCGCAAATCGCCCCGCTTCGCTCTACGAATATGATATGGGCAGCAGGAGAGTCGCCTCCTCGAGCAGCAGGAGGTCGGTGGTGCTTTTGAGCCCCGAAGACTATACCGTAGAGCGCCTTTGGGCCACAGCTCCCGATGTGCGTGTGCCGATGACGCTGCTCTATCGCAAGGGACTCGGCGTGACGGCTCAGCCCCGCCTTGCTCTGCTGGCTATGGAGCTATGGAGTGACGCTCGATGCACACTTCAGCGTCTCGGTCTTGAGCCTTGATGACCGAGGATTCGTCTATGCCCAAGCTCTGGTGCGTGGGGAAGTGACCTCGGCAGTGGTATGAAGACGGAAGTTCTCAAGAAGAAGAATACCTTCACCGACTTTATCGCTTGTGCAGAGACCACTCATCGCTGAGGCCTATACCTCCTGAGCGCTTGATGGCTGAAGGAGGAGTGCCGCGGTCTGCTGATAGGTGTTAGTGGCAAATAGTCGCCCTGACCTCTTCCATGCGATGATAGCAGCTGTACCATTCGTTGATGTAGCGACGACGATGCTTGATGAGTCCCTCCGCTCACTCACAGGAGAGTACGAAGAGTGGGGGAATCCCAATGACCCTGAGTACTTCGACTATATGCCTCAGCTATTCGCCCTATGACAACATCTCGGCACAGAGCTATCCGCATCTCTTAGTCTCAGGGTGGGCTCAATGACTCCGCAGGTACTCTTTCATGAGCCCACGAAAGTCGTGCGAAGTCCGCCGTTTTCAAGACGGACGACCATCTCCTCTATTGAAGATGAATATGGATCTCGGGGCATAGAGCTACGAGCGTATGATGGTATCCGAGATACCTGCCTTTGAGTACGCCTTCCTCCTGCTCACGCTCGGCATGAAGAGTAATCCTCTCTTGCGAGCCTTCACATATAATAAGTAGGGCGGGGAGATGGATAATGATCTTCATCCGGGGCAACCATCAGAAGTCCATATCGGTCGCACTCTGTCTCTCTGAGTATCGCATAGCGCAGTTGAGCGAAAACGGAAGAGTGTACGAAGCTGCGCAATAGTCGTTGCACATCAACTCGCCTCAATACGGCTTCTGTAGATAGGGAGAGGTGATGTGTTTCCGCTCATCTCTCAGCTGATCTCGGCAGTCGGTAATGGAGACTGTGGCAGGAGAGTCCGTTTCTATTATAGTGCTGGGCATCGCGTCCAGCTCCCTGACATGCCTCTCCGAGCGATACACAGGCCCTCTCGCCTTCACGCGTAGTATCTCCTCGTATCCAGCGGAGGAAAAGCGCCATTCGCAAGAGCACCTTCCCGTAGTG
>BNJU01004787.1_pt1 | contig 80977 bp, 133 predicted proteins | sample 8539281 | NCBI WGS metagenome assembly BNJU01 (sample SAMD00202456, study PRJDB9452) | human saliva metagenome | isolation source: human saliva | place: Japan | reverse complement strand
TATAGTAAGCCTTCGCATGAAGGGCTAATCTATATTTCTCTTGTACTTGTTTACCACTCATATGTTCAATGGTAATTTCAAACATTTGTGTTGCTCGCCCATTACGAGCAATTTGATCATCAGCTAACGCTTCATCAGGATAATATTTCATGCAAATTCTTTTAATCGAGATATAGATTCTGGACCTGCCTCTAATAAACGGCATCTACCAAATACTACTGCACTTTTGTACATACGGCGCCCAGGATTCAGATTCATCAATACGCTCATTACCATATACAGTAAAACATACCTTATCTGAAGTTTTCAATGCATCTACTTTATGACCCGCTTTAGCTCCATGAAAATAAATTTTCTTCTTATCACAATCATAAAAATAATTAATCGGAATAGCATAAGGTACCCATTATCGCCGTTCATGGCTAAAACACCTCGACGATTAGATTGTAATAAAGTTTCTGCATCACTATGGCCTATTTCATTTATCTTTTTGCGAATAGGTTTAAACATAATATATCTCCTAATTTTAGTTTACTTATCCTATTTACAAGATACACAAAAGTACCACTATTAGTATCATCAATCTTAGAATATTCTTTTTCCAATTTATAGGATACATACCAGTTAATACTATAGGGTGCTTCCATTCCAAGCATTGTCCCTTTCCTGTATTATCGGACCAATTCATGCATCCAGTTTTAATAGAACCATCATTAATAGAAAAATTCAGCGTATGTACAATTTGCTTTTTATGGGAGGTTTTTAAATAAGACATCTCACTAGTTATCTTAATCGTATAACCTTCAATAAATTTATCACTCTTATCCTAGATTCCTCTATACGCATTATATCTTTTAAGTAGTTATATGCCTTGATCCTAGCACCTTGCTCCTTCAACACATACACTTCATCATTTATAGTTTTTAATGCATTTTTGTCGTATATTTAAGCTCAATAGGAATCCATTTACCATCTAATATAACAAGAATATCAAGATGTAAATTAGGATTAGATTCAGGTATAAACTCTAATCTAATATCACAATTTGGATATTGTTCTTTAATCATCCAGGCTAAGCTAAACTGAAAATCTGCTTCTGAATGAAATATTGGTCTCCACCTACTCAATTGGTACATTATTTTATCAATATCTAAAATTAGACCCACAACACATACTCTCATTCAACACAATTTAACTACTTATACTAATTATATTATATTTATATGATTATATTGTAAAAGCCCTTCGCATAAGCGAAGGACTTAATTATTATTATTATTTTTCTATTTCAATTCCATTAAGATATGCAAATTTAATCATAGCAGAGCCATAAAACTCACTTTTATCTAATGAAAATATTTTCTTTTTGGCATGTCTTTCAACTGATTATAAAAAGCCAATATATTTACTTTTTAACTTATCCTTTTTCTATTATTTTATTAAAATATTGCTGAGCTTTATCTTTTCCACCAAAAGTGATAAATATAATACAGTAGATTATGATCAATTATATCTCCATCTAAAAGCTTTTCAATATTACTTTCTGTATCTTCAAAATCATCAAATACTGGTATGATATGTTCTTCGAGTAATTTTACTAACTTCATCGACAGTATACTGATAACTTGCACCTGCTAATTGATACCAGTGCCATTCATTTCGATTTAACAAACGCCCCAATTCTCCGCCATAAACAAAACCGTTATGAATTTTAGCTTTTGTCATGGATTTAGAGTGGATCGCAATATGTGGAACAAATTCTACGCTATATGCATAGTTATTTCTATTGGCCTGAAAGTATATCTCAAAAAGTAAGGTCTTTATTTTTAGATGATTTCTTTAACTTCTGACCTTTACTAACTACCTTAAAATCAGGAATTTACTTGCAATCTCTTGCCAAGCTTTTTCACATAATTCTCTAGGTTTCATGATTATAAAAGTACTCCTCCGATATTATACGGTTAATTATTTTTATAGATTTCCCTCAACTACTATAACAGATGTATGTTGAAGTGCGTCCGTTATACAAGCAATAAATGTGTTTAAAAACTCTTTCTCTTCTTTACTAAAGTTTATAAGATCAACTTCAATATTATGAATTATTTTAACCCAGTAATCTTTGCTTAATCCAATTATCAAAGCATACATCAAATCTATCTCTTTCAGTATTATCTGATGCATCTATAATAGGATACACTTGATTAAAATAAAAACTAAGATATCAAAAATCTGGACTATAAACCCGTAATGGCTCTCTATAACAATGCCAATTCTTCCAACTTGGTGAGGAATTAGAAAGTATCAGTAACTTTTTAGAGGTTAAAATCTAAGCGTATGTGCTCACCTAACGGTGCATTAAGCCTTAACTCCATATACTCTTGTTTTTATAATCCATTGGTTTTCAGCCAGACCATATATAGTTAACTCCATAAACTTATAATACAAGGTATTATTTTTATCTCTTTATTCTAGTGTGCAGATCCATTATATCGTGCGTTATCATGAGAGTTAATACTGGATTTCTCTACGCTCTCAAATACCTATAAAATATTATATCAATCTTTCTCTTCCCTATATCTAGCATAATTTTATCTGTAAAAAAATAGAGTTATTTTTTCACGATACACCATATCCCCGCTATTCCAAATATACATAATGACAGATACTGGAGGTTTTTCATCAATCCAAAGCCAACCTGTATATGTAGTTGTATTAGCAAAAAATAACCTTCCGTAATTATTTCAAATTCTGAGTCTACATACTCATTCATAAAATCACGTAAACAAATGGACTTTCCATTAAATCGACCTTCACCTAAGGTTTTGTTAAATATTAGTACCTTACATAAGTCCACATCACAGTCTTTAAAAGATATTTCACCAGAAAATGCTCTTTCTTCACCATCTACCAATTGATATATTTCGTCAACTGTTAACGTCAATGTTCTATTATGAATTCTGATTCTACTTACTTTACTACCATAAAGACTGAAAAAGGATGTTACTCTTTTCTATCATGTATAAAATCCATAATATTCCTCACATAATTAGAGCTAAAACTGTAATCCATGGCCAGTGCTAATGCTTACTGCGTCGCTCGCTTCTAGGGATCAAAGCCAGCGCCTAAACGTTGATTAAGTGAACACCAGTATATCAAGTAGTTGCGTTTGTATGTGGGAATATATCCACATACTTTTAACGATAGCATAAGGTTATCGTTAAAAAGGTATTACCTCGACAAACTGAGAGTTGTTATTTAGTTTATAATCGTATTGTTTTTATTAGCTATATCTTCTACAAACCTCTTATCGTGTTCCACAAAATATAAGTGTAGGTTTTTGCTTCTTTTATAATTTCCTCAATCTGTATCCTTGATATTACATCTATATAATTTAATGGTTCGTCCCAAACAAATATATGAGCCAGCTTTGATAAAACTTACAGCAATTAAAAACTTTCTTTTTGTCCATCGCTATAGTTCTTCATATCCATTTCAAACAATTCTCTTGCAAAATCTAATTTCTAAATTGTTTTTGCACAATATTTCATCAACACCTTGTATGAATATACTCATTTAGGGTGGCCTGTTAAATTTGATGTATCTTCAGAATATATGATATTTTTAAATTACTTGCTAATTTTACATCACCTACGTACTCGTGATTTAAACCTAATAAAATTTTTAATTAAGGTTGATTTTTCCGCTACCATTACCCCATATATAGCCACTATATCTCCTGCTTTATATCAAAATTTACATCGCTTAATATCTGCTCTTTCTCCATAATATAATGATAAATTTCTAACCAATATTAGAGAATTTTTGTGGTGATGTAATGGATGCAATAATAGACTTTCCTTTATTTCAATATCTTTTAGTAAATTTTGTTTTTCTATTGCCTTATTTTGTCTATTCTCTAAATTCTTAGATTTTTCATCATCTTGGCTGACTGATGACCTATATGTCCCTTATCGGCTTTACACCTAATGCTTTTTACACCGTTTTTGGTATTTTCAATTTTTATAAGACCAGTTTTTACTTTGTCTTGCGACTTCTGTTAATCGTTTAATATCTTTTCTTAATTTTTCGTTTTCACTAATTTCAAATTGATCTTTCATCAATTTGTTTTTCATGCCATGATGTAAAATTTCTGATTGAACATCAATAGAGTTTCTGTTAATCGAAATAACATGATTGATACAGCCATCTAAAAAGTCTCTATCATGAGATATAAAGTAAAAACCTTTTTATTTTTCAGATATTCACTACAATTTTTCTCCCGTCCATATCTAAATGGTTTGTTGGTTTCATCTATAAGTAAAAACCATCTTCTCTTGTAAATAAAAATAGCTAAAAGAATTTTTGTTTGTTCTCCTTCAGAAAGCGTTTCAAATCCCCTGTAAACAAGGTTCTCATCTACATTTTAGCAAATTAAGTTCTCTAAATAATCTCCATTCTTCCTCATCCGATATTAGTTCTTTATATAACTCAATTCCTAATTTTGAGTATCACTTAAAATTGGGTAGGGAATTTAATAAAATCAACATCCTGACTTATTTTACCTTGATAAGTTTCTTGATTTAAAAGTAACTTAAATAGAGTTGATTTACCTATTCCATTTCTTCCTATCAATCCTATTTTCCAGTTTGTATCAAATAAAATGATACATTTTTCAAATACAGGGTTTACATAACCATAATATAGAAATTGAGGTTTTTCAATTTTCAATTGTAGACATAAAAATCCCCCTTAAATTCAAATTTGATTATTTCTTTAGTTTTGGTACAGGTAAATCATCATACATTGAATTAAATAAAGCCATTTAAAAATTCTTTGTTGTCAACATCATCAACAATAGCATTTCCTTTGCTCCATCATATGGTAACTCATACTTTGCATTTTGGCATATATGCTGTTGCGGATTTAACAGGTTTCACTAAGAACCTATCATCATAAATTCCACCAACAATTTTTCGCGATAATAAACAATGTATTCTCCCATCATTGATCTATATGTTATTTCTTCCAACTCTGATAGTTGTTCTAAAAATAAAATCTAAATATTCTTTACTTGAGCCATAACCTGTGCCTCCAAAAATTTTAATTCGTCTACACTATTTTAATAATTATATTAGATCTATATGTTGGGACTTCAGTTTACAGTAGCTATCTGACTAATCATTCTTCACTTCGCTCTAATTCTTGGACATCCCTGCGCAGTGCTAATGCTCACTGCGTCACGTTGTTCCTAGTAAGCAAAAGCCACCGCTTCGACGCAGAGCAGTCATTGGGAACTTTATGTCTGCAGAGTTGTACTTCTTGTAGTTCATGACGCGTAGTGTGTGAGGGATTTCAATGTCTCGCGCCATGGTGGCTGGGTTGCAGGATCATAAACGATGCGTTTTGGTTTCATACCCAGCGCAGAGTTGAGTACTTCTTCTTTTACAGCCTGCTCGGATTGGGTCAGATACGATGACGTCAGGTCGTACACCAGCTTTGTAAAGTTTTTGGCATTTCTGCATTTTGCATCAGCGACGTAATCTGTATTATCGCCAGCCATTGCGTTTCGCATTTTCACGAGCATTGATAATGGCTGGTTTCAACGATTTCCTGCCGATTACATGTTTTGCCTTATGGGCCAGAACAATGATGGTCGTACCGCAGTACGCATCGATAACGGTTTCATCACCTTTAGGTCACGCACTCAAGAGCTTGGTCGTAAGTACTGATTGTTTGTTCTGGATTCACTTGGAAGAATGAGATGTGGGGACAATGTAAACTGTAAGTCCTTAATATGGTCTGTAATCGTCCCATCCCCATAGAGGGATATTATTTTTAGGGTCCTAATATATTGTTAGTTCGCTTACCGTAACGTTGTGAACGATAGTTTTCTACTGAAAGTCATTCTGTTAATTTTTCTGCCCTTCTCTTTATACGGCAATTGTTCTGTTGCCGTTACAAGGATAATCATCCATCCAGATTGTCCAATGCGTCCAATAATATGGCGCAGTACACCCTTTCCTGTATATTCATCATACGGTTCAATATCAAACTCTTTAGCGATTTGGTAACAAGCTTGAGCGATGATATTATTCCCTTCATCTTGAATAGGACAGTTTGTACCTTGCACGATATCGTGAGCATCATCGCAGAATCCCATTTGAATATCGCCTTTAGTCGCCTACAGGCATTTGCATTTTGTGCGATATGCCCATGGTTCTTTTGAGGTCCCAATGCTGGCTTAACAGGTCTGGATTTTGATGGCTAATGCGTTCAATAACGTCCTTCACCTTTTGTGTTTTTAGTGAAAGCTGCCCTTCATAGGTAATGTGTTGTAGTTGGCAGCCTCCACAGAATCCATAAAGATCACAACTTGCATCGATACGATTGGGAGCCATCGTAACAATTTCTAAGAGGCGCCCTGCTAGCATGGTTTTTAACCATATCATAGCTACTTTCACAGTTTCTCCAGGTGAGGCAAAAAGGCACGAAGACAGTAAAGTCGTCCACGACCTGCCCTTCACCGCTACTACCAATACCGTGAGTGTAACGAGCACTTCATCACCTAGTTTAACAGGTGCATTGAGTATAACTTATTGCTTTTTAGATACTGTACTATTAGTAGCCTGGCCTTGATTGAATCGATTTCCGTTTCTATTCTGTTGATTTCGGTTATGTTTGAGGATGTACGACATGTACCATTCATTCGCGTCTCTTTTTCTTCCAAATTTTAATAGCCTGTCACAACAAGTCAGAAGAATACAGTACCTCACTTTTATACGCTCTTCCCCATGAATATGGAACAAGGAATGGATCCTCTACAATCATTTCTTGCAACCCAACCGAGTGCGCCACCAGCCCAGAATGGCAGGGGTTGATTGATAATCGAGCAAATGTAGGCAAAAATACGATTGTTGGACAGTAATTAACATGCCAGCGATAACAAGCTCTAGACCTTTTAGCGACCTACTGACACCGATGACATTATCGATTACTCATCATCCCATCGGCTGATGATAAATCAAACTATTTCACAAAAATTTTTAGCCTCAATATGAGCCTCTTCATCGTCACCTCAAAAAGCTGAATGGCAATCCATGCGAGCTAGACCGCCCCTAAATGGATGGAGTGGAGATTAATGTTAACCTACTCTACTAAAATAGTGGCAAAGATAAGGCGCATTAGAATAGCTACCGTCCCCAGATAACAGCCTTCTTTTTGTAATTCTGGAGCTATTTGCAATATGCCACTACCGATAACAGCATATCCTGCCTAACAAAATATCTATTAAAATAATCTTTGTAATGGTTTATCCCGCAGCGGCTTCCAAAATTCCATTCTATACACCTCCAAATTCAGTCTAATTCTATAACTATCCTTTAACTCTACCATAAATATTGTATTTTTCTCATCTATACATGCGACTTAGGCCTGATGAGTTTCCATTGGAATGTACTTTTATAAAAATATCTCTCCTCCTATTACTGAGAAAAGTATGTTTCCTATTTTTTAATTTTCTGCCTATTAGAGATGCGCCTACCGAGGGATTACTGCGGCGATTTTTAATGACAAAGCATATGGTTCAACCGTGCTGGGCAATCAATGTATCCTCTGCAGCCATGCCAGCACTACCCAGCCTGGGACCACCACCTACGTATGGGATGTTGGGAAGCGTTCAATAACTTTCACCGACAAAAGTACTGCCATGAATGATGATTGGTACGAGTAATCAACATACCAGCAGCTACCATCGTCGCCGTACTACCGGCACCAGCTACACCGATAACATTATCGTGCCATGATGCCGTCCAGCAATAACGATTGTCGTGATGGCGAGCACGTAAGTTATCTTTAGCCTCGATATTGTATACTTTCATCATCAGCAACGAGCTTGGCCAATCCGATCAAAGGAGGATACCGCCTACTAAAGCGTAAAGGCAGGAATATTATTTAAAGCCTCAGCAAATAGAGATGCGCTAACAAGACGTAAAGATAATGGCCCCTCTGTGCCCCAGAAGATTGCCTTTCTTCTGTAAAGTTTTTTACCAGCAAGTTACGGTAGCCATACCGATAACGATGGCATTATCGCTAATAATGGATATCGATAACGATGATTTTGAAGCATCGCTAATAATACACCCTTGTACCAGATAAGATGTCAATGTATCCTCCTTAGAATTAAAACCATAGTATTATATTATAATCGATATGGTTAAAGCGAGTGTAAAAGTCATTATTAACATGTATATACATTTTATATACTTCCTTCACCTGTCACAAGTAGGAGATTCCTAACTATTTTATTCTCAAAATCACAATATAATCGCTTTTATTAATAGATTTGATTCCTATTAATTCTAGGTTTTATCTATTAAATTAGCGATTTTTGTGATAATATAATTATATATCAATAAAGGGAGGTTAATATGTATCAAACATATTCTATATTACAAAAGTTAGTGTTGTTCATCAAGCTATTTACTCTATGTGCATAACATAATTTTTCACTATAAAATTGGTACTTTTATAGTATCTTTTTAACACGGGACAATATAGTACCATAGATTTAGCTGGGGTCGCTACAGGGTATAATTTATAGCTCCCTCTCTATATCTGCAGAACTTTGATGGGTATCCACCGTTATTTCTCAACTGTTAGAACTAAGAAAACAGATGATATTTCCATGATTTTTCCATCAAGGTCTTTTCATTGGTACAGACTAGCATTTATCATTTACTAATCGGTATATTGGGTCTTCGCCCATTACAGCATTACGTTAAATTTAGAACCTCTTTGCTGGGGTTTGTGGTAGTTATCTGAAAGCTTTTGCTCTTGGTTTATTCCTCTACTTTGGGTAAATACTTTTGCGTAATACGGATTTGATTCCATGGGTTAACACATTACTCTATGGCTATCATTTTACAAAGCTTTGTGATTAATGTGTTCTTAAACTATGCACTCATCTTTGCCTACGGTTTCCCTGAAATCGGTGGTGTTAGCATGAGTTACGGTTTAGCTGGTGCTTTGATTGGACTAACTTTATCCTCTTTAGCTGGTTATTCTATTACATCCAGAAGCAAGGTTATCGTCTTATAAAAGACTTTTAAAGGTCAAGCTTCCACTATGTTCGTGAGGCAATTACATGTGGGTATTCCTATTGGTGGCTCCATCTTCTTAGAAGCTAGTATCTTTAGTATCGCTGAGCCTCGATGGTTCACTTTGGATCTGCCGTTGTGACCCATCAGTCAGTTATTCCTTTACTAATGTGTGTTTACTGCTTACTCAATGTTACTATGTCCTCTACTATTGCGGGCTTACAGAGCTTGGTGCAGAGCGTAAAGAGCCATTCAGTATTCTTTCGCTCAACTCAGCATAATGCCATCATCATTGCGTTACTCATTTTGTGCCTTTACGTTCGCATATGGATGATATTGCGGACCCTATTCACAAATGATGATGAGTATGGTCTTGTCAATTCTTGGATATGGCGATTCTTTTCCTATCAGTGTCCATCGGTGCTCCATTACAAGGTATACTAAGAACTTACAAGGATGTAAAAAGTATTACTATACATCTCCCTCGTATCATATTGGGGCGTATGTTTTCCTACCGCCTATATTCTTACTAATAATCCCTAGTACGGACCAGTAGCGTATGGATTGGGTTACTCTTCTAGCGTACTAGTAGCAGGTATATTGTTCACGGCGTACTTGGTACATTCAGCGTCCAATAAAAATAAATAACATTCTTATATCAGTAAAAGAGCATCTTCTTAATGCTCTTTTATTCAACATATCTTGTTTTTCTACCTTGAACATGCGGAAGAGCTATATAATGCTTCTGCCGTTTTATAGTTCATAAATACCTTTGCAACGCTCATCCAATAGATGCCTCTTTCATGGCTTCTAAACTATTGATGAGCCCATGATGCCTTTCGACGCTTGGGCCCAATACGCTTCGATCGCTAAAATAGATTCCAAATTACGTTTTCCCTCGCAATTTACGATGGTACGTAATGGCAAAGCAATGGGCTTTCATCACGTATTTGTTGAAGTAATTGAAGCTCTGGTGAACGGTGGCTAAGATAATACTTTCAGATTGTCCTTCTACAAAGACCTCTTCAATACGTCGCTAAAAGAGATACAGGCATCTGTAGCCTCACCGCGAATCAGCGACGTCTTTGCATTGACGCGCTTTCCCTGCATCGATAATAATAAGATCAGCGCAGTGATACCGTGCCTGCATAGCGTCGTTCCGCTGATTTCTGCTACGACTTGAAATCATCAGAACTTGCTCCTGTGTCGTTTTAATTTAAATCGACGATATTCCTTCTTCGCTGGTTTGCCACCTTCAGAGACAACCATAGATGCTACTGTTTTCCAGCACCTTGGTATGGAGATATCAAAAACACTCCATACGCTCTGGCAAGCGTGCTAAAGTCAATACTTCCGCTAATTTCTTAACGGCTCACCGGTCTTATCGATTTGATGTTGCCGGCGACGACCTCCTCTGGAAGGTTTCCGCATTCTCATGGGCCATCTTAATCATGTCCATCTTATACTACGCTGTAGGCACAGATGCGTCTACATTTCCTGACCTTTAAGTAGCGTCGACATTCCCGTAACAAATCTCTATCAGTACTATCCATAGGGTAATAACTCTTTGGAATGAAAGTTCGTATCCCCATAATACTGCTTGATAAAGTCCGTCGCGATCGTTTCCAGCACTATCTCCATCGTGTTGCCAAAGTAGTTCTCACGACCTGGTAATCGTACCACGAATAAACGGTAATTGTACAGAGCCATAGACGTATCTACGCAGGACTATACCCTCTAAGTCGCCTCGCTGGTAACCGCACGCTGTTTTTCTTGGTTTTCTATACTAGTTAGCTGATCTCGATAACGTCTTGCATCTTCAAAGCGTAAGTCTTCTACGTAGCTCCATCTTCTCTTTAATTTCCTTCAGCAAGAGGATAGGCTACCATCAAAAGGTTCTATAATTTCATCGATATACTTCCATAATCCGATACGAAATCTTGTTAAAACGCAGCGCTTCACAGTAGCGTGCATATGATATTGCAAACATGGTCGCTCTACCTTCCGAGACTTACATGTCCTGAGTGGATAGTACTGACGTATTAATTTCAATACCACATGTACAGATGTTACATCTGTGAAAGGTCCAAAATATTTGTTACTCTCGTTCAAGACGGCGCGTCATATATACGTGGTAATCCTCTTGTGACTAGAGATGCGTAGCGGATACGTTTATCATCACGAGCCCTATTGTATTTAGGTTCATGCTCCTTGATGAGCGTATTCTCTAAGATAAAGCGCTTCATCTCCGTCTTGGTTTGAATAGATTTCTACATCGACGGCTCGCTCATCATGGTAGCAACCTCAGGTGCCCGATTAGCATCATTGCGTACGCTCGAACGCACACGGTTGCGCAAGTTAATGGCCTTACCAGCATGATACGGGTTATATTGATCGCCATAAATACACGCCCGGTGTGGTCGGCAAATGACTGACCTTCTCAATATTCTTCAGATGGCATATGTCCTCCTTTCCTCATGGGTGCAAGAGAATATCTTACATGCGTCTTAAGTTATATTTTTATAAGTTAAATGATGTACTTTATTCTCTTTATGATTTTTAACAAACTATATGTACTATTTGATTTCTTTTTCTTGCTTTCATAAATTTCTTAGTCTGTTTCTGAGCTACAGGGCCCAGAATTTACCAGTATAACTTTCTCTACCTTAACGGTTTCTCAGGTGTACCAGTAGCTACGATAGTGCCACCCCGATTACACCCTTCAGGACCAAGGTCTGTGATGTGGTCCGCCATCTTTAACATCACAGATTTATGTTCGATAACAACCACTGTATCGCCTCCTCTACGAGTTGTTGCAATACGTGTAATAACTTGCGAATATCTTCAGCGTGAGACCTAGTGGTCAGTTTCTAGGATGTAAGGTTTTACCTGTGCTGCGACGAGCCAGTTCAGTAGCTAATTTAACCGTTGTGCTTCACCGCAGACAATGTTGTAGCAGACCGACTAAACGAATATAGCCAAGACCTACCTCTTGTAGTAACCATTTTACGATTGATTTTTCCGGAATAGCGCTGAAGAATTCAACCGCATCATCTACGCGTCATATCTAATACATCCGCAATGGGACTTGCCTTTGTATTTAACCTCTAAGGTTTCACGGTTTATAACGAGCCTTTACAAACCGCAAGGCACGTACATCTGGTAAGTGCATTTCAATTTTAATGATACCATCACCACGACAGCTTTCACAGCGTACCCTTTTTACGTTAAAGCTAAAAGCGACCTTGTTTTGTAGTAGCATCTTAGCCTCTGGGTTTGACATATAGCTCACGTATGGCGTCGAATGCACCTGTATATGTAGCTGGAGTTCAGACAGTGTACGACCGATAGGGCTTTGGTCGATATTGATGATTTTATCGATATGTTTCGAGACCACGAATCTCTTCATGGGCCCCCTACTTTATGGTTAGAGCGATACAACTGATTAGCTAATCCTTTATAAAGAATTTCATTAATCAAGGTAGACTTACAGAACCACTGATACCAGTAACAACATTGAATAAGCCAATGAAATTTTACATTTTACATTTTGTAAAATTATTTTCCTTCGCACGCAATTTCGATACAATTCTTACCTGACACGACGTTCTTCAGGAAGAGCGATAAACGCACACTCAAAATATTGACCCGTAATGGGGTGCACCTTCGACGGCTCATCTACCGTACCGGACGCAGTGATTTGACCGCCATGTTCACCTGCACCTGGCCCGATATCTACAAGATAATCGGCAGCGCGCATCGTATCTTCATCGTGTTCTACAACGAGTAAAGTATTACCTAAATCTCGTAACCCTTTCAAAGTGTCAATGAGACGATCATTATCTCGTTGATGAAAGACCTATGGACGGTTCGTCTGGGATATACAATACCTACTAAACGCAGAGCCGATTTGTGTGGCTAGACGAATACGTTGCGCTCACCACTGAGACAATACCTGCCTCCGGTTCATAGTAAGATAATCAAGGCCTACATTATTGAGGAATCCAAGACGAGCATTGATTTCCTTCAAAATTTGAGCCCCAATCACTTGTTCCCGCTCTGTTAACTGTAACTTACCAAAGAAATCGAGTGCTTCTTTAATGGTCAGTTGGTCACTTCATTATTGTTGCCCATACGGTTATAGCTAGTACTTCAGGTTTTCAGACAGAGCTCCATGGCATGTAGTACAAGGCTTAATGGACATAAATTTTTCAAACTCTTCACGCATAGAATCTGTAGAGGCTTCACTATGACGGCGTTTTACCATCGGTAAAATACCTTCGTACTCAGTAAAGAATTCCTTCACTTCATGCGCCTATTTTCGTGCGTGAAAGCCACCTTATCTGTGCCGTACATTACTTTTCTGTAGTGCTTTTGGCAATTCATCATAGGTAGAATCTAAAAGAGTATCATTAACTTTTAATGAACCTTCTTGGCGCTCAAACCATGCATTGGGGTTGAGCTCAACGACTTGCAACCATCGGCAAAGGTAATAGAATCCATCTGGAATAACGCGTTCTTCGTCTACTTCCATGGTAGAGCCAATTCCCAAACAAGCTGGGCAGGCACCAAATGGACTGTTAAAGGAGAACATACGTGGCTCAATTTTCGGTAAGGAAATATGGCAATCTGGACATGCAAAGTGTTAATATACATGTTGCAGGTCCATCTACCTCTTGGATAGCTACAATGCCTTCTGCCCATTTTTGATGCAGTCTCATAAGTCTGCTAACGATTCAATACCTTCTTTTACCACGAGACGGTCTGCGGTATCGATGAAGTGTTTTTATCAATAATCTCTTCATCTAATGTGTGCAGCGCCATCTGCACGGCTGAACAAAACCTTCTTTTCGAAGTTGATCAAAGACTGGTTTATGCTCTCTTTTTCCACGCGAGATCATGGGAGCTAACACTAAAATCTTAGTACCTTCTCGGGAAGTTCATTACATCGTCTGTCATTTGTTGTATTGCTGTGCAATCGGCTTACCACATTCAGGACAATATGAGCATGACCTCGCGAGCAAATAATGAACGCAAAGTAATCGATCTCCGTTATGTGTCACCTGTAGAACGAAGTTGGCCGTACTGTGGTCGATAGGAAGCTATTATGTCTATCAGTTTATCCATTTGTCCCAAGAATCGGCGATGCACGGCAGATAAAGACTCTACGGCGTCGTTGCCCTCTGCATAAATCATGTCGAATGCCCGGGACGATTTGCCAGAACACTGAGGCCGTCAACACAATAAACTGGTCCCGTGGTAGGATATATCTATATTTTAAAGAGTTATGCTGACGCGCATCACACAATCAATTGGTCTTTCATTATTTTCCTATTTAAAGAGATGATACCGTGGCATCATCTTCCGATTACTAACATGCATGCTATATGTATTCGCGCATATAGTCTATATAATCATGTGGCTGCTTACAATCTATACAGATTCGATTTATTACATTTCATATCTTTACAATATAGCAGATGTATGTCTGATCATGATTTACTCTTTGAACTTGCGTACCCTTGCTGGATAGCGGGTAACGCTTTCCACTGCCTATGCATATCGGACCTTGTTGACGTAATGCACTGGTTGGTCACGTGACGTGACCTTTTCAAATTCATGCGCGCTTTCGATTGACGGTCTGGTTCTTTTGATGAATACTTTACGGCGTTATATCTGCCACCTTGGGCGTGGATATGTCTTGTGTCGTATGGTCGGTCCATACCCGGTTATAGAGGATTTCTTTTCCTGAAAGTCGCGTGAAAGTCCTTTCCATCGAGTGATACTCATTTCGTCCTCGATAGACACTCTTTAGGTATAATGTATGTTCAATGTTATAAGCCTCTTGCACGGCGACACGATCTGTTTCATCGATGGCGCGTTGCGTCGAACCTGTTACACGATCGCGATGACGTGACCGTTTTCGTTCGGCGGCGCGACCGATTGTTTGAATCATGGCTGTATCGGGCGTAAAACCTTCTGCATCCGCATCATAAGATGGCCACTAAAACACTCAGGCTATCTGAGCCTTCCACGGGCAGGTTAATACCAGCAGTACGTCAGACACGGCCGTAAATCACGTTCATTTGCGGCGCTCGATGGTAACGATATCAGAGTGGAATAACGAACGCGGACGCCCATTTCTTAAGAACTCCGTTAAATCCTCGGCCATCTTCTTCGTTTGAGGTCGAGAACACGTTCATTCTTAGCGCACGCTAGAATTTCTCTAGTAAGTCATCCTTTGCCCATAATAGGACGAATTTCAATGGATGGACTCTAATAAGCCTGTGGACGGATAATTTGCTCCGCAGCATATTCGATTTGTACTTCCATTTCGCCAGGACCAGTGTGTGGCTGGTACATGAGACGAGTTTGATTAATACGCTCTACGAATTCATCGGGTGGTGGTCATATCAAGTGCGGACGGCAGACGGACGCCATATTCGATGAGCGATTCTTTACGCGCCAGTCACCAGTATACATGGCGCGCCCAGGGTATCGTTACATGAGACGTCGTCATGATGAGAAATCATCTGGGAAAGCAGTCTATCAATGTGTGGAGCTTCCCCAGCCTTGCGTTCGGGCATGCATGCGCGAATGAGTTTTCGATGCCGGGCAATGGCGGCATCTTGCATGTTTCTGTGTCGTAACGCGTACGCGTTACGTTGAGCCTCCAATGAGACGGTCAGCTGACTTTTCAACAGCTAACTGTTCTTCTAACTCAGCTCTACAGCCTCTTAATCTTTCTCGGTCACGCATAGTGAGATGCTGGATGAACCGCAACGTGCTTGCGTTCGCTTAATTACTTCACCAGTCAAGCATCTACCTCAACGAGCGATCGTTTTCGTCGCCAGGTTCCACTCGATGAGCTCGTTCACTATAGGCGACCGGGAAAATCTCAATAGTATCCTTGTCACGGAGGTACCGCGGATAAAAGTTCATATCATTTTCTCGTATATTGAATATCCACAAGTTTAGGCGAATTTCATCGCGAGATTTCGTCGACCCTAAGCGCAAGGACAACACGAGTTCGAATAGTCCTCAGGTCACCTAAGCCGTAAATACAGCTAACAAAAGCGCTGACGTCACATCGCGGCGCTCAAAGGAGCTCATCGTAGCACTATGTCGCAGTTTATCGATTTCATGTTAATGAAGCATCCTTCTCGATGCGCGTATCACTGAAGGAATATACGCTTCTGGTTGGTAGAAATCGTAGTGGATCAAAGTATTCTACCGCATTATTAGGAAGAAACTTTTAAACTCTTCTCGCAAACTGCCAATGTTTTGTGTGTGCAATAATCAAGGTCGGTTTCTGTATGCCTCGATCACCTTTGCCATCGTAAATATCTTACCTGTACCAGTGGCACCGAGTAAAACTTGGGCCCATTCACCGCGTTCAATGCCTGTTAAGGAACTGAATCACAGTTGGTTGGTCCCTGATGAGGCGTAAAGGGCGCCTCCACTTTAAATGGTTGGCCCCTTCGTAATTATATATTATGTTTCATTACTGTTCATCCTGATGTTTACGAATAGCCTTCATTTCAGCATCCGTTAAACGACGACCTGCATTTTCTGCTTGGTTCAAAGTATCACTCCACCCTCTAAGACTTCGATGAGCATCAGCGAAAAAGCGATCTAATGTTGGTGTAGTCTTTTGGATTTCATCAGCCATCATCAATCTGACTCAGTATGGTTATTAATACGTTCAGTAATCTCTCCCAGTTTGAAAGTAGTAATCTTGTAATAGGACGATATAATTCAATGCCCAAAATACTCGATTAAAGCTAGACAATCTTATTCATATTTTCTGAGGCTAACATTACATTCATATTTTCAGAGTTCTACATATTCAAGTAAAAATTCCGAGTTATAGTTGTTGTCACCTTGAATCATTCCTTTATTAAATGGTGCATTAGCAAATTCTTTCGCGCATTAAATGGACTGCCAAGTCATCCATGCCTTCGCCAACACCAATCCAGCGCACTGGTACACCTAGTTCTCTTTAATTGAGATGCTGCGCCACCCTGCTTTACGCCATCTGGCTTAGTAACAACAATACCATTTACTGGCACAGCTTGGCCAAATAGTTTAGCTTGGCTTACGGCGATTTGACCTGTAGTACCGTCAGAGACGAGCAATGTTTGATGCGGTTGCCCTTCTACATGGTTATTCGCTACAGCGGCCCATCTTCTAAGTTCTTCGCAGATTAACTTTGAGTGTGTAGACGACCTGCAGTATCGACGATAACAGGTCTGCATTACGAGCTTTCTGCTTCGCAGCATCGTATACAGCGGGCTGGATCGGCGCCCTCTTTATGTTCTAACGATAGAGACACTCTGCGCGATCAGCCCAAATAGATAATTGGTCAGGGTTGCGGCGGCACGGATGTATCACCTGCGCAATGATAACCTTTTTGCACCTTCTTTGGTATAGTAGTTAGTAATTGTAGCAATGAGTCGTGGTTTTACCAACGCCATTTTAGCACCACAACAGGATAACCTCTGGATGGTGAAGTGTAATTTCATCTTCTTGGTCAACAAGCATTTCTGTAATGCGGTCTTCCATAAAAAGCATTGCATCACCAGTATTGTTAATAGTACCTTCTGTACACCACGACGAATTTCCTTCATCAAATATTCTGTCGTTTTAGGACCAGAGTCACTAGTAAGCATAACTGCTTCTGAGATCATCTAAGAAATCATCATCAATTTCTGCATAACCAATGATAACTGTCTCTACATTTTTACAAAGGACTTTACAGGTCAAGCCCTCTTTAATTTTTATTAGTCCGAATGCCATTATGCGAGATCCTCCTTCATCTTCAAATGCTACTGTTAATAATCGCGATACGCCCCGTTCAACATGGTTACCTTGTGTACTTCAGCGGCTTCCATCGTTTTTACGGTGTGATACTACGATAAGTGTGTTTCTTTATTTTGCCGGTTTAGGTAAGAACTAAATCGTTCGACATTCTTCATCGAGGGCGCGTCAACCGTCAAGCACACAGAATGGGGCCGGACGATAGTCGAGGGAATGAGAATAATAAAGCAATAACGGTAGAGAGCCCGTTCTGCCGGATAACAAGGTCAATTGTTGGCGTTTCTTCCCTGGTGGCTGAATGTAAGTCGATACCACCAGTCAAGATATTTTCTGGATCAGTTAGTACAATTTGGGCCCGCCACCACCGCAGACAATTGGCTAAATACCTCTTGGAATCTGCGACCTACCATCTAATCATCGTATGGCTGTGCTACTCATAGCCTTATCCATTTCCGGCAATAACTGCTTGCAATTGCTCCTTCGCCGTATCTAAATCACGCCAATTGTGTGAATTAGAAATCCTAGCGTTCTTTAGTTTCTTCATATTCCTCAACGGCGTTTGGATTGACTGGACCAAGCTCGGCAATTTCAGCCATCAAACGTGCTTGTTCATCGCTTCCAATCACTAACGGATCCTTCAATGCGAAGGGCTTGTGCATCTTCAATATAAAACAAGCTCTTGCAACTCTTCTATCAAAGCGTTCACAATCCATGCGATGACGGTAATCTTACCTTCCATATCAACGAAGTCGCGCGCGCACAGCTTTTATGGCGTTGGTTCAAACGGTCTTGCTCTCGCTGAGATGGCTTCTAATTCCTCACGACCTGAGACATATTTTTCATAGAGCCTCATCACGAAGTGCTCACAATCGTTCAACCTCCGCTGTAGCCACAGCTGGTTCCGTCAGCCAATTCTTTGGCCTTAGGTAGCTCTACTTCACAGCGCTCTGTAGTGCTAATTAACAAGATACGTAACGGTGTTAGTCGCTCTACAATGTTAGCAATGGATTGATTACGTTGTTCTCGCTTTGATTACAGTTCATGGTTTGTCCTGCAACTGTATCACGGGTGAGACGTGCCTCTGTAAAAAGCTTCGCAGCCTCTTGCTGTACTTTTGTACATACCAGTTAAAACGCTCCATTAAGGCTTGATTGCCATCTACACCGTGGTCTTCTTGCAAAAGAAGCCAATGCCGTTCTTGGTCTTTCAAGTTAGCCGTTGTACTAGCTGATCAATATCAATTTGCTAATAAACGTTGCTCTTCTTCACGGAGAACACGCTTCTTACGATCCATTTGATTTTGAATATTTTGCACCTTTTGTTTCGCTAGCCACATACGAGTAAGTTCGTATGTTGGTAGCTTTCATCAAGGACACCTCGTTCTTTTCAGCTTCGTCAACCCCGTAGTTTTCCAAGCTGGCTGTTAAGGAACGAATTTGTTCTTCAATTTGCAGGAGCTCTTGGTCAGGGCTCATGACCTCCTCCTTACGGCTCAATACAGGCACGCTTACGCTGTGGCACCACCAGTTAAAGCAGCCAGGTTGAATTGTTCCCTATGGCGTAACGATACGCAATTGTTGATTATATGTAGACCAATGAGCATCATCCATGGAGAGACTGCCAAGGTGCGCCCCAATAAGTATTGGAAAAATATGAGCGTATGTATTATCAAGGAAATACAATCAACAGCAGTACCGATTACACAGCTTTCGTGTAATGCCGGTGTATCATAGGGTTTTCGCTTTTACAGAATCCATCGGTAGGAAGGTTACGCGACCACCTTGGATAGATTTCAAATAATTGACACCCTCCAGCGGCGCGAGCAGTAGTGGTCACAACGTGGTTAGCACTACCACTAATGCCGTTTCGATAACCGTAATGTTTATCTTCTACCGTAAAGGATCTCAACAGCACCTGCAATTTGTCTCGCCAGATCCTTTACCATTTAGGATATTTTTAGTACCTTCTAAATAACCTTCATGTTGTTCTTCCCATTGGGCTAATAGTTCAGATACGACCTTCTAGCACGTTGCTCTTGGGTACGCAATTTTTGTAATTCTTTGCGTTCTTCCGGAGCTTGTAAATTTCCTTCTTTACCGCCATCAACGAGGGCTTGTCGTTGGGCGAAAATCAGCGATAAACTGTTGGCCTAATGTGTCAAATTCACGCGAGGCTACTTGTAATTCACTATCTGCTCGACCTATTTCAGCCTTTAAAAACCTCACATTGTTTTTGTAGACTCTTCATACGAGCTTCTAAAGCTACGAATACTAGCTTTTGCCGTTTCAATGGCACTCACAACCTCTAATTGACGTTGCTCAAAGGCTTCTCGATTAGACTGCAAGGATGGAACTTAGCTTGCTCGGCGCTAACATCTTCAGCTTTTTATAATTGGCCTCTAACTTCTGGCTTGAGACTCTTTTCTACTAATTGAGCACTTTCATCTTGAATCAACTGATTCAAAATGCTGAGTGTTGTTCCTCACCTTTTCAGGTAGCTTCCAATTCGCTAATACGCATAGATGTTTCATCTAATTCACGAGCTGTCTCAATTGCTCATCTAACAGACGTAAATGACCTGCTAAACGCTCTTCATCTGTGCTACCTGTATTGAGCTCCCACAACCGGGCTGTTCTTGCTCTTTTTGTTGATGCGGATTGCAAGGTATGACGGCGAGCTTCCAATAGAACAATTCGGTTTGAGCTCAATCTCTTCGTCCTTAAATGCAATATTATCATTTTCAAAACAAGTTAATAAACGATCAGAGGTCTTATAATTGTGAAGGCAAAGTGCCCATCATAATCACGTTTAGTACGGCTTAAAGACATATATTTTTAGTCTTTCCGCTTTTTCGAGACAAAGGGACCTAGTTGCTCTTCGATGGTTGCCATTACGTCTCGTACGTTCCATATTTCGGTCTGTACTAGCAATACGACGCAAGCGCATCTTCTTTGTTGATCTTGAATCGTGAAATACCAGCTACATCTTCAAAGATTAGGCGTCGTTCTTCGGGCTTAGAGATGAAATAGCATCAATGCGGTTCTGCCCGATGATAGCCATAGGTCTCTACCAAGACCTGTATCAGCTGGTAAGGTGAATATCCTTCAAACGACAAGATCGTTTGATTGATAAAATTCACTTTGCCAGTACGTATATACGACGTGTAATAGCTACCTCTGCCATATCTACATCTAATTGATGGTCCTATTATCAAATACGAGTAACCTCAGCGGCAGACTTGCGCTTTTCCGTGCCAGGAAGATAATATCCTCTGCTTTTTGACCACGTAAGTTACGGACATTGGATTCCAAAGCCATTTCATAGCGTCATACATTACTTACCCACTTCCGTTGGGCCCAATATGCGTGCAGTCATTCCTGGTGATTTTACACCGTCTTATCTGCAAACGATTTCAAAGCCCTTTAATTCCAACCGAAGTAATTGCGTGACTGCCTCCCTTTCTGCTGACAACCCAAATAATCATATCTTTTATTATAACACATATTGTAGGCCATCAATACACTGGCGAACAGTGTTTTCTCGTACTATCTTCATGACCAATTAATGTTTATATGAGGATATTTTTCTTGAAAGTATAACTATTCCTATTTTAAGGCCTCGTACCTTGGACGTTAAACTACGGGATAGAAAATACTTATATTTAGAGCTATAAAAGTATTTACTTGTCCCATATATTCCTATTGAAAGTTCCTTATCATTGATGATTCTATATGTTCATTAATACAGCGTTCTATGCATTGTTTTATACTGTTCATTGCGACGAGCTCACCCATGGCAGGCTCATAAGGACCTGCCAAAACTAGTTCAAGTCTAGCTCTTCCGTGCTTTGTAATCCTGCGTATAACTTCAATGTTATGCCGTTCAAACCAGTCCTTTAAAAATACCAATATGTGATAGCTTGCTCGGTACTCAATGGCTCGTATTACCAGCTCTATATTGATCTGCTAACTCCGTATTTTCTACTAACAGAACAGGATAGATTCAGTACAAAATCTGGTTTTTAGTTTTAACTACAGCAATAGCATGTTTAGAATTGATTTCCAAGTTTCACCTTTTTGGTCCTGGTAAAGCTGAACACTACATTCAGCCGCTACGTGTTTTAATCGTGCAACAGCACTCTGCAACCTCTTGTGCGGTGTGACCACGCTTAACATCGACTAAGATACCATCATTCATGGACTACACTCAGCTCTACTGTTTTTACTCCAGAATGAGTAGTAATTGCTTCATCGACAATATCTAGACCGTGTAGAACAACGTACCATCAATTATGCACTCTTAAAGCATCTCAGAAGCAGGAACTAGTAATTGATGTTGTAAATCTGTATGGATGGCTATAGTGATCCACCAAAAAGGCGAGCCTCCCAAAACTTATCATTCGTTTACTCCCCACATACTCTGTAATCGTAATATAATCCGGTGTTAGGTGACTAATACCCGAGATTGGCCTGATATACGAGACTGATTACAAAAGTACACACATAAGGACAACCTACATGGGAGGTATAAAAAGGAATCATACCAAATGGTTTCATAGACACCTCCCTTCTTATAAAAATATTAGTCATATAGCATGATATAGAGCATTGCTTACATACTATTATAAGCTTTACTCACATACTATTATATTGAATATGACTTGTGCTTACATCTAATATAGACATTGTACTCATATACTATTATACAGAAAAGCGCCATTAGGCGCTTTTCTATTGTCAACCATCAACTTTTCTAAAAGTCAATTGGTACATGTTGTTCTGCAATTTTTACTTTTACCAGAGCCTGCCTCGTAAGTAACACCATTGATTTCGACCACTATGGAAGGTCTTAGCATGGTCGGGACCGCTTTCACTGAGCAAACGATAGACGATATGTTTATCGCCATCTCGTTCACATATTCTTTGTCATACATGTCTATAATCTTTTGCGCTTACCTTCTAAAACTTTGCGTGATATAAATCGTTAGATGTTTTTAAAACGAGTCATTGCCGTTTGGTAATCTGTAGAAATATAAATAGCACCAATGAGGGACTCAAAAGTATCAGCTAGTATAAGTTACGATCATTACCACGCACGCTCACCATATTGACAATAAATATTGTCTCAATTGTAAAGAACGACTCACGGATGCTAGAAAGTCCTCACATGCATGTGCGACCTTAATCTTCGTCAAATTACCTTCAGCCATATCTGGATAATTTTTAAATAAGTACTCACCAATAATGAGGATCAGTACTATCGCCTAAAAACTCTAATCGTTGATTGTGATTAATATGCTTTGATTTATGTTCGTTCGCATAAGATCGTATGTGTAAAAGCACAATCTATAATGGATATATCTGACACTGGTATGTCTAGACGAGCAACAAGCTCATGAAGGGATTCTTCACGACTTGTGTCATCTCTTATGCGCTTCGATAGCAACCATTAAGCTTCATAACGGCGAGATGCCAAAGTGTACCGTTATGACCACCAAAACCGAAAGGTTGGATGCATTTAACTTCTGGGTCACGTGCGCCTTCACGAACGCCAGTCTGATCAAGCGCTATCATCAGGATTGTCACGGTTAATAGTAGAAGGTGAACTTTACCGGTTTCGATAGCCATCGCCATAACGATGGTTTCGATAGCACCAGCGAGCACCTAACAAGTGACCTGTCATGGATTTTGTGGAGTTAACAGCGATATTTTTAGCGCATGATCGCCGAACAATTCTTTAATAGCCAATGTTTTCATTTTTGGTCATTAAGGCTGGTGATGTACGCATGAGCATTGATGTGAGTTAACGTCGGTAGGATCGATACCTGCATCTTTAGTTTGCTAATTCCATACATTTGAGCTTGAACACCACCTGGAGCTGTGCGTGATGTGTAGCATCACCAGTGGTACCATAACCTACTACTTCCAGCGTAGATATGAGGCACCACGAGCTTTAGCATGTTCTAATTCTTCGAGAACTACGATACCGGCCTTCACCATTACGAAATCATCGCGATCGCGGTCAAATGGACAGGATGCTTTTGTTGGTTCGTCATTGCGTGTGAACATAGCTTTCGCCATTTGCCGAAACCAGCTACAGCGCTGGGGGATACAGCGACTTCAGTACCACCAGCGAACATTACATCAGCATCACCACGTTGAATGATGCAGAATGCATCGCCAATAGCATTGTACCAAGTACAAGCTGTTGCGTCTGTAATAACAGGACCTGAGACCAAGCGAATGATACGCGTGCAGAGTCATGTTTGCAATCATCGCCAGGTACTGCAAACGAGACTTACGGCCGGACCTTTATCGAATAATGTTTTCATATCGCTTCATGAGTTAGAGTCCAATACCGCCGATACCAGTACTCGCTACACAGTACCACAACGGTCTAAATCTGCTTTATCCAAGTCAAGATCAGCATCTTCACAAGCAAAGAACAATGCGCACCGATAGCAAATTCTGAAACTGTCCACGACGAGCTTCTTTTTGTCTACGCCATGGTTTGTAATATCAAAATCTTTTTACTTCGCCTGCAATGCGTGTTTGCGCCTCAGATGCGTCAGCGTGTAATCGGCCCAATACCAGATTGACCTGCCAATAACGCATTGTAGAAGTTCTCTTACCGATACCTACAGGGGTCACTGCTAAGCCGGTAATTACTCACGTTTTCCAGATTATTCCTCTTATAGCTATACAGCCCTTTTAAATTAATCTGTCTCGCTACTTGCTGTTTTAATTGTGCGAAAGATATCTTTAACTGGCTATAATCTTATCGACTTTCTCATATTGTTGCCAGAGACACCAAACCAGTTTCCACATCACCTTGTTGTGCACGAAAAGAGCGCGGATGATACAGAATTTATGGGAACAATGTTTTTAAACAGTTATCACACACGTTGGAGAGATGCCTGCAGTACCGTCTAATACAGATTCAGCAAATTTGTTTTTAATTGCTTGACCAGGCAAACCACGGGACTTTGAATTAATACAATATCCTCGGGGTTTTTGGCCCGTACATGCATTTTTCAATTCATCAGATGCATTACATTCATCAAATACTAAAACGGCTACCCATTTGAACACCACTAGCACCTAATTTCAACATTTCTACGATATCGCGTCATCAAGAACACCGCAGCACCAATTGCTGGAATGTTTTTGCATGCGCGCAGCAACTTCTGGAACGATGTCTCGAGCGGAACGATCCATGCCCAAGTGACCACCAGCTTCGCAACCTCTGCGATAACTGCTGCTGCACCTAAACCTTCAGAAATGCGAGCTAATTTTGCGGACGAAACGGTTGGTGCAATTGGAGTGCCAGACTCTTTGCCCCTAGCGAACATATCTCTTGAAAAGCCAGCACCTGCTACTACAAGATCAATGCCCTCTTCGGTGGCGGTTTTGCTAGACCAGCAAATTGAGTTCGCTACCATCGCATTTATACCAATAATACCCGTGGGTGATAATTTTCTAGCTAATTGTATTTCGTATCGTAATTCATCAAGAGCCAAACCGAGATCTTGCCAATAAGGCCGATACCACCTTCATTTTGCAGCAGGCTGGCGCCAAACGAGCTGTGAACAATCTAATCGCCATACCACCTCGGATGATGGGTACTTTGGCCACTAGATTTCCCAATGCGAAGTTCAGGGAGCTTCACTATCAAATCCTCCTGTATATAAAACCGGTGGGAAAGTACCCGGCCTCCCGTACGGCTGAATTGTCAGCTTTACAGCTTATTTAGCAGAATCAATATATTCTACTGTATCCTTAACGGTTTTTAATTTTTCTGCAACGTCGTCAGGGATTTCAACATTGAATTCTTCTTCGAATGCCGCGATCAATTCAACGATATCTAAGGGTCAGCGCCTAAGTCGTCCGATGAATGTGAATCAATAGGTAACTTCAGCTTCATCAACGCCTAATTGTTCCACAACGATTGCTTTTACTTTATCGAAAGTGTTCATTGGTGGTTCCTCCATCAAAGTGTGTTGTATATGGTCTGATTTTGCAACTACATTTACCATACGCCATCCATTGATGACTTGGCCAGTAATATAATTCGCAAAATCGCTAGCAAAGGGAATGTTACTACGGTTGCCACTTCTTCAGCATCAGCCATGCGGCCCAATAGATTTCAGTAACCATAGCTTCTTTAACTTTTTCTGGTATACATCAGTCGCATATCTGTGTTGATAAAGCCTGGTGCAATAGCATTAACTGTGATGCCACGGCTAGCCGGTTCTTTAGCACAGGACTTAGTGAACCAATTACGCCAGCTTTGAAAGCGGCGTAGTTGGTTTGACCAGCATTACCCATAACACCTACAACAGATGTCATGTTGATGAATGCCAGCCAGAACGTTGTTTCATCATGATTTTTGAGATACTGCTTTGGTTACCAAATATACACCTTTAAGGTTGATATCGATAACAGCATCAAATCTTCATCTTTCATACGCGTTAACAAACCGTCGCGCGTAATACCCGCATTATTTACGAGAATGTCAATGTGACCAAAACTCTTTATGGGACTTCTTCAACCATAGCGACAACTTCATCAGCATTTGCTACATTGGCTTTAATTTTAAGTGGCTTTACGGCCTAATAGCTTGTACAACTGCAACAGTTTCTTGAGTGCACCTTCGCTACCGCTATAGTTAACTACAACATCAGCGCAGATTTTTGCCAAATGGATAGCTACAGCGCGACCAATACCACGGGGATGCACCAGTTACAATGGCTACTTTACCCTCTAAAGTGCATTTTATCGAACCCTTTCAAAAATTCAAGCGTTTTTCTCTAAGGATGCAATGTCTTCAACATTAGCTAATTCCATATCTTTATTGATCTTCTTAGTAAAAGCCTGTAAGTACTTTTGCCAGGACCTACCTCAAGCAAGCTAGTTACACAAAGTTTACCATTTCAGCTACATAGTCTTCCCATAATACAGGGTTAGCTTGGCGGTAACTAAGTTCTTTAATGTCATTTGCATTAGTTAGATTTTACCTGCAACGTTTGCTACTACAGGGAATTTGAGCATCGTTTACTTGGATTTTATCCAACTCTTCTTTTTCAAACGAAGGCGACTGGTTCCATCAAACGGCTGTGGAATGGAGCACTTACAGGGAATATAACTGCACGTTTTTGCGCCTGCTTCTTTCATTTTTCAGCTCTTTGCTTCCACCAGCTGCTGTTTCACCGGCAATAACAGGTTTGACCAGGGCAGTTAAAGTTAACTGCTTGTACAGAAACCAACAGATGCATAATTCTTCACAAATTTCTACAACTTGTTCGCGAGGTAATGCCAAGATAGCGACCATAGCACCTTTGCCCAATGGCACAGCTTCTTGCATGTATTGACCACGTTTATGAGACTACTATACAGCATCTTTAAAAGTTCAATACGCCAGTATACAAAGAGCACTGTACTCGCCAGAGGCTGTGACCACCTACGATATCGGGTGTAAAGCCTTGCTCTTTAAGAACTTCATAACAAGCTACGGAAGCAGTCAAAAATAGCGGGTTGTGTATGTTGCTGTTTAACAAAGCTCTGTATCAGGACCTTCGAAACATAACTTAGTAATAGAGTAACCAAGAGCTTCGTCAGCTTCTTCAAAACGTTGTTTCCACAATAGGATACGCATTGTACAAATCTTGTAACATACCTACTTTTTGAACCTTGACCGAGGAAAAACAAATGCCGTTTTCATTAGGGGCCTCCTATGTTATTAAGACCTTGAAGATTCTTAGTACAGTTTCAGTTTCAGTCATAATATCGTTAATATGAGTTGCACTGGTTTTAATATCTGTTAACATGCAGAGAGTTGACCGATCATTACGGAACCTTCTTTTACATCACCGTCAATAGCTGACTTTGACAGTGTACCAGCACCTAATGCTTCTAGTTCTTCTTTAGAACCACCACTAAATTCAAGGTTTTATATTTATGAGCTAAAGAATTATCGATAATACGTACAGGGTGACCTGTGGTTAAACCAGTCATAACTGTAGCGCGATCTTTGCTTTCAATACAGCATTTTATAATTTTCATGAGCAATACACTCTTCCAGATAATACGAAGCGCGTACCCATTTGTGCTGCTTGAGCACCTAATGCAGATCTGCAGCCATACCTCGACCATCAGCAATACCACCAGCGACAGTGCTGGTGCATCTACAGCATCAACTACTTGTGGAATTAATGCCATGGTTGTAATGTCACCTACGTGACCACCAGATTCTGTACCTTCCGCAATAAAGTCGCATCAGTACCACCGCAATAAGCGTTTTGCCAATAATACGGATGCTACAACAGGAATAACTTTAGTGCCAATTTCTTTCAAAGCTGGAATATATACGCCAGGGTTTACTGCCTGTGATGATAACAGGGAACGCGTTCTTCCACAACTACTTCATAACTTCTTTTTACGAATGGAGACATAAGCATAATGTACAGCCGAAAAACGTTAGTACGCTCTTTTAATTTATGGATTTCGTTACGGAAAATATCAGGAGGCATGTGACCAGCACCAATAAGGCCAAGGCCACCTGCTTCGAGATACGTGACTGTCTAATTCTGCAGTACCGAGCAAACCATACCACCTTGTAAAATTGGATACTCAATCTGCAATAAATCACAAATGTCAGTCTTAATCATCTTGATGTGTCCTCATAATACTCATTTTCAAGACTAGGCTTGCCCATGTTAGGCCCGCACCAAATCCTGCAAACGCAACATTATCTCCGCGTTTGAAATGTCCTTCACGATTTGCTTCATCAAGAGCAATCGCTACGAACAGCGACAGATGTATTACCATACTTTATGTAAATTAACAAAAACTTTTTCCATCGGCAGATGTAATCGTTTCTGTGACCGAATCAATAATCCGAATATTTTGCTTGATGAGGATGAAAATAATCTAATTCATTGAGCTCCATACCAGTCACGTTCTAGAGATTTTAAAACAGTACGTCCCATCGTTTTAACAGCAAATTTATATACTTCAGGGCCATCCATGTGCAGATGAATGTTAAACCTTCTTCTACGCGTTGATCATTAGCAACCACAGCAGTACCACCTGCTGGAATACAAAAGTGCTGGTCACCAGTGCCGTCGGCGCCCATATCAATACCTTTAATACCGTAACCTTCAGGTGCTTAGATACTACTGCGCACCTGCACCATCACCGAAGAGGATACATGTGCCACGATCATTTCCAATTTACTCGACGGGAAAGATTTCTTCTCTCAACGAGTACTTTCTTATAAATGCCAGAACTAATATAACTAGGCGCAGTAATCGGTCCATATACAAAGCCAGAACATGTCAGCTTTGTAAATCGTAGTCATCGCTTTTTAGCTCCTAAGTTAGCTTGTAAAATACAAAGTTTGAGAAGGAAATAATCATATCTGGTGTTAAGGTAGCAAAGATAATCATATCGATGTCTTCTGCATTGACCTTAGCCATTTGCACGCTTTCTTAGCTGCCTCTGTTGCCATATAGGATGTATTCATACCTTCCGGTGCAATGCGTCGTTCTTCTATACCAGTACGTTCTCTAATCCATTGGTCGTTGGTGTCAACCATTTTTTCAAGATCAAAGTTTGTTACTACATTGTCAGGGAAGAGCTCCCAGTGCCAATGATTCCTACCGGTTTATTCATCATAGTCATACTTTAAGGCTCCTTCAATTTCCATCGTATCACGAATGTGTTGAATAATTTTACGCTCTACTAGATCATCAGCAATTTCGATAGCACTCTTAATCTCTTTGGCCTAGAACTGCCATGAGAAATCATAAATAAGCTCATTAACACCCTAAGAGTGGAGCACCACCATTTTCAGTGTGATCTCAAGCGTTTTGCCATTTTTCAAAGCTGGCTTTACTAACATAGCTCCAATCTTGGCAAAAATACTGCCCTGCCATAATGCTATCCTTTACTAATTGTGTTAGGGCCCTATACCAAGCCTTCCGCAAATTTCAATACCACATTACCTACAAAGCCATCACATGCAACGACATCAGCATGTCCTTTTTGGAATATCACGACCTTCAATATTGCCTTTAAAATTGATAATCTTCATACGCTCCAAAAGTGGATACGTGGCTAGAACGACATCATTCCCTTTTGTGGCTTCTTCGCTGATATTTAGTAATCCTACAGTAGGATTTTCTTTACCTAATAAAAGCTTAGCATATTCAGAACCCATCAATGCACCTTGTACAAAGATGTTTTGGTTTACAGTTTGAATTTGCACCTGAATCTAGCATAACAGTAATACCACTTACTGTAGGGCATTGGTGTTGCAATAACAGGGCGATCTCACCCTTAATGCGACCTAGACCAAACAAAGCGAAAATGGTGCAACAGCGAGCACCGGTGCTACCAGGAGCAATTACAGCATCACAATGATTATCGCGAACTAGCGCTGTAGCCACCACGATAGATGCATCTTTTTCTTGCGCAACGCTTGACCTGGATGTTCATCCATGCCGATTACTTCACTGGCATGATGTACAGAAATACGTGATTCTTAGCTTCATTATTAGCTTCTAATATGTTAAAAATTTCTTTGCTCATCGCCGACGAGCACCACTTTAATGTGTTGATTTGCTCGTACGGCTAATGGATCCCAGTACAGTCTCCAATGGAGCAAAAGTCGCCACCATGGCGTCATTGCAATTTTCATAATTTACACCCTATTCTCTACGGATTCCATAATAAATTTTTGCGCGAAATACTTCTTTATTTTATCTCTTATAATGACCCAAATAAAGAACTTTATTACCTCAGCGAACAATTTCTGCTTTTGCCACCAAATTTGTACCAGCTCCTACTGGGTTCTTGTATTTTATATTTCCAACTTCTGCTGAACAAACAGTAGTCCCCATGACTACTTTTTTGCGAGGAATTTGATGAGCATATAAATACTGCTTCTACATGTCCGAAAACGATCTTCCATATCAGCCGTAGTGCGTAGCATAGATAATGCTTGTTGCCCTTCGGTGACATCGATTAGCTCCCCAACCACTTCATACGGTATATGTTCTACCGCTTCATGTGATTGACCTGTAGCCATGACGCGAATGCGTTCACGCAATTCAGGAATTCCCTAACTCTAGTCGATCGAGACGAATCGTTGGCTACACTTACACCAAAGTAGCGTTGCCAATTCTTCATCAGTAAGAAATGGCGTAATATTCAGTTTTTCTTGTAACTGCTTTTAGGCTCTTGCTTCTTCAACCGACTCATGGGACCACCTTTTTATGACCTAGTATTAATATTACATCCTAAGTATATACAATAATTCCCCTATTGGCAGGGCTTTTCATACATATAGTAACAGATTTTGATGACATATACAAAATATAGTTATAATTTTATATTTAGTATCTTTTTAGTTTATATAAGTATAAAAATGCCACTACCTTATAGATTAATCTTACTATAAAAATAGTGATACTTACTACTAATTAAGTGGCATATAAGTTATAAGTATATAACTAAAAAACTATAACTATATAAAAAATATAAAATAAAAAGTGTAAAAAGCTACCCACCGGCTTAGCCGGTGGTTCTTCTTACGCCTATAAGCGAATGCTACCGGTCGCGTGGGGAGCGCATGTCGATCCGTCATCTGCAATCTAATACTAACCACCCGTTAAACGGGTCTTGAAAGTCTCAAAAACTAATTGCTCTGACATCTCGTCTTGCTTTTAATTGATTCGAAATATACTCCGCTATCTTTTTCTCATTTTTCCGACTGTATCGACGTAATATCTCGACACCAAAATTGTCGGTTTCGATATTTGAATTTCATATTCCCCCATTTCTCATATATCATTAAACTACTTTTACCTTTTTAGAAATCCCATAAAATGATGAGACTGACATTTTAGGTGGAATTGCTACTAATATATGAATATGATCTGGGCATGCTTCTGCAGACAAAAGCTCTACACCTTCCATCTACATAATTCACGAATTATACCTCGATTTCAAATCGCTTTTTGTCCAAAAATACTTTCTTCTATACTTTGGTGCAAATACTATATGATATTTGCAGTTCCATTTAGTATGTGCTAAACTCTGATTGTCATACATTATATGGCCTCCTTTAGGGTCTTAATTGCAGTTGACGGACCGCAATCTAATCTTACCCTAAAGGAGTAACTTTTCGAAGACGCAACGCTAAATCTTTTACTGAACCCCCGGACTATCCGGGGGTTTTCTATACAAAAAAGACACCTACTGAAGTAGGCGTCTTTTCATCCGCTCACATATTAAGCATTAGCTACTACTTGCTCACCTTTATAGTGACCACATGTAGGACAAACACGATGAGGCATCTTAGGTTCGTGGCATTGTGGGCATGCTACATAACCAGGAGCTTCTAATTTCCAATTAGCACGACGGCGATCGCGACGGCATTTAGACAATCTACGTTTAGGTACCGCCATTATCTGCACCTCCTTAGTACAATCATTAGGGACAATCTATCATCTTTCTCATCAAGCAAAGCACGTAACTCTGCAAATCGAGGATCCACCCAAAGGATTCACAAGAACAAGGTGAAACATTTAAATTTGCTCCGCAATGAACGCACAATCCTTTGCAATCATCCTGACATGAACACTTGAGAGGGCTCATTGATGATTAATGTATCCCTAATTAGTTCGGTTGAGTCAATTTCCTCTCCATCGAAAGGAGTCACATCATCCGCGGCATCTCGACGTTCACTAAAGATTTCCTCGAAGGAATCCTTTACGATTATGCTCTGTTGTATGTAAACAACGGAACAATCGTAATCACCTTTAGACTCTATCGAACCTTGAACGATGTAATTTTGACCATCAAACCAAAACTCACCATTAATGGTTATATCATGACGGCTCCAAGGAAAAGCAGTTACGTCACCAAGCTCAGAGGTTGGTATCGTATAGCTATAAGGAAATTTCTTTCCTATATGTTCTTTGCTTGCTCTACTTGCAGTTCATAATCTTACTCGACTCATAATATTATAAACATGACATGGTGCTTTTGTCAAATAAAAAGACTATCTTAAGTGGACTCAAGATAGCCTTTTTGGAAAGTCAATTACATTTTTTCGAATTGGTCTTTACCAACACCGCAAAGTGGGCAAACATAATCAGCTGGTTGATCTTCGAATTTTACGCCTTCAACAGCTTCGTCATAAACCCAACCACATACTACGCATACGTATTTTTCCATGTATTTCCTCCTTCACTTGAAAATTTTTGTTTACATTTTATCTTTAATTAAATTAGATACTCTATCTGTAAGTTAGTATACCAAAGATATCGAAACTTTTTCAATACTCATTTTTCTTATTTTCTCAATTTTTCTAATATTTAAAAAATCATATATACTATGCGGATTTATCCTACTTACAAAACTTGAAATGTATTATCAATTAGAGTTTTCAAATATAACATTAATGTTCTTCCATATTCTCTAATATTTAAAGGCTATATGATTCCAATAGTAAAAGTACCAGCTTATTTATTTAATTAACAACGGCAATCAATCTATCTAAGGTATACATAATTTCTTAAATTGCAATATGAAATTGAACACTCTGTAAATCCATAACTTATTAACTTCTTCAATGAAGACTTCTTGAGGCGTTTTGTAATTCAACAGCTTTCAGGGTAAATTATTGCACCAATGTAACGCCCGCTGAATCGTTTCTTCTGACACAGCGCTATGGGCGTTCCTTTTTGGGATCAAAGTGGCGTAATAGTCCGTTATGTCGTTCATTTTTGAACCGCGTTCCCTCAGGCGAGTATGGGTGAGCAAAGAAAATAGATAAATCCTCTGTTTCTAATGTACTTATGTCTGCAAATTCACGGCCATTATCAGCCGTAATAGTTTTTACATAACATGGATACATCGGAAACGGCCTTAAGAGACTGCAACCAATTTTCTAATGTCATTTTTACGTCCACGGCTTTTAGCGGATAGACAACGTAAGGCTACATATAGGGCGAGACTTGCGTTCTAACAATGAAACAATTACTTCATCGCTTTTATTCTTTATTCCTCGGACTCGTATCCAGCTCCCAATGACCAAATTCTTCGCGGGTAGCAACAGATTCATCACGCAGATCAATGGATTTACCTAACTTGCGTTTGTGTTTGCCTGTTATGTCGCTTCTATGAGAATGGCGAATAACACAAGGCAAATCCATTGGTTTAAGACCTAAAATGCCTTGGTAAAGTGTAGTTATATAAAGTTTTAGTACACACCATTTCATTGCGTAGAACAAACCCTTACGTAAGCGTGAGCCAACAGCGATCTAAGGACCATTTATCGACTCTTACCTTGTTTTCAACCCAAGATAAAAAGGGCTCAATAGAACCTGCTTTTCAAAGTGTTGAAAAGAACCTTGGCGGGTTCTTTCATAGGCAAAGCTGACCGCAATCTGCTATATACATAAGAACAGCCTTGTTTTGTCTAATTTGAACCACTGTTCCACGCTTTTTCTCAGCATAAATCGTAGTTCTAGAGCGTCCTAATGCCTTGGCAATAGTATTGATAGGATCATCAGCAAGAAGGCGTTTTTCAAGATAAAAGCGCTCCTCTAAATTTAAGTGTTTGTTTGTACGCAATGATGTGATAAGATTAGAGCAGTCCATATTAGTACCTCGTGATTGATTGCGAATTTGATACTCTAATCTTATCACTTGTACTAATATGGATTTTTATGTGTTCAGTCTCAATTTACAACTAAGTGCATACATAATTTATATATTATACTATTATATATAGAAGAGCTTATATTCTATATAAAAAAATTTTTTAGCATTATATAGCTTCTAATAAATACACTAATCACATCAGTATATAAGTATATACTTATACATACTTTTACTTTATTAAAGCTCTAATTCTATATAAGAATTAAACACATTATCTAAAGCTTAATAAAGAAATCGTTTATTACATTGTTATTATAGGAGGATGTATGAGAACTGCTTTAACTCAACTTTTACAAATCGAATACCCTATTATCCAAGGCGCTATGGCTTGGGGTATCTGAAACACAAATTAATCGTGCTGCTGTTGCAAACGCTGGCGCTACAGGTGTAATTGCCCTTGGTGCGTGCGATGCAGAGTGGACTCGCAATGAGATTCGTGCTTGTAAAGAATTAACAGACAAACCTTTCGGTGTAAACCTTATGTTAATGGCTCCAAATAAAGATGAATTAGTAGATATTATCGTTGAAGAAAAACCAGCTTTTTGTTACACTTGGCGCAGGCAACCCTGTTCCATATATTAAACCATTCCAAGATGCAGGCATCAAAGTAATTCCTATTGTTCCATCTTTGAAACTTGCAAAACGCATCCAAGATGCTGGTGCTGATGCAATGATAGTTGAATGTATGGAAGCTGGTGAGTCATATCGGTAGCCAAACCACAATGTCTTTAATGGAAAATATTTTACCTGAAATTTTCTATCCCTGTTGTTGTGGCTGGTTCCATCGTAGATGGTCGTAGCCTTCTTCTTGCATTATTGATGGGCGCAGAAGGCGTACAAATGGGCTCTCGTTTCTTGTTAGCCGAAGAATGCCAAGCACATCCAAATATGAAGGAAGCAATCATCAACGCCACAGATACAGACTCTGTTGTAACAGGTCTTCTCTCTGGTCACAGTGGCGTACGCGACAAAAATGAATTCACTACGCGTTATCTAGTCGCTGAAACTGATGGTGTTACTACGCCGGAGGAACGTACTAAAATGTCTCAAGGTACTAACAAACGCGCCGCTATTGATGGCGATGTTGTAAATGGTGCTGTGCAAGTAGGCCAAGGTTTAAACCGTCTTACAGCTATTGAGCCAGCTCATACTATCGTTCAATCTGTAATGAATGAAGCTATTATGTCTATTCGTAAAGCTCAACGCCTTATTGAAATCGTTTAATTAATATAATAGGAGTACTCATGTTACCATTTCACGGAAAATATCCTAAATTAGATCCTAAAAGTTGTGTCATGCCTGGTGCAGAACTTGCTGGTGATGTGGAATTAAAAGAATACGCATCTATCTGGCAAAATTGCGCACTTCGGGGAGACGTAAACAAAATTGTTGTAGGTCGTTACACTAATGTACAAGACAACTCTGTTTTGCACGTAGATGATGATAAGGCCTGTGTCCTAGGTGATTACGTTACAATTGGTCATGGCGCAATCGTACATGCTAGCACAATTGAAGATAATGTATTAGTTGGTATGGGTGCTATCGTATTAAGTGGTTGCCATATTGGTTCTGGCTCCATCATCGTCGCTGGTGCTGTATTGAAAGAAAATACTGTAATCCCTCCTAACTCCTTAGTTGTTGGCATTCCAGCTCGTGTTGTTCGTACAGACGAAACTCAAATTGAACGCATTCATAATCAAGCGTTAAAATATAAACACTTGTGGACTGTAGAATACGGTATGCTTCCTGATGCAGGTGGCGAAGAGTACGATAAAAACGCCAAAATCGTATAATCACATATACAATAAAATATGCACAAAAGCTACCCACCGGCTTAGCCGGTGGTTCTTCTTACGCCTATAAGGCGAATGCCACTGGTGCAGCGTGGGAGCGCATGTCGATCCGTCATCTGCAATCTATTACTAACTACCCGTTAAACGGGTCTGAAAGTCTAAAACTAATTGCTCTGACATCTCGTCTTGCTTTAATTGATTCGAAATATACTCCGCTATCTTTTTCTCATTTTTTCCGACTGTATCGACGTAATATCCTCGACACCAAAATTGTCGGTTTCGATATTTGAATTTCATATTCCCCCATTTCTCATATATCATTAAACTACTTTTTACCTTTTAGAAATCCCACAAATGATGAGACTGACATTTTAGGTGGAATTACACTAATATATGAATATGATCTGGGCATGCTTCTGCAGACAAAAGCTCTACACCCTTCCATCTACATAATTCACGAATTATACCTCCGATTTCAAATCGCTTTTGTCCAAAAAATACTTTTCTTCTATACTTTGGTGCAAATACTATATGATATTTGCAGTTCCATTTAGTATGTGCTAAACTCTGATTGTCATACATTATATGGCCTCCTTTAGGGTCTTAATTGCAGTTGACGGACCGCAATCTAATCTTACCCTAAAGGAGTAACTTTTCGAAGACGCAACGCTAAAGCTTTTACTGAACCCCCGGACTATCCGGGGGTTTTCTATATAACAAAAGCGGATGGTTGCTTAACACAACTATCCGCTTTATGTTTTTAGTTTATAGGCATGTAATTAGCTTTTTAGTATGAATGTTCCTACTACTATTAATTGCTACCTACCACTTATTTTTATTTATAGCTCATTGTTTTTATCGCTTTTTAATTTTTGATTGAATGATCTGCTCTACCATAAGTGCTGTGCCCATCGTCAACGCTATAGAGAACAACATTTCCACGGAGAAGCTGAGATAACTCAAGCATAAACACACAAGATGTCATAGGCATCTTCTGTGCGAGACCTAAAAACGCTACAGCCCCTATAAAGTCGGCCATCCCTAAAGATATAGGGGCAACTGCAATGGACCATATAGTACCAAATACACTAGCTAATGTACTACCTAACATCACTAGATGGTGTAATACGACCACCGTAAGCACCTCTACCAAAGCGAGTAACACTGCAACCCATTTAGTGCCAAACAATCCCAATGCATACGTCCATGTAATATCATTTGTAAAGGTCAACTCATTACCAGCCTTACCATTCCCAAGAATTTCAGGAAAGTACATAGCCATTACACCGACAAGTGTAAATGCAACGATTGATATAGGAATCATAACAGGACTACTACGGTGAATAGAAGGTAACTTACTTTGAGTAATATTAAATAACACTACCCCCTACCGCTACTATAGCGCCTAAGGCTATGGAAAATTCTACATAGTGACTCCCCAAACCAGGGCTGTGCCATCGTATATTGAATGACGTCCCCTACACCCAGCTTGCCGAGTCACAAAGGTAGCTAAGCCACAGCATACTAAAGCGGCACTCATAGCTCTAACATTCCAGCAGCGAGCAATGTTTCCAAGGTGAAAAATGGTAGCTGATAAAGGTGAATTATATACAGCGACGAAGACCTGCTCCTGTGCACAGGCAATTAAGAGCTGACGGTCCTCTTTTTATATCAAAATAATCAACTAAAAAGTTGTAATCCCTGCGCTGGCCTCTCGTGGTGCAACCTCTCGACCTAATGGAGAGCCTATACCAACAGTAATAATTTGTAGTGTGGCATGAAGTAAAGTTGTAATGGGATGCATATCCATTTTGCCCGAAACAGCGACCTTAATATCTGCAACACCTTTTACCATAGCGATGAATAAGGAACCAACCTACACTCACTACTACCATATAACTAAAGGAATCAAACGCTCTAATGGTGAAACACGCGCTACAGCGACGCAAAACTCAGGTGGTCAGCGGCAGAATAGTTGTATACAAACTGTTGAATTCCATGCAATAAATGCGTATAAAAAGCACCTATTAACCCCTGCTATAAAAACCAACTATAATGATGAGCCCAATAACTCGTTTATCAAAAGCCATACTTACTCCATTGCTACATACAATTTCTCCAGTCACTAATGTTTTTAACGTCTATAATGCGTTGATTCGATGATCCTCTAAAACGTAAAAGGCCGGGTCTCTAAGTTCGTCTACAAAGCGACCATCTACGAGGATATCAATTTCCTGTAATAAAGCACTTCGCAACTCATCCTCTAAAAATATCATCTATTTCATACCCTGAATAGGCCCCAAATTTTTCTTTTTCCGAGTGCGGCCCCTCGTACAGCTCTTACTACAGGTAATAAACCTTGTACATTTTGGAAAAGGCTCTCCACCCAATAAAGTTAAACCTGAGCAGTTAGGATTCTTACATAAAGAGACAACTGAATCTGTTTCAGCTTGTGTCCATACTTTACCGGCATTAAAATCTTGGTATTCTTCGTTAAAGCAGTTATAACAACAATGCGTACATCCAGTCACAAAGATAGATGTCGAATTCTTCTCCATTAGCAATATCATATTGTCTTATTTGCCCATATCTCATCATAACCTCCATAGTAGTGCATATCAAATGATCAACACTATATAGATATATTTCTATTTCTCACAAATACAGTAAAAAGCTGTGCCCTAAGGCACAGCTTTTACCATGTATTTATGATAACTATAATTCTAATAATTTTAAATGTGCATTACCCGATCTTTGATTTCTTTCGTACGGCCTTCCATTCCAGAAGTTTTCCCCAAGATAACCACATGTACGGCGGATAACAGTTAATTTATCGCGATTCGTATTAGCTGACAGCGCGGGCATTCCCATTCGTTATGTTCATTTACCTCGATTTCTCCATCAAAACCACATTCATGACAGTAATCGGATTTTCGTATTAAACTCAGCATAAGAAATGTGATCGTAAATATATTGAATCATGGTCAAAAATAGCTGGAATATTATTAGTCATATTTGGAATTTCCGCATAGGAAATACAGCCTGTAGATTTCTTTTTGGAACTCAGATTCAAAGGCAAATTTATCAAATACATTAATCTCTTCTCGAACATTTACGTGATAGCTATTAGTGTAATACCCTTTATCTGTAATATCTTCAATAATACCAAAACGGGCACGGTCTAAAGAAGAGAATCGATTTGTTAAGCTTTCAGCAGGCGTACCATATAAGCCAAAACCAAGGTTATGTTTATCATGCCATAAATCAATAGCGGCATTTAGACGATCCATGATTTTCATTGCAAATACACGGCCTTTTTCGCCTGTATTAGACTCACCTGTAATCAAGCGAGTAGCTTCATAGATACCGATATAGCCAAGAGAAATCGTTGCATAACCGCCAGATAAGAAACGACCAATTTTTTCACCTTTTTTAAGGCGTGCAATGGCACCATGTTGCCAGTGAATTGGAGACACATCACTCACTACATCTTTCAAAAGATTGTAGCGTAATAACAATGCTTTTTCTGCTAATTCAAGACGTTTATCTAAAATTTCAAAATATTTTTCTTCACTACCGCGAGCCAAAATACCAATTTGTGGCAAGTTTAAGCTCACAACGCCCATATTAAAACGTCCATCAAATTTATAGTTCCCTTTTTCATCCTTCCAAGGAGATAAGAAGGAACGGCAACCCATTGGACTAAATACATTACCTTCATAGTTTTCCTTCATTTTTTTAGCGGAAATATAATCTGGGTACATCCGTTTAGCTGTACATTGTGCAGCCAATTCAGTTAAGTAATAGTATGGGCTATCTGGTGTTACATTATGTTCGTCAAGAACATAAATCAACTAAAGGAAAGCTGGTGTAATATATATATCAGCTTCATTTTTACGCTTTAATACGTTGACGTAAAATCTCTTCAGTAATGAGAGTCGCTTCTTAGCGTATTCGTAATCAGGTTGAAAATACATAAATAATGTAACAAATGGAGATTGACCATTTGTAGTCATCAATGTATTAATTTGATACTGGATAGTTTGAATCCCATCCTTAACCTCTTTGCGCGTACGGTTCCAAGCAATTTCACGAGCCTTTTCCATATTAGGCTCCATGCCATAAATCTCAACTTGTTCTTCAATAACATTGTTAAGGATTTTCTCATAAGACTTACGTACAAATGGCGCCAAAATACGGTCAATGCCATTAATACTTTGACCACCATATTGACCAGATGCAACTTGCTGCAATGATTTGCGTTGTAACTGTACATGCCACTTGGAACGATTTAGGTGTATCAATTTTCTTACCATTGATTACCGTACCATTTGTAAGCATGTCTTCCAAATTGATTAAGCAACAGTTAAACATGGGCTGAATAATATAGTCCATATCATGGAAATGAATAGCACCACTATCATGAGCCTCTAAAATATCTGTAGGAATTAATTTACGACGTGCAATATCCTTAGATACCTCACCAGCAATTAAATCGCGTTGTGTAGATACAATCAGTCGCGTCCTATTAGAGTTCTCATCAAGAACACTAACATTACTACGATCTAACAAACCAATTGCATCATCATCTGTAGTATTTTGACGACGTTTAAAAGCTTGCACGGCTTTGTAACCTTCATAGGCACGTGCCGTTGCAGGGATTATGATACTCAATCAACTTATAATACACTTGATCTTCAATAGCATAAATTGTCATATCTTTTTGGAGCTTTTTGAGCATATTCTTCTATTTCATCTGCAATACGCAGTGCTAACCCCTCTTCGTACAACCCCTGTACTACTATGCTCAGCCTTTTTCAATAGCTAAAAGCAATTTTGTGTTTGTCGAAAAGGTACCTTTGTACCATCCCGTTTGATGACCTGCAACATATTGGCAACCTCCCATTTTGTTACCGCTGAAAAATATGTTAAGACATAGAAAAAGTATGGCAAACCATACTTTTATAAATTATATGTAAAAATGTAAAGATTATTAGAAAACCTCTATTTCTACTGCCCCTCAGTATACTATATATGGTGGTTGTTTTTCAACCCAAAATACAATATAAAGTAAAAATAGGTTCTTTTACCTATGCCAATATAGCATGGATAAAAAGAACCTATATAATTTATAATGCAAAGCCAAATAGACGTGTCAAGAAATTGGACCTTTGACCTACCCAACTAGATGGAACAGCTGGATAGAATGTGCGATTAGCCAAAAGATCACGCTCATTAAGATGAATATTTGGGAGCAAATCTTTTTATATGTGCTATCCAATTTAGAAATTGCTTCTACATAACCTTGATGTGCTTGTACATCACGTTCACTGCTATAACCAGTACCAAAGAAATGAATCAAACCATTTCGATACAATTCAATAGCTCTTTGGTAATTAGCATTATTGTGATTAAAAGATGCCATATTGCATTGAATCAAAATGCCTTTATCTACCCACTCTAATAGTTGTTCTGGTTTAGTGAATAATTGTCTGTAGATTCTACTCACTAATAATAGGAACAATGCCCATATCAAGTAAGCTAACAGCCATGCATTAACATGATGAACCTTGCTATTTTTGAGGTAGTGCTACTAACATAAAATGGCTATTCCTAAAAGATATTGATTCCGATGAGCGACAATATATTCAACCATTTCATCACAGAGCAAAAACACGAGCACCACTATGAATAGTTATATCTACCTGTTGTTCTCCTACAGCAAGCTTCACATCATTTACTAAAGACTCCATAGTATTCCATGTCTTTTTATCCATAGATACTGTCATCAGGAGTACTAAAAATATCTGTAATGCCTTGATTACACAAGGACTTAATCATTTTTACTGATTCTGCCATTGTTTGTGGCCCTTGAGGACCTAACACAGCTGGCAAAAATGCAACCATGTAAATCAACCACGCGATTCATAATCTTTCCTTCTACTACGATAATCCCTTACAGAAATCGTCCTCTTTTTATAAAGTTCATCTTTATCTCATTTAAGTTTCATTTTCTATTCATGATTATAACAGGGTAAAAGTCGCTTGTATAGTGGTTTTTATAAAAATAGATAAATTATGATGTGTTCATTTAATAATTTATTTAAATTTTTCATCTAAACTTCATTAAAAACGCCTCATAATCTTCGTGATTATGAGGGCATTTCTCTCATGCTGTATATTAGCAACAGTTTATTTTTTTATATGCTTTTTCTGACCTATACTATAGACTAACTTTACTAAGAATATACCAATAACAACACCTATTGTATCAATGACAACATCGGAAAATTGAGAGCTCCGACCTGGTGAAAATCTTTGTATAAATTCATCAAGAATAGCTATAGCCATCCCTAGACCAATCGTTTTAAATACGGTTCCATACTCAATATAACGACGTAAGATTGCATATAAAACGCCACCAAGGATTGTAAACTCCGTGAGATGTGCTAATTTCCGAACAATCCTATTTAAAGCCCATATATTTCCGTGAAAGCCTAGATTATGTGCAATGGGAGCTAACTTCTCAGCAAAAATAAGGCTAAACCCATCAGAGGAGCCTCCGTTTTGTAATGAATTATCCCATATGAAAAACACAATTAAACCCAACACGATATATAGTATCCAACGTTTCATAGTACTCTCCTAAACGTCACAATACATGTAGCTAAATTAATCGCGGTCAAAAATATCTCTCGTATAAACCTTATCTTTCACATCTTCTAAAGATGAATCCCAACGATTAGCTACAATAACATCGCTGACGCGTTTAAAATCTTCAAAGTTACGAATCACTGGTGAATTGAAGAAGTCTTCGGCATCAAGAGTTGGTTCATAAACTACAATAGCAATACCCTTAGCCTTGATACGCTTCATAACGCCTTGAATGGCTGATGCTCTAAAAGTTATCAGAGTTCATTTTTCATCGTCAAGCGATAGATACCAACAATTTTAGGATTTTTAGCAATACTAGCATCCGCCACATGGTCTTTACGTGTTCTATTCGCATCAACAATGGCAGAGATTAAATTTTTGTGGTACATCATTGAAGTTAGCTAATAACTGTTTTTGTATCCTTTGGCAAGCAGTACCCACCATAGCCGAAGGATGGATTATTATAAAATCCCCAATACGAGGGTCTAAACATACACCATTAATGATTTGGCGTAGCTAAGGCCCCTGTACCTCCGCATAGGAATCAAGCTCATTAAAAGTATACCACACGCAACGCTAAATATGTATTAGCAAATAGTTTAATAGCTTCTGCTTCTGTGGAATCAGTATATAACTGTGGTACATTTTTCTTTAATAGCACCATCAGCTAATAGTTGACCAAAAGCGGCGAGCACGATCAGAATCTTCACCTACAACAATACGAGATGGATACAAGTTATCGTATAATGCTTTTACCTTCTCAGCAAGAATTCTGGGAGAAAAATCAAATTCTCTGTTTTAAACTCATCACGCATTTGTACAGTATAACCTACTGGTACAGTTGATTTAATAATCATTACCGCATCAGGATTAATTTCTAAAACGGTTTTAATGACTTGCTCAACAGAAGATGTATCAAAGAAGTTCTTTTGTGGATCATAGTTGGTAGGTGTAGAAATAATTACATAATCCGCACCTTTAAACGCTTCCACAGGATCTAATGTAGCTTTAAAGTTTAATTCTTTAGTGGCTAAATATTCCTGCAATTCCGCATCTACAATAGGTGCTTCCTTGCGATTTAACATATCCACTTTTTCAGGAATAATATCGAGGGCTACTACTTCATTATGTTGTGCTAATAATACGCCATTGGAAAGGCCTACATAGCCTGTACCAGCAATTGCAATTTTCATTTATTTGCCCTCCGTCATATAGAAATCTTTATACCATACAGCAAAACGTCTTAAACCTTCTCGCAACGTTGTATTTGGTTTGAAGCCAAAATCGTCTTCTAAGGCGCTCGTATCCGCATATGTAACAGGTACATCCCCTGGTTGCATAGGGACTAATTCTTTATGTTCCTCAAAATTATAATCTTCTGGTAGTACTCCAGCAGATACTAATTCTTCTGAAAGAATGCGTACAAAATCGAGGAGATTTTCAGGATTGCTATTACCAATGTTATAAATAGCATGATGGTACTGGCAATCCATCAGCCCCGTTACGACGCTCTGGTGCGACACACATAACCTTAGAAACGCCTTCTACAATATCATCGATATAGGTAAAATCACGTCTTTGCAGTTACCGTAGTTAAAGATTTTAATAGTGCCACCACTGCGCAAAAGTATTGGTGAATCCGAAGTATGCCATATCTGGACGACCTGCCGGACCGTATACTGTAAAGAATCTAAAGCCCAGTGCTCGGAATGTTATAAAGCTTAGCGTAAGAATAAGCTAGCAATTCGTTGGTTTTTGTAGTGCGTATAAGGATACTGGGTTATCTACCTTATGATCTGTAGAGTATGGGGATTTGTTTATTCGCCCCATATACGGAAGAAGATGATGCATATACTAAGTGTTCTACGCCACTTTCACCATTGTCATAAGAATGACGACACGCTCTAATATATTATAGAAAACCTAATATTAGATTCGATATAAGCATCTGGGTTTTGTAATAGAGTAGCGAACTCCGGCTTGAGTCACTACATTTACAACAACGCGTGGTTTATAAGTAGCAAAAATATCATCAATAAAAGCCTTATCAGCAAAGATTGCCTTTTTGAAAATCCACGTATTTTTATTGCCTTTGCTCATCGCATCGATTTGTTGTAATCGATAATCCTTTAACGCTACGTCATAGTAGTCATTAACAGAATCTATGCCGATAATTTGAGTTCCTTCTGCTTCAGATAAGAGGGACATAACGAGATTAGCCCCTACAAATCCAGCTGCTCCCGTTACAAGGATTACCGTGTTGTTTAAGTCTACATTTTTTGAAAGCATATGTACTCCTTTCATAGTTCTGTTAATTACGAGCGTTTTACTTTACCTAAAACTTTATTAATACCAGAAGTAATAATAGTACGCTCAGATGGAATGATACAAAAATAGCACATACAATAGAGACGCATAACAGCATACAAGCTATCGTCCACAGCACCGTATCATATAGATGTAAATTACTATATGCTAGTGCCCCAACTAACGATGCGGTAATGAGATATACACTATTAGATAGTATGCGGAACGCACTCATATTGACGAATAGAGCCAAGAACAACATAGCTACAGCGAGCATTTCCATTCCTAGCTATAGAGCGAGCATACACAAAGGTAGTAAAATCATATTGAATACAAATATAAATAACTGGTATTAAAACAACTAAATGTAACACTTGAGTCCAGAACGATAGATTTGGCATGCCTTTAGCACGAAATATCTCAGAAATTAGATTCGCTGTAACAGTCATATAAGCTGAGCTCAATGCCCAAGAACCTAAAACGATACCTGCCAATTTCCATTGAGGCCCTAAGTAAAGCTGAACAACAAAGTCTTGGAATACAAATAAACCTACACCTATAGGCACTAAGAATAAGGCCTATAGCGTTGGAATGTAAAGAATGTATTAGAAAAAGCCTGTTGATCATAGTTGTACCCCTACTTAGGCTGCAGCACTGGTGCTAATGATGCTGTAGCCATAGCCATAACAGTTGTTACAATGGCCATCGGCATCTTATAAATACCTAAATAGTACGCATCCAGAAATCGACTGATAATAAAGGTATCTACCTACGGTAAGCCAAATGGAAAAAGGCTTTCGCCAATGACCATGCACTATAGCTAAACATGTTCATAAAAACACGACCACTAAAAGAATAAGCGAATTTGATTTCGTCTACTCTTTAATAAGGCTAATGCTGTAAATAGCTGAGCCCTAACATACCAGCAATTAAAGACCAGTAATCGTACCCCGCATGGCGCCATAGGAATAGATATCACTATGGGTGTCAAAATAGTTATAAGGCGAATATTTAGAAGAAACTTAAAAGTTGAAGTCCGTCTATACAAGGCCATCTGCACACTGCTAAAGGCTGATAGAGGTATCATTGCCCCATCACAGCCAACGGTGTGCCTAAACCATCATTACCTACTAGTACAGCCAATTCATCACGGCCTATTGTGATAGCGCCCATAATAGTAAAGAAAGTACTAGATTGGCAATAAAAGCCACATCTGTGGCCTCTTGCTTTCTTGGTCACTTTCAAACTCATGCTGTACAAGAAATTTTTTGGGAATCCCATCAGCAAGCATTTTCTGCAAAAGAGATAACCATCATAATTGTTGCCAATATACCAAACGCCGTCGGTTGCAAGCATATGGGGCCAATATTATATTTGTAAGTGAGTGTAATAAGCTTTGCTAAAACCTCTGTTATGACAGACCATTTAGCGTAGACTACAATTTTAGTATCCATTATATTGATATTCTTAATGCCTCTTAAGAATAATTCATGATGAGCTTCGCACTCTAAATAGTTTTGTATTGCTAAATAACTTGTAGGCCCCAAAATAAGTTGCATTAATTTTCGTCCAAATAATCCATTTATTGCACGGATAATAAAGGATCTACCTAAAAATTCACGCAAATATCGCTTTACATGAGTATCAGCAAAATCCTTATATGCTTGAGCAACAAAATGAGCATCTCTAATGTTTTCACTTCGCTTTTTATATTCTGTCAATGTTTCAATGGCTTCTGATTCAGTAGCCAAACGGGTGCCCCTTTCGGTACCACGAATTGGCACTTCAGATACAACAAAGGTATCCTTTGTAGCCTCTACACTGATTAATAAGGAATCTTTTACAAACTCCTTATGATGTGTATAGAATTCAGAATTAAAGATAAAGTTACCTTGACCATAAATAATAGTCCCTTTACCATAGTCCTCACGAGAACCTATACAATGACTATGTTGACGGATTACAAGGTCTGCCCCTTTATCAACAAATTTTTCTGCAATATCTTTGTAACATTGGCGATGGATAGCGATAAAACTCCTTTCCACCATGATATAGGACGATAACATAATCACAAGTTTTTCTTTAAAGCTTCTACATCATCAAAGCTCTCTAATACATCAAATGGATTAGCCCCATTGTATGACAAGAAGCAACGGTAAACTCATGTTCTGCACATAGGTAAAAGCCTATACGTATACCTTCTTTTTCAAAGATAAATGGCTTTTTAGTCGCTTTTACATTAGCATTTCCAGCACCTGCATTTTTAATAGCATGCTTTTTAATAACTCCAGTGTAGTAGTTAATCCTTCTACACCATGATCTAAGAGTGATTATTCGCCAATGTTAAAAATATAGGTTCTAAAAGCCTTATAACCATAGATTGTTTTTGTAGGAGACTTTAAATTATTACCAAATTTTATTAATCGGAGTAGATGCATCTGTTAAAGGCACCTCTAAATTAAAAACATTTAAATCAGATTGTTTAAGAATTTCATATAGCTCTTTTTACCTACTAATGCTTCCCTTTGCCCTCTTCAAACAAATTTTTATTGATATCCGTAGGAACGAAATCAGCTCCGATGTACAGTTTCAAGATGTAACCACTCCCCTAATTCATAATCTTTTGACATAGGACGAAACGTTTCTAATCCAGCACCAGGGAAAAATGTTAACTCTCCAATAAATAGGCGCCCTTTTATTTCATAAAAATCAACACGTAAGAACGGACAATCCTTACTTAGCTCAGCTGTGAGACGTTTCATCTCCTCATAAGTAGCTGGCTGAAACTCATTAGGTAATGGAGGATAATGACCAAAATGAATCCCCATAGGCTCCCAATTGATATCATAGAAGTTCATACGCGTTCCAGTCTTTGAAAAGCGATCTGAACATACCACAGTTAGCTTTGGTTCTCCATGGAAGGAAAACATCTTATAGTCCAATAAATCATCACTGCCCAATTCTGAAATATATTCTTCTGCTATAATGCGTCGCGGTACATTCTGATAAGGCCATTCTCTAGCAATTTTAGAATAATCACGTTTTAGAGATGCACTTAACTTCGCTTTAGCTGCTTCGAAGTCAAAAGATGATTTGTCTTTACAAATTACGATGCCTCCACTATCATGAGTTGACTTCAACACAAATTGATTTGGCAATACATCGATATCGATATCCTCTACGGAATCCCATACAGCAAGTGTAGGAATAATATATTGATTTCCCACACGTTCCGCAATAAACTGTTTTGCTTCATGCTTATCAACCATAATAGTTTGAATAGGATTCCGGTAATTGACTTTTAGCCATTGTAATTTTTCACTGAAAGTTTTAGGATTCTCTAAATCTAAAGGATACCCCATATATTTAGGAAATATCTTCTTTAGAAAATCTTCATCAGATAAGTTATCATAATAGCCTGATTTAATCAGAACTCGAGTACGATAGTAAGGTTTTGTTAAAAGGACATGCCAACTTTACACAATTTGCTGAGCTTCATTTTACGTCCCTTCCGAAGCATTTGCACTCTAAATAAAACAACATCATATAAAAAAATAAGTACTCTTACTTTCATAAGACACCATGCCCATATCCATTACAATTTGTGAAAAGAAATAGAATGAGCACCATTACATATTCATTACTGTGAAATCACGATAGCGAATTAAGTTATATGCCACATACAAATACATAGAATAATACGCAATAAACCGATAATACCAGTACCGGCTAATAACTCAATGTAGTTATTGTGAAGGTAGTAATTCTCCTTACCATATAGGAAGAATGTATATACAGATGGATTATTGACACCAACCCCAGTAATAGGAGATTGGTAGAATAAATCCCAACCAATATCCACTAAAGCCATACGAATGATAGTAGATGAGTCACCGCCAGTACCGGCAAAAGCTTCTACCATGCTAGACATACGATCTAATACTTCACCGAACATCGGTAATTGCAATACAGCAACACCTACGATAGTGAGACCTAGTAAAGAACCAATAATTTTAGCAATCGAATTGACTACATTGGCACTGCGTAAGCTTTTAAAAACAAAAAGTAATACTGTACCTGCTACAACGAATACAAGAGCCTTACGACTGCCTGTGGCGCAAGAATACCTAATGTGGTAATGCGATAATATGCCACCATCGAGGGCGATCATATAACATGTAATACAAGGTCATTACAATAGCATTAGCGCTCAAAAGACCTACTGTATTCGCATTTAATGCATCATTGGCAATACGTGCCGACGATGATAAAGACAGTAATAAAATAATCTAAACCATAGAAATAAACAGTGTAAAAACAAACTATATAGCCTGTCCACATACCAATCTTTAATAATGTATCCACCGATTTTTTATCTTGATAGCACATGTACAAGATGATGAGCATAAAGAATATCTTGACGATGTCAAAACTTCGACTCATAGCTACAGACGTATCTATGGCATTAATCGTACTAAGGTAACAAGCCCCTATAAAGCGAGCATATAACCATGCATCCAATTGAGCTGTAGCTTAATAACGCCCCTGCTCTCTTATAAGATAAAAAATAGAGCCCAAATAAGCATACAAATAATACATAGGCACCATAGTTCGCCTCGCCAAGGGCAAAGGAAATGGTCAACGACAACACTAAAAAGATTAGAGTTATGAACCATATCATGCGGTCAGCAAGAGCCGTTATATTTAACTTCAATGGTTCCCCTCCTTACAACTCATAAAACTTCTAACCAACGTTTTGCGATTTTCCACAATGGGAACTCATCGCGTACTTTGATGGCTTCTTGTGAAAGCTTAGCGGCTAATTCAGGATCTTTCAAGACACTGCGCATAGCTTCATACATAGCCTGTGTATCACCTACAGGTACAAGAATACCATTCTCTCCACTTTTAATTACCATACGAGCACCGCCTACAGGACAGTCTGTAACGACTGCAGGCAATCCCATGCCAAGGGCCTCTAGCATAGAGTTTGAGATACCTTCAAAGTCAGAAGAAGACACAAACATGGAACAAGGTGCTACTTTTTCTAAAATATTACTAGCAAAGCCTGGTAATAAAATTCTATCCTCTAAATTAAGAGATTTAATTTGAGCTCGTAATTCATCTTCTAAAACACCTTGACCATAGATGACAAGTTTATACTCTGGAAACTCGTCCGCTAACATGCTAAAAGCATTGATCATCATAGGCAGGGTTTTTGAGGATGTAATCGACAGACTGTAACGATTGTCTTCTACGCGCTCCCTCAATTGGTGGTGGCAATTTACCATTAATAGGATTTGGAATAATAACACCACGCTTTTGGACAGATTCAGGAAATAAGAGCGAGCGTCTTCTGTTTGGAATACTAGCGCATCGGCGAATCGGAACGCAAAATTACGCAACGCTTGTTGATGCCAACCGATAGGCACCTTACGCGGATTATTGCGTTCAGAAAAGACGATGCGATTATTTACAAACCAGAACTAATAGCCAAGATAAAACTCGATGCAGACAAGAACGATAAGCATGTCGCATTTGGTCTAGTCTTCAAGATCTTGATTAATTCTTTTTATTTCTTGCATAAAAACGAATCACTTTATTAGAGCTAGTAGTATGAATTTGGATTTGCTCAATACCTTTCTCTAAAAAGCATATTCGTTACCATATCGATTAGGGCTTGTTTGGATAACCGTAATATGGTGACCATCAGTGTACCCATTGACGAGCTAACTCTGTTAAAATTCGTTCAGCCCATCATTACCAGGGAGATGGTGACAATAATTATTTCCTTTTTCATAAGCCTTCCTCTTGGATATATTCTGCTAGTCTTACATAGGCTTGTGCCATTGATACCTATAAGGTGCCAGCCTAAAGATTTTTAACTTTTTGAGAGCTTAAGAACATGTGAACTGTCGGAGCATAACCGAGCCCTTGCACATCTTCTGGAATATCAAGATAACTTTACTCTTATCTTCACTTACATGTGTTGCCACTAAATGAGCAATGCTAGCAATAGAGCGAGTCTCTTCATCATGACATATATTATATGCTTCTCCTATTTCACCCGATTTCATAAGGGGTTAAAGATGCCTGTCAAAGCATCTGTAATATAGCAGTAATTAGACATAGAGTCGCCCTTTGTGTGAAGAACAATATCTTCATGCTTGAGAGCACTCTTAGTGAACTGCATGAATACACGATTATCAGATACAGGAACACCTGGTCCAAAGGTTTGAGCTAGTCGAGCTATAACAGCGGGAACGCCATACTCGACCGCATAAGACTTGCAATAACATTCGCAGAGTCGTTTGCTTTCAGAATAGGAACTACGTACATTTAGGTGATCAAGATAACCCAAGCGTTCCTCAGTCATCACTTGACCTGATTCATAGGAACGCCATATTGCTCCATGCTGGATAGGTAAACAAGTTTTTACCTTTTTATGACGACTTAAGCTCAAGCATAGCCTCTGTACCATGGATAGAGGTACGAATTGTCTCTACAGGATGTTCTACAAAAAATTTAGATTGTGTTGGTGCCGCACCATGCAGGATATAGTCACATGGCGTATCGATAGATTCTAATGAGCCATCAATAATAGTAAATGATTCATTATCTAAATACTCACCAAAAATAGTTTGTGCTTTATCATGGCTTCGCACATGACCAAGCACTTTTAAATCAAACCATAAGCTTCATTAGCAAGTATGGTAGTTTAATAAACATAGAGCCAATAAGCCCTGTTGCACCCGTTACAAGAACGCGTTGATGACGGAGAAATCAAAGTACTTTTTCTTCATGTACTAAAAGCCGTTAACTCACGTTGGATAACGGAATTACTCATCTTCTAATCCTCCTAGTTCACGGTTTTTAATAATCCCCGTAAACATATAATAATCGGATGGTGTTGTAATTTTTATATTTTCAGTTTCCCCTAGTACAGGGTATAAAGTGTAACCATAATGCATCATCATCGATGCAGAATCAATGAAATCATGTATTCCATCGTCTTTTGCTCGATCATGAACAGATAAAATATCATCTAATCTAAAGCTCTGTGAGCCTTAGCTATCAAGACATTCATTACGATTTAAAATTCGATTTGATGGAACCATCTTGAGTAACCATAATCGTTTCGATAGCTGGAGTAACAGTAATAGCAGAACCCTTAGATTCAACAGATTCAATGTTTCGTTCAATAGTAGCACTATCAACAAGTGGACGAACACCATCATGAATCAACACAGTCACATCTTCATCCGGGATTAAACGCTTAGTCTCAACTAGCCCATTATATTGGGAGCCGAGAGCACTTTCACCGCCGGGTACAATGGACAAAACCTTTTGTAATTTCGCCTTTTCAATTAGTTGCTTTGTATGATCAATCCATTCTGCTTTGCAGGCTAGAACAATACCATCAATAGCCTCTGTTTGTTCAAAAACATCCAAGGTTTGAATTAAAATAGGTCTACCGTTCCATTCTAAAAATTGTTTCGGCGTCTTGCTGTTCTTCATACGAGCGCCTACGCCACCCGCAAAGATTACTGCTATTCGTTTCATAGGCCCTCCTTATGGTTGAGCTTTATTTTGGGCATAATAAATACCTCTATATTCTTTGTAAGGCGTATACAAATCAGCAAATGCGGCGTCGTGTTTTGCTACACGTTGCTCTACAGGCGGTAATTGCATATAATCGCCCCAAATGAGACGTAAATATCGCTCATACCCTTTCATAACAGGTATTTGATGACCTTCAAAGTCTTTATAAACGACAGAAGCAAAATCCTCTTGCGGATGTCTTAACTTCATGCCTTTTAAACTACCGATTAACTCAGTACACTCCTTGCTTGTATTGAAATCATATTTAGTCATCTGCTTTTCTGCGAAACGCCAAATATGATAGCGCACGGACTGACTAGAAAAGACTTTATAGATACAGCCTGCTAAGGCACGATACATAGGCCCCTTATTATCCGGTAATCGTTGAGCGTTAAAGAGTGCAAATGTCATAGCCCACATCAACTGCAAAGCACGACTGATTTTGCCAGGTGCACAGCCGTCAATTGGCATAATCTCTAAAGCTAAACCATGACAAATATCTTCGTGCATACTGTGACGATTAATAAAAGTCGTGTTGTTATCTCGAATAGAAGCGCCTGCATCGTGATAAATATGATGACGATCCGTACGACAATACGTATAACGTTCTGTATCAGCATATTTAGGCCACAACTCTGCTAATTTTTCATAGTCAGGACGAGGCATAAAGAGATCTAAGTCATCATCCCAGGGATAAAAACCATTATGACGTATAGCCCCAATGAGACCACCGCCGCAAAGATAAAAGCGCAAATTATGTTTGTCGCAGAACTCTTTAAAGTACAGCAACATAGTCAGCTCTTTCTCTTGTATTTCCTTTGTCATAGATGTACTCATAGGGACCTCTCTTAACGTAATACAGCTAACACTGTATCTATCATCGTTTTTATATCTTGTAAAAAGAAAATTCATAATACTCTTCAAATTCAGGCCATCTTGCCTGGTAAAACCTCATTGATGTAAACTTCATCTACATTTTGAGCATTTTGTAAAAGCTGATCTTCATCTTTATAGGCAATGCTGGCTACACTCGTTACACCAGCAGGTAATAACAGCGTAGCTTTCATCTCATCCGTATAGGCTGCCACATATCGCGGTACCTCAGGTCTTGTGCCCACAAAGCTCATATCTCCTAAGAGAATGTTGATAAGCTGAGGCAGTTCATCAAGACGACAACTGCGCAGCATATTGCCCAACTTAGTAACCCTCATATCATTTTGTGACGTTACTTGAGCACCAAAAGATTCGCATTTTTACCATAGTACGGAATTTATAGATACCAAAAGGTGCGACCATATTATGTCACCCGAGTTTGGCGAAGAAAACCTCACCTTCACTATCTCGTTTAATCATAATGGCTAATACAAGAAATACAGGACTCAATGTAATGAGCATACCAGTAGCCATGACACGGTCAAAAATGCTTTTTACATAAAGACTTGTTCGTCTTTGATTTAATATTTCAAAGTACGGACGCACCTCTTCACACTGTAACTCTTGGGGTAGATCGTGAAAGTTTTTTACTAGCATTCGGTAATAATCCTTTTAAATGTTTCAATGATATATTGCACTTCTTCATCTGTTAACAACGTGTGAAGTGGCAATGTAATCTCATTCTTAAACTGATCATAAGCATTTGGATAATCATCAATAGTAAAGCCTAAATTCTTGTAAGCCGTATGCATAGGAATTGGGTTTATAATGTACATTTGTTGCAATTCCAGCTTCAGCCATAGCTTCAATTACCTTGTTACGGTATTCTGCATCACGTCCATCTAAACGAACTAAGTACAAGTGACCACTACTTTGATCATCAGTATAGTGACTTAATACTGTAACAGGTAAATCTTTCAAACCTGCATCATAAGCTTCGATAATTTCCTTACGACGTGCTAACAGTTTTTGGATATCTTTCAAATTGTGCTAAACCAATAGCGAGCCATGATATCCGTCATATTACATTTGTAATATGTGCCTTTAATATCGTATTCCCATGCGCCAGCCTTAGTTTTAGCAAGAGCATCCTTATCTTGACCATGCAAAGACAACAATTGGAATTGCTTATAAATAGTTTCATCATCGTAGCCATCAATATGGCGCCATGTATGCTGACCACCTTCAGCAGTAGTAAAGTTTTTTTACTGCATGGAAGAGAAACTACTGAAGTCAGCTACATTGCCTGTATGCACACCTTTATAGGTTGCACCAAAGGAATGAGCGCAGTCCGCTATGATAGGAATATGACCTAATGCTTTTTGAATATCATTGGCTGGAGTAAAGAGAGATTTCTTGTCCTCTACAATGGAGCCTGCAAGCGCTCATAGTCTAAAGTACACTAGCAATATCTACTGGAATAATAGCCTTTGTCTTTGGAGTAATGGCACTGAGCTACTGCATCGTAATCCATTTCATAAGAGTCCTTTTGTGTATCTACAAGCACTAGGTAGCACCTACATGGACTACAGGGCTCGCACTAGCTGTATAGGAATAGCACTTGTAATTACTTCATCACCAGGGCCAATACCCTAATACACGAGAGAGACATTTCAAGCATCGCAGTAGCAGAATTCAAGCAAACAGATTTAGGGTGTGCCTAACTGTTCAGCAATCTTTTTCTCTAGCTCTTTAGTACGGGGACCAGTTGTAATCCACCCACTTTTTAGGCTTCAATGACTTCGTTGATTTCTAAGTCGGTAATATCTGGAGGAGAAAAATTAATTTTCATATACATCACCTCAATGCTTTCTGTACCATATTGATACGCTTGATGAATCGATTAGATTACGAATTAAGTAAGATTATTAAGCATCAATTACGATGGAGCCTAATAGAGAAATGCCTACTTGAGTAAGGCGTTTTTTTGCTTCTATCAAATCTTTTGGGCTTGCTACTTCGTTTCTAACAACGAGCATAACACCATCGGATTTTTCAGCTAATACAATAGCATCAGTAACTGATAATACTGGTGGCGTATCGATGATAACCACATCATATTCATCGCGTACATAATCTAAAATTGTTGGCAATTTACTAGAGTCTACTACTTCAGAAGGATGCTGAGCCACTTCTCCTGCTGTCAATACATCTAAATGAGGTTGTACATTACGATGAATCGTCAAGTCTTCATCCATCATTACTGCATTAGTAAGACCTTTATTTTGCACATTAAAGGCTAAGTGTTGTACTGGATTGCGTAAATTACCGTCAATCAGTAATACTTTATTATTGTTTTTAGATAAAGCTAATGCAGTATTAGCGGCTACTTCAGAAGTGCCTTCACCGCTAGTAGCGGCTGTAATACAGATAAGCTTACATTTTTGTTGATTACATACATATTGTAAATTGCTACGCAATGTACGATATGCTTCTACGAGTGCTGTATCACCACGTTCATTAGAAATTAGTCTGATCATATTAACCTCTCACTTTGCGCAACAATGCTACGATACGATTACTAGGTTCTTCGTATTCTTTCTCTTCATGATTTGGAATCACACCTAAGTTTTCAATGCCAAGAACATCATTGATTTCTTGTACAGATTGAACTTTGCGATTACAGAAGAATTGACCCAATGTGTAGAGGCAACCAAGGATGAGACCTAAAATTGCAGAGCCTAATAGAATGAGAACCTTACGCGGAGCAATTGCCTTTTCTGGCAATGTAGGAGCATCTACGATTTGAACTTCATTTGGCACCATCACCTCTGCTACCTTCGCTTCTTCTAAGCGAGTAGATAACATTTGGTAGATATCTTGTGCCACATCTACATCACGTTTTGCTTGGATATAGCCACGTTCTTTTTCAGGCAAGCCTTTCATAGCTTCTTCGTTTTGCTTTATCAAGTTCAGCTAATGTAGATTGTTTTTCCTTGAGCTACTGCAAGAGCGGCTTCATTTCTAAATTTATCAGCTAACAAACCTTGTTGTGCAGAGTTGCTAGAAGGTGCTTGTTGAGATGCAATAGCGTTAATTTCAGCATTCAGACCACTCTTAGCTTCTTCAATTTGTTGGTTAATTTCTTTCATCGCAGGATGTTCATCAGTATATTTACCAACATAAGAAGCCTTACGAGATTCAAGATCCGCTAATTGACCTTTGTAAGCTTGAACTGTAGCACTATCAGCGATACTTTTACCAGCAGAACCCAATTGTTCATTGATACCGCTAGTGCGACTTGTGCCGTTTCTAAATCAAGTTGATTTTGCGCTTTTTCACGATCGATAAGTGTAATCTTATCTGTTAAGCCTTTCATTTGATCGGCAGTAGAGTAAACTTTTGTTATCAACTTGGAATTGTTGTAATTTCTTTTCTGCTTGTTCTAATTCAGTTTTAGCAGTTACAACACGTTTTTGTAAAAATTCACGAGTAGCACGTTGTTCAACATGAGAAATTTCAGCAAGGCGCTTCAAGAAGTTATCAATTAGCAATTTATTAGCTTCTTGAGCTTGTTCAGGACTTTTGCCTGTTACGCTCACTTGTAACTAAACTCAGTTTCCTTGTATGGTTTTGTTTCAATGCGCGTTTTAACAAATTCTTCGTATGTCGGCGCTTTTCCTGTACCTTCAGGATCTTCAATAGCAGCAATAACTGGTTCTACTACATTGCGGCTTTTTAAGATTTCTGCATCTGTGTTCATCAATTGACGAGACATAGCGTCAGAATAGCCATTGGAGCTTGATAATACAGAATTGCTCAAACCTTGAGCCTGCTTAATGCGCAACATAGATGTAGATTGATATGTAGATGGCGCTAGAAAACCATAGGCACCACCTAGTACCATGCAGGCTACCGTAATATTGATAATTTTACGGCGCTTTTTAACTAGGGACTTTACCTACCTCTTTTAAATCGATAATTTGTTCCACCCCTATACCCCCTTTTCTGTGAAAGTATACAAACAACAGGGTCTCTCCTCTAGGGATTGTGAACTGTGTCTATCTCTCTCAAGCAAAAGCACAGTGTAAGTAAATATAAAAATAGCTATATAACGATGTAGTAATATACGTGAATCAATAACTAATATAGTGACAATTTAGATATTATGATTTGGATGGTATGTGGGAACGATATCCTGTAACACATTGATTACATCCATATCAGTTTTACATGTTTCAAAAGCGCTCGATTTCACGGCCTAACCATTCTTGGTCAACATCTTCTAACGCACTTCAAAGATTTTTCTTATGCGTAGTTGTATTCGTGCCTTCTTCAGCAGTTAATAACTCTTCGTATAATTTTTCCCCTGGGCGCAAACCTGTAAATTCAATACGAATATCCTTATTTGGTTCAAAAGCCAGAAAGACGAATCATATTTTTAGCTAAATCTACAATCTTAACTGGTTCGCCCATATCTAAGAGGAATACTTCGCCGCCCTGACCCATGGCACCAGCTTGTAGCACTAGTTGGCTTGCTTCTGGAATGGTCATAAAATAGCGAGTCATTTCTGGATCCGTAACAGTTACAGGACCGCCTGCTTCAATTTGTTTACGGAATAAAGGAATAACAGAACCACGGCTACCAAGTACATTACCAAAACGAACAGTAATAAACTTGGTATCATATTTATGATTCATACCTAGTACAACCTTCTCTGCCACCCGTTTAGTGGCCCCCATAACGCTAGTAGGGTTAACAGCTTTATCCGTAGAAATCATAACAAATCGTTCAACCCCATGAGCACCAGCCACATCCGCTACATTTCGGGTACCGTAAATGTTATTAAAGCACAGCTGCTATAGGTTGAATTTCACAAGCTGGTACATGCTTATGAGCTGCAGCATGGAATACTACCTCAGGATTATAAGCTTTAAAGATTTGCTCTAATTGATTCTTATCTCGAATATCTGCAATGATAGGTACCAACGTGCCTTCTGGAGCAACACTGCGCAATTCTTGGTGAATAATATAAATACTGTTTTCACCATGGCCAAGTAATAATAATTTCTTAGGTTTTACACGTAGTACTTGGCGACAAATTTCAGAGCCGATAGAGCCACCAGCGCCTGTAACAAGAACTACTTTATCCTTAAGATATGGTTCCACCTTAGATGTATCGAGGTGAATTTCATCACGTTCTAATAGGTCTTCAATGGAAACAGGATGTAGATGAGATACAAGAACTTCGTCATCGAGCAACTGGTACACTCCTGGCAAGGTATTAATCTTACATTTAAGAGGAGAACAAATTTCCATAATCTCGCGGATAACATCGCGCTTAACCGACAGCATAGCAATGATGATTTCTTCAATCTTATATTTGGTCTGCCAACATAGGAATATCTTCACGATTACCTAAAATTCTAAAGCCATTCATAAGGCGGTTATGTTTGAACATATCATCATCTACAAAAGCCAATGATTCGACGAGAGCTTATGATATCGCTCTATTTTCACGAGCAATAGTTGCCCCTGCATCGCCAGCACCAATGATCAACGTATTCACTTGACCACTTTCACCATCATCCCCACTGCTATAATGAAGCGCCACATAATGTAGCAACATGCGTCCCATACCTACTGCACCAGTTGTAAGGAACCAGGTAATAAAATAGATTGATCTTGGTAATGATTTACCAAATACAAACATAGAGGAGTAAAAGATTGCTGTACCTACTGTCGTAGCGACAGATACTGCCAATACCTCTCGCATCCCTGCATAACGCCAAATACGCGTGTACAAATGCATAAGCAAGAACATCAACATATAGGAAACTAGTAGTAGCGGTAAGGCATCTACCATTTGGTTAATATATTGAGGTTCTATGTAGCCATCAAATCGAATAAATAGACTGACAAATGCAACAATAACAATAGTTGCAATGTCGGCAATAAACAATATGGCTGGTAATAAATATGAACGCAAAAGAACGCCCCCTTATATGACAGATAATTCTTATCCTTAATCCTTACCTATGCGTGATACCATATAAGCGCCAGTTAAGATTGGAGCAATATCACGAGCAAAGTTAATACGGCTGTTTTTAGTTAAGTAAAGAACATCGCCCTCTCTCATAATATAGTTTTCAGACATATCCCCTGTTTGCAAGATGCGGTTTAGATTAATTGGGATTGGTTTTTCTGGATTATCTTGGTGAATTAAGTAAATTTCTTCTTCGCTGTATCCCAGTTGAAGCTACCTGCAGCACCAATAGCATCAATAACAGTGCTAGACTTCGTTAGCGTATAAGCACCTGGTCGATTAATTTCACCAAATACATATACTCGTACACCACCAAGTTTTGTAACATTTACAGTAATATCTGGATTAATAATGTATCGAGATAACCCTTGTTGTAATGCAGCAGTAAACTCATCAACAGTTAAACCGTCTGCTTTTACGGCACCTACCATAGGGAAAGATACATAACCATCTGGACGAACTGCATACATAATGTCATTACCATTACGAGTTCCAAGATCGGCTTGTTGTACAACTTGAATCGTTAATTCATCCCCTTGGCGTAGGCGATATTCTTTGTCAGAGCTAATTACAGATGCACTAGTTTCCAAAGGTGCATGACCTTCCAACTGTACAGTTTTAGTATTATAGCCCTCTTCAGTAGTTACACTTACTGGTGCTGCCATAGTGGTTGTCGTTGCACATAAGAATGCAGCCATCATCACATACTGTTTTTTTATTCATACTTTTACCTCTTTGTTTTACATTCAACATGTCTCAATACATCACATGATTATTAGTATTGTAAATACTAAAAATATCGGTTAAAGCTATTTTATCATTTTTAAATGTACTTCTATAAACCTAAGATATTCTGAGTGAACTTCATTAAACTTTCAATAACAAATGCAGTAAATATAGTGTTTTTCACGGAATTTTCATGAGTGATTTTTACTCATTTCATAGATAATTCACTCCGTTTTTATTAAAATTTAGTAAAAATAATTAAATATATGTAAAGTCATTTCACTATTGATTCACGTTTTCACCTCTCACTCATCACTTTTATTGATAAATTAAAAAAATAAAGGTGTATATACTAGAAAGATTAGTATATACACCTTATTTAAATTTTAGATAATATAATATTGTTTACTATAATTTACTCAACCCGACCACCTAAGTAAGCTTCCATAACACGTGGATTATGGCGCACTTCATCAGCTGGGACCAGACAAGACCATTTTGCCCGTTTCCAATACATAAGCGTAATCAGCAATTTTTAATGCTTGACGCACATTTTGTTCTACTAAAGAGAACTGTTGTACCTTCAGCACTAATTTCTTTGATAGTTTCAAAAATTTCATTAACTACCAATGGCGCAAGGCCCATAGATGGTTCATCTAATAATAACAATTTAGGGCGAGCCATAAGGGCACGACCAATGGCAAGCATTTGTTGTTGTCCACCAGATAAAGTACCACCTAATTGGTAGCTACGCTCATCAAGAATTGGAAATCGTTTAAATACCTTTTTGATATCCTCTTCGATTTCCTTATCTTTACGAATATAGCGCCCATTTCTAAGTTTTCATAAACGCTCATATCTTGTAAATTTGACGCCCTTCAGGCACTAAGGAAATACCAGCATGTACGATTTGGTGAGTTTGACGACCAGTGATATCCTGACCTTCAAAAGATCACTCGACCAGAGTTGGTTTTACAAGGCCCATGATTGTTTTCATGGTTGTAGTTTTACCGGCACCATTGGCACCAATAAGAGATACAACAGAACCTTGTGGCACTTCTAAACTTACGTCTTTTTAAAGGCTGTAATATGTCCATAACCAGCCACAATGTTTTTCTAGTTTTAACATATTACACCTCCTCTTTACCTAAGTATGCTTCAATTACAGCCTCGTTATTTTGAATTTCTTGAGGTGTACCTTCAGCAATTTTTCTTACCAAAATTAAGAACTACCATACGATCACAGATATTCATCATTAATTCCATGGCATGTTCAATAACTACAACAGTAATACCTAAGTCACGAATCTTACCAATTAGTTGGCGAAGAACTTCAGTTTCACTATCATTCATACCCGCCGCAGGTTCATCGAGCAAGATCAATTGTGGATGTGTTGCTAACGCACGAGCAATTTCAAGGCGACGTTGCTTTACCATATGGCAGTGATGTAGCAACTTCTTCTGCATCTTCTTCAGGACCTACAAGCTTTTAAAGAACTCGTAAGCAATGCCACGACAACGCTCTTCTTCGATGCGTTGACGTTTTGTTTTCAAAAAGCTAGACAAGAAAGCCAGACCCAGTACGACAATGCATGCCAGTTAAATACAGTTTCAAGAGCTGTCATATTACCAAAAAGACGAATGTTTTGGAACGTACGAGCAATCCCCATTTCAACAGTTCTATGAGGTTTAATACCTACTACAGACATGCCGTCAAAAACGATTTCTCCAGAGCTTGCTGGGAATACACCAGTAATCAAGTTGAAGAGTGTAGTCTTACCGGCACCATTTGGACCAATAACACCAAACACTTCACCTTGTTTAACACCAAAGGATACACCAGTGAGAGCTGCAACGCCACCAAAGCTTTTACTTACTTCATTTAATTCTAATAGCATTCAGTTCCCTCCTATCCTTGTTTTTCTTCTTGTTGTTTGCGTTTATACGCTTCAAAGCGTTCTGTTAATACTTGAGATTCTGGAATATATGGAGCCTTTTTAAAGCCTAACTTGCGACTAATTTTGTCCACCATAGATTCTGTTAAAATACCATCTGGACGAACAGCCATCAAGATAACAAGTAAAGCACCATAAATGATATCTCGATAATCGGATAAGAAACGCAATACTTCTGGCAACAATGTAAGAATAAAGGAGCCGAGTACGGAACCCCACACTACATTAGAACCACCAAATACAGGGAATAACAAGATTTGTACTACTTTATGGTAGCTGAAATCTGTAGGATTAATAAAGTTTGTAATGTGAGCATACAAACCGCCACCGATACCAGCAATGAAAGCGCCAATAATAAAAGCCATCATCTTGTAGTATACAACGTTAATCCCCATTAATTCTGCCGCATGATCATCAGCTTTGATCGCTGCAAAAGCTCGACCAACACGGCTATTATTGATGCGTACACAGAAAGCAATAATTAAAACTAGAATAGCCAACAAAATAATGATAGCTATCAAGTTACCCCAGGTAACAGCATCAAGCCCCATTAGGCCATCCATATCGAATTCATAAGCGTAGTTCGTTAACTCTTGAGGAATGGACGGGATACCAGATAGACCTAAGGCACCATTTGTAACATCTAAGTTCAAGAAAATAACGCGTACTACTTCACCAAAACCAAGGGTTGAAATAGCAAGGTACAAGCCTTTAAGTCGTGTTGTTGGTAAACCAATGATAACTGCTACAAGACTTGCAACTAAAGCCACCTACTAAAATGCCAACAACGATAGGCAATTCAGCTTTCAAAGAAACATAGCGCCTCATAAGCACCTACACTCATAAAACCAGCCGCACCAAGAGAGAGCTGACCACTAGCAAGTGTAAAGTAAATAGAAATACCCATGATGGCATTGATGATGAAGAACATCACGATCTGTAGATAATACGGGTTTAATAAATCCATTACGGTCTACCCCCTTTATCTTTAGAACCAAACAAGCCTTGAGGGCGCCAGAACAATAATAAGATAATGAGGCCAAAGGCAACGGCATCGCGGAATGTAGAAGCACCATAGGCAACAGAGAATACCTCTGCTACACCAAGAATAAAACCACCAACCATGGCACCAGTAATATTGCCAAGACCACCTAAAGATAAGTACTGCAAGACCTTTAAAAGCCGATGATAACGCCCATAGTAGGTTCAATAGCATTGAAAGGATAAGCCTACTAATACGCCTGCAGCTGCACCTAGAGCAGAAGCAATCATTACTGTAACAGAAATAATCATGGTAGGATTAATACCTAAAAGAGCAGCTGTTTCAGTACTCATAGATACGGCACGAATGGCCTTACCAATTTTAGTTTTTCTTAATAACTATATTTAAAATGAGCATTAAAACGATAGAAACACCTAAACCAATGATTTGTACCATAGAAATTTTAAAAGCCCCAAAGTCGATGAGACCACCAATATAATCTGGTGGAAAGGATCTTGTTTGAGGGACCCCAAAGCAATAATGCCAAGCTTTCAATAAAGATGGAAACACCAATGGTACTAATAAGTGGTGCCAAGTGAGACACCTTTTTTTCTTGCGTAGTGGACGAAGGGACACAAATTCTAGAAGATAACCGAGGATAGCACCTACTGCCATAGCTACGATAAGGGCTACAAAAAAATGTTAACGTTAAAAATTGTTACCATAAAAAGACCAACGAAGGCACCTATCATAAAGATGCCTCCGTGAGCCATGTTGATAATATTCAAAACACCGAACACAAGTGTTAAAGCCAATAGCGAGTACAGCATATAAGCTACCGAGGGTTAACCCGTTAACTAATTGTTGTAAAAAAACACTATACTACCTCAACTTATTTTGTTAATGCGTCAAATTGACCGTTTTTAATTTGTAATACTTGAACTTCCATGGATGGATCGCGTTTTTCGTTGAACTTGAATTGACCAGTTACACCAACAAAGTCAGCAATGTTTTTCAATGCTTCACGGAATTTTTCACGATCTGTTGTGGAGACCTGCTTTTTCAAACGCTGCTTCATAAAGATATACTGCATCGTATGCTTGTGCGACGAATTGGTCAGGTTCTTTACCATATTTAGCTACATAAGCTTTTACGGAAGTCTTTAACCTTTTGGTCTTCTTTATTAGGGAACCAAGGTGTACCAACGATAACGCCGTTAGTGCATCGCCAGCAATTTTAATGAATTGTGGGCTGTTGAAAGCCATTGGAGCCAACTACAGGGTTGATTCATACCCATTTCACGCATTTTTTTCATGATAAGGGCACCTTCTTGGTAAAGGGATGCAACGATAATTACATCTGGTTTAGCTTGTTGAATCTTAGTCAATTGAGCAGAGAAGTCAGTATCTTTATCTGCAAATGTTTCAGTATCAACGATTTGTACGCCTACAGATTCCAATGCTTTACGAGCTGTATTGTTTACAGATACCATTTGGTCATTGTTGTTAGAATACATAATAGCTGCTGTTTTAAAGCCCAATGTTTTATGAGCTTCTTTAATAGCTGTATCTACTGCCAAGGATTCTGGTACAGCATTACGGAAGATATAATCCCCAATATCTGTAATACCTTCAGCAGTTGTAGATGTACCAAGCGCTACTACTTTGCTTTTATTTGCTACAGGACCAGCTGCCATCATTTCACCGGATAGCATAGGACCGATAACTGCTACAACTTTATCTTTTGCAATTACTTTGTTCATCGCATTGATAGCTTCGTTTTTATCACCTTTAGTATCTTCTACTAACAAATTAATTTTTACAGCGTTTGCATCAGCGTTGATTTCGCTTACAGCCAATTCTGCACCAGCTTTAATGGATTCACCATATGCTGCGGCACCACCAGTTGTTGTTGTCAATAATGCAATTTTAGCTTCATTGCTATTTGCATTTCCTGCATCTTTATTGCTACCACAACCAGCAGCAACTGCCATTACACCAGCAAGACCAAAAATGGCTGCTTTTTTCAACATGGATTTATTCATGTTACACCCTTCCTTTCAAAAACATAAAACTTTAAATCTATTCCTATATTATGAGAATCTAAAATACTTTGTCAATTAAAAGATAATGATTTTAATTCCCCAATAATATATACATTAAATAAGCTATTCAGATAATCTTTCCCACTTCTCATACAATGAATCTAACTCACTTTGAGTTTCCTCAATTTGCATAGAGATTTTGGACATTTCATCTAAATCTTGTTGCACTACAGGATTCGCTAATTGCACCTCGTACATCTTCATTGTTGCCTCAAGGCGAGCGATTTCAGATTCTACCTCAGCTAATTGTTTTTTTCCACCATATAGGCATTCGGTTTCTTCTGATTTTCCTCTGTAGATTCTAATGCTGAAAGTGCTGGCTCGTCAGCTGAATCACATTTGCTCTGAACCTTATCAGCTTCTAAGTTTTGCTCATTAGCTAACGCTAATAAGTCTGCTTGCTCCTTTAGCTTTTCCTTGTAGTATGAGTAATTACCGAGATACTCAGTGATTTTTCCATCATCTAGAACTACTGTTTTTGTAGAAACTTGATCCAAGAAATATCTATCGTGAGAAATAATGAAACAGGTTCCTTCAAATTGTTGCAGTGCTTCTTCCACAATTTCTCGCGTAGGAATATCTAAATGGTTTGTCGGTTCGTCTAAAATGAGGAAATTATCACCTTGAAGGAATAATTTCAGCAATGCCAAACGCGCTCTTTCACCACCGGATAAATCACCGACCAGTTTAAACACATCATCTCCTTTAAAGAGAAATGCACCAAGTACATTACGAGCCTTATCTTCACTGTAGTTAAAATGATTCATAATCTCTTCTACTACCTGCCAAGAATCATGTAACTCTTCGTGCTCTTGTGAGAAGTAACCCACTTGTACGCGATTGCCAATATCTACATGACCAGATTCAGGGAATAGTTCGCCTACAATAGTTTTTACTAGAGTCGATTTACCTGCTCCATTAGGACCGATAAGAGCTACAGACTCACCGCGACGAACAACGAGAGATATATCATCAATAATGCGACTTTCACCATACCCAACAGATAAGTGATCTAAGACTAGAACCTTATCAGCACTCATAGCTGCTGGAGGGAAGGAAAATTGTAAATGATGTGAAGTAACAGGTGCCTCAAGACGCTCTAATCGATTAAGTTGCGACTGTCGACCACGCGCCATTTTAGACTTGATACCTGCCCGGTATTTATCTATATAAGCCTCTGTTTTCTTGATGTACTCTTGTTGCTTCTCATAAGCCACCATATCAGCCTTCAACCGTTCATCACGTTGTTGAATATAACGACTATAGTTACCACGATACGTTGTAGCCTTATGATTATCTAGCTCCACAACGCCAGTGACGATACGATCTAAGAAATAGCGGTCATGGCTGACGATGAGAATGCCACCAGGATAGGCGGATAAGTATCCTTCAAGCCACTCAAGCATATCCATATCTAAATGGTTTGTCGGTTCGTCTAAAAACAGAAAATCTGGACGACGAACCAAGGCCTTTGCTAAGTTAATACGCGTCTTTTGACCACCAGAAAAAGCATTAGCTGGTTTGTCTAGGTCTTCATCAGTAAAACCTAAACCATAAACAATACGCTTTGTCTTTTGCTCATAGTCATACCCACCAAGCCATTCTAGACGATTTTGTAAATAATCTAGGCGTTGTAAATCAGCTTCACTAGCCTCTTCCGTTTCTAAGCGACTCGTAAGTTCTTTAAGTTGTTCTTCCAATGCATGTACATCAGCCCAGGCCTTTTCAATCTCAGTAGCTAAACTATCATCACCAAGATTTACATCTTGTTGCAAGTAGCCAATACTTGCAACAGGAGACTTAACTACATTGCCTTCATCAAGCTCCTCATAGCCTAATATGCATTTTAATAAGGTAGATTTACCGGCCCCATTGGGCCCTACCAAGGCGAGTCGATCGCCCTCTTTTATCTCAAAAGAAACATTGGAAAATACTTGGCGCACCCCAAATGATTTTCCAAGGCCTATCATTCGAATGCGTTCCATTCACAACCTCCTAATCATTTACCCTTTATTATACCACAGTTGCCCGGACCAACATCAACATCTCTACAGAATCTTTTGATTTTCTGCTATGACGAAATAATTTGCCCAATAATGGAATATCTCCTAATATGGGTACCTTTTGTATTTGCTGCTGATCTCGATTATCCATGAGTCCACCTATGACAAGCACTTCGCCTTGTTGTAGACGCACTCTAGTATGAGCCTGCCTTGTACTAATTTTATAAGCTTTCATTTCCGAAACCATAATCGGTGTACTTACCTCGGCATGTATTTTTGCGTCTACACCGCCATCTGCAGTAATAATAGGAGTATAGTTTAACTTAATCCCCACCTCTTCATAGCGAGTAGATCGCTTGCGCTCTCCATTCACCTCTGACTCTTCTATAACGGGTATACGTTCCCCTATTAATATGTGTGCAGTCTCACCATTAAGGGCCATAATAGATGGTTTAGCTATTAGAACAGCTTTTCCAGAACTTTCCATAAGACTTAGTTCTGGTTTCACAAAAAACTTATAAGCTTCTCCACTTGGTGTTTTACCAAAGGTAACAGCTCCATAGGAATTAGTCTTATCTTCACCATGACCAGTCAAACTGAGCCAAGACCAACGAAAACCTTGTTCTTTTGCATAGGATTGCTCCATAGCAATAATCGTAGCTTCTAATTGCACTTGTTTAGGCTCCTTATCGATAGCACGGACTAAGGTTTCTATCCGCCTTTTTTCTCCGCTCGTTAAATGCATAATAACCTCATTTTGTTCTGAAAGTACGGCCATTTTATCATTCTTTACTACGGTGCCCATTACAGCTTTCAAAGATTCTGCTGGTAAGTGTTCTGGGGACAGTACATAGAGTTCTCTGTTCTCCAGTGTTGCTTCTTCAGATTCAATAAGTAATGTATTATGTTGCTTTGATACAGAAAAATGATATATCCGTCCTAGCTCTTTAATAACCTCTTCTGGAGACTCCCCTTTTACGGTTGCCGTAATATTTCCCTTTAATGACTCTACACCGATAACTGATATACCATAACTTCGACAAATGCCTAATACAGTCTCTTTTAATGATCCATTCCGTACAGATATTGTAATTGGCTCATTCTCTTTATTACTCTCAAACCATTTGTTACGTTATTGGATCTAGACTATTTGCTACATTATTAAACTCTACGCTATTTGCTACATTATTTCTTACTTTTTTGTTGTCTTTGATTCTTTAGTATCTGCTAATACAACTAATGGTCTCGCTAATAATATATATGTCAGTATAGCTATTAGTATAATTATTTTTATGATCACTCGATTTTTAGCCATCGTGATGAACCTCCTTCGACGATTTCTACGCTATTTTCAGTAATAGCAGATACTGATATCCCTTGCCAACTACTTCCAATTGTAACCATCTGCTCCTCTGAGCCTCTTCGTAAAAATAGCAATCTTTTTGATTCCCTCAATAACTCCCTACAAGTTCAATCCGTTGTTCTAGAGTCAACGCGTTAGAATTAATACTAGTTCTGGAGTGAACACTTTTCATCACTATAGTTATTGGTATCATCATGGGTCATATTGCTATTCCAATCTTTATTCTTTCTATCCGTCTTTATAGTTTGATTCTTCGTACTTCTATGTTGCCGTGAAATTCTTTTATTACTTATTTTCTTGCTATCACTAAGTGATGTTTCATCATCGCTAATAGTATCTAAAGTCATTATCCATATCTTTCGTCTCATCATCTTTCAGCTTAATAAATCAGTACTAGAAATATCTTTAAAGACCTCTTGCCAAGGATGAAAGCCGTTCTACTGCTCACATCATATAGTAATCGCCCTTTAACGCTAGAGTCGTCTTTCTCATTACTTATAGCTTTATTATCTACTCCCATCTTTACTAGATTTTTCCTTTATCACTACCACTTTCTTTTTGTTATTAGATTTCCTTTTTGCGATTGCTCTTTTGAATCTGCCTTCCTTTGATTATCAATAGTGCCCTCTGATTGAGCTGAATTAATATTGATAGATTCCTCTTCGTGAGGGATAAAAAAATACCAACTACTATCATCCCTAAAGCCAGTATAAAGAAATATAAAAATTACCATTCGATAGTGTCGTACAAGAAAAACATTGTCTATCAATCCAGCCTTTTGATCTGTTCTATATAGTCTTTGTAAGTTCATAATTCACCTCCTTCGAACTATTTCTAGGAGCCCTTCTAAATTCCTACAAAAAAATGACTCTACCAGTCACCTAGGGTGACTAATAGAGTCATTCATTATATTGACAAATCAAAAGGGATTTGTTCTTATTTTATTTACTGTTAAAACCATCTGGATGAGATGTATGCCATTTCCAAGCATCTTTGATAACATCAGCTACATTGCTGAATTTAGGATCCCAACCAAGTAAGTTTTTGATTTTTTCAGAAGAAGCAATCAAAGTACCTGGATCACCAGCACGACGTTCACCATATTGAACAGGAATATCGATGCCTGTAACCTCTTTTGCAGTTTCGATGATTTCTTTTACGGAGAAGCCATTACCACTACCAAGGTTAAATACTTGAGACTCACCGCCATTACGCAAGTAGTCCATAGCCAATACGTGAGCAGCCGCTAAATCATTAACATGAATATAGTCGCGCACACATGTGCCATCAGCTGTATCATAGTCAGTACCAAATACTGTTATATGCTCTCTTTTACCACGAGCTGCATCGAGCACAAGCGGAATCAAATGAGTCTCTGGATGGTGGTCTTCCCCAATCGTACCAGATGGGTCAGCGCCAGCCGCATTGAAGTAACGCAAAGCTACGTATGTAGAACCATAGATAGAACTATAATCAGATAGCATTTCTTCAATCATCAATTTAGTGCGACCATATACATTGGTTGGTTGCAATTGAGCATCCTCTCGAATTGGTACCACCTCAGGCTCACCATATACGGCAGCCGTACTAGAGAATACAAAATGCTTCACACCTGCAGCACGAGCAGATTCAATAAGGTGATAAGAACCAACTACATTATTTTCATAATAAATAGCTGGATTTACCATGGATTCTCCAACTTGAGAATGGGCTGCAAAATGCATAACACCAATGACATTATGGTCTTTCATAATATCTATCAACTTAGGATCTGCAATATCCATATTGTAGAATGTAACCCCTTCAGGAATAGATTCTACATGTCCGCGAGATAAATTATCTACAATGATTGGTGTATAACCTGCTTGTTGTAAGGCACGTACAGTATGACTCCCAATATAGCCAGCACCACCTGTTACTAAAAATATTCATAGTTTCCCCTTATGAATTATGTGTATCCTTTGCACGAGCTAATTTAGGCCCGATGAGACGTTTATAGACTTCAACACCTGGTTGGTCAAAGGCATCAACACCAGCAAAAATAGACTCGAAATAAACCGCCCAACAATGCATAAACATTATTTCCCCTAAATGGAATGCATTAAGCGTTGGAACAGTTATAGTCATGTTAAAGCGATTGTCACTAGATAAGGCCTCTCTATTAGCATCTAAGGCAATATTTAAAATATCACAAATCCCTACATCAGATAGAGAGTGTAAACGTTCATATTCACTATATGTATCTGGCACGATGAGATTATGTTTCCAGTCTTTAACCTTAATAAATTGAACGACTTTATTAAGGCGCCCCTCTTGATGTTCCTGCACTTGAGCGTGCATATCCATAGTGCCTACTGCAGCTACTGGAGTACGACCATATGGCAAAGCATGTATTACTCATCTTACCAAGCGATTCAGATAAAAGCTGCACATACCAGTCGGATAAAGAGTGAAGCGCGTCACTATATGGCATAAACACCTCAATAATACGACCATACCGTTCAGATGCAATATATTTTAATAAAGCACTTAATAAAGCAGGATTTTTGAAAATATCCTCTTCTTGGCAGGCTACATCCATAGACGCTGCACCAGCTAAGAAGCCTTCAATATCAAAACCCACAAGTGCAGCCGTTACAAAGCCTACCTCTGTAAATACAGAGAAGCGGCCACCAACGCCATATGGAATACTATATGTCTTCCAATTATTTTCTAGAGCCATAGACCCTTAAAATTGTAGGATGTTCATCATCAGATACATCTGTTACAGCTACTACTTCATAGTTAATGTTGCGATCTTGTAAAGCCTTCTCCAAAATCATGAAGTTAGCCATTGGTTCGATTGTAGAACCAGACTTGGAGGTAATAACGAGCATCACCTTATAGTCAGGACCTTTTTTCTGAGCTTGATATTCTAAGGTACGGATAAGACCTGCTAAATAGTCGCCATCCACATTAAACCCAGCAAAGTACATCCGTGGATATCCATTGCGTTCTTCTGTACTTAGATTATTCCAAAATGCACCACATTGAACATCAAAAATAACCTTGCTCCCTAAATAGGAGCCGCCAATGCCTACAGACACAACTGTATCAATATTGTGACGCGCATAGTCACGCAATTCGTAAAGACGTTTCAACATATCTGGTGTATTGATACCGTCTTCCGAAATGTATGGAAGCTGATAAAACAATACAGGTTCAGGTAAACCATCTTTAGAAACATGGCCTTCTTCAAAGCCGGTAGAGCGTAAAATATTTGTATGACGCCACACATTCTGTATAGCTCGTTCAAAATTATTTACATCTCGCTCTTGTATGCAACTTTCATTATATATGTTAGCGTAATCTAACTCGAACCCCGATTGTAATCGCAACATAAATATCTCCTTCACTGACATTTTATGTACAATATTTTACCCATTATATCATAAAAGAATGAATAAAATATTAGTTTATGCAATCAGTTTACCCACAAACCATAACCGAAGCCTACTGCATAGACAGACCACAGCAACGCAATAGGAATAGCCAGCTTAAATTTAATCTTTAATGTCTTATGGCGCCACAGAACCATGCCTAATAAAGCACCTACACCACCAAAGGCAAATGCTAAAAATAATAAAGTAAACTCTGAAATTCGTCCATATCCCTTGATGGCACATAATTTATCATATCCATACATACTAAATACGATGAGATTCCAGACACCTACAGTTACCCAAAATTGTGTATCACTCATATCCCCAAACCTTGTATCCCTTACTTATGATGAGCTTTAAAATATTCTAATGTTTTTTGTAAGCCGTCCTCTAGTGTAGTTGTCGCAACAAAGCCAAAATCGCGTTCTGCCTTAGCATTGCTTAAACGAGAATGCTTGATATCCCCTACCCGCTCAGCCTCATAGTGCACCATAAAGTCTGCACCACTAATAGCACGGAATCGCGTAATCAACTCATTAACAGATGTTCCCTTATTGGTAGATACATTATAAATACCTGTACATTGACTATTCCCCATAGCCTTAATATTAGCATCTACCACATCATCTACATAAATGAAGTCTCTAGTTTGCTCGCCATCACCGTATACGGTTAAAGGCTGACCTTCAACGATTAAACGGTTAAAGACACTGATAACGCCACCTTCACCACCATCACCTTGACGTGGTCCATATACATTGGCATATCTAAAGCACACTGTATTTAATCCAAAGGCTTCACGATAAATACGCAAATAACCTTCTGCAGTAAGCTTTGTTAGTCCGTAAAAGGAAGATGGCATGCCACTTAATTCCTCAGTTAACGGCAATACTGCTAAATCCCCATAAACAGCGGCGGACGAAGGCATTAAGAATTGTTCAACTTTCACCTGCCGACATGCATCTAAAACATTAATAAGACCCAATAGATTCACATCACAGTCATAACTAGGGTTCTCCATAGAGGATTGAACCATAGTTTGCGCTGCCTCGTGAAATACGATAGAGGGCTTAAACTCTTCAAAAATAGATACTAGTTTAGGATCTCGTACATCCATCTCAATAAATTGAGCTGCTTCATGTACAAAAGAACGCATACCAGTAGATAAATTATCTATAACAAGCACATTGTGCCCTAATTCAATTAATCGATCCACAAGATGAGAGCCAATAAATCCGGCCCCACCTGTAACACATATATTCATAGTACCCTCCCTTCTTATATTTCTAAATACCTGCACCTTGTTTAGCTAGTGCATCGGCCATTTCATTATATGTATCGCCCGTATGAGCAGCTACCTTGTGAAAGTGTACGCACACACGGTCTTTTATGGAGTCATAAAATGCTGCGTACTGTTGAGTAAGCGCATTATTCCGTTTCCAACCCTTCGTAGCCCACATTTCAATGCCCATATAGTCATAATAAAGTGAACATTCAGGAACGCCGCGATCAACAGCATATTTCATAACATACATAGCAGCTAATAACTCACCAGCTACATTCCAAAATGATGTATATCGTTCATCAGTAGATGGAAATGAAAAGGTCTCCCTATTCCCATTCAAGAAGATAACACCACCTGCTCCAACGGTATTTGTCCCTTTATTATAACTACCGTCAATATAAGCAACCACATGGTTTGGCTTAGTAAAATCTGGATTCACAACACTTGCTGTTACTTTACTTTGAGTCCTAGAGCTAAAACTTACCGGTCTAGAGCTTATCGATTTAGGCTTCACGTCTTGAGAAGATTTAGGTTCGCTCTTATTAGCACTCATAAAATCGCTTAAAGATAAGCCTGAGTCCTCCACAAAAGCAAGAGCTTCTGCTTCCGTAGGGAAAGACTTGTAGATAGCACCACCAAAGCCCTTTACCTGCTTCTCACAGTCAGCCCAAGTCATATAGACACCTGGCACACGACCATTGCGAACTGCATAAAACTTTTTAGCCATACACACCTCTTAATGATCCATTGTAAGTTCAATAAATTCAGCATTTACAACAGATGCTAAATCTTTTGGATTTACTTTCATTTGCATACCACGTAGGCCTGCACTAACATATACAAACTCTAGAGGTTCCATAGTAGCATCAAAGTACGTAGGAAATGCTTTTTTCATACCCACAGGAGAACAGCCACCACGCAAATAACCTGTAATTCCCAACAAATCCTTAACCGGAACAAGCTCTACCGACTTATTATGACTAACTCGGGCAGCTTGTTTCATATCTAGTTCAGCGGCCACTGGAATACAGAATACAACGTAACCTGTTTTATCACCTTTACCCACTAGAGTTTTAAAAACTTCCTTTTCCTCGAGGCCTAGTGCCTCTACTACATGAAGTCCTGCGGCATGATCCTCAGACCATTCATACTCACTAATGCTATAAGGTACCTTATGGGTATCTAAGATACGCAATGCGTTAGTCTTTTTATGTTTTTCTTTACTCACTATATCCCACCTTATATATTAGCGTAACAAATAAATCTAATCAATATATAATATTTTTCTATATATTATATATGGCCATAAATTAATATCTAACTCAACATTCTTATTTATTCATAATTTTATTGATATTCTTTAATTCAATGCGCAACGTTCCATCATCATTAGTTTTGATTTCAATAAACTCGCGATTTTTCATATATTCCACAGGAAAAGAGATTTCAATGCCCGTATCGGTTTTAATCTTATGATGTTCTCCAACCTTTGTAGCAAACTCACGGTTCACCGGTAATGGCCGCATCATATCTGCATCAGCTAATTCTTTCTTAGCCGCCTCTTGTTGAATCGGATTCGCTTTGAATACCTCTTCTACTATACGAACAGGATCGACTGTATCTGATACTTCAGCATTTTTAGCAATCATAGACTTTGCAGTCGTCAATTCAACGACGCCATCAGACTCATGCGCTTGAGCCACCTTATCTACAATGGCTTTCACCTTTTTTACTGTATCTCGGGAGGATTGATTAGTGCCTAATTGTAATACCTTATCCGCTAAGATATAGGATACTTCACCATCAAACTCACCTTTTGGTTCAAAAATACGAACACTAAAATCATGTAAATTAATAGATGCAAAGGCACGTAATTTTTGAGATGGCATCGGTAGTACCGCCTTATGCGAAACGAGTTCTGTAGCTAATGTACCATCATCTTCACTAAATAGTTGATGGGTAAAAGCATCATGAGCTTGGCACAAAAGAATACAAATATAAGTCGTATCTGTAACAGCTTCACAAATAATCGTATCGATTACTACGGAGTCCGTTGCTTGTTTCATATAGGTAAACAAGCTTTCACCTAAATTCTTAGATAAATCTATAAACTTGAGGTCTCCATTTTTATACTCCACTAGCTGTTTACCAAATGGACTTGCATCATGCAAGGTACCTGTTCTAGCACCTGGGTCTTTGAACGCCTTAGCTACATGATTAGCAATATAATCTTGTATAGCTTGATCGTCCAACCTTTAGTTCATGTTCAGAATATACGGCTAAAGAGGACGTAAAGTCAAAAATCTCTAGCGCAGCCTTATTAATCTGCATGATGCCTCCTTTATAATAGAAAAACGATTACCCTTTATTATACCACTCTTTTAGCTTTCGTTTATCAATTTTTGAGCATTCTGTAAGAGGTAACATAGGAATTTCTAGTATTGCTTTTGGCCACTCTACAGAAGGTCTTTCATGATGAATGAGTTCTATAATTTTACTTAATTTCAGTAGTATCCTCTAATACCATATAAGCAACAAAGTCTTCCCCTCGTATATCATCAGTAATCGTAATAACAGCAACTTCAGAAACGCCTTGTAAGGATTGCAAATACAATTCCATTTCGGGGATAGAAATTTTATAGCCCCCTTTATTGATGACATCTCCTTGCCGCCCATTAAACATGAGATATCCATCGCTATCTATATAGCCGCAATCATTTACAGTATATGTATCTGGTATGCCTTCAATATGATATTTTGTGGTTACGTAAATGATGCCGTTTTGCTCTGCAATTTGGACAGATGGAAACGGTCTTCCCACTGTGCCTTCTCTATGTAACCACTCTTTACCTGTACAATATGTTATATAGTTAAGCTCAGATGCACCATAATAGAGAATAAACTCCATGTTCGGACATATTACTTCTAACTGCTCCATCAACTGTCGATCCAGTACTTGAGATCCTGCAATGATATAGTTAATAGATTCTAGTTTACTTTTACAATGACGTACTAATAATCGTAATTTTGTTGGTAATGCATATATATGGTCCACATGATATTTCTCAATAAGCTGGATCCATCGAATTGGGACGCATCGAACTCGTTGTAACAACAGTTCCACCAGACCATAGCACAGCGATAACCATATTACTAACACCAGTGAAGCTAAAAGCTACCATGTAAAGAAGATTTTTGTATCTTTGTTTATATGAAAGATATTGTTTTGGATATCAAAGAACTCCTCCACGATTTTCTCGCTGCGCCACAAAGGTTTTGGGGCGCCCCGTAGTTCCCCAGATGTAAGGACACCAAAATCAGCTGATAGCGGTACGCCTTCAGACTTTTATAACTCAGGCTAGTTCATCGATATAAGCTGCATCCATTTCATTATGGCATACCATGGGGAATATCCCCTTTATACAATGACACTGACCACTGGACTAGTTGTTCTACATAAATGATTGACTTTTGAATTAAAGAGTACCTTTGTTTTTCTGACCATCATTTAAACTGAGCTAAATTAATTATTCGACTTATAGTGTTAATACTCCATAGAGATAATAGCATCATATAGCTGACCATAGGTATACTGTTCATCATCAACTATGAGAGCAATTTTATATGGTCTAAGTCTTTATATTGTTGCAAGCGTTCAATGATTGTCATATTACATACGCTCCATAATCAAAGCTGTACCTGTACCACCTGCGCCTGCAATGGCACATAAACCATACCTACCATTACAAGATTCTAGAGGCTGCCATACAATGAAGTACTAAAAATAGCACCAGAACAACCATAAGGATGTCCATACGCTAAACGCACCGCCTACGTATTATATTTTTCCCATATGATTCGGGATACGACTTATTAAAAAGCACATCAATGATGGCAAAGGCTTCGTTCCATTCCACTACATCTATATCATCCATAATTAAACCAGTCCGCTTTTAAAGATAGCTTCTGTACTTTCTAAAGCACCTTCTGGACTAAACTGAGGATTTCCAGCCCAAGGCATGACACTATGAATTTCTAAAAGGGCCCTTTTTTTATTAGATACGATATACAAATGCCGCTCCATCATGAGTTAAACAAGCATTACCCTGCATTTGTAATGGAATTCGTACCTAATAAAGGGCTTCATCCTAGACAAGAGTTTTCTCGTTCATCTTTAGGACTAATGCATTCATCTACACAAAGCTTTGCCATCAATGCGTAATGGGCATAATATAAGACTGTAAATGATGGATTATCTAAAAGCTCCATAAAGCACGTCGATGACTGTTAATAATAGGGATATAAATCTTCCTTCGTATATATTATGCTTATGTATCGTTCGCTCAGCTCCTTCAAGCATAGCTAAAGGAGACCGATCTTGAGGGATAAATTGAGCAACCTTATATAAACCTTCTCGATCATCTCCAGACTGCATAGATTCGGTCGGGTTGTAAGGAGGAGCTTTCAATACCACCAGCAATAGCAGTATCCATAACACCTGATGCAATATGCGTATAGGCCATTTCAATACTCATCAAATGCCGATGCACATTGCATATCTACGGTAATAGCAGGAACAGAATTGGGTAAATTAGACATGAGACCCATGAGGCGACCTATATTACCACCTGTGCCAACTGCGTTGCCACAAAAAATCCCGCCCACCTGTGAAATAGCATGACGATTTAATTAATTCGTCAATGAGTTGAGCCCCCTAATATTTCAGGTCTCATATGTTTATATTGTCCATTTAAAACGCCAATAGGGCTACGAAGGCCGCCGTGAATATATACTGACATATAAACTCCTTATAGTAAAAGCAAAAGAGGCATCCCGAGGAATGCCCCTTTTATTAGGTTCTAAATTTTAATTTTAGTTGCTAACCAAGAAGCAACGAGACATTTTACAATGTCCCCTGGAATGAATGGGAACATTACTACTGGCAACGCTGCCCAAAGTTCTGTTTTTGTAACAATCATAAAGCCTGCTACACCAAATAGGTATACTACAGGAATTGTAATTACAATAGAACGCCATGCATAAGAGAAAAAGCTCTTCTTGGAACCTTTAAATACGCTTAATAATGTATAAGCTATTGGCCAAGAGAAGATAAAGCCCCCTGTTGGTCCTAATAATTTACCAAGACCTGCTGTGCCACCAACGAATACCGGTAAACCTACAGCACCAAGTAAAACATAAATGATAAATACAACAAATGCATCTTTTGGTTGTAACAACAAACCAGTTAATGTAGCTACCAAAGTCAATGCCGTTACCATGGCTGGACTAAATGGCAAGGGAAAAGAAATATATGCTGAAATACATAATAAGGCTGTTAATAAAGCCATTTTTGTTAAACGTCTTGCTTCCATAATTACCTCTAACTAATAGATCTTTGTTTCAAAGATGTTGAATCTTCATTTTCACCAAAAAAAGTAGCAGAAAATGCCAATGTGTCACCTACATAGCCTTCTACATGAGCATCCTCAGGGATCTCAACCAAAGTCACTTGATCCTCTGCAATGACAGGAGCATGAAAGTAAATCGCCATTTGAAGAGCAGATTTACTAATATTCCAATAATTCCATAACGTTTCAAGAATCATGCAACCAGGTACGACATAAGGATCCTCTCGATGAATTGGATTCGTATCATTAATATCATTTTACGAAATTGTACTATATCATTCTTGAGAATGATATAGCGCCACTGATTTCCTCTTGATGTATTGTAGCACGAATGCTAAATTGTTTCGGCACTGGACGTAAATCAACCATCAAGAATCTGATTTGTCCATAATACCGATAGTCGTAGTTTTAGCAACTTGAGATACTATCTTACATATAGTTTCATCACTACCGGAAGAATCATAATGCATATGCTTTAATAACGCTATGTCCTGGTAGATCTAAGTCATTATTACATAATGCTTTAAATAATGTTCTCATATAATCACAGTCCTTTATTTCATTCAATAAATTGATTATAATCAACATCATTTCATTCGTCAACAAAAGTCATTATCCATTTGTTAACAAATATAAAATATATATCTTTGATTAGCTAAATATACTACAAAAACAAAAAGAACCCATGATTGAACTGCACCCCAAAATTGGACACAATTTTTGAGGTGCAGTTCATGATATATCATAGGTTCTTTTATAATGATTAAATCTTATAGATTTATTATTTAAGATCTAGCTCTTTTCAATATGCCTTGAAGTTTTTCACCTAACTCTTCATTGCGCAATGCATACTCAACAGTAGCTTTCAAATAACCTAATTTATCACCTGTATCGTAGCGAATACCTTCATAGGCCAATGCATAGGTATCAGTCTTAGACGCTGCTAAGGCATCAGTTAATTGAACTTCATTACCTACGCCAGGTTTAGTATCTTCCAAGATGTTAAAGATATCTGGTGTCAAAATATAACGACCTAAATACAGCAAGTTGAGATGGAGCATCTTCTTGCTTAGGTTTTTCCACCAAGTTATGAACGCGATATAAATTATCCGCTAAAGCCTCACCAGATACGATGCCGTAAGAGCTAACTTTATCCTCTGGTACAAATTGAGCACCTAAGATAATACCAGGATGTTCGTCATAACACTCTATTAACTGTTTAAGGCATGGATTTTCAGGATTATATACAATATCATCACCAAGCAATACAGCAAATGGTTCATCACCAATAAAGGCTTTTGCACATAGTACAGCATCACCAAGACCACGAGGAGCTTTTTGACGAATAAAGTGAACTTTAATATCTGCTAAGTCTTTAATCATAGCCAATTGTTTATTTTTACCTTGGCTTTGTAAAAGTAGTTCTAATTCCACACTGCTATCAAAATGATCTTCAATAGCACGTTTATTACGACCTGTAATAATTAGGATTTCTTCAATGCCAGAATCTAATGCTTCTTTCACAATATATTGGATAGCTGATGTATCTACAATGGGAAGCATTTCCTTTGGTTGTGCTTTAGTAGCTGGTAGAAATCGTGTACCAAAAGCCAGCTGCTGGAATAACGGCTTTTCTAATACGTTGCATAATTATCTCCTAATTAAAAAGTCTTTTGCCAACAAACTTTATCTTCCATTGATCATTACTGTTTTCTATGGGCATCTTTATATGTCAAATACATATCGAAAGGAATGCAAATCACGATGCCACGTATAGCAGAATCAATATCAGCAATACGTAACTGA